>SAMEA104404097__coassemble_529_pt1 | contig 37560 bp, 29 predicted proteins | sample SAMEA104404097__metabat2_high_PE_096 | metagenome-assembled genome bin SAMEA104404097 (sample SAMEA104404097) | Balaenoptera acutorostrata | reverse complement strand
CTTTCATCTCGCCGTCAGGCGAACTTTCATCCGGGCGAAGCCCGACTTTCATCCGCGCGTCAGCGCGACTTTCATCATTTTACCGGAGGTAAAATCCATGATTCCACAGTGGTTCATTGAAGAGAAGCGTGACGGTAAGGCACATAATGAGGCTGACATCCGCGCATGGGTAAAAGGGGTGGCCGAGGGCACCCTGCCCGATTACCAGATTGCCTCCTGGCTCATGGCTGTTTATCTAAATGGCATGACGACGGAAGAGACGGCCATCCTGACCGATGCGATGATGCACTCTGGTGAATGCATCACATTTGATCCCGCGCTACCCACCGTCGATAAACACTCCACGGGCGGCATCGGCGACAAAATCTCCATTCTGCTCGCCCCTCTCTGCGCCGCGATGGGCATGAAGGTCCCGATGATTTCCGGACGCGGACTCGGCATTACGGGGGGCACCCTCGACAAACTCGAGAGCATCCAAGGCTTCGATGTCCGCTTCGACATCCCCACCTTCAAAAAGCAGACCATCGACTTCGGTTGCTGCATGATTGGCCAGACCGACACCCTCGCTCCCGCCGACCGCCGCCTCTACGCTCTACGCGATGTCACGGGGACCGTCTCCTCCATCCCGCTCATCACCGCCAGCATCATGAGCAAAAAACTGGCCGAAGGTGCCAAATCTCTCGTCTTCGATGTCAAATTCGGTAGCGGAGCCTTCATGAAGACCCGCAAAGATGCCCTCTGCCTCGCCGACAACCTTCTGCACACTGGCCAGCGCTTGGGTCGCACCTGCCGCGCCCTGATTACCGACATGGATCAGCCCCTCGGACACACCGTCGGCAATGCCCTCGAAATCAAAGAATCGGTCGCCGTCCTCGGCGGCAAAGGCCCGAGCGACATCCGCCTCCTCACGCTCTGCCTCGCAGCCCACATGGCCTGCGCCGCAGGACTTTATGACGGCAATCTCGACAAAGCCATGACCGCCGCTGAGCAAGCCCTCGACAGCGGCAAAGCCCTCGAATACTACCGCAAGATGGTAATCCTCCAGCACGGCGATCCCGATGCACCGCTCCCCGAAGCCACCTACCGCGTCGCCCTCCCGGCCCCACGTAGCGGCTATATCGCCCACGTCAATGCTGAACTCATCGGCAAAGCCGCCCTCGCCCTCGGCGCTGGACGCGTCCGCGTCACCGACACCCCCGATCCCGCCGCTGGCATCGACAAACTCGTCCAGCAGGGTGACGAAATCCGCGAAGGCACCCCCCTCTGCTATCTCTGCACCAACGATGAATCCCAAGCCCTCGCCCTCCGCGACAGCCTCCCAAAAGCCTTCACCATCCAAACCCGCGCCCCTGGTCCCCGTAACCTCATCGCTGCCACCCTCATGTAACACCGCCGCTGCCCCTCAAAAAAATCCCCGCACACGGGGTGCGGGGAAGGATGAGGGATGTTATATATTATTTTTAAATTTTAAGGGGTTTTGCGGAGACGATAGGCATTATCCTCGTAGGTGACATTCCATCCAGCATGGAGCTCTGGAAGGATGAACCGCAGGCCTTTGACGGCGGTATTTAGGAGCACCATGCCGTCGTTGGGGGGTACGGGCAGGTCAACGATACGGATGGGGGCCTTGGCATCGATGCGGTTACAGGTGAGGGGGCCATTTTCCAGGGAGAGGCGGGCACCGTCTTCAAAGCGGATGGTGCCATTGGCGGTTGCTGGATTGCCACAGCAGACGGTGGCGCCGCTGCGGACGGTGGTGACAGAACTGGATTTATTGTCGTTGCCGACTTCGGGAATCCAGATACCTTCGCGGATATCGGAGCGATAGCCCGCATCGAGGCAGCACTGATAGGCGCCTTCGCCAGTTTTGACCATGCCGCCAGACTGCCAGGCATCGCAGGCGATACGGTGCCCCTTGGCGACGTAGACCTTCAGCGGATTGGCGGCGCGTAGCACGCGGTTGGAGGAGTAGCGCCAGGTACCGTTGCCAGAGAGGAAGCGGAGTTCGGCGCTGCGGGTCCAGAACTCACGTGAACCTGCCAGGGTGGCGAGCTGTCCGCCGTCGATTTCGAGCGTGGCGTGATCGATGGCATGGTCGATACCAGCCATGCCAATGACGGAGAGCAGGCCCTTGCCTTCGACGCGTAGCTTCCCGCCCTGCTTCACGGTACCGTCCGCAGCACGGGGCCCCGAGATGCGAGAGGAATAGGATTGGGAGGCACTCAGCGCAACGGTGACAGTAGACTTTTCGTCAATCTCGATTGGAGGCGTGACACCTCCAGTGGAAGAGAAGAGCATGGCTTCGGGCAGATGCACGGAGTTGCGCACGAGGATGCGATTGGCTCCGAGGAAGCCCCCCTTGGCAAAGCGGATGGCTCCGCCGCCAGAGAGGATGAGGCGGTTGGCGATGGTGCGTCCAGTAAGGGTCAGAGTTTTGCCGCCGAGATTCAGCTCCAGCGTACCGTAGTTTTCGGAGGCTGGCGTCCAGGTCTCATCAGCGGTCAGCGTCTTGACGCCATCTTCGGATTTGCAGATTTCGTAACGGCCAGCCGCTTCCTTATAAAAAACGCTATAGCCCTTCCAGTTGGCGGGGAGTTCAAAGTCGAGTCCGCGAATGGTGCTCTTCAGCAGAACGACGCCGTCGCGGGGCACCGCTGGAAGATTTTTCACGCGGAGGGCACCAGCGGCAGTCAGGCGATTGGCTGTCAGGACGGCGGTATCGGAACGGTACCACAGGGACGCGCCAGGGGCGAAGGTCAACGCCCCAGAACAAACGCGGCCACTATCGGCATAGCTACCAACAGCACCATTTTCACCGATGGTGATGGCATAGTTTGCCGCATCCGTTGAATCAATAAGGCACCCACCCTCTTCGACGTTCACCGTAAAGCGATTACCCGCGGGACGGAGCACGAAACAGCCTTTGCCACGTTTGACGAGCGCATGGCGTCCGAGACCTGATAGTGGGGCCATACAACGCACAGTCAGACCTTCAGCGACAGAGACGCTCACCTTCCCGATGAGACGAAGCGGAACGGCGGGATCAGCTTCCCACTGTGTTTCGCCGCGACCGCCGAAGAAGAGGGAGGCGCCGTTCAGTCGGACATCGCAATCTTGGGTGCCGGTAAGCGGATTGGCCAGACGGGGCAGCGTGCGGAGCGTCCCTTCGGCAATGTCGAGGGAAACATTGTCAAGCAGATAGGGTTCAGCGGCAACCAGTGTGAGGCGGCCGTTGCCGCGTTTGAGCAAGGTGCCGCCCGCATAAGCGGCACCGCCGGCATAAGGACCGGCGACGGAGACAATCCCGAGCTGCGAGGTTTTGCCCTCCGGCACGGTCACGGTCAAAATTTTACCAGGATCGATGGTCATGGGCCCGAAAGAGGCCACACCGCTTTCGAGCACGGCATCGACGCGCACGTCGGTAGCATCCGCGGTCAAGGCGTGGGTACCAGCGGAGCGGAGGATCAGCGGATGTTCGCCGCGGAAGATGAGAGCGGAGGCATGATAATCCTGGTCAATGTCAATTATCCCGCCGCCAGCACTCCCCACGAGGGAGATTACGCTGCGGTTTTCGGGTAGCGCTAGGACGGTGGTAGCCGTCAGAACCAGGGAGCAAAGCGTCAGTGCGGATTTCATGGATGCAGATCCTCCTCAGGTGCGAACGGATGCGGGGCGGGGTTCGTAATCAAACGCTACCGTTTCGCCACTGCGGCTGTCGTAGGCGTATCCGCCATCGACATTTTTGCGCTGGCCGATACTATAGACTTCAACCTTCAGTCGGCCGTCGGGCTGCATTTTGCCGTAGATGACCGTGGCATCTTCGGAGCCGCCGATGCAGGGGCCGCCACCGATGAGCTGGTGCCAGGTGCGTGCGCCCTGGGCGAGATATTTGGCACCATGTTCGCGATAGTGCGTGTGAGCGGAGACCACGAGGCGCACATTGGCTTTGTTTAGCAGCGGCTCCCAGTAGCGTTTACAGAGAAACTGGCAGTAGGTGTAGTAGTGGGGCTCCATGCCGGGCTGCACATCGTCCGAACCTGGGGCCCACAGGGGGATGTGCGTGAAGATAACAATCTGTTTGGCGGATTTGATATCAGGACGCTCGAGCACCTCCTTCAGCCATTCGGTCTGGAGTCGATTCTGTCCGTCGAAGTCACTTTCACCGCCCCAGATGTAGTCAGCTTTGTCCTCACCGGTATCGAGGCCAATCATAGCGAGGTCGCCCAACCGGACGGCGTAATTGTGGAGCAGGGCTTCAAAGCGGGTGCCGCGTTCCGCGCCGGAGCGCGGCATCAGCACCTGATGGCGGTTGCGCGACCAACCACCGCGGCTGTCGTGGTTGCCAGGAGAGTACATGATTGGAATGCTCGCGCCCTCGCCGTTGCGAATGGGGGCGAAGATATCGCGCACCATCTGGTCGGCAGAGCTTGTCCAGGACGAGAGGTCGCCGTTGTAGATAACCACGGAGGGCTTCAGTTCGGCGATTTTTGGAACAATGCGCTTCCAGGTATCAAAGTGGGCGTGGGGGTCGTTGACGACCGCAAAGGAGACATCCGACCCAGGTGCTGGACGGGGACCGAAGGTCGTGAAGCGGTAAACGGGACTCTTTTCAGGTGCGCCAACCGCGCTGTCGCCATCCACCGCCTGAGTGATGGTGCGGTAGTAATATGCGGTATTGGCTTCAAGACCCGTGAGACGCACCATGCAGACGCGAGCACGGTAACGGCTGCTGCTCGTAACCAACCGTTTGCCATCACGGGACATCGTGACGGTCTTCGCATCAGAAAAATCCATGCGCGTGGCATATTCCACAGCGGCAATGACGGTCTGCGGGGTACCATCGGCATCTGGACGGATCTCCCAGGTGATGCCCATGGTGGTATCACCAGGAGCCTGCAACACAGGCGCGCCAGCCGACAGCGTTGATTTTTCAAAAGGAGTGCCGTCCATCCAGGCGGTCTGCCACTGCTCGGAAGGCAGATGTCCGTCGGCCCCCGCCGCCAACGCATCGGCAAACGGTACCGACGCGGCAATCGCCGCACCCGCAGCAAGAAAGTTTCTGCGTTTCAGTTCCATAATCAACATCTCCGAGATTCATCTGAGGGGCTCAGGCACGGGCCGCCGCAGTCATTTCCGTTAGCACGCGTCCGGTCTGGACATCTCTGACGGTGACAGACAGACGGCCTGCGCCATCCGTTTTACCGCAAATAAGGGTCGCTTTCCCTTCGGCGGCACCGGCACCAACCACCTGAAGCCAGGAGCGACCATCGGCAGGGGTGGCTTCGGCATGGTACGCTGCGGCATCGGCGGAAACCACCAGTTTTGCGCCAGCCGATGTCAGCAGACGGCCCCATGCCTTCTGCCAGGGAGCGCCGCCAGTGAGCGGACGGGAAACAAAGGCAACCAGCTGCCGGGCGGAGGCGATATCCGCGCGTCTCAGCTCCCGGCCGAGCCATTCAGTCTGAAGATCGCGATAGGAGGCAAAGTCAGCCAGCAGACCAGCATCGCGGCCGGCGCTTTCGCCCGCATCAAGACCGATGAGCGCCGTATCGCCGAAGCGAAGCGCGAAACAGTAACGAAGCTGGTCAAAGCGGATGTCGCGTTCGCCTTCAGAACGGGCCAGCATCACATCGGACAGATGCTCCGACCAAGCGCCGCGGCAGTCGCAGGGCCCCGGCACATACAACACTGGCACGGAGGCACTTTCGCCCCCCTTCACAGGCAATAGGAAGCCGTTAGTAGCCTGCACGCGGTCGTCGAGGGCTTTGAGCATATTGCCGTTCCAGATGGTGACCGTCGGCTTCAGCGCGGCGGCGGCTTGCATAGCCCGGGCCGTAAGCTCCGTATTGCCAGCCATGTCATTGATAACGGCAAAGGACATACCTCCAGATGCGAAGGCATCGCCAGCAGTACGAAACGAATGCAATACGCCAAGTTCAGTATCTTCGCGTCCATAACGGGTTTCAGTGCGGTAGTAATAGCGCGTATCGGGTTTCAGACCGACAAGTCGCAGCGCCAGCACCGCCCCATCGCGCAAAATCTGACCAGAACGAGCCAGATGCAACACCGAGGCATGCGAAAAATCAGCACGATCGGAATAGCGGACCGATCCAGCAACGAGGGCCTTGACCGGCCAAACCACCCCCATCGAATCAGGCCCCGGTGCCTGAAGCATCGGCTCGCCGCGCAGAAAACGAGAGGCCGATGCCGCCGTTCCCTTCTCAAAAACACCGGCCTGCCAGTCCATTTCAGATAGCTTGGCCCCCTTGCCCGATGCTGCAGCCGTATAGCCGCCGGCCTCGCCAATCCTGCCGAGACGTGCCTGTAGACGGTATCCGATTGAATGTGTCATGGGTCACTCCTCTGATGAAAAACTCGGCGCCACGTGTCGACGAATGGATGTCGATGAATTACAAGCAAACCGTTTCGGGAAAGAGATCCGCGCCCCTGCTTGCCACTGACGAAAAATCTACGGGAATACGGCTGTTTCCTCGAGAAACCCCGGTGAGAACAACCACCCGCAGTCGTTCATCATTCATCGGCACGAAGTGCCAAAACACTACCGACATAGTATCCGATTTTAAGCCACCCAAACACTTCACTGCACCCAAAAATACTGACTGCATAGCGATGTACCCAGAAAAACACACACAACGCACGCCGTTTTCACTGGCCACCATTTCACCACCACCCCATAGCGCTTTTCAGACAGCAACACAGCTTGGCGTATTGCTCAAAACAGGGTTCGTTCGGTGCAGCCGAATATCAGGCATCCAGAAACAAAAAACCGCAGACCGAAGCCTGCGGTTTTTTTGAAAAAGCACCGAGATGCTTATTCCTTCTGAGCTTTAACGCTGATATTCTTCATATTGACCGCGTCAGCCAGCGGGATGACGATAGTCACCGTATCCGAAGCCTGCGAGGCGACAGCAGGCGTCCCGAGCACCGCGCCATCGTCACCAACAACCGCGACTGTAACTCCGTCATTATAAGCCGCGCCGCCGCCAATCTTGGCCGTAACCACCAGATTGCCGTCGCGAGTCACCGCATCAGAGATGCCGAATTCATACGTCACAGTAACCGTCGTGCCTTCAATAGTAACCAAAGGCTCAAAAACGACCATCACGTTATTCAGCTTTTCGGCGGTCAGCTTAACCGACCCATTGCGGGTCGTAGCGTTAATGGCCTGCGGTGTCACGCCCTTGCTTGCCTTGATAATCTTGGCAACCGTTGCCTCGGTATACGCCGTGATATCCGTCGTATCTCCGTTCGGTTTGGGCAACTCGGGCATAGCCGCAACCTGAAGGGTCGTACCATCCGCAAGCAGCTGGGCCTGTACCGGCTCGGCCGTACCAACAACGACCTTCACCGCCGTGCCATTAAGGGAAGCAGCATCCTGTGCGACTGTCAGAATACCAAACGGCAGCGTAGCCCCTTCGGGCAGCTTCACCGTGAGCATTCCGCTCAGCGTCGGGGCGGCATCCACCTGCATCAGCTTGTTCTCTGCTGCCTTTTCGGTCACATCCAGGATGGCTCCATCGCCAAGGGTCAGCGATGCGATGGTGGCCCCGTCCGTTGCCGACGGACAGACGCAGTTGAGCGTACCGTTCACCATGATGAGCCCCTTACCGAAGCAGTACTTGTTTTCGGTCGAGCTCTTCAGTGTAGCCCCAGCATTAACCGTGATGCTGTGTGTATAATCCGCATTGGCACCGGCAATATCCAACGTGCCGTAGGCAACCGTGATATCCCGTTTATACGCCTTAATCTCTTGGATTTTAACAATACCGGCATCCTTTTCGGTGCCGACCGTCAACGTGCCGCCATCTCTATTAATCCAACCAATGGAGAGTGTTGCATCATTCGCCGCGGCGACCGTCGAGTCGGCACTGACTTCCAGTCCGCTCCACAGGCCCGTCACCTGCGCATGGGTCTTTGCCTTCAGTAGACCTCCGTTCAGAATGAAGTGTTTATTAGCTTGATCGGCAAAGTTAAGACCGCCTTCGCCGATTTCCACCATTCCGTTCGGATACACCGTCAACGTCGAACTGCCGTTCTTACCAGAGGGCGACATCAACTTCTTGACCTTTAGGCAGGCAGGAGCCGTTCCGCCCTCCTTACCAACATTAAACGTGAGATTACCGCAGTCCCAACCGAAGAGGGCTACGCTATTTTCACCGTTGAGGGTACCGCCTTCCAACGAATGGGACGCGGAGCTAGGCCAGTGCCCCAGCAGGATATCGGCAGAGGTATTTTCGTTAGCCGTCGCCGTCGTAACGTTCAACGTCCCACTCTTCATCGTGAAGGATGTCGTGTTGTTCTTGCCATTACCAGTAACGAAGCGGTTGACCGTCACCGTCTGGTCGGCACCGGGATCAAGAATAAGGTTGTGGGTGCATCCACTCTCTCCGCCACTTCCTTGTGAAAGATCCGCGCCCAGAGTCATGCCACCGCCAATCTCGACCGTCGCAGTTTTATTGCCAGAGGCAGTCACCAGATTCTTCTGAGCCTCTGCACGGACAATCAGTTTGGAGGTCGCATCCTCGTACGTGATTCCCGTCGCCGTCGCCAGCGTTCCCATATCGAGCGTCTTGCTGGCCGCAAGGGTGATATCGCCGAGAGCCGCAGCACCGGCGAAGGTGGTATCCGCACGGATAACGGTCGTCGTTGCAGCGAGCGATACGCCCTCCGCAACCGCAACCATGCCAGCATTCGTACCGTTCACCGTCAGCTTCTTGAGCACGCTCATGCCGTCAAAGGTAAAGGTCCGCGTCTCAGAGGTATTTCCGAACGTAATAATCAGTTCGGCATCATTGGCAATCGGCTGATCTGCCGTCAGTGCGCTCCACGAGGCTGCTCCGCCGGCCGACAAGTCCACGGTTACAGACGTCAGCGCTTCAACCAGCTTCAGGTCGGAGTCAATCTTCTTCAGCACAAAGGCCTTGTCCGTCACAGCGCCGCCGTTCTGCAGCACTTCAACGCGGATGCCGTCTGGATTCACCGACTCGGCCACACCAGTCATCACCGTCAGCGGGAAAACTGCATCGGCAGCAACCGCAACCTTCAGCGTCTGACCGACAGTGGGAAGTGTCAACGCACCTTCAGCAGACAGCGACTGACCATCCGTCACATCCAGCGTCACGCCCTCTGCGAGCGTCAGCGGCCCCTTCCAGGGAGACGTCATCGCAAGAGCGCCTTCGGCAATCGTCAGTGTACCGGTGGCCGTATTCGCCGCTGTCAGCTTCAACGTACCGGCACCGTACTTCTTCAGTTGCTTGTCATGCGCCAGCACACTGGCAACCGTCAGAACACCATTGGCACCAATATCCATCGCGGCACCGCTGCTCTCATTGCCGCCGATAAAAATCTCGTCACCAGTAACGGTTGCGTAAACAGGCGTATCGGATGCGGGCATCCGAATCTGCGCCTGCGCCTTCTCGGCACCGCCGTAGAGATTCAGGAAGTTATTATGGCCGTTCTTATTAATCTTCAGCATTGTCGGCTGGGCTCTGTCAGCTGTACCGTCCAGCCAAATCACATTGCGCAGATAACCGGTGTTTGTGCCATTACTTTTCAGCTCGAGCGTTCCGCCCGCGTCCACGCGCAAAACACCCTTGTCTGCAATCGTGTTATTATTCCAACTGGAGAGGTCGCGAATAGTGAAGGTCAGCGTGGTCCCGTTCTTCACGCGGATATTCGGATCCTCATACGAGCCTGCATTAGCAAAGCTGTCATTCCCTCCTGTCGGACGGGCATACGTCAGCTCATGGGCACCGCCTTCAAAGACAAGATGCGCCTGAAGTTCACCATTGTCATTCACGGACGAAAATCCATTCAGGCGAACACCGTTCTGGCCGTTGCCGAGACAGGTCACCGTGCCGACATAATCGCGCAGGGTATTCTGGGCGGGAAATGTCTCCCCGTTAAACGCCAGCGCTTCCACTGTGGCATCGATGGTCAGAGAACCACCGGCCAGCGCCTTCACGGAGGCCGTATCCTTCACGGTCAGCTTAGAATCGGCACCGTCCAGTGCAACCGTATCAAACGTCGCGGCACCCTTTTCAAGAACAGCGTTCGTTCCTGCTGCGACGCTCAGATTGGTTGCCGTCAGCTTTCCAGCGTTCTCGGAGGCCACCGTCAGCGTCTTACCGGCCGTCTCGGAGACCACGCGCACGCTCTTCACCGCCTGCGTCTTATCCGCCGTCAACGTCGCATCGTTCGTCAGTGTCGCAAAAATCGACGAGGAGCCATCATCCGCCAACGCCAGTTCCGTCAGCGCATCCTTCGTCTCATCCGGAAGCGTAATTTCACCTTCTGCGGGCGCGTAATCCACATAGACCACCTTCCAGGCTCCGAAATCGTTCTCATTTGAGGGCTGCTTAACCACATTCCAGGTGCCAACAGGATAAGCGGCAACATCTGATTCCAGTGTCAAACTGTCCTGCTTCGTCAGAGCAACCGCACTATCGACTGCCCTTACATTATTACCAGCACTGACCGTTAAATTGCACGATGCATTAGCAGACCACGTAATCAGGTCACGCGTCTTCAGCACCTTGCCGGCCGCCACGGGCGAAAACTTCATGGAAAAGTTGGCGGTCATCTCCTTGCTAGGCGACCAAGCCGCACCCAACTTCATCACACCGGTCGTGTTAAAATCACAAATAAACTGATAAGTTCCCTGATTCCCAACCGACGACAAGCCCTTAGGAAATTCCAACGAGCAACCATCGCCAATGGATGTTCCCTCCCCAACCCTAAAATGACCGAGCGTCGGATCGCCAATCTTCAGATGCGCATTATCCGTCAATGCCAACTTAACGCTCCCAGGTTCATTCTGAAGCTTATTCAGCTTCCCGTCCGGAATATCCACCGTAGCATTCTTCAGCGTCAGATTAAAGGCCCAGCCTTCCAGCACATTGTCGACGTTAATCGTCAGCGGGGCCTTACCCGTGTTGTCAATCACAATCGGCACATACGGATCGGTTCCACCGAATTTAGACGGATAATTGCCCTCACCGCAGGGAGCCCCTGCCTGGTCCTGCCAGTTGCCGGCAGTGCCCCATTTATTATCGCCAGCGCCGCCGGTCCAAATCCACTGAGTGGCGGCTGAAGCTACGCCCGCCAACAGTGCCGTACACAGTACGGTCCATTGCTTTACCGAAATACGCATGATTCATGTCCTCATCACGGTTATCATATAATGCCACGCCCACATGGTGACGCATGGCACGTTTTCTCGCTGTGTGTAATCGCCCCAAACATATAAAGGGTCGCAAAAAATCGAAGGACAAAATGTCGAAATATGATATACTTATAACAGGTGTTGACCAAACATTTAAAGGACCCTCTAGATGTTCGCTCGCAAGAACCCCTAAAATGACTACATCTCCAATAACTTATCCTTAAAAAAATCCCCCGATTTATGCATTAAATCCGTCACGCCAATCAACAATAAAAACCGCCGACACGCTTCATGGTGTCGGCGGTTTATTTTGATAGCCTCCTCAACGGGATGAAACGGATGGTCGTTGGGACAGCGCCCTGCTCAGAGGCCGTGCTCTTTCTTCAGCGCCTTCATTTCGTCGCGGAGGAGGGCTGCGCGTTCAAATTCAAGCGCTTCGGCTGCCTTCTTCATCTCGTCTTCGATGGAGGCGAGCATATCCAGAAGTTCCTCGCGCGTCAGCTCGCTGTCCGCAACGGCCAGGACGCCAGCCTGCGCCTTTTTCGTATCTTCGTAGGTATGAGGCGCGGCGCGGCCGCGGCGGCGTTTATTTTTGTTGGAATAGCCAACCTTGCCGCCGGGTTTGGCGTTGGGATCCTTTTCGGCGTTATATTCAGGAGCTTCAGCCTGGAGGTCCTCATTAATGGCGCGGCGGACGGTCTGCGGGACGATACCGTGAGCTTCATTGTAGGCCTGTTGTTTTTCGCGATGGGCCTCAGTGACGGCTTTCACTGCCCGAATTGCTGGAGTTTCCACATCGGCATAGAGGATGACCTTGCCCTCGCTGTTGCGGGCACAGCGGCCTGCGGTCTGGATTAGCGACGTTTCACTGCGCAGGAAACCTTCTTTATCCGCATCCAAAATCGCGACGCGGGTCACTTCGGGCAGGTCCAGTCCTTCACGGAGCAGGTTGACACCGATCAGCACGTCAAATTCGCCGCGGCGGAGTCGTCCCAGGATATCGACACGGCCGATGGCATCAATATCTGAGTGCAGATATTCGCTGCGGATATCGAGGTCGGCCAGGTACTGTGCTAGGTCTTCGCACGAACGTTTGGTCAGCGCCGCCACCAACATACGACCACCGGCCGCCGTCACAATACGGATTTCCTCAATCAAGTCATCAATCTGCCCTTTCTGCGGGCGCACGTCAATGACAGGATCGAGCAGGCCCGTGGGACGGATAACCTGTTCAGCCTCCACCTGCACCACACTGCGCTCATAGGGACCGGGGGTGGCGGTCGTGTACAGCACGCGCGGCACGCGCTCTTCAAATTCATCAAAGGTGAGCGGACGGTTATCCTTGGCCGAAGGCAGACGGAACCCGTTGTCCACCAACACCTGTTTACGGGCCTGGTCGCCGTTATACATCGCGCGGATTTGCGGCAGAGTCACGTGACTCTCGTCGATAATGCAAAGAAAATCTTTGCCGAAATAGTCAATCAGCGTGGGCGGCGGTGTACCAGGCGCACGGCCCGCTAGCGGCGCGGAGTAGTTTTCGATGCCAGTGCAATATCCCATTTCCGCGAGCATAGCCAGGTCGTATTCGGTCCGCTGACGCAAACGTTGCGCTTCCAGCAGCTTGTCCGCCCCATCGAGATAGGCTAGACGTTCCTTCAGTTCTTCTTTGACGCGCTCCACACCGCCCATCAGCTGACTGCGGGGCATCACAAACTGTTTGGCGGGCGACAGCAGGCAAGAGGGGATTTTGCCGGTGACTTTGCCGGTCGTCGCATTGATGGTGCGCAAATCTTCGATTTCGTCGCCGAAGTAGGAGACCCGGACGCCCTCGGTGCTGTACGAGGGAAAAATATCCACCACATCGCCGCGGACACGAAAAACGCCGGGACGCGGCTCGTAGTCATTGCGCTGATACTGAATCTCCGTCAGCGCCTCGAGCAGGCTGTCGCGCGGAAATTCGTCGCCGACGTGCATGGAAATCATCAGACCGCGGTAGTCTTCGGGCGAGACCAAACCGTAGATGCACGAGACCGAGGCGACGATAATGACATCCTTGCGTCCGAGCAGCGCATGGGAGGCCGCCAGACGGAACCGTTCCAGATCCTCGTTGATGCTGGCGTCCTTTTCGATGTAGGTATCGGTCTGCGGGATGTAAGCTTCGGGCTGGTAGTAGTCGTAATAGGAGATGAAGTACTCCACTGCGTTGTCGGGGAAAAAAGCCTTGAGTTCGGCATAGAGCTGGGCCGCGAGGGTCTTGTTGTGGGAAATGACCAGCGTGGGACGTCCGTACTTCGCAATAACATTGGCCATGGTGAAGGTCTTGCCGGACCCCGTGACCCCGCGCAGCACCGCGCGCCCTGCCCCCTGACGGAAACCTTCCACAATCGTATCAATGGCTTCGGGCTGATCGCCCATCGGCGCAAACGGCGCCGCCAGACGGAAATCGGCGGGTCCCGCATGAAGTTCGTTCTCAAACTGCGTTTCCAGCATGGCCGTTCCCCTTCTCCGCACTCAGCGGATACCGATGCGATGGCCGTAGAGCACCGTGCCGATATGCTCCCCGAGGGCCCGCTTCAGTCCGGCCCGGTCCAATCCGCCCAGAAAGACGTTCCGGTACCCTGCCGCCGTGCAGTGCAGATACACATTCTGTCCGACAAATCCCGCATCCACCAGCGCATAGTCGCGCGTCTGACGGGCCGGATTGTAATGGTAAATCAGGTAAACAGATGCCCCCTGCAGCAGATTGCCCGGCAGTTCCGCGTCCAGCTTTTCCAAGGTATGCTTCGGCGCATCATAGGCAAACACACCCTCCGCCGTCACGGCAATGAGGTCGATTTCGCGCTTATCCCAGGCCGACGGGGCAGTCCGGCGTCCGTTCGGACGCGTCACCCCGTTCGCACACCAGAGCAGGTCCGACAGTTCCTGCAGTGTCGGCGCCCGACTGCCGCCCATATCGCGGGATGTCTCCCGCTTCGCCAACGCCGTATACAGCGGCATCCCGCCCGTCTTCTTCGGCTTCGGCAGCACAATCGTCTCCGCCGCCCCTGCCAGGGCAGCACCCATCAGTACCAAAACAGCCAACAGTTTCCGAAAGCGCATCGTCTTCCTCCTTCGCGTTTTCCCCAAGTATAGCAAAAACGCCCGACCGCTTTCGCAGTCGGGCGTATTTGGGTCAGTAATGTCTGCCCTATTTCCAGACAGAGACATCCTGTGCATTGGACGGCAGGGAAGAACATCCGGTCACCGTGATAAAGGTAACCGCAAGAAGAAACACAAGAAACAAGCGATACATGGACAATCCTTTCTAAAGAATTCAAAGTAATTTGAGTACGGCATCCATATTAACGCCAAGTTCACGTGCCTTGGCTCTGTCTGCCTCCGGAATGGGAAGTCCTCCCGGAAAATCTAAACCAACGGGCAGCCCCAACGGTGTGGCCTCGGGTTCCCTCGCAGGGACCGCCTTCGCCGGAGACTTCGCTGCAGGCTGTATCCCGTGTGTCATCACCGGAGTAGCTTTCGTTTGCGGTGTCTGACGGACAGCAGGCCTCACCACAGGCTTCTCAGCAGGTTTCGCCACGGGCTTTACGGAAGGTCCGTCGTCTGCGGGTTTTGGTTCAGGAGAGATGGCGGCCGATTTCCGCGCCGGGGCGCTCTTTTTTTTCGATACAGCGGCCTGCGGTTCTGCCGTAAGCGCCGGCGTAGGCTCAAACGGGGGAAGCTGCTTTCGCAACAACTCCAGCTGAGACTTGGACCAGCGGTCCGTTGCAAGTTTCTCAGCTTTTTGGCAGCAGGCTTCCTTCAGTGTCTCGTTACCCAGCATCCGTGCAATGTGTGCCAAATGGACCCACGGATATGGTGCATTAGGATTCACGTACACCGCATGCAACAGAAAGACAACTGCATCCCGCTCTTTCCCGATACGTCGGCCAACATTACCTATCATATTCAAAGCATCATAAGATATATCAGATTCGAGTGAAAGGAGAAAATTATCATAAGCACTATGAAGTTTTCCATTGAAAAAATCATGAATACCAGCCTTATATGCCCGATCTTTTGGAGATATGCATGCGCAAAGCGGATAACTCCCAAGAATACGACGAATGGCATAAGCCATCTTTGAAGACAACGGACCAGATATAAATTCATTCCATTCCGGATAAAAAACAGACGGAGGTGTACTCTTTCCGTCCTTAAGCGCCTTCAATGCATGAACAGACGTGTCCGAAAATAAAATTTCCGATGGTGTAAGCAGTTGACACCGCACATCAGACAGTGTCAGACGAGGGACCGAAGCAAGTTGAGATTTATCAACGGCCGCGACACAAACCCATTGATTCGTCTCCGAATCATACACTTTATGAACAATCGAACATCCACGTAATTTTCCGGAAACAGACAGTTGCCTGGTTATCGCATTTTGTAGCAACCGACAATGAGTATAACTGATTTCTTTCGGCCATTTAACACCTGAGAGTGTCGCAACTTCCAACAGTCTGGCAGTTGCGGAAAGTTCGCAGCCTTCCCCCGTCAGCTGAACAACCATTTCATCGTCATCCGGAGACGTTTCTCTTGCAACGCCAAAGACAACCCCATCTGCCTCCCGCACCTTTTCCTGTAGAATAGACGTGTCATATCGCTTAAAAATCTCACTATGCTGCCCACGAAGTGAACAGCATAGTGAAACAGCAACAGCAATAAGGATATACCCTATGCGGCAGTTAAAACGCATCATCGTCTCCGACATCATTGCTGATAATATAACGGTCGGAGTTTTTGCCCTTGGGAGCCGACTCAGGAGCAACATTAAAAGATGCCGCACTGGGAATAGTGCGCTGACCTGCGGCACCACGTTTGGCGGCAGATTCAATTTCCGTTTTCAATACGCGGGCTTTCGCCGCCTGTCCTGGACTCCACGTGCAGACAACACCATAAATCATTCTGCCCGTTTCAGGATGGGGAGCTTCCCACTGATGCAGTTCGGCGAGTCCGTTCATCTTCAGTTTCGTAGCCTCAGCGCTTCGGAAAGTTTCGAGTTTCTTAGAACTCGAATAATCCGGGGCACTCCCATCCGAGAAAAGGTTCTTGGATTCAGCAGCGGTTACGGATTTTTGGACAGCAATGGCTTCACCTGCAAATGCACGAATCTGAGCCGATGCCGATTCGGCCGCCTCTTCGTAAGCCAAATCAATAGCCATCTGATCATCAGCCTCTGCAACTGCCTGCCCGAAGGAAACAAGAACCAGGTTGCCGTTTTCATCGATTTTCTGCTGAACACCGAAAACACCGACAAGCACATCATCAGAGGGAATCTGATCACGAATGGGACGCTTGGGAGCCTTCTTGGGAACGGCGCAGCCGGTGGTCATCGAGCTGGCCATCTCGGCCAACAACGGACTCCAAATGGCTACCACCGCAACCTGCCCCTTGTTTCCGTCAAGAGTTTCGATGACATGGCGGGCCTGTAGCCCGGAAATCGCGCAATTAGCAGAAGATTCTATATTCTTTCTGAATTCCCCGGATGAAAGCAGACTGGCTACTTTCCTACGGGCTGCTTCCAGGTCAGTCTGGGCCCGATTGCGTTCGGCATCGATGTCGTACCCTTCTGCCTTAAGCGCGTTATCCAGTTTTACACTGACCAATTTCACACTTTTCCCGACAATGGAATCGTCAGGCATTTTCGCCATAGATTCTGCAACCGGATCGACGTTTGGGGGCTTTCGGTTTTTGGAAATTGCTGCACGATATGAAATGGCGGTTGAAATGGACTGTTCCAGGTATTTAGCCATTTTAGCCTTGGCATCGAGCATCGCCTTGTCAAATGCATATACACGGGAAGCCGTGTAATCATCGTGACCTGTCGGTGCCGCAATGTCACCGTATCCAACGGCAATAAAGAAGAAGCTTCCGTTTGAGCGCGTATTTTCTCCCTGATGCATGCCCTTTGCCTGCAGGAACGCATTGACCTGCTGACGGGCATTGGCACGACTGATTGTCCTCGTCGGAGCGACAAGTTCTGCCTGGGCTTCGGCTGCAGTGGGCTGAGGGATCCCAGGTTCTGCCTGAGCAAACCCGACAGATGCGGCAAGTAGCAAACCTACCAGTACAATGGAAGTTTTCATGAGTTTATCCTTTGTGTTTACACAGCGGTGAACGCCAATCAAAATTCAAAAACAATTTTATTCGTTGAAACAGTCAACGTCTCCGGACATTCGGGAACACGCTTACGGAGCAATCCCAACAAATCCTGGGGATTGCCTTTCATAGTAAAGCGCAGTGTTGCGACTCTGACATCTTCATTCAGTTTGTACGTAGCAGAAGAAACCCCCGGCATACCATCGTTCAAAACCTCTGTTATTTTCTCTATCAGCGCACACTGCTCCGCCGTCATCGTGTTGCGGAAAACCATACGGACCGTACGGCCATTGTTGGTCATATCGGAAATAGCCCGCTGTAAACGCTGATGGAGCAACGCTGATATTTGCTTGGAAGCCTTCTGAACCGCAATCTGTTGTCGGCGGACTGACGATCCGACAAAGGTTGAAGCCTTACGGGGATCGTTTTCAATCGTAAACAACTGAATGCCGGCCCGATCAAAACAGACTGCCTTCATATGGAGCTGCGTTCCCACCCTGTCGGTAATCGGATGCGTAACCGACATAAAGTCGCAGACCACCCTTATCTTATAGTCGGACGAACCTTTTACAGAAGAAGTTTTGATTCCCTTGGACATCAGAAACTCCGAAATGGCCAGTCCTGCCTCGTCATTGTCCGATGTGATCCAGAAAACAGGATCGCCAACAGACTTCATCTGCGCGCCGTAACTTTCCAGAAGTTCATCCTTGGTAATTTCGGCAACAAGTGTTACCTTCACACCGGCATCAGTCTGCTCCTCGTTCAGGATACGATAAGCCGAAACAACTCCCTGTACATCGGAAAACACCCGCGTACGGACAGATTCATTCAGAGCTGCGTCGGAAGCAACCATCGTCAGTCCGCACACCTGCTCCAATGCACTCCGGCAGGCTGCCTGAACGGCAGCTTCTTTCGTAGTCCCTTCTCCGGAAGCCTCAACCGTTCCGGGACGGTTCCTCATGATTGCCGTTTGAAGTTTTCCGCCGGCATCGGCTGTTTTCTCCGTCATTAAGGCAATGGCAACCACATCTCTTTCACGAACAAGAACACACTCAATAACAACACCCTTCAGGAGAGTCGAGACATCTTCCCGGCTCCACTTGGAGAAATAAGAAGACCTCTTCCCATTTTCAACAGAGGCAGACGCCTCCCGGGACGAAGAAATCTGTACATCCAGAAATTTCGCCAATGCGTTGCGGGCTTCCAGTGAGGCAAGTGCACGTGCATCCCGGTCAGATTTACCATCCAGAGTTGCTATACCCATAGCAACAACCCACACGCCGGTTTCATCCGTTTTGCCGCAGGCCGTATCCCCATGACATTCAATAAGCCTGTCAATCTCTGCAGCAACCTGCCTGGGCACCGCATGTACGCACAAAACGTACAGAAAAACCGCAGAAATAGATATGAACAAACGTCTCATAAATCAATCTCTCGAAGTAGGCAAATACATCCGCTTCCTCTGCCATCTCGGAGGCACTGCCATACCGCAGCTTACAGCGTACAACTCATGATTTTTCAGCCAATTCGGATCGGCTTCTATCTGCTTCTGAATTTTCCGAACATATTTATTGTCATCGTTCCAACGATATACCGACAACTGAGCCGTATTGGAAGACGGAGAAGCATAGGCATTTGCCAAAGGAAGATCGATGCCGCCGACAGATGTATAAACAACCATCTGAGTTCCTTTTTCAATCCCCTGTTCTGCCCCCTTATCCATTGCCATCAGTTCCGTTCCAAGCACACCGGTAACCCGTCCCCCAATGGGATACTCATTACCAATTTCATTAGCGATACGAATAGCAGCCTGAGTGGCAATATCCTGCATCAGTCCCTGTACCGCAGCGTCCGAATTATACTCAAAACCTCCGGATATCATCATCCCTGTGCTATCCCGTATCTGCGTTCGTTTCACCCGAATATCCAAATCTTTAGACAAGCGGATCTGTCCAGTCCTCAAATCTTTACAGGTCAAATTAATAGAACAGACAAATGTGATCTCTGTAGTCCGCCCATAATTATAACTTTCCGGGTGAATCGTCGTATTCCAACTGGCAAGCAGGTCTATTTTCGTCGGACGCTCCTGTTGGGCCATTTCCACTTCACCTAGATCTTCGAGCGTTTGTAAAACTGTAGAATCCGTACCATGAAGGGCTGCTACCGAAAATCGCTTCACCTTAAACAATTCAGACTGAAGGCGCAGGCTCATATAACGAAGATTTGCATCGTCAAATGCGTCTGAAACAATCGGCCCTGGAAGCGTAGCCAGTGTCAGTTTTCTATAATTCTCAATATTATAGTTTCCCGGAAGTTCCACCGGTTGCGACGAAACTGTATCCCTATCAGCAACCATGACATTCGGATTCACCGGATATCGGTCGGAAGCGCACCCAAAACATACAAAGAATGCGACGCAAAAAACCGGCAAAACTTTCGGGAAACTCATTGTCTATCTCCTTACTAAACCATCAATGGCATTAGTGGGTACCATTGGTACGGGATGCACGGTCTTGCTGAGCCTTAAGCAACTGTTTGGAGAGTTCGCTACTGACCTTAATCTGCTTCTGAAGACGTTCGACCAGTTTTATGGTTTCCTTACCATCAACACCCTCAACAACAGATACGCCGAAGCGGGCCTTGGCGAGCGTCTTAGACACGTTCGGATCCTTCATTGCCTGCGCCAACTGCGCGCCTGCAGCAGCCAAACGACTCACCTGCTCTGTAAGCTGGGCGATACGTTCCGCACCAGAAACCGACTGAATCTTAGGAGTCTTGGGATTAACGGTATTGAAGAATTTCTCGTAGCCATCCTTCTTATTCTGACCTGCGACCAGAGCCTCAGCCCACTTCACCGCGACGGGTGTTTCATCGGCCAATGCGACCTGTTTAAGGATTCGCTCCTCAGCCTTCAGACTTGCATTGTTTTGAATCCGCTGAAACTCAAGCATTTTACGGGCACGCTCATCCAAACCACCCTCCGTCAGTGTCAGTCCGCTCGGAAATGCATTGATTTTGGCCAACTGGAGCTTACGATTTTTCAGTTCGTCTTTTTTACCTTCACGTTCAAGTTTGGAACTCACGGAATCCCCGGTAGTACTCATATACCGATCCCAAGCGGTTTCAGCAATCTCGTTACGAACAAAAATCTCCGCGTCAATCGCAGTCTGTTTCGAAAGCGGCATCACGGCATCGGCAATAATATCGAGAGGCAGAATTTTCGTCTTACTAGGTGCCCGAAGATCGGGATCAAGCGACTTCTGCAACATATCTGCCTTTACATACCACGGCCGGACTTGGTTCATCTCCGCTTCCGAAAGGCCGGACGCAGATGAAGACACGCAGCCTGCAAGAAGCAATGAACCAGCTGCAACACAAAGCGTGGCACGTGCAATGCGCTTCCACATAGAAGGAGTGGTTTTCGTTTCCATGAGTTTTAACTCCATGTTCCCCAAGTAATAAACGCCGGGCGGAGGGGGATTCACCGACAGGTGTTTCCGAAGTGATTCGGCAGTTGTATTGATCCGGAAATGGCAGGAAGGTCCCTTCCATTACCATACCTATCAGGTATCACCCAACAGGGCAACCTCCCCGGAAAAGAGGTAAAGTGTTATTTTTCAATGGAAAACCAAAAGAACCGTGCAGTCCTGTGCGAAAAAGTCAGAACCGCCCCAACATCACATCCGGTAACACCGACGCAAATACCCAGTACTTCCCAAACAGGGAAACTTCATATGATAGGAGCAGCAGGGAAACATCGGCCAGTAGTCCTCGGAGCAAGGCAGCGATTCGGACTCAGCCAATGACACACAGGTATGCCAACAGACCTTTCAAACGATTACTTCAGACTTAAATACAAGCCGAAGCGTTCACGATACAAACACCGGGATGTCTCCATCCCTTCCAAACACCTCTCCCTAATGTACACAGATTGGAGAGTCGTTAAGTCCCTTACACAAGAGTCTACTGCGTAAGGAATACTTGCGTGAACAGAAGAAGCCTGGTTGCTGTACTAAATCGCCGGTCACCTTCTTCTCTCTGGGCCGAACACTGCTTTAGTGCAACAAAAAAGCACATCCTCCTTCGCGCACTTTGTCGGGGCCCTGAGAAAGCCAGCGTAGAATGCGTGAGAGAGGATGCGCCAAAACGGCGCATCCGGACACACGTTGCTCTACTGTGAAATTTCTCAGGTTTCGACAAAGCAACTTATGCCTGCGTGATGCAGTCAGATTAAATTGATAGACTCACCGAGTTGGATTTCCCTTCCCTGAATCTGGTAATAGTATTGCACATTTTTTCGTATTGTCAACAGAAATTTCATCTCCCGCCCAATTGCTTCCTCTAAAAACAAAAAGGCCGCAGTACGGCCCTTAAAATCAAATCCGATTAGCAGATTCGGTTATTTGTTGATTACGGTGCTGGAACCGCATGCGCGGCCTCAGTCCTTCGGCGCAGGGATCGCGTCGGCGAAACGTTCGCCGAGGGTGAGCTGGCCGTAGGTGCCGAGGTGGAGGGTGTCGCGGGGATCCTGGGTGTGATAATCGTTCCGGCGCATCTGGAGTCCGTCGGTGGGGACCCAGAAGATGCGCTTTTCTTTGGAACCAAGCGCTTTCTGTTGGGCTCGGACGGTATCGCGGCGGACGCAGCCGGGGGACTTCATGGGCAGGATCTGTCCGATGACGAAAGCCATATCCGGAGCATCAAGCTCTTTGCGGACCGTATCGATGAGCGCCGTCAGGTTTTTGCCGTAGTTTTCGGCGGCAGAGACGGGGGCCTGTTTGGAGGTATCGGAGCATCCCTGGTGCCAGACCATCGCCCGGAGGTGCGGAGTATGCCCCTGCTTCCGGAGTTCGGCCAGGCCGGCGGTCGCCGTCTTCATGAAGATGTCAAATTCGGGTCCGCGGTCTTTGCCGGGGGCTGCCTTCCACTGCCGATACAGATTGGTGCCGCCGCGGGCGTGTTTGATGAGTGCCCACTTCCGGTTAGGAAACCGCCGGGCCAGGCGGGTACCGAGCGAGAGCTCGGGTCCGAACAGTCCCGCACGGTCGCTGGCGGCACGGAGCGGACCCCAGGTGTTGGCCTGCGTGCCGGGGCGGCTTTTCGCGGTGCGTTCGGAGTGATAAATCATCACGTTGGCATCGGGACGGAAGCCGACCGGCAGATTGCGGAGCAGTCCGCGGCCCGCGGCGTTGGACTGTCCCCCAATCAGCACCACATCAATCTCGTCCGCATGCAGCGGGGCGGAGAGCAGCCCGGTCAGCAGACAGAGAACTGCGGCAGTCTTCGCAAGAACAGACGGTTTCATCGCAGACCTCACTTCATCTCCGGCAGGGCATTGGCAAAACGTTCGCCGAGCATCAGCATACCAAAGGTGCCCAGATGCACGTCGTCCTGCGGCATCGGGGTGCGGTAGTCATGACGGCGCATCTCCAAATCGTCTCCGGGGACCCAGACAATCTTCTTTTCCTTGGATGCGAGCGATTTCTGTTGGGCTCGGACGATATCGCGGCGCGGGAAACGCGGGGCGGCCATCGGCATCACCTGGCCGAGGACGAAAACCATCTCGGGCGAGTTTGTCTCTTTGCGGACGGTTTCGATGAGCGCCGTAAGGTTTTTGGCATAGTTCTCCGCAGCGGCGACCGGGGCGTTGTCGCGTGCATCGGCGCACCCCTGCTGCCAGACCATCGCCCGGATATGCGGGGTATGCCCCTGTTTACGGAGTTTATCCAGGCCCTCGTTCACGGTCTTCATGAACAGCCGGAATTCGGGACCGCGGGCCTTGCCTTCGGCAGGATTCCACTGGCGGTACAGATTGGATCCCGAGCGTGCGTGTTTGATGAGCGCCCATTTCCGGTTCGGGAAGCGTTGAGCGAGGCGAGTGCCGAGGCTGAGTTCTGGGCCGAACTTGTCCGCGGTCTCGCTCGCCTGATGCAACGGCAGCCACTGCTCGCCGGTGCGCGGCTTCGCGCCGCGGTTCAGCGGCATGGAGTGATAAAAAAGCACATTGCGGTCGGGTTTGAAGGAGACCGGCAGATTGCGCATATAGCCCTGTCCGGTGGCATTAGACTGGCCACCGATGAGCACCACATCGATATCATCGGCCCACAGACGGGCTGGGAAAAGGGTTCCGAGGCAGACGGCTACGGTCAGAAGCCAGGCAGAGAAGGTTCGTTTCACACTGTATCCTTTCATAAACGTCAAACGGCACGCCGGCGGCGCACCCGCAAGCGGTCTCCGTTGGCAAACGGGACAACAACTTCAGTATACGCCAATCGGCATTCCCCCTGTACGCAAAAGCATCAATCGGCCACCTCTGTATACATTGGGATACAGCAGTATACTTCTCCCGCGCGGACGATCGCTGCAGCACATGCCCGCGGTATAATACATCTGTTTTGGTTATAGGCCCGAAAAACGGAAATCCATTATGAAACTGACTCATCTGTCCGCCCTGTCTCTGCTCTGCCTCTGTCCGCTGCTACATGCTGCGCCCGAGGCACTCTGGCCCGTCGGCCGCGTTCCTGGCGAAGTGACCGATAAAAAGGAAAGTGTCATGAAGGAACACGTGTACAACGTTTCCGTGCCGACGCTGGAGTTCTTTGCAGCCCCCAGCAGCAAGGGCAAAAAACTGCCCGCGGTACTGGTGATTCCCGGCGGCGGCTATACCTGCCAAGCCTACACAAAGGAAGGCACCGAGATTGCCCGTTGGTTCAATGCGCTCGGCTATCACGCCGCAGTCGTAAAATACCGCATTCCCAATAATCGCGAAGGTGCCCTGGATGATGTACGCCGAGCCGTGGAAATACTGCGCGCCTCTGCCAGCGAACGCGGCATCGATGCCGCCCGTATCGGCATGATTGGTTTCTCCGCTGGTGCCCACCTAACAGCACGAATCCTCGCCGACCCAAGCCACGGCCTCGCCTTTGCCCTGCTGATTTATCCAGCTTATCTCAGCGACGATGGCATCCGCCTCAAACCCGAAGCCGTGCCAGCAGCCCCAACCGTGCCCACCTTTGTCATGCAGTGTCGCAACGACCGTGCCTACGGCAAATCATCGCTGGCCTATGTACACCACCTCTTTATGGCCAACCGGCCCGTGAGCTACCACCTGTATCCCGATGGCGGCCACGGATTCGGTAAACGCGTTCATCCAAATACGGAAGTGTCACAGTGGCCCGTCGCCGCAGCCCAGTGGCTGCAGCACCTGCACTGAGGCTAGAAGCCTGTAGGCGTATATCTACGGGCTGCAAAAAGCGCCTTAAACGTGCATAAACTTCGGCTTTTTCAGTCATGCAGGGGCCGCTACACTCCTTCAAAAGACTCGTCTCTGCCCACTTCTTTCACTTTTTTCGCCTTTCGCACGCTTCTAGGCACCCCCTCTCGAGACACCCCATGAAACCGACCCTCATTTCCGTCCTGGCGGCACTCCTCTGTACGCCCCTGCGCTCCGCCACCAATGTCACCGTGACCAATCCGACCGCCCAAAAGCGTCCCGCCGAAACCGTCAGCATCGCCTGGCCCCTGAACGATGTCACCACCCAAGACCTACGCGTCATCGACACCAACGGCAACGCCATTCCCCATCAGCTATTCGACAGCAACGGGGACGGCACCACCGACCAACTGCTCTTCACCGTCCGGATGAACCCCAACGAAATACGCACCTACCGCGTTGTGTTCGATGCCTCGATTCCCTGCGCAGACACACGCAGCATCTGCTTCAACCGCCATGTACCGGAACGGCTGGACGACGTTGCCTGGGAGAACGACAAAACCGTCTTCCGCGTGTACGGACCCGCTGTCGCCCTCCCGCCCCCCAAAGGCGAGGGTCTCATCTCCTCCGGCGTAGATGTCTGGTGCAAAAACGTCAGCAGCAATGTCATCAACACCCGCTACAAACGCGGCAACTACCACACCAATCACGGCGACGGCATGGATTTCTACAAAACGGGTCCCGCCGCAGGTGTCGGCGGATACGGCATCCTACGCGATGGCACCTGGTACAACAGTGGCAACTGGCAGACCTACAGACACCTCTGCAACGGCCCCATCCGTACCGCCTTTGAGCTCACCTACAACGGCTGGCAGATTGACGGTACACAAATCACCGAAACCCGTCGCATCTCCCTCGATGCCGGCACCCACTTCACCCGTCACGAAAGCACCATCACCGTCAAAGGCGGCAAACCGCTTGTCGGCGGTCCCGCCGTCGATATCAGCACCACGCGCCGCCACAACGGCGCAATCCTCCTAGATGCGCAGGCAGGCCTCCTCGCCAATGCCGAACCCAAGCAGGGTAAAAATGGCTTCATCTGCTCAGGGCTCATCTTCCCTGGCGGCGGCAACGCCATCACCGACAGCGCCGGCTGTCTACACTTCACCCGTCCCCTCCCCCAAGGCACCTCCACCATCGTGTGGTACGCCGGCAGCGCCTGGAGCGGCGACCCCACCTTCGCCCGCCCAACCGCGTGGCACGCCGCCACCAAAGCGCGCGCCGATGCCCTCTCCTCCCCCCTCCGTATCACCGTAAAGTAACCCAGCCAAACACCCCCCGCGCGCCACCGCTACCCCGCGGTGGATCCTTCAGTAAACACCCTGCGAATCTTTCAAATTCATCCCCCGCACCACGGCATTTCGTGTTATACTAAACCCCGTCAGCCGCGTCGGAACGGGAGCCGAAGCGGTCAGCCGCATACAAGGAAACGCTATCATGCAGTTCCGTTCCATGCTGTTTGCCGGTGCCCTGCTGGGTGCCGTCTCGCTATCGGCAAAGGCCGATTTAAATCACACCACCACAGGAGGCTACGGCTACCCGCTGGACCAAAGCAAAACGCTCACGGTCTGGTGGGCCGAAGGCTGTTACAAAATTCTGCCCGATGCCCAGCCAACCCAACCCGCTCGCCCCATGACGCTCGATGCGGCGCGCAATGAATACGAATCCCTCTTCATTACCTTGCGCCCCACCCAAGCGACCACCCTGAAGGCCATCTCGCTAAAGCCCTTCGTCTCCGAAGATGGCAAGACCCAAATCAACCTCCCCGCGCAGTTCCGCCGCACCGAATACGTGAACATCGCCCAGGCAACCGATGCCGGCGGCGGCACCGGCCGTTACCCCGATCCGTTGCCCCTTCTCAAAGGCCCGCAACAGCTGCCCGCCAATCAAAATACGCCCCTGCTCGTCACCCTGCGCGTCCCGAAACAGACCCTCCCCGCCATCTACCACTCAGAACTCTCCCTAACGCTGCAGACCGACAACACCCAGCAGGTCCTCCGCTATCCCCTGTCGCTAAACGTGCGCACCTTCACCCTGCCCGACACCCCAAGCCTACGCTCTGGATTCGGACTCGATGAAAAACAGCTCTTTGAATTCGACAACGCCGTCACCCTCCCGCAGCAAAAGGCCAAATTCGACCGCGTCATGCGCCAGTTCGGCGAGTATAAAATTTCGCCCTACGACCCCTTCGTCTACGCCCCGCTCAAAGTCACCGCCGTCGGCGACAGTGTCCATCTGGATAGCCGCAACTTCCTACGCGCCGCCCAAAAGTACTTCGCACCGCCCTATAACTTCAATGCCTTCGACCTAAACGTGGAAGGCCTCGGCGGCGGCACCTACTACGCCCGGAACACCGGCACCTTCATGGGCCACAAAGAAGGCTCCCCCCGCTACGAGCACCTGATGAAAGACTATCTGAAAAAAGTGCAGCAGGTACTAGCCCAAGGCGGATTGCTCGACAAAGCCTACGTCTACTGGTTCGATGAACCCGGCGAAAATGACTACCCCTTCATCCGCAAGACCCACGAACGCATCCGCGCAGCCGCCCCCAAACTACAGACATTCCTGACCGAACATGTTCACGGGGCCGATATCGCCGATGTCACCGATATCAGCTGCACCATCCTGCCCAATATCAGCCAGGAACAAATCGACCGCCGCCTGAAACTCAACCGAACCACCTGGAGCTACATCTGCTGCAACCCCAAGTCCCCCTGGATTAGCGAATTCATCGACCACGATGCCATCAACTTCCGCATCTGGGGCTGGGCCTCCTACGCACAGCGCATGGAGGGCATCCTCATCTGGCGCGTCAACTACTGGCACTCGCCCGAAGCCTATCCCGACGCCCTGCAGAACCCCTGGGAAGATACCATGAGCTGGGTCACCTCCTACGGCACCCCCAAAGGAGCACATCTGCCCTGGGGCAACGGCGATGGCCGCCTCTTCTACCCGCAGAACCGCCATCCCGGCAAAGATAAAACCCCCTACCTCGGCCCGATGGTCCCCTCCGTGCGCCTCGAATTCCTCCGCGCCGGCATCGAAGACTACGAATACTTCCGCCTCCTCGAAAAGCTGACCAAACGCCTTCCGCCCGAAAAAGCCGCCCTCCGCGCCCAGGCTGAAGCCCTCCTGAAAATCCCGGCATCCGTCTACACCAACGGCACCGTCTTCACCCGCAATCCGCAGGACCTACTGGCCTATCGCGCCCGCCTCGCCGACTGCATCGAAGCACTGCTACGCGAAATCCAACCCAATATCGGTCAGAAAAATTAAAGGCACTTCGTGCCCATGTCGCACAAGGCCCCGCCCGCGATGCCTTAACAAAAAAATGCAGACATAATGAACGTTACGCGATAAATGATTGCAGATGGCTGCCGCCACGGAGCCCTCCCGAGGAAACAGCCCCCTTCCGCAATGCGTTATCAGGAATACACGACTTGCTCCATTTCATTCAAAGAACCAAGGAGGTACACTCCAGCGCAGCGATTCATTAACATGGAGAACCCAACAGGATCATCCTGTTCTCACTCAAACCGCCGTACAGCCCCATCCAGTCTGTACGGCGGTTTCTGTCTATCCCCCCTTCACCACGCCCCCGCTGGATTGCAGCCGCCAACCACACACGGATGCTCAATGCCCCACTCCCAGCACTCGAATACCCTCCCCACCCCCATCCTTCCGATATCCCCCTTACAACGTCAACACCCAAACGTTCAATACCAAGGATTGAGTGCGCCACATATACTGCATGCATTGCATCGTGATACGATGAAGCCTATAACAACCATACGCCATAGGATAGCAATGTTATACTATAGAGCATCATCTATGTATACTACGTAGTATCACATAAGAATACTACATAGTATAATTACGATATACTACGTAGTATAACCTATGAATACTATGTAGTATAACCTATGAATGCTACGTAGTATACTAAACCAAAACAATAGAAACACACATCCCAATCTGTGCGCAATCCCCTGTAAATACCTGTGTTGGCAATCCTAAAATGCATTCATACCCCACCGAGCGTCCTCCCCTTCCCGTCCGACAATCGCCGACCGCAATCGTTTCGCCCCGAAACCACACATTGCTCAGCATCATGCATCAAGCGCAATGGCGGGCGTGAGGGAGGCCCACTGGTATTTAGCATGATGTAAGCAAAGGGCAAAAAAAGAGGCACCCCGAGCGGAGTGCCTCTTTTTTATGCCGAAACGCAACTTAGGCGTTCTGCTTGTCGAGATCGCGCATAGCTTCGCGGCGGGACAGCTTGACGCGGCCGCGCTCGTCGATACCGATGCACTTGACCATCATCTTGTCACCGAGCTTGCAGACCGATTCCACAGAGGGAATACGGCGGTCGGAGAGCTCGGAGATGTGGCAGAGGCCATCCTTGCCAGGAAGGATTTCGACGAAGCAACCGAAATCCTTGATGCCAGTAACGGTGCCTTCGTAAATCTTGCCTTCTTCAGCTTCAGCGGTGATAGCTTCGACTTCGCGCTTGGCGTTGTTCATCGCCTCGGCGGAGACAGCGAAGATGGAGACGGTGCCGTCTTCCTGGATGTCGATCTGAGCGCCGGTGCTGTCGGTAATGCGACGGATGTTCTTGCCGCCAGGGCCAATGAGCTCGCCAATCTTGTCGGTCGGGATCTTCAGAGTGGCGATGCGCGGAGCGTAAGGAGAAAGCTCTTCACGAGGAGCGGGAATCACGGTCTGCATGAAGTCGAGGATCTTGTTGCGGCCAACGCGGGCAGCTTCGAGAGCCCCTTCCACGAGATCCCAGGTGAGGCCGCGGAGCTTGAGGTCGACCTGGAAGCCGGTGATACCCTTGCGCGTACCGCCAACCTTGAAGTCCATGTCACCGCAGTGGTCTTCAGCACCGAGAATATCCGTAACGAGCACCTTCTTGCTCAGGTCCGGGGTCGTGAACAAACCAACGGAGATACCGGCAACGGGGGAGGTCATCGGAACACCCGCATCCATGAGCGCCAGGCAGCCGCCGCAGATGGAAGCCATCGAGGAGGAGCCATTAGAGCCCATAATCTCAGAGACCACGCGGACAGAGTAAGGATAGTTCTCAGGAATCACTTCAGCAAGAGAACGCTCGGCGAGCGCACCATGGCCGATTTCACGGCGACCGGTGGAACCCAGGCGGCCCACTTCGCCAGTGCAGTAAGGCGGGAAATTGTAGTGAAGGATGAAGCGCTTCTGCTTCACGCCGCCAGTGACAGAGTCAAGATCCTGGGCATCCTTGGAAGTGCCGAGGGTGACCGTGGCAAGGTTCTGGGTCTCACCGCGATTGAAGACAGCGGAACCGTGGAGACGGGGGAGCACACCAACCTGAGCGGCGAGCGGACGGATTTCGTGCTGGGCACGGCCGTCAATGCGCTTGCCACGCTCGAGGAAGTTGGCACGGACAGTCTCAATCTCGAGGGCGTCGAAGAGGTGTACAAACTTGATGGCATCGATAACCCAGTTGCCATCCTCGTCCTTACCATACTTCTCCTGGCAGGCAGCGAGGAGTTCGTCACGAATGGCATCGACAGCGGCCTGACGCTCAAGCTTACCAGGAATAACGAGCGCATCGGCGAGACGGGCGCCGCCGAGATCACGGATGAAGCCCATCTTCTCAGGATCCTGCGGAATATCCACAATTTCCTTATCAGGCTTGCCGAGCGCACGGCGCATTTCAATCTGAAGGTCGATAATCTTCTCGACTTCTTCATGGGCACGCTTCATGGCGGCAAGGAAGTCGGCTTCGGAGATTTCCTTGGCGGAACCTTCCATCATGAGGAACTTGCCACGGAGACCGGCATAGAGAAGATCGAGGTCGGAAGCTGCACGCTCCTCGTGAGAGGGGTTGATAACCCACTCGCCATTGATGCGGCCAATGCGAACGCAGCCAATCGGACCCATGAAGGGAACATCGGAAATGTGAAGCGCAGCAGAAGCGGCGTTCACGGCAAGAACATCACCTTCATGCTCGCCATCGCAGCTGACCAGCGTGGAGTTGACCTGAACATCATTGTAGTAGCCGTCAGGGAAGAGAGGACGGATGGGGCGGTCGCACATGCGAGCGACGAGGATTTCCTTCTCGGAAGGACGCTGCTCGCGCTTGAAGAAGCCACCAGGGAAACGGCCAGCCGCGTAGAACTTCTCGCGATATTCGCACTGCAGCGGGAAGAAATCAATACCCTCGCGGGGCTTATCGGTGCAGGTAACAGCGGTAAAGACCGTGGTGTCGCCGAGCGTAACGGTCACAGCACCGGCAGCCTGCTGGGCGAGAAGACCGGTCTCAATCGTAAACTTCTTGCCGGCAATCTCGGTGGAGAATGATTTGGTATTTTCCATGATTGTTCCTAAATCGCGGGTCGTGGCCGGAAAGATCGGCTTGCCACCCTGTCCGCGAATATGACTTGGTTTCTTATAGTCTTTCCGTCTGATAAACTAACACATTACCATATAAAAAGCAAGAAAAAAGCTCGCAATGGAGGGAGAAACAGGGGCGCTCCGTGCGACGCACACACCGCAAGCGCCGTGGAGCGGTGGCAGCAGGAAGTGGGAGAGAGCGGGCCGGGTGAGCGGGCCGGGTGAAACAGCCAACGCAGAACCCCAGACCCTCTGCAGACAGCTTTTTACAGCACACTACACACCTCTGCCGAAAACTACCCCCACACACCGCTCTATACCACACGCACAGCCTCCATACGCCTACACTGCTGTATAAAGCCTGTGCTTTTACGGATGGCTCTACTTTTACGGTACACACCGCACGGTACAAGCCTTTCTTTGCACACGGGGCCCTGCGTCGCCCGCCGAGGGTCTGGGGGGCGCAGCTCCCCAGATAGACGCCCAAGGCGGCTCATTGGGGTTCTGCGCGGGTCCGTTCCGGCCCGGCTCTCGCCCTGCACACAAAAAAAGAGGCCCCCGTGCGGGAGCCTCTTTTTTTGCGCGCGTTTCGCAATCGGCTTATTCAGCGACGATAGCGAGGGTGAGCGTAACTTCAACGCCTTCGAAGAGGGCGATGACGACCTCGAAGGTGCCGAGATTCTTGAATGCTTCGGGAGCACGGACCATGGCGGCATCGACGGGCACGCCAGCTTCGGTAAGGGCCTTGGCGATGTCGGCGGCGGAGACGGAACCGTAGAGCTTGCCTTCGGCGTCGCCATCGATGGCCTTGGCGGCGACGGTGAGGGTCTGGCCTTTGAGCTTGGAAGCCTTGTCCAGAGCCTCAGCCTTGCGGATCTTGAGGAGCTCTTCGCGTTCCTTGCGGATCTTCTCGAGCTTGCGGAGGGCATTCTTGGTCACGGGCTCAGCGAGGCCCTGGGGCAGGAGGAAGTTACGAGCGTAGCCGTCACGGACGTGAACGGTATCACCGATTTTGCCGAGGTGCTCGACATCATCCATCAGAATCAGTTGAAGGGACATGGTGTCTTTCCTTTCGGTTTAGGCGAGAAGGCCCATGTTGCGGGCGCGGCGGATGCCTTTTTTGATGTGGCGCTGCTGAAGAGCGGTCACGCCGGTCACGCGGGCGGGGATGATTTTGCCGTATTCGGTCACGAAGCGGCGGAGAAGTTCGATGTCGTTGATGTCAACGAGTTCGGTGGGTTCCAGGGCAGCCTGGCGCTTGCGGGGGACCAAGTCGGTCTTAGGCTTGCGGGAACCGGGACGTTTGGGTTTCATAGGCATGGTAAGATTCCTTGCTATTCAAACAAAATGAGAGTTAAAAGGGGAGATCTTCAAGGTCGCTTTTTTCTGCGGGGGCTGCAGCTTCCGCAGGGGCGGAGGGAGCTGCGGCAGCAGGGGCTGCAGTGCCTGCGGCACCGGCGGGCATGGGGTTGGCGGGGGCGGGAGCCCAGTCGCTGCCCATGGCGGCACCATTCGTATCGCGGCGGGTGCCACTGGTGGAGTACAGGAACTGCACCCGGTCGGCACGCACGCGCAGACGACTGCGCTTCTGACCCGTGGTCTTGTCATCCCACGTGTCGAGCACCAGACGGCCCTCAACAAAGATGGGGCGACCCTTGGTGAGGTATTTGCCGCAGTTTTCCGCGACTTTACCCCAGACGGTGATATCGACATAAGTGACCACTTCGCGAAGCTCGTTGGTCGAGCGCGAACGGAACTGTTCGCTGACGGCGAGACTAAGCTCGGCGACCGCGTCGCCAGAAGGGGTCTGCTTCAGGTCGGGATCCCGTGTCAGGTTTCCCATCAAAAAGACTTTATTGAGGGTGGCGGCCATGAGTAACCTCTCAGGATGTTAGGCCTCTTCGGTCGCGGCGGCCTGAGCGGCAGCCTCGGCACGAGCCTTCTTCTCGGCAGCCTGCTTGGCGAGCTTGAGCTCAACAATGGGGTCGACCGCGAGAATCTGCAGACGGAAGATTTCTTCCATAAGAGCATAACGGGCGCGGAGCTTGTTGACCTCCACGGGATCCAGCTCAAAGCGGATGGTCAGATAAGTGCCGCTTTCCTTCTTCTGCTGGATGCGGGCAAAGGTCTTCTTGCCGAGATCTTCGGTGGAGATGACCTTACCGCCGATGCGGGTGATTTCAGCCTGCATGCGTTCGATGGTTTTCGCCCAAGCTTCGTCGCGGACGGAGTGGACGAAGATGAAATGTGCGTCGTACTTCTTCATTACAACTGTTCCTAAGTTTTATTGCCTGGCCGCATTGAAACGGTTCTGAGCTTCACTGATTCCTCGGTCGAGCCAGCATTCAACGGCATCGGCTGCGCGTTCCGCAGTTGCATCAGCCACAGTTGCCTCGTCGGCGGTGTAGCGGTGGAGGACGTAATCAATCAGTCCTCTGCGCTCGCCTTCGGCACGTCCCGCGCCAAGGCGGATGCGTGCAAAGTCCTGCGTGCCAATATGGGCAATCAGGCTTTTGAGGCCGTTATGGCCGCCGGCAGAGCCGGACGGGCGGATACGGAGTCTGCCTGCAGGCAGATCGCAGTCGTCGCTGAGCACCACAAAATCTGTCGGTGCCGCACCGTAGTACTTCAGGAAGGGGCCCACGGACTCTCCGGAGAGGTTCATGAATGTCTGCGGCTTTAAAAGCCACAGGGTTTCGCCCTTTCTGAGGACTTTGGCAGTCATTGCTTTGAAGCGTTTTTCGGTCTTCCACTGAGCGCCGTAGCGCGCGGCGAGCACATCAACGGCACGGAAGCCAAGATTGTGCGGTGTATCGGCGTATGCTGCGCCGGGGTTGCCAAGACCTGCAATAACTTTCATTGCCGAGCTGCCTGCCGACCGAGAACGGCCGGGCCAAGGGAATTAGAGGGCCACTTCGCCGAAGTCGATGTGGGAAACGGCGCCGGTCATGACGTCGTTCTGGATCTCGTGGATGATTGCGGAGATCTGGGTACCGCCGATATCGAGGGTGACGGTAGCCTTGACGATGGTGGTGCCGCGCATGGTCATGTCGAACGCGTGGGCGTCGAGTTCAATCAGCGTGGATTCACCCGAAGCGCGCTTGAGGATGGCGGGAATCTTACCCGCGCGGCGCAAGCGACCGGCTGCCTTGGAACCCTGCACGGTGCGCACGGCGGCATTGAGTGTGATGTTGTTCATTGTGTGTTCCTTGGTTCTGGAAAGGTCCGGGCTCCCGCTTACGACAGGCGGAAGAGGGAGGAAACGGACTGGTTATTATGGATGCGGGTGATGGCTTCGCCCAGCAGAGGAGCAACGGAGATGACGCGCACAGGCAGATTGTCGATTTCCACATCGAGAGGAATCGAGTCCGTGCAAATCAGCTCTTCGAGCAGCCCCTTGTTGTCGCGCAGACGGTCGATACCAACCTGCGTGAGGGGGATGTGAGACACGACGGCGCGCACGGTTTTGGCACCATGGGCCTTCAGAAGCTTTGCAGCTGCACAAAGCGTTCCGCAAGTCGTGGTCATATCGTCCACCATAATCACGTCACAGCCTTCGACGTTGCCGACGACGCTGAACGCATCCACTTCCGTGGCACCCAAACGCTGCTTCGCAACAATCGCCAGGCCCGTGCCCAGCTGCTGCGAATACCCGTAAGCCGTCTTGACCCCGCCGGTATCGGGTGAAACGACAAGAGGCTTATCGAGTTTCATTTCGCGCAGGTGTTTCACCATCACCGGCGCGGCGTGGAGGTGATCCACGGGAATATCAAAAAATCCCTGAATCTGCTGGGCATGCAGGTCCATCGTCAGCACACGGTCGGCACCCGCGGCCACGAGGAGATTGGCAACCAGCTTGGAGGTAATCGGCACGCGGGGCTGGTCCTTGCGGTCCTGACGAGCGTAGCCGTAATAAGGCAGCACAGCGGTAATACGTTCGGCGGAACCACGGCGGGCTGCGTCGATCATAATGAGAAGCTCCATGAGCATCTCATTCGGCTGCTTGCAGATGGGCTGAACAATGAAGACATCGGCGCCACGGACATTATCGCCGTACTTGCACCAGATTTCACCGTCAGGGAAATGACGGAGGTCGATCGCACCCAGCTGAATTCCCATGCTCTGGGCGATTTTCTCGGCCAGGGGGCGGTTCGCATTACCCGAAAATACCTGTAAGTTTTCCATTGTTCTTCCTCAGTTGTTCTCAGACGCTGTGGGTGGTTGCCCGACATGGATTCGAACCATGACTATGGGCGTCAAAGGCCCGTGTGCTGCCATTACACCATCGGGCAGCGTCTGAACACATGCGCGTCGGCAGTGCGAAAGTGCCGGATACGCAAGTACGTTCTCTCCCTCTTCCAAGGACCCGACCGGTGCGAATACCGTCGCGCCGCTGCCACAGAGGGTCACCCCTTTGCAGCCCGCCGCCCGCAACGCTTCCGCTGTACGGGCGACCCCGGGAAAGAGCTTTAAACAAGGCATTTGCAGATCATTGAGCACCTGCATCGACACCTGTTCGGAGTCCCCTTTTCGGAGCAAGAGGCATAAAGTATGCCAAATATCGGTCCCGTTTGTCAAGATATTCCTCAGCATTGGTGCATTCAGCGCACCGTACACCTGCGGCGTGGAACAGTGAGTACCATCATTGGCCAATACCAGCGTCAGTGGTGGTGCATCCTTCATCGGAATGCGTTCCACCCATTCCCCGCGTCCGCGCATGCGCACCGTGCCATCCAAAACAAACAACGGCACATCGGAGCCCAGTGCAGCGCCAATTTCACAAAGGCGCGCCTGAGAAATGCCTAGCTCCCACAACGCATTTACCGCACGGAGCACCGTTGCAGCATTGGAGCTCCCCCCACCGAGTCCGCCTCCCAGTGGGATGCGCTTCTCTATAATCATGGCGGTCGGCAACGCCCGCCCAACCTCCACCTCCAGCGCACGCAGCGCACGAAACGCCAAATTTTTCTCCGGATTGGACGGCATCTCGCTCAGGTCCACCGTATCGCTGTGCAACGTCAGCGACGAAGCCCGCGCCTTCTCCACCACAACATCATCGCCGAGTGTAATCGGCACCACCACAGAATCCAGCGCATGAAAGCCATCTGGCTGACGCCCCAACACCTTTAGCGTCAGATTAATCTTAGCAGGGGAAAACCATTTCATAACGCCGCCCATTATAGCAACACGGGCGCACACGCGCACACCCGCCGTGCTCACCCCACCCCGTGCATACCCCACCCGCGCACACCCCACCCGCGCACACCCCACCCGCGCACACCCACCACGCAGCACTCGCCACGCAGCACTCGGAGGAGGGCCCTGGGCGGGCCCTATCAAAGGGGCTGCCGCCCCCTTGCCCCCTGCAGCCTCCTCAAAGCACCCCTTGCACCCACCAATAGGGCCCGCCGGGCCCTATCAAAGGGGCTGCCGCCCCCTTGCACCCGCAGCCTCCTCAAAGCGCCCTTACGCCACCCAATAGGGTCCACCGGACCCTCCTCCGAGTACTGCGCAACGAAGGCCCCGCTTGCACACCCCGTTTTTCTGTGCTAAGGTGGTGACAAACTTACAACACAGGAGGATACGTCATGCCGCGCCTTTTTGCCTGGGACTACCGCACCCCTTACTTCTACATGATTACCATCAAACGGCTGGCCGGTCTCAAAATGCTGGCGTATCTCACGACCGGCAACAAGTGGGGGCACTTCTACCACCCGTTCACGGCTCTCCTTGTCCGAACGCTGGAGCTCACCAAAGCCGCGTTCCCGGGCATCGCGTCGCTGTCACCTTACGTCATCATGCCGGAGCACCTGCACATTCTTGTCAAAATCGCCAACGTCCCCAACAGACCCTCGCTGATTGAATTCGGCAATGCTCTGGTCGATGCACTCGATGCTGCCTACAACGCCTACTACCCGGAACACCGCGGTCCAGCCTTCGACCGTAACTGGCACGATCTTATCGTCAAGAAAGACGGCCAGCTTGAGAACTTCGACCACTATATCCGCAGCAATGTCAGAGACCGCCTGCTGCGCAACAGCTACAAAGAACGCTTCGCCCACCTCTGCCAACGCGCCCATTGGCGTCTCGCCAACATTCCCTTTGACATGGTCGGACAGCCCGGACTGCTGAATGCCCCTGCCATCATTGCGATACGGGGCTCCAGAGCGTGGACGCCCGACTGCCCCCAATGGCAGAATCTCATCGAACGTTGCAGCCGGTGGCGTCCGGAAATCACCGCCGTCGGCACCTGGCTCTCAGATGCGGAAAAAGCAGCACGCCGGGCTATTCTTCAGTGCGGCGGCAAAGTGATTATTCTCACGCCCTTCGGCATGTCGCCGTGTTGGCACCCAAAGACAATCAACCAAAACCTCTGCGCCAAAGGCAAATTACTCTTCCTTTCTCCGTACCAAGCCAACACACAGCAGCTGCCGAAAGGCGAGACCCGCGCCCGCTGTCTGCAGCTCAACACCATCGCCGAGCGCATGCAGACTGCCGTTTATGGCACCGCATCGCGCGACTTCTCCTGTGCCGCCCTCCCCGTCGCACACAACGCCCGCGAAATGGCCCTGCGCCTCGCCCTCTGAGC
>SAMEA104404097__coassemble_423_pt1 | contig 43516 bp, 38 predicted proteins | sample SAMEA104404097__metabat2_high_PE_096 | metagenome-assembled genome bin SAMEA104404097 (sample SAMEA104404097) | Balaenoptera acutorostrata | reverse complement strand
AATTACGGGACTTTCACCCGCAGAAATGCGTACATGCCGAGCACACAAAAAGAAGCGGGGAGCCGGAGCTCCCCGCGATTGGAGGCGAAGCGCTCAGAGGGTCATTGGCGTGGCTTCGCGGGTGGTCAGGTCTTTAGCCTGAGCGGCACCAGAGGCGACATCGTCTGGTCCGAGGAAGACGGCATAGCGTGCGATGCCGGCGCCCGCCTTGGAGAAGAAGTGTTTGGGCTTCTGGGGCAGGAGGGCGAGATCGACATTATGACCTTCGGTGCGGAGGCGGGCGGCGAGTTTTACAGCAGCGGGGCGCTGGGCGTTGTCCATGTATCCAATGGCGTAGCCTTTGCGTTCTACGGGGCAGGCATCGCCGAGGATTTCACGCAGCACTTCGCCGACAACGACATCGCCGAACCCCATGCCGACGGCGGGCATCGGTTTACCGCCGACAAGGGCGAGCAGGGAGTCGTAGCGGCCACCACCGAAGATGGCACGGAATTTGCGCTGAGCATCGAAGGCTTCGAAGACGATACCGGTGTAGTAGGAGAGGCCACGGATGACGGCGATATCGAACATCAGCATGCTGCCGTAGCCCATGGTATCGGCGAGGGCGAAGAGCGCACGGAGGTTGGCGATGGCGGGGGAGTCTTCACCTGCGAGGGCCGCGGCTTCGTCAAGGGTGGTCACGGCGAGAAGTTCGAAGGTTTTTGCGATAGCGGCATCGTCGAGGCCTTCGGAGCGGAGGAGGGCTGCGATGTCGTCGTCGGAGATTTTTCCACGCTTATCAAGGGCAATGAAGACGGCGGGGTGCTGGGTTTCAGGAATACCGCTTTTGGCGAGGAGTTCGCCAAGGAGGGCGCGGCTGGAGACATGGATGAACCAGGCATTGTCGGGCATGCCCATATCGCGCATGGCGGACACGGCGGCGCCGAGAACTTCGGCTTCGCAGAGGACGTCTTCGGAACCGACAACATCCATATTCAGCTGGTAGTGTTCGCGTTTGCGGCCACGGGTCATGCGTTCGTAACGGAAGCACTGGGCTACGGCGTACCACTTAATGGGGAAGGGCAGGCGGGTCTGACGGGCGGCGACCATGCGGGCGAGCGTCGGGGTCATTTCGGGACGCAAGGCCAGGTGTCGGCCGGATTTGTCATCGAAGGCGTAAATCTGTTCGGACACCTCTTCGCCACTCTTGCGCTGAAGCAGTTCGAGCGATTCGACGACGCAGGCATCATAATTGCGGAAGCCAAAACGTTCTGCAGCGGCACGCCAGGCGTCAAACACGCGGTTGCGCCAGACCATGTCTTCCGGGTAAAAATCGCGCATGCCGCGCGGGGCTTCAAAAGAAATTGTGCTCATGTGTAACATCTCCGTCATAAGACCGATTGGAACGGTCTGCTGGTGCCTGCTGTCCATCTCTTCGAGCGGGCACTCAAAAAAGCGCGGACTCCGTCGGTAAGCTATCCGACGAAGCCCAGCGGCATTTACCTTCTGCGGAACCATGTAAACGCGGGTTCTTCAGCAGAAAATGCAGAATCCCTTCCGCTGCGGCGGAAGGGATTCGATAGGCCTTAGCGCTTTTCAGGGAGGGCAGCGCGGTCGAGATCGCCGCGGAGCAGGCGGGAAGCTTTGAACTTGATGGCCTTGCGGGCGGGAATCCAGACTTCCTGCTCGGGCTTCTTGGGGTTGCGGCCCTTGCGGCCCTTGCGCTCGACGATTTCGAAAACACCGAAGCCGCGCAGTTCGACATGGCCGTTTTCAATCAGGTTCGAGAGCAGTGCCTCGAAGGTCGTATCGATAATCTGATAGGCCAACGACTGAGGGATACGATGGGCACGGGCAATCACAGCGGAGATATCGCGGCGGGTGCTGGAAGACGGAATCGGATTTTTTACGGTATTCATAGGTTTCCCTTGTTGTATTAATGGGAGTGACAAAACGGAGCGATGTGCTTATTTCAGCAACGCTGCGATGGTATCGGCAGCCGCTTCGGGAGCAACAATCGCGGAGTCCTTTTCGGTGCGGCGGCGGATTTCAAATCCGCCCTTTTCAAATCCCTTGGAGCCGGCGACGACACGCACAGGCAGACCGATGAGGTCGGCATCTTTAAATTTCACGCCAGGGCGCTCGGAGCGGTCGTCCATGAACACATCGATACCGCGGGCTTCGAGTTCGGCAGCCAGCGTCTCGGCCTTGGCCACCACATCGGCGTTATCTGGGTCGAGGAGGAGGAGATTGACCTGATAGGGGGCCACGGAGGCGGGCCAGATGATGCCGTGTTCGTCATTATTCTGCTCGACAATGGCCTGGAGCGTACGGGAGACACCGATACCGTAGCAGCCCATGGTCAGCACCTGAGCCTTGCCAGATTCGTCCAGGTAGGTAGCCCCCATGGACTTGGAGTATTTGGTGCCGAGCTTGAAGCACTGTCCAACTTCGGTACCGCGGCGGATATCCATCGGCTTGCCGCAGTGCGGGCAGGTGTCGCCTGCAGCAACAACGGTAAGATCGGCATAAGCAAGCACCTTTGCATCGCGGGCCAACGACACATGATCGAGGTGGAAGCCTTCGCGGTTTGCACCCACCACGGCATCGGCCATACCTTCGAGGGCGCTATCGGCATAAACAGGGATGCTGACACCGACGGGGCCGATGGAACCGCAGGGACCAGCGGCCTTGGCCACGGTTGCCTCATCAGCTTCTTCAATTTTGGCACCGCCGAGATAGCGGCGGAGCTTGAGTTCATTGAGTTCGCGGTCGCCAGGCACGAGCACCATCACAGGTTTGCCATTGGCGAGCACCACGAGGCTCTTGACGATGCGATTCAGCGGGGTCTTCAGGAACGCGGCAACCTCTTCGCAGCTGTGCTTATCGGGCGTTGCAACTTCTGTCGCGGCACCAGCTTCGGTCGTATAGGGGAGGCGTACGGTACGGCGTTCGGCACGTTCCTGGTTGGCAGCATAGCCGCAGGTTTCGCAGTGAAGGATGCCATCTTCGCCGCTAGAGGCAAAGACCATGAATTCATGGGAGAAGTTACCGCCGATATCGCCAGTATCGGCTTCGACGGGGGTGGCACTGACACCAGCACGCTTGAAAATGCGTACATAGGCATCGTACATCGCTTTATAGCTGGCATCGGCACCAGCTTCGTTTGCATCGAAGCTATAGGCGTCCTTCATGATAAATTCTTTGCCGCGAATAAGGCCAAAGCGGGGACGGATTTCGTCGCGGAATTTATCCTGCATCTGCCAAATCGTGCAGGGCAGCTGGCGGTAAGAGGAGATTTCGTTCTTTGCGAGCGCGGTAAATGCCTCCTCTGCGGTCGGGGCGAGCACATACCAAGCCTCTTTTCGGTCCTGTACGCGGAACATACCAGGGCCCATCGTCTCCCAGCGGCCGGTCTGCTTCCACAATTCGGCAGGCTGCAGGATCGGGAAAAGAGTTTCTTGGGCACCGGCCGCTTCCATTTCTTCGCGGACGATGTTCTGAAGCTTACGCAACGCACGCATACCCAAAGGCATATAAGTATAAAGGCCACCGCCGAGCTTGCGAAGCATTCCTGCACGGATCATAAGCTTGTGGCTGACAATTTCGGCATCCTGAGGTGCCTCACGGAGCGTATTCAGTAACGCTTTGGACCAACGCATCATAATTCAAATCTTCCTGTTTGCGCAAAAATCAAAAACGTGAATAAGTATCTCAAAACAGTTTCAAAAAAGCAAGCACAAAAAGCCTCTGTGCCTTCATTTATCCAAATCTGGCATGTTTTCGGCGAACCTAAGCTGCACGCAGAAATCTGTTGGCGAACCGACGAAAGCAGTTTAAATATCTGTGAACTTCGTCATTTTCAAACGTACAGGGGCACGTTAGGGCCTCTGACGATGCATCACGGTCCGTTGCGTTCCTCTTTTTGATTTTCGCATCTCTGCTTTTATAAATTTCAGAGGTCTGCGATTCGGATGTATCATCCGTATAACACTGTAGGAGCGCGGACGTCTTTTAATAATTCATGTAGCGTTGTGACGCATCTTCCACCCGCACAATGCGCCCCCGTTCACGGAGGAACGAGAGCGACCAGTACGATAGCGGGAGCGGCGTGGCGCTCATTGGGGCATTCTTCGGTAGCCAGCAAGGTAAACATAACACGATAAGGGGGATTTGTCGCCTCTTCGACAGACTGTTGTTCGCCCTCCTTTCGCATTGCTACACCTTACTTTATAGACGATATCTCGTACGACGGTCGCCTGCGAAGACTTCATTTTGGCATAATGATGTCTAGACGTCTATAGGAATATATCTACGGGACTGCAAAAAGCGCCTTAAACGTGCACAAACTTTGGCTTTTTCAGTCATATCGGAGCCACTGCACGCCTTCAACATCCTCGTTTCTGCCCATTTCTTTCACTTTCTTCGCCTTTCGCATCTATACCCCTACAGACTCCTAGTAATAGGGTAGCTAAGATTCTATAGTGATGGTAGCTGATCTATAATGATAATGGTAGCTACCCTACTATGATAACGGTAGCTACCCTATAGTAATGAGGGTAGCTACCCTATAATGATAACGGTAGCTACCCTATGGTGATAAGGGTAGCTACCATTCAATAACTGAGTTGACGATTACGTCGAAGGACGTGGGCCGCAACGGGCAAACGGTTCGATTTGTCGATTAAACGGTCGATTCAGTAGAGGCGATTGTATTTTTAGCGAACCAACGCTCTGTAACAGGTAATGATGAGCGTATGTCGATGTTTTTCGTCCATTCGTCACGAATTTCACAGCGGTGGCATGATTTTTATACGATTGCATTGAGCGGGCGGTGGTCGCTGTTGCGTATGATGTGCTATAATGCCCGTGCAAACAGTTCAAGGATAATAGCCATGTCTGATATCACAATCGAAAACATCCGCCACGCAGCTGAGGTTTTAAAGGACGTTGCCCGCAAAACAGATATGATTTTTGCGCCCAAACTTTCATCCAATGCCCGTGTCTTTCTGAAAACCGAAAATCTTCAGGTGACCGGTTCGTTTAAGGTGCGCGGAGCGTACTACAAAATTTCGAAATTGACCGACGAGGAACTTTCCCGCGGTGTGATTGCCTGCAGTGCGGGCAACCATGCGCAGGGGGTTGCGCTCGGTGCCCAGCGTCGTGGGGCGAAAGCAATTATCTGCATGCCCGACATTGCGCCGATTGCGAAGATTGAAGCGACGAAGAGTTACGGTGCGGAGGTACGGTTGGTTCCTGGCACGTATGACGAGGCCAGTACTTACGCCCAAAAGCTCTGCAAGGAAAAAGGGCTAACATTTGTTCATCCGTTCGACGACCCCGATGTGATTGCAGGTCAGGGCACGATTGGTCTGGAAATTCTGGAGCAGTTGCCTGATGTCGATGCCGTATTGGTGCCGGTAGGCGGCGGCGGGTTAATTTCTGGGTTGGCCTATGCGATTAAGCAGCTAAAGCCGGGATGCAAGGTGTACGGCGTGGAGGCTGCGGAAGCAGCATCGATGAAACGTTCTGTGGAGGCACAGGACAAGCTGACCCTGGCCTCGGCCAATACCTTTGCCGACGGCATTGCCGTGAAGCACCCGGGTGACCTCACCTATAAGCTGGTCAACGAATACGTGGACGGCATTGTAACGGTTTCCGAGGACGAAATTGCTGCTGCGATTCTATTTCTGATTGAGCAGCGCAAGCTTGTCTGCGAAGGCGCGGGCGCGGTATCCGTGGCGGCGATGATTTACGACAAGCTTCCCTCGCTACGCGGCAAGACGGTCTGCTGTCTGCTGTCGGGCGGCAACATTGACGTGAACATTCTGAGCCGCGTGATTTATCGCGGTCTTCAGGCGAGCGGCCGCCGTGCCGAAATTCGGCTGATGCTGCCGGACAAGCCGGGTCAGCTGGCGCAGGTATCGCAGCTGATTTCTGGATGTGGCGGCAATGTGATTGGCGTTAATTACGGGCCTTCGGCGGTGGATGCCGCGCTGGCCAGCTGTGTATTGAATCTGCAGCTTGAGACGCGCGACTTTGCGCAGATTGGCGAGATTCATGCGGCTCTCGAAGGCGCAGGGTACACGTTGCTCCGCTGATATCTGGCATTTTTCAACCGTCCAACCGCAGGATTCCGAATGCTTGAATTTTCCGATGTCACCTTTGCTTACACTCCCGACCGCGGTCTTCTCGGCGCGCAGCTGAAGATTGCGCCGGGGGAGACTGTCGGCATTGTGGGGGGCAACGGTGCGGGCAAAAGTACGCTGCTGGGGCTTGCAGCCGATGCGCTGATTCCCCAGATTGGTCACATTACACTGACGCTGCCCGAAACACACAGCAGGCTGCGCCGTTTCCGTTCGGCCACAGGCATCGGCTATCGGCGCCATGTAGGGTATCTGACAGAAGTTGCGCCAGTCTATTCCAACATGACGGTGATACGGTATCTGCGTTTTCGTGCGCGTCTGCACGGCATTTCGGTTATCCGGGCGGCGCGGCGCGTGCGCGAAATCATGGAGCTGTGTCGACTAACGGCACACCGGCGCGAGCTGATTGGGGCACTTTCCATGGGGCTCCGCCGACGCGTGGCATTGGCGGAAGCCTTGGTGGGACGGCCGGCCGTGCTGGTACTGGACGATCCCTTTGCGGGTATGGATGCCGATATCCGTTCGGATTTTATCCGTATTCTGGGCACACTGCCCAAAACCTCCCACATTCTCATCGGCGGGCACGACCCAGAGCTAATGGCCTCATGCTGTACCCGATTTGTACTATTGCGGGAGGGGCGAATTGTTTCGGACCGGCTGACGGCGGATGCAGCCCGTCGGTTGCTCTGTCCACCGACCGATGCCGAAACAGCCGACAAGGAGGACTGCTAAACGATGGGTATTCTCGTTACGTTGGTTATGCGCGAGTTTCGCCAGCTAATGCAGTCCGTCCATGGGCTGGGTCCCTTTTTTCTGTCGCTGGCCGGTGCGAATGCGCTGTTTCTCTTTTTTCTGCGTCGGGCGGAAGGGACCACCGAGACGCTGCCTTCGCTTTGGGGGCCTGCGGTAGCCTTTGGGTTGCCGTTTTTGGCTTCGGTAGCTTCCTCGCGCGGATTTACGCCAGAGCGCGAATGCGGCATGCTGCGATTGATGTTTTCGACGCCGGTACGAACGCGTGACTGGATTCTGAGCAAAGTGCTAGCGGCTTGGTTGCTCTGTTTGGTTTATCTGGCGGCGATGGGGCTACTGTGCTGGATACTGGTGCACTGGCAGCTGCCAGACGGAGCCGAGATTCCCACTGCAGCTGCAGGTTTTCTGCCGATGTTGCTGATGCTAATACTTCAGGCGTTGCTCTGGTGCAGCATGGGCACCTGCATTTCGCTCTGCTCGCGCAGCAGCGCTGCGACCTTTCTGTTATCGCTGCTCAGCTGTCTGGCAATTCCTCCGCTGGTCTGCACAGCTGTCGCGGCATTCGATTCAACCTTAATGGTGCAGTGGCCCTTTTTCCCGCTGCAGTCGGCGGTTTACGACAGTGCGTGCGGACTGCTCAGCATCCGGCTGGCAGTCGGCTGCCTAACGGGGTCGGCAGTACTGCTGTTCGCGGCAGGCATTTTGTTTGACGGGCTGCGGCTCTGTGCAACGGAGCGCTGATATGGATTCGTTGCGCACCTCCCTAAAGCATGCCTTTGCGACTGGCCATCCCGCCCAGGCCTATCTGATTGTCGGCCCAGTCCGCGGCGAAGGTCGCGAACTGGCAGAGTGGATCGGACAGCAGCTGCTCGGCGATGTACCCTCGCTCGCCGAGCATGCCCACCCCGATATGCCGTGGTTTTCCCCCGAAAAAAAGAGTCGTATCATCGATGTGGAGATGATGCGTGAACGTATTTTGCCCATGGCCCAGCAATCCGCCCTCTCTGGCGGCTGGAAAATTCCAGTCGTCGTGTCGGCAGACCGCATGAAGGCCGAAGCCGCCAATGCCTTTCTGAAAACACTCGAAGAGCCGCCGCCGAAGACGCTTTTCCTGCTACTTGCCGACACCGTGGCCGACATGCTGCCCACGATTGTATCGCGCTGTCAGGTAATTCCAGCGGGCGGAACGCGCCGACTGGACGAGCCCTGGCGCACGCAACTGCTGGATATGTTGGCGGGCATCACCGAAAAATCAGTCTTGGGCGACACGCTCAATGCCGAGACCGTGGCGGGTATTCTCAGTGATATGGAGCTTCGGGCAGAGAAAGAGGTGAAAGCCGAATCGAAGCTTCAGACGGCAGTCAACGAAGACGATGACACGCTCAATGCGCTCATCGGTGCCCGTGCCAAGGCCTGGCGTAATGATTTGCTGCTGACACTCGAACAGTGGATGGACGACTTGATGCGGCTGAAGGCCGCAGGCCCCGAAACGACTCTCAATTTCCCCGAGTATGCCGAGGCGCTGCGTTCGCGTGCCGAAGCCTATCCGCTGGCACGACTGCTGGAAAACTTTTCCATTCTCGAAACATTCGCGGTCCAGCTGGACCGCAACATCAAACCGGAACAAATCCTACCTTACTGGATGGACCGATTTTACCTGTGAGCATTCTTATGAAACTACTATTACTGAACGGACCGAATCTCCGCCTATTGGGCACCCGCGAGCCCGACATTTACGGGCGCTTCACGCTCGACGATGCCGAAGCGCTGGCCTGCGAAACCGCCGAGGGGCTCGGGGCGGAGATGGACTGTTTTCAGAGTGACATCGAGGGTGAGTTGGTCAGCGTCATCGGTGCAGCCCGCGGGGAATACGATGGACTTGTCATCAATCCTGCGGCCTATACCCACACCTCCGTGGCGCTGCGCGATGCCATTGCCGCCAGCGAGCTGCCCGCCGTTGAACTGCACATTTCCAACACCCACCGCCGTGAGGCGTTCCGGCATGTATCCTACACGGCTCCAGTCTGCGTTGCGCAAATCCAGGGCTTCGGCTTGCAGGGATACGCCCTCGCCGTCGAAGGCCTCGTGGCCTACATCCGCAATCTTAAGGAGAACGCCTAATGGATACACTCGTCTCCGCCCTGCTTCTTGCGGCTGCCTACCTCATCGGTGCCGTTCCCTTCGGCCTGCTCATTGCCCGGGCCAAAGGGATTGATATCCGCACCGTCGGCAGCAAAAATATCGGTGCCACCAATGTCTTCCGCTGCGTCGGCGCAAAGTACGGCATTCTAGTTTTTGTACTCGACATGCTCAAAGGCATCGCTGGCACGCTGGTCGGTGCGGTAGCGGGGCCGCTGCTGCAGGCCGATGCCACATCTGTACTGCTGCTGCGTGTTCTCTGCGGCGCGGCAGCCATGATTGGACACATTTTCCCCGTTTATCTAAAATTCAAAGGTGGCAAAGGTGTTTCCACAGCCCTCGGCCTGCTCTTCGGCGTAGCGCCGGCAGCTGCAATTATCGGCTTCGGCGGTTGGATTGTGCTCTTTGTGCTCAGTCGCTATGTATCGCTGGCAAGCTGCCTGGCCGCAGTTATCGTTGGGGCCACAGTCTGGACGCCGCTCTACGGTGCCGAGCCCCGCTGGTTCTGCATTCTCATCACGGTGCTGGCCGTGTTAGCCGTGCTGAAACATGCCAAGAATATCAAGCGACTCTGCACCGGTACCGAAAACCGCTTTGCGTTCACGGCTGCGCAGCGTGCAGCCCGCGATGCCAAACGCGCCACACAGGCCCAACAGGAGATTACGAAATGAACGTTGCCATTATCGGTGACGGCGGCTGGGGTTCAGCCGTCGCAACCCTGCTCGATGCCTACGGACACAACGTTACCGTGTGGGGACCCTTCCCCGATTACATCAAGGAAATTGCCGAAACGCGCCAAAACCCGCGCTATCTGCCTGGCATCGAATTCACGCGGAACATCCGCTGGACGTCGGACCTCAAAATTGCCGTCCCCGATGCTGACGCCGTGATTCTCGCCGTTCCTTCCAAATTCTATGCGGGCATCTGCGAACAGATTGCGCCGCTGTTGGATGTGCGCAACACCCTCGTCATCAGCCTAACCAAGGGCATCTGCCCCGGCACCGGCAAACGCATGAGCGAAGTTGCCGCTGAAACGCTGAAAACCGACCGCATCGTGGTACTATCCGGTCCGTCGCACGCCGAAGAAGTCGCCCGCCGCATTCCCACCTGCGTCACCTGCGCCTGCGCCGACCACGCCTGCGCCGTTCGCGCGCAGAACCTCTTCAACGGACCCCGTTTCCGTGTGTATACCACAGATGACGTCCTCGGCGTCGAAATCGGCGGTCTGGTCAAAAACGTGCTCGCCATTGCCGTAGGTGCCTCTGATGGGTTCGGCTTCGGCGACAACACGCGTGCCGCGCTCATCACCCGCGGTCTAGCGGAGATGATGCGCCTGGGGCTCCGGCTCGGTGCACGCATGGAAACCCTCTGCGGACTGGCTGGCATCGGTGACCTCATCGTCACCTGCACCTCCCACCACAGCCGCAACCACAGCGTCGGCGAAAAACTCGGGCGAGGGCTCTCCATCGAGAAGATTCTCGGCGGGATGCAGATGGTGGCCGAGGGCGTAGACAATGCCCAGATGCTGCACGATTTGGCCGAAAAGTACGGTGTCGAAATGCCGATTGCCGAAGTCGTCTACCGCATCTGCTACAAAAAACTCGCCGCCGAGGACGCGGTCATGCTCCTGATGGAGCGTACCGCCAAGCCCGAGTATCCCACTTCCGAACCGTAATTTTTATCCAAGGAGTATCACCATGTCCGTTATCGGTGTCATTCCCTCCCGCTGGGGCTCCAGCCGTTTCCCCGGCAAACCCCTCACCCCCATCCTGGGCAAGCCCCTCGTTCTTTGGGTCGTCGAAGCCGTCCGCAAAGCCAAACGCCTGGATCGCGTGCTGGTCGCCACCGACGATGAACGCATCCGCGATGCCATCGGCAATCAGTGCGAAGTCGTCATGACCGCCAGCGATTTGCCCTCTGGTACGGACCGCGTGGCAATAGCCGCCAAGGCGAATCCAGATGACATTGTCATCAACATCCAGGGCGACGAACCGCTGATGGATCCGGCACTCATCGATGCTCTTGCCGAACGCATGCTCCGTACTGGCGAGGAAATGTCCACCGCCGCCTGCCCCATCCGCAAACCCGAACTCCTGGCTGCGCGAACCGTCGTCAAAGTCATCCTGCGCGAAGACGACAGCGCCATCTATTTCTCGCGTCTACCGATCCCCTGCCGCCGCGACGGCGAAGCCGATCTCGGCTCCGGCCTCTACTGGCGGCACCTCGGCATTTACGCCTATCGCGGCGACTTCCTGGCAAAACTCATCGCCACGCCTCCCTGCGCCCTCGAAAAGTGCGAATCGCTCGAACAGCTCCGCGCCCTCTGGCTCGGCGGCCGCATCGGCGTCATCCGCTGCGAAGACGAAGGTGTCGGTGTCGATACCCCCCAGGATGTCGCCATCGTCGAAGCCCTGCTGAAACAGCGGGCAGAATAAACGCAAAAAGAAGCACTTCGTGCCGATGAATGATGACTGACGAACAATAAACAATTGCGGATGGCTGCCGCCACAGAGCTCCTCCAACAAAATAACCGCTTTCCCGAAGTACTTTTTCAGAAATAGGCGATTTTTCGGATTTCTGCTCTTAAACCAATTGCCCAGCGTTCATCACGTCCCTTCTTTGACACGCAGAGCCAAAAAGAAACATCACGACATGACCAAAGCCCATGCGCTCTTCACCGCTGTCCCTAAACTTCATAACTGTGCCCAGGCCGTTGCCGACGGTTGCGGCGCGCCGGCCGACATTTTGGATGCCATGAAGGTCTGCGGCGGCGGCAAAGCCCCAGACGGACTATGCGGCGCGCTCCACGCGGCCGTCACGCTCTTCCCCGACCGTGCCGAAGAAATCAAGTCCAAATTCGCCGAAACCGTCGGCGGCATCCGCTGCCGCGAAATCAAAACTGGCCCCAAGACCCCCTGCCCTGTCTGCGTCGAAACCGCTGCCCGGCTCGCTGGTTGCTCCGAGGCCTAACCCCACGGACCCGCCCGGACGGAGAAGGCAAACAGTGCCTCCGCCGCCCGCGCTGGTCCCCACACTTTTTACGAAAGGATCACTCCATGAATACCGTCGCCACCGACAAAGCCCCTGCCGCCATCGGCCCCTATTCCCAGGGTATCATTGCCAACGGCATGCTCTTCGCCTCCGGCCAGATTCCCGTCGACCCCGCCACTGGCATCATCCCCGAAGGTATCGAAGCCCAGGCCGAACAGTCCTGCAAAAACTGCGGCGAAATTCTGAAGGCCGCTGGCCTCGGATTTGAAAACGTCATCAAGACCACCTGCTTCCTGGCCGACATCACCGACTTCGCCAAGTTCAACGAAGTCTACGCCAAATACTTCGTCTCCAAGCCTGCCCGCTCCTGCGTCGCCGTCCGCGATATTCCCAAGGGCTGCCTCTGCGAAATCGAAATCACCGCCCTGGCTAAATAACACCGTCTGGCCACCGACATCATCTATGAGCGCACCTCCGTGTGCGCTCTTTTTATGCCCTGGCCCCGCATTGGTGCGCAAAAAAGAGACCTCTTCCCCCTGGATGCTCCCGTTTTATGGAAGTAACTGCCTACAAAAGGCCGCAGTTAAGGGTGTCCTAGGAGCCTGTAGGAGTATAGATGCGAAAAGTGAAAAAAGTGGGCAGAAACGAGGATTTCAAAGGCGTACAGTGGCCCCTGCATAACTAAAAAAGCCGAAGTTTATGCACGTTTAAGGCGCTTTTTGCAGCCCGTAGATACAGAGTCCTTGATTCAGCCTATTTTTTCTATTGCATTCGCGAGGCGATTTGTTATAATAAGGGTGTTTTCTGAAGGTGGCACGTCCACCTAAGCACAATCTCCTACACACAGACACACAACCCCACCCCGCCACGGACATTGTCCGGGCGGGTTTTTCTTTTCCATCACGGCGAGACACTACACCCATAAAAAATCCCGCACCAAATCTTGGTATGGGATTTTTAATCTCCGTCTGAAAGATTATTTCACGAAGATGTCGTAAACCTTTCCCTTTCGGCCGGAAAGCCAAGCGTTGTCGCCATCCGTCTAACGGCAACGGGGTATCCGCCACAAGTTACCGTTGTCTTTTCCTGCCAGAGAAGCGAAATCAGGCAGGAAGGCCACTGCCGCTGCGGAGGGTGACAGAGGTCACAATCCCGTTTTTCTAGGAAGCATCCACCTCAACGTCGCCACGGGCGTAAAGGCCGCAAAAGAGCCATCGGCCCAATACGTTGCCAGTACGGGCAGCAGGTGAATAGTGCTGGCGTGACTCTGGAATGAACATTTCGGCGACGGTGGACGTGAACGGCGACATGGGCTTTGTCTGCTTCGAGCAGACGGCGGATTTCCAGGAGCCATTGGGTGGCACCAGGATTGTTGCCGCTGGAATACGTGGGCAAGCTGTGCACGCGCCAGTCCATAGGGGTATGTCATTCAGTTGCAGCGTACGATGTTCGGTCCCACCGAATATCATCGCGCCGAGCCGTCCGTTGCCAATGGGATAAGCCCCGCGATACCAATGATCGGTCGGGCGGCATCCCACAGCTTCAGCGAAAGCAGCTCCCGCGCCAGCCAATGCAGCCGCGCCCATTAATACGACGGCAACAAGGACGGCCGCGCGCAGAAGTAAAAATATCGAATCTTTCATTACACGCCTTTGTTTTTAAAGAGAAAAAGCTTCATTGGCAAAACATCCTTGTTCATTATGCCGTACTGTCCACTACTATCCGCCTGTTCAGCTCGCGATTTTTGCCCGTACGTTCCGCGCAATGCACCATGTATGCTACAATAAAGCCATGAATCGTACATCTCTGTTCCGCTGTTTTCTTTTGACACTCCCGCTACTGCTTTTGAGCGGATGTCTCACGCCGTCCCCTTTTCAAAACGCCCCCTGCGTCTGGGAAGAACATTTCGACGGCACCGCCCTTGACCGTAAAATCTGGACCCCAGAAACGGACTTTGTCCGCAATATCGATGCAGCTCAGATTTACAAAGACCGTCCCGAAAATCTCCGTGTTGCCGACGGCTCTCTGCAGCTGACCGCCCGTCACGAATACGCGGAGAACAGCCGGTACGATGCAACCAGCCCGAACTGGCTACTGAACCGCAAATCCGCCGACTACACCTCGGGCTCTGTCAACAGCCAAGGTAAACTCGAGTTCCGTTACGGACGACTTGAAATCCGGGCCCGCATCGAACACGGCACCGGCGTCTGGCCCGCCCTGTGGCTAATCGGAAGCCGACGCGGCTGGCCCGACTGCGGCGAAATCGATATCCTGGAATACATCAGCCAGACCCCCGACCGCGCCCATGCCACCTTTCACTTCTCTCAAAACGGCGCCTATATTCATCCGACAGATAGTACTATCTGCAAGACACTGGACGGCGATTGGCACCTGTACGGCATGGACTGGACACCAGAGCGCATCGTACTGACCCTTGACGGGCAGCCAGTCAACACACTGGAATTGGACCAAGCAACCTCCGCAGACGGAAGCAATCCCTTCCGCGACCTAACCTTCTTCCTTATCCTGAACCAGGCCATAGACGGCTGGTCCGAAACGCCCAATCCCCAGGATTATCCGAAGACCTTCCGCATCGACAGCATCCGCCTTTGGCAGAACCCAAACATTCCCGGCACCGTTCTGCTCCGCGCGGACTGCCCCCCATCGGCAACGTTCCAAAAGTAATTCCAAGGAGTCTGTAGGAATATAGATGCGAAAGGCGAAAAAAGTGAAAGAAATGAGCAGAAACGAGTCTTTTGAAGGAGTGCAGTGGCCCCCGCATAACTGAAAAATCCGAAGTTTATGCCCATTTAAGGTGCTTTTTGCAGCCCGTAGATCTACCCCTACAAACGCCATAGGAGCCATGACTGCAGGTTGTCAAAAATCGGAATCCACGCGAATGGGGCGTTTCAAATTGAGATGCAGACGGCACAAGCGATTTGATGATATAAATCACCGATGTATCATGAACACGCGCCCGTCATAAAAGGCCCCGTCCTCCCGCTGACAAAAGTCTATCAGAAAATCCGCCAGCTCCGACGTACGTTCCAGTGCCTCCACATCTCCCATCGCAGCGCATCGAAATGCTGCGCCCACCAGCCGATATCTCAAACGTTGATACTGTCAGATGCCCCGATGCATCCAACGAAAACCGAACCACAGCCAACAGCGACACGGCAACAGCCGCTAAACAAAAAATCAACAGGATATTCAAAAGCTTCATAAAGAAGCCTCCAGATATACCATGCGGTGCCCTCCCGACACCTGTTTCCATAATAAAAGATATCTACCGCTCATACGCACGCTTCCGCACAAAAGTTTCCCCCTGCGACATCCGACACACAGCCCCTCCCCTTATCGCAAAAAGTACGCAAAAACACCTCCCTAAAACCGCCTTCGTTCCCCCCACCCCACAAAAAACGTCCGTAAATCGCCAAAAGTTTGCACATGTTCCCGAAGTTTGATAAAATGGGCCCCAGTTAAGTCCTAATCAAAGGAGCACCTATGGCTTGGTTCAAGAAAACCGCCGACGCGCCGATGCGCGTCCCTACCGAGGCACTTTGGAATGTCTGCAAAAAGTGTAACGCCTACACTCCCATCGACGAATACAAAGCGAACCTGAAAGTCTGCCCGCACTGCGGTTACCATGGCCGCCTCTCCGCCACCGAGCGTATCGATATGCTCGCGGATAAGGGTACATTCAAAGAACTGGCCGCCGACGTTATCGCCCACGACCCGCTGACCTTCTCCGATGCCTCCGGCGCTTACACCGACAAGGTCGAAGGAGCCCGCCGAAAGACCAATATCGGCGAATCGATTGTCGTCGGCACCGCCGAAATCGAAAAGCTTCCCGTCGTGCTCGGCGCAATGGATTTCCGCTTCATGGGCGGTTCCTTAGGCTCTGGCACTGGCGAACGCATCCTTCAGGCCGCCGAAAAGGCCCGCGAACTCCGCTGCCCCCTCATCCTCTGCACCGCTTCTGGCGGCGCACGTATGCAGGAAGGCATCGTCTCCCTCATGCAGATGGCCAAAACCTGCGCCGCCGTCCAGCGCCTGCGCGACGAAGGCCTTCTCTACATCTCCGTGATGACCGACCCGACCACTGGCGGTGTCTCCGCTTCCTTCGCCATGGTGGGCGACCTCAATATCGCCGAACCCAAGACCCTTATCGGCTTCGCTGGCCGCCGCGTCATTGAGACCACCATCAAGCAGAAGCTTCCCCCTGAGTTCCAGACATCCGAGTACCTGCTCGAGCACGGCTTCCTGGACAAGATTGTTCCCCGTAAGGACCTCAAGGCATTCCTCGCCAAGATGATCCGCCTCACCTCTGCCAAGTAATAGGAGCGTAATATGGCTACAAAGAAACCCGCCGCTGCCAAGAAGGCCCCCGCCAAGAAGGCCGCTCCCGCGAAAAAGGCCGCCGCCCAAAAGCCGGCAGCAAAGAAGCCCGCCGCCAAAACGGATGCTGCCCCCGCCCCCGAAGCCGAAGCCGCTCCCGCCGCCGTGCCAACCAATCCCACCTGGGAAACCGTCAAAATCGCGCGCCACCCCGACCGCCCCCTCTTCGTTGACTACCTCAACGCCTGGGATCCAGAAGCTGTCGAACTCCACGGCGACCGCCTTGTGGCCGACGATCCGGCCATGTATGCTGGCATCGCCAATATCGACGGCGAACGCGTCGTCATCGTCGGCCACCGCAAAGGCCGCACCACCGAAGAAAAGATTGCCAACCGCTTCGGCATGGCCAACCCTGACGGCTACCGCAAAGCCATGCGCATCATGCGCCTGGCCGAAAAGTTCAGTCTGCCAGTCATCGCCCTCGTCGATACATCGGGCGCCTTCCCTGGTCTTGATGCCGAAGCCCGAGGCCAGGCCGAAGCCATCGCCAAAAATCTGGCCGATATGTCCGTGCTGAAGACCCCCATCGTCGTCGTCGTGACTGGCGAAGGCGGCTCGGGTGGCGCCCTCGGCATCGCCGTCGGCGACCGCATCCTCATGCTCGAAAACGCCATCTACTCCGTCATCAGCCCCGAAGGCTGCGCCTCCATCCTCTGGCGCGACGGCAAAATGGCTCCCGTCGCAGCTCAGGCCCTTAAGCTAACCTCCGACTGGCTGAAAAAGCTCGGTATCGTCGATGATATCATCCCCGAACCCAAGGGAGGTGCCCACACCGCTCCCGCCAAAGCCATCGATGCCGTCAAAAAAGCAGTGCTCAAGGCTGTGCGCGAACTGAAGAAGATCCCCGTGGACGAACTGGTTAGCCAGCGCTACGCCAAGTTCTCCGCCATGGGCCGCTTCTGAGTGCGGCGCGCAGACACCTCACCGTGTCTGCCCTGACAAACGGAGACGGGCCCCACGCCCGTCTCCGTTTTTTTAGATACTCCGTTTCGACGCACAGCCGACCACCCCGCAATATTTTATCATTCATCATTCATCATTATCGGCGCAAAGCGCCCTTTATTCCCTCCTCTGTTTCAGAAAGGCAGCCATGCGTACCGCATTGATTCTTTCAGACGGAAAACCGGGCCACGAAAACCAGTCCAAAGCCCTCGCCGAAGGTCTCGGCCTCCGCGCGGAAATCATCCCCTGCGTCTATTCCTCCAAACGCAAAAAGACACTCTCCCTGTTCTTAGACCGCCTGGGCATCGCCCGTGATCTCACTGGAGCCGTCACAACAGCAGAGCAGGTCGTAGCAACCCTCCACGAACCGCCGGCCGCCGTCATCGGCGCAGGCTCCAACACCTTCTACAGCCTCAGCGTCCTGCGCCGAAAGCTAAATCTCCCCACCGTCGCCATCCTAACCCCGCGAGGCTACCGCCTCAGCGGCTTCGATGCCATCCTCTCCCCGGCCTTCGACCGTGCCCCCCAAGCCCCCAACGTCATCCGCATCCCCACCAACCTCTCCCCTGCCCGTCCCGAATTCTACCGGGAACAGACCGCAGCCTTCCTCGAACGCTATACCCCCAAAAACGATCGAGCCGTCGGTGTCATCATTGGTGGCAAAAATTCCATCGCCGATGTAACGCCCGACTGGCTGAAAAAGCAACTCGAGGCCCTCTTCGCCGCCACCCCCGACTGCGAGCATTGGGTCACCACCTCCCGCCGCACCTCCCCCGAAGCCGATGCCATCATCGACAGCTTCCCCTTCGACTACAAACTTATCTTCTCGCGCGAACGCTTCAATCCCATTCCAGCCATGGTCTCCCGCTGCGAACGCCTTTTCGTCACCGCCGAATCCACCGGTATGCTCAGCGAAGCCGTCGCCGTCGGCAGTAGCTACGTCGAAATCCTCGATAACCTCAGCACCGACTACGGCAAATTCGTCCGTTTCGTCGATAGCCTCTGCACCGAAGGCTACGCCCACCGCTTCGATGGCACCCTCGGCTCCTCCCGTCGCAAAATCGACCTCGCAGCCGTCTTCGCCAATGTCGCCCGCCTCATCAAACGCTAACCTCCCCGCTCTCCCCGAACGCATCAGACCGAAAGCCCTGACGAGCCCCTCCAAGCGCTGTCCCACCCTCAAAAGGAGTGTAAGTCACTGGCCAATGGAAACGCAGCTGGCGCAACGTCTCTAAGGTACCGCTCCGCGTCTCCCCAAGAGAAGGCTTCCGCCCATGACGATACGCACGGGCAGGCATCTCGTCGGCGGACAGATTCTTTTCGGCAGACGCGAGACGCTGGTTGTGATATCATATTGAGGCTATGTTAACGCGTCTTTCTGTCAAGAATCTTGCCGTAGTCGAAGCTGCTGAGGCGGCATTCGGCCCTGGACTCAATGTCATTACGGGTGAAACCGGTGCGGGCAAATCCGTGCTGATGGGAGCCATTCACCTGATTCTCGGCGAGCGGGCTGATAAATCCATAATCCGTACAGGCGAGCAGGAAGCCTCAGTCTGTGCCGTGTACGAACCAGGCGACACCCGCGCCATTGATACGGTTTTGGCCGATGCAGATATTCCGCCGTGCGAAGACGGCGTATTGCTGCTACGGCGGTCACTCTCGACTTCGGGGAGCGGCAAAATCCGCGTCAACGATGCACCTGCAACCGCCTCACTCCTTCGCCGCCTGGCACCACTGCTGACGGATATCCACGGGCCGAACGACAATCAATCGCTGCTCAATCCCGATTTCCAGTTGCGCCTCGTGACCGCCTATGCTGGCGCAGAGCGCGAATCCGAAGCCTATCACGCGGCCCTGCGAAAACTGCAGGCATTGCGTAGTCGACTGGCAAAGCTGGAGGGAGCACCCGGCGAGCGCATGGAAGAAATGGAGCTGCTGGCAGAACAAATTCGCGAAGTCAGAGACGCAGGCCTGAGCGAAGATGATGGCGACGATTTGGTGATGCGCCATGCGCAGGCGGCCAATGCCGAAGAGATCCTTTCGATGGGCAACGCCTTGCTGGACCGACTGACCGACGGCGAAAATCCCGTTGCCGAACAGCTGACTGAAGTCAACCGAGCGCTGCGTGACCTGTCACGACTCCTGCCCGAGTCATCCGAATGGGCCGATGAACTCTCTGGTATCCAGGCTGGCATCCAGGAACTCTCGCGCAGTATGGCTATCCGCCTATCACAGATTGAATCCGATCCCGAGGCTCTAGAAACCCTCGAACGCCGCATGGCCTTGGTGCAACGCCTACGTCGCCGCTACGGCCCCTCGCTGGAAGATGTCTTCCGCCACTGCGAAGAGGCGCAGTCTCGCCTGGATGAAATCAATGCCGCCGCCGGCGATATATTCCGTCTCAAAGACAGCATCGCCCTAGCTGAGAAAGATTTAATGACTGCTGGCCGCGCCCTCTCCGAACGGCGTGCAGCCGCCCTGCCCAAGCTCTCAGGAGCTATTACTGCCGAACTGCGCGGTCTGGGCTTTGCCAAAGCGTCCTTCCCCATTGAAATGATCCCCTGCGCCCCGGGTCCCGAAGGTATCGACAGCGTCTGCTTCTCGTTTGAACCCAACCCTGGCGAGGAGAAGCGTCCGCTAGCAGATATCGCCTCCTCTGGCGAAATTGCGCGCGTGATGCTGGCAGTCAAAGTCGTGCTGGCGGCACACGATGCTATCCCGACCCTCATTTTCGACGAAATCGATGCCAATATCGGCGGAGAAACTGGCCGCCGTGTCGGTGAAAAACTGCGAAAATTAGGCAGCCACGTGCAGATTCTCTGCATCACGCACCAGCCGCAGGCCGCCGTGTACGGGCAGTCACACTTCCGCGTCCGCAAACAAATTCTTGGCGGACGCACGGTAACAGACATCGAACAACTGCGCGAAGATGCCCGACCGGCCGAGATCGCCCGCATGCTGGGCGGCAGCGATTTCACCCCCGTAACGCTCGAACACGCCCGCGAAATGCTGCGTGCCGCATCCGAACTATCCCCTTCCCGGCCCATTTCCAATACGCAGGAGTGACTCCATGATCCCGCTGGCATCTCCCACCCTCTTCCTTTACGGCCCGCCCGCGACGGGCAAATCCACCTGTTCGCGTAACATCGCCGTTGCGCTAGGCAAAGCAGCCATCGACCTGGACACCCTGATTGTGCGCCGCATCGGCTGCTCCATTCCCGAATACGTCGAAAAACACGGCAGCACCGCCTTCCGCGATGCGGAAACCACCGCACTGAAAGACCTCTGTGAACAGCGCCCCAATGCCGTAGTTGCCCTCGGTGGCGGCGCCCTACTGCGCGACGAAAACCGCGCTCTGGCCGAAGCCTGCGGTCCCGTGGTCTGCATCTTGACCCCGCCTGAAATCCTAGCGAAACGCGTCGAACGCAAAGCTGGCAGCCGCCCCTTTTCAAAAAATGCCGAAGGGCTCATGAAGACCCTGCGCGAACGCAAAGATCACTACAACAGCTTCACCCTGAAGCTGAAGCTCGAACGCGAACTCAGTCCCCAGGAAGTCTGGCCCCGCGTTCTGTCCCTGCTAGGCCGCTATATAGTCTCTGGCATGTCCGCTCCGTACACGGTGACCGTAGCCCCAGATGCCATCGACGGCCTTCAGCACGCACTGGCCCGCCTGGACCCGCCCCCGCGTCATCTACTGCTGGTGGGCGACTCGAACACCCTGCCCCTTTATAAAGAACGCGTCTTCCGCGCCCTCGGCCGCGAGATTCCCACACACACCATCCAAGCGGGTGAAGAACACAAAACCATCGTCGAAGTCGGCCGCATCTGGGAGTCGATGCAGCGCGCCGCCTTGGAACGCAACGACCTAGTGCTCGCCCTCGGCGGCGGCATCACAGGCGATCTGAGCGGCTTCGCTTCCGCTACCTGGCTACGGGGAATCCGCTGGCTGAACATGCCAACCTCCCTGCTTGCAATGGTCGATGCGGGTGTCGGCGGCAAAACTGGTGCCGACCTCCCGAGCGGCAAAAACCTCATCGGCGCATTCCATCCCCCATGCGCCGTACTGGCCGATACCCTCACGCTGCGCACCCTCCCCGAACGTGAACTGCGCTGCGGCCTAGCCGAAACTTACAAACATGCCGTTATCGGCGACCCTGGTCTGGCCGACATGCTCACCGAATTCGAACGCCGCCGCGATGATATCGACTTCCTCACCCAGACCGTCATCCGCTCCGTCGGCGTGAAAATCCGCACCATCCAGGAAGACCCCTTCGAGAAAACTGGCAAACGTGCGGCACTGAACCTAGGTCATACCGTCGGCCACGCCGTCGAAGCTGCCAGCCGATTCACCGTCGCCCACGGCGAAGCCGTCGCCATCGGCACCGTCGCCGCCGCCCGAATCGCCGAAAAAACGGGGCTGGCAGCCCCCGGTCTTGCCGATACCTTCGCTACCGCCCTCGCAGCCCTCGGCCTACCGACCGAAATCCCCGCTGGCTATACCCCCGATTCCCTGCGAAACTACCTTTCCCACGACAAGAAAAAATCCGATGGGCGCGTCCGCTTCGCCCTCCCCCTATCGATGGGTAACGTCCGAACTGGTTGCACCGTCCCGGAAGAAATCCTCCGCGCCATTCTCGAAGGCCAACAGGGCTGAGTCCGTATCAATCCTTGGACAAAACGCGGCACGCCGCGCCATCCGTTTTACTCAAACCGGGCAACACACAAAGGACCTCGCATGCATCAGCTTCTTCTGGATAACAACCTCAATCCGGACGACATCAACACCCAGCTGCTCCTCGAGTCGTTCCGCGCAACCATGCGCGACGGTCTTGCCGGACGCGGTCCGCTGCCGATGGTTCCTGCAGGCTTTACCCTTTCGGGCCGCCTGCCGGTCAACACCGATATCCCCGCATTCGATGTCGGCGGCACTAATACCCGCGCCGCCCGCGTACACTTCGACCAAAACGGCATCCCCACCATTACCGACATCATCCGCGGCGCCATGCCAGGAACCCACGGACCTGTGGACAACGAGACGTTCTACGACGCGCTCTGCGATGTACTGCAACAGGTATTGCATCCCGACGAAAAGCTCGGCTTCTGCTTCTCCTACACCTTCGATATCAACGGCGTACTGCTCTTTTGGTCCAAAGGCATCCGTGCCGATGGCATCGTCGGCACCCATGTACCTTCTGGACTGGAGCAAGCGCTGCTAAAACGCGGCATGCGCGTAACCGAAACGCGCATGCTCAACGACACCGTCGCCACCCTCCTGGCCGCCTATCCTTACGGCAACACCAAAACCTATGCCGGTCACGTCGGCTTCATCCTCGGCACCGGCACCAACACCGCCTACGCCGAGCGCACCGAATGTATCACCAAAATGCCCCATCTGCCCGCTGGCAACATGATGCCCATCAACTGCGAAACCGGCAACTTCACTGATTTTCCTCGTTCGGCCTTCGATGACCGTTACGAAGCCCTCTCTGGCAACGGACACAGCCACTTTGAGCGCTGCATCTCCGGCGTTCATCTGGGCCCCCTCGGCACCGAAATCCTGCACAGCGCTGCCCGCGCAGGTCTCTTCACCAATGCCACCGCCAAACGCATCACCGAACGCACCTACTCCAATATCGAGCTCGACACCTTCTGCGCTGGCACCGACACCTCGGTCTTCGACTGCTCCGCAGCCGAAGCCGAAACGGTCATCTCCCTCATCCGCCCCATGTATCTGCGCGCCGCGCGTTTCACTGCGGTCAACATTGCCGCAGCTGCGCTAGCATCCGCAGAGGCCAACGGCGCCTCCGAAGGCACCATCCTAGTCAACGCAGACGGCTCCACCTTCAAAAAAACAGCCTGCGTGCCCTTCCGTGACATTGTCTGCAACGAACTCACAGCACTACTTGCCCCCAAAAAACTTTCATGCGACATCGTCCAGATACCTGACGCTCCGCTAATCGGTGCAGCCATGGCGGTCTGTTAACCAACCGGATAACTCGAAAGGACTTTACCATGATTCAGTTTCTCCAGGCCAACGGACTCGACCCCGAAGCCATCGATACTCTCCTGATTCTCAACCGCTTCCGCAGAACCATGCACAACGGGCTAGCCGGACGCGGCCCGCTGCCGATGATTCCCGCGGGCTTCGTCCTCTCTGGCAAGCCGCCGGTCAATGCCGACATCCCCACCTTTGATGTCGGCGGCACCAATACCCGCGCCGCCCGCGTGCATTTCGACGAAAACGGCCGTCCGACTGTCTCCGAAATCGTCCGCGGCATCATGCCGGGAACCCATGGACCAGTAGATAACGACACCTTCTACGCCGAACTCTGCGACGTGCTGCAGCAAGTGGTCCGTCCGGATGAAAAACTTGGGTTCTGCTTCTCCTACCCTATCACAGCCGAGGGCAAACTTCTCTTCTGGACCAAAGGCGTACAGGCCGAAGGCATCGTCGGCAGCAATGTGAAAAAGGGTCTTCTCGCCGCTCTGAAGGAACGCGGGCTCGGCAGCGTCGATGTGCGCATCCTCAACGATACGGTCGCCACCCTACTCGCGGCCTATCCCGTCCGAAGCTCCACCACCTACGCTGGCCATGTCGGCTTCATCCTCGGCACCGGCACCAACACCGCCTATGCCGAACGCACCGAACGCATCACCAAAGACCCCACCCTGCCCGCTGGCAAAATGATGCCCATCAACTGCGAAACCGGCAACTTCACCGACTTCCCCCGCTCTTTCTTCGACAACCGCTACGAAGCCATCACCGGCAATGGCCGCGGCCAGTGGGAACGATGCATTTCCGGTGTCCATCTGGGCCCTCTCGGCACCGAAATCCTGCACATGGCCGCAGAAACCGGCCTCTTCTCCGATGCTGTGCGCGACCGCATTCTCGACCGTGTCTTCACCAATATCGAGCTTGACACCTTCTGCGCCGGCACCGACACCCAACTCATCGACTGCTCGTCCGACGAAGCCGAAACCATCTGCAGCCTCCTGCGCCCCATGTATCTGCGCGCCGCCCGCTTTGCCGCGGTCAACATCGCCGCAGCCGCCATGGCTTCCGCAGAAGCCAACGGCGCCATGTGTGGCAAAGTACTGGTCAACGTAGATGGCTCCACCTTCTGGAAAACCGCCTGTATCCCCTTCCGCCACGTGGTCGCGAAAGAACTCGCCGACCTTCTCACCCCACAGGGCTTCTCCTGCGAACTCATCCGTATCCAAAACGCCCCCATGGTCGGCGCGGCCATGGCCGTCTGCTGACAGCAAAAGGGAAAAACATGCCTACACTCAAACCGCTCGGTACCGCCCTGCTCCTTCTCATCGCAGGCGCCCTGCACGCACTGACCATCAACGGTCTGACCGATGCCAACCACATCTGCGGCAACAAAATCAAACCCGCGGATCTGAACGGCAAAGCCGTTGCCATCGAACACTTCGGTGTCACCTGCCCACCCTGCATCGCCTCCCTGCCCCACCTCGGCAAAGTAGCCGAACGCGCCGCCAAAACCGGCAAAGGCATCGTCATCGCCTCCCACGCCTGGAGCCGTAGCGACGAAGCCATCAAGGAGCTGATGAAGCGCACCAAATGTGACGTGCCCACCTACCAGCGCCTCAGCGTCCCCAACGACCCCAAAATGGACGGCGTACCCACCGCCTTCGTTTACGGCGCCGACGGCAATCTCGTCTGGAGCGGCCACCCCGCCAGCCCGGCTTTTGAGCTCAACTTCTTCAAAGCCATCGCCAAAGCCCCCGGCAGCGGCAGCATCCCCGGTGCCGCCGACATCCTCGGCAGCCTCACCCCCGAACACTGCAAAGGCATCGCCAAACGCCTCATTCCTGGCCGCAACATCGAACCCGCCCTTATGCAGCTAAAGTCCCGCATCGCCCGCGGCGATGAAGCCGCCACCGAGGCCCGAACATTGCTCGATGCCGTAAACGCATGGACCGAAAAGCAGAAAGCCGATATCGCCGAACAGCTAAAGAAACATCCCTCCAAAGCTCTCGATACGGCCCGCACCTTCATAAAAACAATGCCCTCTCAGAGCCTTGAATTCAATGATGTCGTAAAAAAGCTGGCCGCCGATGCCGAAGTACGTGCTCTCTCGCTGTCCCGCGCCGCCCTCGATCGAGCCAAGACCGCCGCAGCAAAAACCAAAACTGCCGCAGCACTTAAACGCCTACGCTTCTCCGCCAAAAGCCAGCTGACCAAATTAGAACAGATGACCTCCGCGCGCTATGCTGACGATGTCGCCGAAGTAAAGGCACTCTGGCAAGCCCTGCTCAATTCCCTTTCCGAAGAGCCCGAAAAATAAGGGCACTCCGGCCATTCCTATCCATACAGAAGGACCCTATCATGACCAACGTACTCATGAAAACCAATCAGGGCGATATCACCCTGAGCCTCGACGAAACCGCCGCGCCAGTGACCGTTGCCAACTTCCTCAAATATGTCGACGAGAAGTTCTATGACGGCACGATTTTCCACCGCGTCATCGACGGTTTCATGATCCAGGGCGGCGGCTTTGATGCCAAGATGAACCAGAAGGAAACCCATGCCCCCATCAAAAACGAAGCCGCCAACGGTCTGAAGAACGATAAATACACCATCGCCATGGCCCGTACCATGGTCGTGGACTCCGCCACCGCCCAGTTCTTCATCAATACCGTGGATAACGACTTCCTCAACTTCCGCGCCCCCAACCCGCAAGCCTACGGCTACGCCGTCTTCGGCAAAGTCATCAGCGGTCACGAAGTCGTAGACAAAATCGGCAAGGTCTCCACCGGCATTCATGGCTACATGCAGGATGTCCCCAATTCCTCCATCGTCATCGAGTCGGTCACCCGCCTCTAAGCACACTGCGTGCCCCCTACTGCACAAAAAGCTGCCCCGCTGTAAAAGCGAGGCAGCTTTTTGTGTGAGGGACCAGTGGCAGGAAGGGCTGATGGCAGAGGTGAGCCGCCAGGGAGAGGCGAAACACAGACCCCACTGCGCCGCTGCGCTGCTACCTGGGGAGCCCCCCAGCACCCCCCAGCCTGTGCAAAACAACGAGCTAAAGCTGGTTGGCGCAAAACTGCAAGCAGGGGATGAGCAAAGGCGGGGTGCTGCCGATGTCTGGAGCCGCAGCGGCTTATTGGTTTTTTGCTTGCTCGGACTAAGCCCACTCAAAAAAACGCAAATGCGTTTTTTCAAAACCGTGTGGGCGCAGCCCACACGAAACTGTTCATTGTTCACTATCCGCTATTCACTGAAAAAAGGGCGGAAGCCTCAGCTTCCGCCCTTTTTGCATCCGTGTTTCCGGGGAAACACTTAGATGTTCGAGACGCCGGTCTGCGAGAAGATGTACTTGTAGTACTCGGCGTTCTTCAGCTTACCAGCAGCGGCTTCATCGCAGATCACGATGCAGTCATTGTGGTACTGAAGGGCGGAGCAGGGGCACATAGAAGTCACGGGGCCTTCAACGAGGCCCTGGATGGCATCCTGCTTGCCTGCGCCGAAGGCGAGAAGCACAACGCGCTTGGCATCCATAATGGAACCGATACCCATGGTGACGGCCTGGGTCGGAACTTCTTCAATCTTACCATTGAAGAAGAGGCGGGCATTGTCATTAATCGTCTGCTGGGTGAGCACCTGAGAGTGCGTACGGCAGGCGAGAGAGCAACCGGGTTCGTTGAAGGCGATGTGGCCGTCGGAACCGATGCCCAGGAGCTGGATGTCAATACCGCCGGCGGCGGTGATAGCGTCTTCGTAAGCCTTGCAGGAGGCGGCGATATCCTTGGCCTCGCCATCGGGAACGTGGGTCTTGGCCTGGTCGATATCGATGTGGTCGAAGAGCTGGGTCTTCATGAAATAGTGATAGCTCTGGTCGTGCGTAGGAGCAAGGCCAAGATACTCGTCGAGGTTGAAGCTCTGGCACTCCTTAAAGGAGACTTCGCCGGCCTTGTTGGCCTCCGCGAGCAGCTTGTACATCTTCACAGGGGTGGAACCGGTAGCCAGTCCGAGGACGGTCTTGGGGTTGTTCTTCACCTGATCGATGAACACCTGGGCGGCGAGCTTGGAGCCTTCGGCAGCGTCCTTGACGATAGCAACTTTCATTTGAATTCCTTTCTTGCTGAACAATAAAACGGGCGAAAATCCTTAAGCGGCGGCGGGTCGCCGACGGGCTTCCCCGCTAACACTTCTCTTATATAATACCACAAATCGGCGGCGCGTGTATCCCTGCCTGAAGGATAATTAAGGAAAAGCATGCGCCGCCTCTGTTCGGAAGCCGAATCAGTAGCGTCCGGTGGCTTTTGCAGCTCGCTGGACGATGGCCTGCATCTCTTCGCGGAGGCCCTCGATGCGCTCGACCATCTTAAACTGTGTGTGGCAGCGGTCGATATTCTGTCGGGGATAGTGGGTCTTAAAGTAGACATCGCCCTGCAGGTAATCCGTGAGGAAGCGGATGCCGACCATGAAGGGCAGCAGCCAGGCCGAGAAGGTGAGCTCTTGAATTTCGGCTGGCACCAGGAAGTGGGCCGTATCGAGATAGCCAGAGACGGCAGCCTCGAACATGCGCAGGTCGAACTGCACGGCATCGCAGTTAGGGTCCGATTCATCCACGGTGTTGCAGGTGGTGCGGCAGATATCACCAAAGTCGTACAACGCCAGTCCGGGCATCACCGTATCCAAATCCACCACCGCTACGCACTTCTTGTTTTCAGGATCGAAGAGGGCGTTGTTGATTTTGGTATCGTTATGGGTAATGCGTTCGGGAATCTGGCCGCGCAGATAACGGTTGAGCAGATGGGCCACCAAGTGACGACGGTCACGAACAAATTCAATCTCAGCCATCACCTCGTGGGCACGTCCACGGATGTCCTGGTGAACGGCCTCTTCCAGCGTGGCATAGCGCATGGGGGTATGATGGAAGTAGGGAATGGTTTCGTGCAGACGGGGCAACGGCAGATCAGCCATCATGTTCTGAAACTGAGCAAAGCCACGGGCGGCTTCGTAGACCACATCCGTATCGCGGACATTGTCGTAGCTTTCCACATTATCGATGTATTCATACATACGCCACCACTTACCATCGAACGTACGAACGCAGTTGCGCTGTTCCTTGGTGAGTACGAGACTCAAACAACGCATATCGGGATAGCGTTCCATCTTGGTCGCAAGGTGGGCCAGCGTCCGCTGAATGTTGTCCATCACCAGCTGCGGCTTGCGGAACACCGCGTGATTGATGCGCTGCAGCGTGTATTTGCGCTGCGTACCGTCGGCCAGCTCGGTCGTTACGCGGAAGGTGTCGTTGATGTGGCCGCTGCCAAAAGGTTCAGCCGATACCACCGAACCTTCCAGCTCAAAGGAAGTCAAAATATCTTCTACAGCGTGTTCGTTCATCCCTCATGTTCTCCATTTGTCCCAGACGGCCACCCCGGATGTGTCGGGCCCGGGCTTAACCTGCGGCTCGCCGTTAACGTTTCTATTATATCCGAATCGACGCAGTCCGCCAACAAAAAAGTGCACCCGCACAAAAAAAGACCACACCTCTCAAAGCAGTGCTCAAAAAGCCCTGTGGGAGCAGCCCACCCGCAACTGTTCACTATTCACTGTTCACTAAAAAACGGCCCAGCGCTGCGTGCACCGGACCGTTCGGAAGCGCTGAACCGAAATTATTCGGCGAGAGCCTTTTTGATGATGGCTTCCATCTTCTCGGCCTGTTCTTCCATGCTGGCAACCATCTTGAACTGGGTGCGGCAGCGGTCGACGTTGTGGCCGGGACGGGTGATGTGGAAGTAGGTATCGCCCTGCAGGTAGTCGGTGAGGAAGCGGATACCGATGGTCATCGTAATCAAACGGGCGGAGAAGGCGAGCTCTTCCTTTTCACCAGCGGTGAGGAACTTGGCGCCGCGGCAGTAGCCGGTGGCCAGCGCTTCGAACATATCCATGCGGGAAAAGACCTTAGAGAGATCCTGTTCGTCTTCGGCGGCATTAGCGGTGGAGGTGCGGCACATATCGCCGAAGTCATAGAGGGCCAGGCCAGGCATGACGGTATCGAGGTCAATCACGCAGATACCCTTGCCAGTAGCGTCGTCGAGCATGACGTTATTGAGCTTGGTGTCGTTGTGGGTGACGCGCTCGGGGATTTCACCCTTGGCGGAACGTTCGAGCAGGCGACCGAAGGTGTTGGAGCGCTCTTCGACGAACTTGATTTCGTCGGCGACGTCTTTGGCGCGGTTGAGTGCATCCTTGGAGATGGCATCTTCGAGGGTTTCGAAGCGTTTCACCGTGTTGTGGAAGTTGGGAATGGTCTCGTGAAGACGGGGATCGGTCAGGTCGGCGACCATGTTCTGGAAGTCAGCAAAGGCTTCGCCGACGAGTTCGGCCTGCTTGGTGTTCTGAATCTGGTCATAGGTCTGGGCACCTTCCACGAAGATGTAGGTACGCCACCAGTTGCCAGCGGCATCGTGGAACACGGGCTCGCCGTCACGGGTCAGCACGAGGGTCAGCGTACGGCGAGAGGTATCTTCGATACCCTGGGCATGGAGCTTGTCGGAAATGTGGCGGGTCACGCGCAGAATGTTCTGCTGCACGTTCGCCGGCTGGGTAAAGACGTGATGGTTGATGCGCTGAAGAATGTAGTTCAGCGGAGCACCGCCGACGGAATAGGTCACTTTGTAAGTGTCATTAATGTGTCCGCTGCCGTAGGGGCTACCCTTCACGAAGTCACCATACACCTGAAACTGCGAGGAAATCGTCTTGAGTTCCTGCTGCGTGGCCTTGCCAAGTTCTGCCATAACCGTGTTCCTTTCAGAAAAGATTACTTCTGTTGCGTAGAAATTCACTTTGACTCTAGACATATTCTATGCCCCGAGTATGGTTGTAATTTAGCACATTCAGCGGAAAAAGAAAAGCAATATCGAAAAAAAAGCCCCGCAGACACCCCTGCACCCCGTCCGAGCAATCATTTATCTTTCATCATTCATCTGTACTTCGCCTCCCCGCGCGAAGTATAAAAAGAAGCCCCGCCGGAAGGCGGGGCCTGCTTTTTTCACTTTTCCCAAAGGGAGGCTGATTACATCATGCCGCCCATACCGCCATCGGGCATAGCGGGAGCCGCGGTCTTGGGCTCAGGGATTTCAGTGATCATGCACTCGGTGGTGAGCAGGAGACCGGCGATAGAGGCGGCGTTCTGCAGGGCGGAACGGGTCACCTTGGCCGGATCAAGAACACCGGCCTTGACCAGGTCGACGAATTCACCGGAAGCAACGTTGTAACCCATGTTGCCTTCGGCGCCCTTGACCTTTTCGAGGATGAGGGCGGCTTCGAGGCCGGCATTGTTCACGAGGGTGCGGAGGGGAGCTTCCATGGCACGGGCCAGGATTTCGGCGCCGATCTTTTCGTCGCCTTCGAGCTCGGCGGCCTTGGCTTCGACGGCCTTCTGGCAGCGGAGCAGCGCGACACCGCCGCCGGGGACAATGCCTTCTTCAACGGCTGCGCGGGTGGCGTGCAGAGCGTCGTCGACGCGGTCCTTCTTTTCCTTCATCGCGGCTTCGGTCTGGGCGCCGACCTTGATGACGGCGACACCGCCGGCGAGCTTGGCCAGGCGTTCCTGGAGTTTCTCGCGGTCGTAATCGGAGGTGGAGGCATCAATCTGATGCTTGATTTCGGCCACGCGGCCCTGGATGGCGGAGGACTGGCCGGCACCTTCGACGATGGTGGTGCTTTCCTTGTCAACAGTGACGCGCTTGGCGGTGCCGAGCATATCGACGGTGACGGATTCCAGCTTGATGCCAAGGTCTTCGGAGACGACCTGGCCGCCGGTGAGGATGGCGATATCCTTGAGCATTTCTTTGCGGCGGTCGCCGAAGCCGGGGGCCTTGACGGCGCAAATCTGCAGGGTGCCGCGCAGCTTGTTCACCACGAGGGTGGCCAGCGCTTCGCCTTCGACGTCCTCAGCGATGATGAGGAGCGGACGGCCGCTCTTGGCTACGCCCTGGAGGAGGGGGAGCATGTCGTTGAGGTTGGAAATCTTCTTCTCGTAGATGAGGAGGTAGGGGTTGTCGAGCTGGCATTCCATGCTCTCGGCGGCGGTCACGAAGTAGGGGCTGAGATAGCCCTTGTCGAACTGCATGCCTTCGACGACATCGGAGGTGGTTTCGGTGGTCTTGCCATCTTCGACGGTGATGGTGCCGTCCTTGCCGACCTTGTCCATGGCATCGGCGATGATATTGCCAATTTCGGCATCGCCGTTGGCGGAGATGGTGGCGACCTGAGCGACTTCTTCGGAAGTGGAGACGGTCTTGGCGAGCTGGGCAATCTGGGCAGCGGCAGCGGCGGTGGCCTTGTCGATGCCGCGCTTGATGGCCTGGGGATTGGCACCGGCGGTGACGTTCTTCAGACCTTCGCGGTAGATAGCTTCGCCGAGGATGGTGGCGGTGGTGGTGCCGTCACCGGCAACGTCGTTGGTCTTGGAAGCAACTTCGCGGACCATCTGAGCGCCCATGTTCTCGAAGGGATCGGGGAGCTCAATTTCCTTGGCGACGGAGACGCCGTCCTTGGTGATGGCGGGAGAGCCGTACTGCTTGTTGATAATCACATTGCGGCCGCAGGGACCGAGCGTGGTGGCAACAGCCTTGGCGAGCTTGCCGACACCGGCGAGAATGGCCTGACGGGCATCGCTTTCGTACTTCATCTGCTTAGCGGACATGTTTAAATTCCTTTCAAAATCGTTTTAAAGTGTAACAGAGACCCAACTTAACCGAGGATACCGAGCAGGTCATCGGAACGGACAATCTGGTAGACCACGCCGTCGAGCTTGACTTCGGTGCCGCCGTACTTGGGCAGGAGAACCGTGTCGCCGGGCTTTACGTCAAAGGCAATTTCCTTGCCGTCTTTGTCGCGCTTGGTGCCGACAGCGATGACGGTGCCTTCCATGGGTTTTTCTTTGGCAGTGTCAGGGATGATGATGCCGCCGACGGAGACTTCCTTCTCTTCCTTGGGCTGCACGAGAACGCGGTCGCCGAGGGGACGGATTGCGGGAGTATTGGCCATGATATGTTTTCCTTTCTAGAAATCAGGGGATGTGCCGGCAGCCCAGACTCGGACTGCCGGCGGTTGCGTAAGCTTAGTTGTTCATCTTGAAGTCGGCATCGACCACATCGTCGCCGCCCTTCTTGGCACCAGCGTCCTGTGCGCCCGCACCGGCCTGGGCACCGGCATCGGCACCCGGCTGGGCACCCTGCTGCTGGTACATCGCGGCACCTGCGGTCTGCAGAATCTGCATCAGCGCTTCCTGCTTGGACTTGATGGCGGCGGAGTCGGTGCCCTTCAGAGCGTCCTTGAGCTCATTGATGGCGCCTTCAATCTTCGTCTTGGTGTCGGCGGGAATCTTGTCGCCGTTATCCTTGAGCATCTTTTCAGCCTGGAAGGCGATCTGGTCGGCCTGGTTGCGGGTTTCGACCTCTTCCTTGCGGGCCTCGTCTTCCTTGGCGAAGCGCTCGGCATCGGCGCGCATCTTCTCGATTTCGTCCTTGGAGAGACCAGAGGAAGCAGTGATGGTGATCTTCTGTTCCTTGCCGGTCCCCTTGTCCTTGGCGGACACGTTGAGGATGCCGTTCGGGTCAATATCGAAGGTCACTTCGATCTGAGGCACGCCGCGCGGAGCCGGGGGGATGCCTTCGAGGTTGAACTCGCCGAGCACCTTGTTGTCGGCAGCCATCTTGCGTTCACCCTGGCAGATCTTGATGGTCACGGCGGGCTGGTTGTCAGCGGCGGTGGAGAAGACCTGGGACTTCTTGCAGGGAATGGTGGTGTTGCGGTCGATAATCGGGGTAGCAACGCCGCCGAGGGTTTCGATGGAGAGCGTGAGCGGGGTCACGTCGAGCAGAAGAACGTCCTTGACGTCGCCCTGCAGAATGCCGCCCTGAATGGCAGCGCCCATGGCAACCACTTCGTCGGGGTTCACACCCTTGTGAGGCTCGCGGCCGAAGATTTCCTTGGCCTTTTCCTGCAGACGGGGCATACGGGTCTGACCGCCGACCAGCACCACTTCGTCGATGCCGGAGATGTCGGCGTCGTCCATGCACTTGCGGCAGGGAGCCACGGTGCGCTCGACGAGCATGTCGGCGAGCTGTTCCAGCTTGGCGCGGGAAAGCTGCTTGTTCAGGTGCTTCGGACCGGTGGCGTCCATCGTAATGAAGGGCAGGTTCACATCGCTGGTCTGAGCGGAGGAAAGTTCGATTTTAGCCTTTTCGGCCGCTTCCTTGACGCGCTGGATGGCCTGCGTATCCTTGGAGAGATCAATGCCGGTTTCGGCCTTAAACTCATCAAAGAGCCACTGCATGACCGCCTGGTCGACATCATCGCCGCCCAGCTGCGTATCGCCGTTGGTGGCCTTCACTTCGAACACGCCGTCGCCGATGTCCAGCACGGAGATATCGAACGTACCGCCGCCGAAGTCGTACACCGCAATCTTTTCGTCTTTTTTCTTGTCGAGACCGTAGGCCAGCGAAGCGGCCGTCGGTTCGTTGATGATGCGGAGCACTTCGAGACCGGCAATCTTGCCAGCATCCTTAGTGGCCTGACGCTGGGAGTCGTTGAAGTAAGCCGGCACCGTGATGATGGCCTTGGTGACAGGCTCGCCCAGACGCATTTCGGCATCGGCTTTCAGCTTGCCGAGAATCATTGCGGAGATTTCCGGCGGAGAGTAGTTGTGGCCGGCCACGCTGATGGCGGCGTCGCCGTTGGCGGCACGCGTCACGTCGTAGGGGACCATGGAGATTTCCTTCTGCATTTCATCGAACTTACGGCCCATGAAACGCTTCACGGAGTAAATGGTGCCTTTGGGGTTCATCACGGCCTGGCGCTTGGCAGGGAGACCCACCAGACGTTCACCGTTCTGCGTGAACGCAACAATGGAGGGGGTGGTGCGCTGGCCTTCGGCGTTTTCCAACACACGGGCCTCGCCGCCTTCCATCACTGCCATGCAGGAGTTGGTCGTACCAAGGTCGATACCGAGAATCTTGCTCATAATAAACTTCCTTTCTGTGCGGGATCATCCCGTCCTCTGCGGGACTCTCCCGCTCGTTCTGCTTTCTATTGCAAGAAGCGTGCCAATTTCAAAAATAAGCCTTTTTCGTCCTTTTCGTGCCAAACCGTGCCATAAAAAGTGGCACACTCCGTGCCACCGTGCCACTATGCCACACCCGTGGCATACCCGCCCCCCAGCCCCCCCCCTGTGAATCCCTATCCTTAATATGTAGGACGCGCCCCTATAAAAAGGAAACGCAGCCATCTCGCCCCCTCAGGGTTCTTTCACAATAGCATTGACTTTTATCTGAAACCGTGGCAGAAGCCTGCAGAAGTATAAATGCGAAAGGCGAAAAAAGTGAAAGATGTGGGCAGAAACGAGGATTTTAAAGGCGTGTAGTGGCCCCTACTAACCCCAAAAGTCGAAATTTATACACATTTAAAGTTCTTTTTGCAGCCCATCAATATACGCCTATAAGCTCCTAAAACAATATAGTAATGGTAGCTACCATTCTCTCTATAGGGTAGCTACTGTTGTTACCATAGGGTAGCTACCATTCTCTCTATAGGGTAGCTACCGTCATTACTATAGGGTAGCTACCATCATCACTATAGGGTAGCTACCCTTATCTTTATAGGATAGCTACCCTTCATATATAATTACAACGACACGTCCGAAGCTTTTCGTTTAATTTTCGCAGTAGATATGCACGCAGCAACCAACCGCCCACCCCAAGGGCCGCATAGCACACGATACGCCTCCCCGCCGGCCGCTCGACAGCTCCGGGAAAATGTGACATAATACGCATCATGTTAGAGCGGTTTACCATACGAAACTATCGGTCCGTCGCCGAAGTGACGCTGGACCTCCGGTTCCCGGAGGAACGCGCAGCGCGCACCACGGCATCGGAGGAAACCTATCGGCGGCTGTCGGTGGGCAAACGTCACTTTTTGCCCTGCATCGGCCTTTGGGGACCCAATGCCGCCGGCAAAAGCAACCTCTTCCGCGCCATGGGGTCCTTCGCCGCCCTAGTCTCGGCAAAGGGCACCCCCGATCTGGCGGCGCATTACCGCCCCAACCGTCTGGCGGCACCGGACAAACCGACGGAATTCGAGGCCGAATTCTGCGCCGAAGATTCCTACGGCAGCGTGCATTCCCTGGTTTATACGCTCGCCTACGATGCCGAAACCATTCATTTCGAAGAGTTCATGCTCGACGGCGAAACCGTCTTCCGCTGCGGGGGCCAGCCGGCGATGCCCCTGCGCATCTCCGCCGAACGCGAAGGTCTCGAGGCAGAGATGACGGCGGTCGTCCGGAATACACTCCGCTGCCTGCCTTCGGACAATGCCGCCTTTGAAGGCCTCGGAAAACAGCTCTGCATGCTCGACGCACAGAACGGCGTCCGCTGCGAAACGGCCCTGGAAGATGTCGCCGACATCATCATGCGCCTCGACGTCGGCATCAGCGATTTGGCAGTCATCGAATCCCCCGATGCCCCGCCCACCGTCGCCGCCTGTCATCGGGACGAACGCGGACAGCCGGTCCTCTTCGACCTCGAGGACGAATCGGACGGTACCCGCCGTCTCATCTGGCTCGTCGCCGAACTGCTGGAGGCGCTGAAGCACGGACAGACCATCGTCGCCGACGAAATGGACCGCTCCATCCACCCCATTCTCTTCCGCGCCCTGGTCAAAATGTGCATCTCCAAAGCCTACAACAGCGGCAGCTCCCAACTCATCTTTTCCACTCACGATCTGCCGCTGCTCGATCAGGCCTATATCAAACCCGAATCCGTGGCCTTTGTCTCCCGCGCCGGCAGCCGTACGCGCCTCCGCACCCTCTGGGATCTGACCGCCGAAGACGGCCACCCCGTCCGTTCCCTCACCGCCTTCCGCAAACGCTACCTGGAAGGCCGCTACCAAAACATCCCCTACCCCAGCCTCTGATATGCCCGCCCCACTCTGCATCTTCTGCGAAGGCCCCTCCGAAGTGCGTTACCTCAACGCATGGAACGCCCTGCTGCGCGATACAGACGTGCCGCTGGTCCTGGTGCCCAAGCCGATGAACGGCGGCGTCCTCGTTCATGTGCGCGAAGTGCTCAAAGCCTTCTTCAGAGAAAACAAACGCGCCCACTGCCTCGTCTGGGCCGACAGCGACCTCTATCACCGAAACGACGGCGGCTGCGCCGATACCCTGCGCGAAATCTACACCGGCCTGCCCGATTTCGAATTCTCCGTCCACAACTTCGAAGACTTCGTCGCCGCCCACCTCGATGACGCATCCTTCGCCCGCTGGCAGGAAGTCTTCGCCGACCACCTCGCCATGCCCCTGCACTCGCGCGACTACAATCCGCTCTACCAACAGGTCCTCCGCGGCTACTCCAAAGGCGTCCTCCCCGTCCCCCACACCATCGTCTCCTACGATGCCCTAGTCCGCGTCAAAAAACGCCTCCCCCTCCTCCAGCCCCCCAACATCCCCGACGGCATGCCCCAATACCCCCTCTTCGCCAAACGCTTCATCGCCGAAATCGAAAATGCCGCCTCCCTCCTCATCGAAGACCTCGCCGCCGCCTGGCCGCCCCTCCCCATCGACATCCTCCCCAAACGCCGTAAACGCGGCCGCAGGCCCGTCCTCCACGCCTAACGGCCGAAAAGCACCCCCACAGACAACACCCCATGCAGCTGCGCGATATCACCACCGTCCAAACACTCGTCAGCGGACTCTCTGTCCAAAAACAGGAAGCCTGGCGCAAGTTTATTCACCTCTACGGCGAACCGCTGAAGGAGTTCACCCGCGCCTTTGCCCGCATTTACGGCGCGGACGAAAGCGATGCCGACGATGCCGTGCAGGAACTCTTCCTGAGCATGGTGACAGGCACCTCGGTGTATGACCGCAAACGCGGTAGTTTCCGCAACTGGCTAATGATGCGCCTCAAATCCATGATCTGCGACAAAGCCCGCGCACGGCAGGTGCGTCTGCGCAAAGAAGGCGAATCCGCCCAAATGGAAGCGTCGCCCCTCCCCGAAGCGCCGGCCGAAACCGTGGCAGCCTCGGAGGCGTCCGCCCTGCGCGAAAAACTTGCCGCACGCGCCCTGACAGTCGCCCTCGACGCCTGCGATGCCCGCACCCGCGAAATCTTCCGCGCATACGCCCTGCAAAACGAATCCGCCGCCAATGTCGCCCAACGCTTCGGCATATCGCCCAACTCGGTCTATCAGATCCGTCACCGCGTACTGACCATGGCCAAAGAAGCCCTGAACCTCCTTCCTCCCGAAGCATGAACACGCAGCACTCCATCGGCAATCTGAGCCTGACCGCCCTTCTGCATGAAGCCGCCCCGGCAGCCCGTACGCACGAAAACCAACGGTTCACCTTCAGCCGCGGCGATACCGTCAACACCTTCACGGTGCTCGACCCCCTCGGCGCAGGCGCATCCGGCGAAGTCTATGCCGTGTACGACCCACAGCTCCGGCACAGCCTCGCCCTCAAACTCCTGCCCGAAGCCTCGCCCGAAAAACAGGACCTTGTCCTGCGCGAAGCCCGCCTGCTGGCCGATCTGCGCCACCCCAATATCGTCCGCGTGCTGCGCGCCGAACTCTGGCAGAACCGTCCCTACTTCGTCATGGAGCTGCTGAAGCCGCTGCCCGCCAATCCCACCCCGGATACCGTCCGCGACTGGCTGCTCGCCCTCTGCTCCGCCGTCTCGGAACTCAACAGCCGCGGCTGGATTCACCGTGACATCAAAGCCGGCAACATCCTCTACGACGACATCCACCGACAGCCCGTCCTCGCCGACTTCGGCATCGCCTCGGAAGAAAACACCCACACCGTCGCCGGCACCCCCGGCTCCTCGGCACCGGAACAGTTCGCCGGCACCGCCGACGCCCGCTCCGATATCTACGCCCTGGCCATGTTCGCGGCAAAACTCCTGCCGGAAGCCACCCTGCGCACTGCCCCCTGGAAAGCACTCCTCTCCGAAGCCCTCTCCCCGATTCCGGCGCTACGTCCCGCATCGGCCGCCGACTTCGCCGAACGCATCCGCACAGCCTTCGCCCCACCCCCGCCCCTCTGGCGACGCATCCGCCTGCACCACATCCTCCTCGCCCTCCTCCTCTGCTTCACCGGCGCCGTCACCGTCGCCTACTGCATCCGCCCCCCAGTAAATACAGACGACATCCGCCGCGCCACCGAAAAAGAACTGCTCGCCACCCGCCCGCTCATCCTGGGCGAAGGCGAAAAACAGGAGCACCGCGTCACCAAACGCGTCGAAACAGTCGACTACATCCAGGTGAAAGCCAAAGCATGGACCCCAATGACCGTGCGCATCCATATCCCCAAAGGAAAAACACTGTATTCCTCAGGTGCGTTCTCCGTCAGTTGGGCAAATATCCGCGCCAGAGAGGGGCTCTTCAGAGCCCATCTGATCCTCGAAGGCGGCGGCACACTGAACGTTCAAAGCCTAAACCACCTCTTCACCGACCAAAAAGAACCGGGACTGACCGTCGAACTCCGCGACAACAGCCGCCTCATCGAACGCAGCGGCTCCAACCTGAATGGCGACATCGGCGGCTGGACCTACGGCACCACCCCCAAGCCTTATCCCAAAGCCACGCCCGAAGAACGAGCCGCCATTATCCGTGAAGCAGAACGGCTCCTCGGAAAAAATACAATCAATAGCAATCACGAGAAAGTCGCTGATAAACCCGCTTCCGGCCAGCCTCCCCAACCCCCGCACCAACCGACACCGATAGAACGCGCAAAAGCACGGGCACTGATTCTGAAACTCAAGGGCTACACGCCGGCCGAAACAAAACAGGCCAAATAAAAGCGCCCCGGACATCTCCGATTGAGGCACGGCCAAGCGCCTTGAGGAAAGACATCCGGGGCGCCAAAAACACGACACATAGCAATATGTGTCTTTTGGCGCCTCGAACCTCTGTCTCCTCTGAAACTTGGCCGTTTTCAATCAGGCAGTGGTTCGCGCAGAGCGTTTAATTGGCCATAGTATACACAAAGTGCCCCACCGCGCGCAACAGCCCACACCGGGACGGGTCCCGCACCCGTCCCGCCTGAAATACCCCGCCCGCCCCCAGCATAGCCCGCCCATGCCCGCCCGCCCCCTCCTTCCCCCGGCCCCCCATCTCAAGCGGGGCGGGTGCGGGACCCGCCCGAGGGGGCCGTTCCGGCCCCCTTCCGCAGCACATTCGGCTTGCGCCGCACCGCAGTATATGCTAGCCTAAAGCATTATGGGCTCACACCGCTTCTCCACTGTCTCGCTCGTAGCTCCGGAATGCCACTCGCTGCTGCTTCCGGGCCGCTACTTTCTGACCGTCATCACGACACCCCGCAGAAAAGTGCTCTCCGATATCCTGCCCGACGGCCGGCTTAGGCTCCTGGAAGCAGGCCTACTCCTGAAAAACGAGTTCATCCGCTGCGAACGCCTCTTCCCGACAATCCGCATCGATGCCTGCAAAATCATGCCCGATCACTTCCACCTCTGCTTCCGTGTCACCGATCGGCTGCCGCACAAAATCACCGAGATCGCCACCAACTGGCTGCGCTTCTCCGCCCGTAACGCAAAACAGCGCGGCATCGATCTTCCGTGGAATTACCGCTACCGGCTCTTCGTCTCCGTAACCGAAGAGCGCTACCGGCGCTGCCTTGATTACACCGACTTCAACGACGACTGCGCCGCCCTCGCTCAAGACCCCGGCACCTTCTGCACCGTTCACACCGTACGGCACCCGGCCCTCAATCCAACCTTCGCCTGGGACTGCTTCGGCGACGACACGCTCCTCGACCATCCCGATATCGTCGCCCTGCACGTTCCCCATAACGCAACCCCGGACGACCTCCTCGCCATCCGTCAAAACATCCTGCTGGCCGCCCGCGCCGACATGACCATCGCCGGCGGCTTCATTTCAGTTGCCGAGCGCGACATCATCCGTGAAGTGCGCGAACACTACCCACAGACACGCTTCATCCACTTCAGACCCGAGTCCCTCAAATACTACAAACCGACCTCGGCCCAATACCTCCACTTTGCCGCGCACCGCTGGCTCGAAATCTCCTCCGTTCCCCGCTCATCCGAAGACAAAATCAGCCGCGCCGTCTGCGTGCGCCACAATCTCGCCGCCGAAGACCTCGAAGCCGGCTGCACAGCCGTCTGCTTCGGCGAAGAACCGCACAAAGCCCCCGCATTGCTGCGGAGGCTTTTTTGATATCTCGGGGAGGAAAACGAAAGCTGAATCTCCCCCCTGTTACAGTGCACGCCCAACCTCATAGGACACCCGCCACTTCGCTATTTCGACGAGCGACTTACTTCGATTGCAGCGCACGCCCCGCTCGAAATGGAGCGGGACATAGGCCCTATCGAGCGGCCTTACGGCCGCCCCCGTGCGCGTGCAAGGAGCAAGTCGCCCGTCGTCGTAGGCGAAGCTGGCGTAAGTCCTCCAAGGCCACGCAGCAAAAGCATTTCTGACTTCTGACTTCTGACCTCTGACATAATCAATACCCGCCGTTCAGGCGGCAGCGCCGTAGCGCGCCGCGTCAATCCTCGGGGACTGGTATAACAAGCTTCTGCACCTTAGTATCGATCAGTTGGTGCGTGGCTTCATCGAACGCCAGTCCAATCTGATAAACCGTATTTCCGGGCCTCACATACGGCGCCACATAATCGCGGTCGATAATCTGCTGCAAGGCATCTTCTGCTGAGGCGTATTTGGCGCGCTTCAGTTCAAATACCCAAACATAGTCACCATACTGCGCCATCAAGTCTGCACGATTGCCGTTCGCCTGATGCACCTCTGGTTTATTGAAGATGTTGGCGACGTCAAAAAAAGCCTGCAGCGCACGCTGATAATTGCCTTCCGTCACCGCGTTTTCGGAGGCCCCGTAAACCAAGCCGGCGTAATAAGGCTTCAGCAGTTCCAGGAACAAATTAACTTTTCCCTCAATAAACGCCGTACGCATGCCATTTGTCTTCGGCTTACCTTTACTCATCAAACTGAGCATCATCGCACTCAGGTCACAGCTAATTTCAACATCAGGCACGCGCAACACAAACTTCCGCTCGCCTTTGTCAAAACGGTCAATGGTCAAATAACCGGACTGATACAGCACATCTGTCAGTTCCAGTCCGTCCAAATCGGCCACAGTACCCAACTCTTCAGGATAAACCATGACCCCCGTTTCAAAGTTTTCCCCCGAATGGAACGCCTGCTTCATATAGTTAACCAGCATCGTCGGTCGACAATTCGCCGTCCAAGTCGGACGGAACTCTGTAGCCATAAACGACAGTGTCTTGGCGATAGCCATGGGATTGTAAACCTTTTCAGCATCTCTATTAAAGCAGTATCCATTGTACCAGCGTTTTAGTTCGGAACGATACGTCTTATATGGTAGATGCATCTTCTCTGCATGGGCCTTCATCAGATCGCCGAAGTTATCGTCGAGTTCCTGATCCGTATAGCCAAACATCGTCGCAAACGAATCATCCTCGTACAAATCGGTTACGTTGTTCAGCCCTGAGAAAATCGACAGCTGCGAAAACTTCGACACGCCCGTCAGCATCAGAAAGCTCACTTTCTCCACATGTGTTTTGACAACGCTGTAAATGCCTTCCAATTTCGCACGAACATATTCCGCCATTTCCAGTCGGTCAAGCGCATGCCCAATCGGAGCGTCATATTCATCGACAAGAACAGCAATCTGAGCTGAACCAGAACCTGCATACAACGCGCACAGTGCCTGCTCGAAATTCGATGCCGGCGACTTGTTTTCCTGGTAGACATAATCCGGCACCGCGGCCCTCAAGCATAGCTCCATACGTACAGCGATACGCTCGTCAAACATCGCTTGGGATGTCACATCCAAACTACTGAAATCCAGATGAATCACCGGCACAACCAGCCAATCGTAATCGGTCTGATTGTGAATATAGGTGCCCTTAAACAGCTCCTTCTGTCCCTGGAGAATATACTTCAACGTGGAAATCATCAGCGACTTGCCGAAGCGGCGGGGACGAGAGACAAAGAAGCGCTTTTTCAGCTTCCACGTTAGCAGTCGATATAAAAACGCTGTCTTGTCGACATAAATACCGCCGCTCTGACGAAGTTCCGCGAAATCAGAGTCATCGGAAATATTTATAATGGGAGTGCTGTTCATGACATTATTATAGCACATCCGCCTGTGGCGGGATAAAGGACCGCGCCTGCGGCGGGATGAAAGTCGGGTATAGCCTGGATGAAGCGGGGGCTTCGGATGGAGCCTTCACTATCGAGGACACACCGTACGGCACCCGGCCCTCAATCCAACCTTCGCCTGGGACTGCTTCGGCGACGACACGCTCCTCGACCATCCCGATATCGTCGCCCTGCACGTTCCCCATAACGCAACCCCGGACGACCTCCTCGCCATCCGTCAAAACATCCTGCTGGCCGCCCGCGCCGACATGACCATCGCCGGCGGCTTCATTTCAGTTGCCGAGCGCGACATCATCCGTGAAGTGCGCGAACACTACCCACAGACACGCTTCATCCACTTCAGACCCGAGTCCCTCAAATACTACAAACCGACCTCGGCCCAATACCTCCACTTTGCCGCGCACCGCTGGCTCGAAATCTCCTCCGTTCCCCGCTCATCCGAAGACAAAATCAGCCGCGCCGTCTGCGTGCGGCACAATCTCGCAGCCGAAGCCCTCGAAGCCGGCTGCACCGCCGTCTGCTTCGGCGAAGAACCGCACAAAGCCCCCGCACATCCATAAAAATCCCGCATAAGAAACCCACGCGGGAAACGTAATCTATCATGAAACAGGTCGCCCCAGGCCCCTGTTTTGAGGGCGTGTACGAAAACGGTTGCACTCATACCGCGGATGCAGTATACTACGGGTGAAATCTGAATATGCGCAAGCATTCTGCATCGATCGATTGAAAACGGCCAAAACTTCAAAGGATTCGATGTCGGACCCCCTCACACCATGGGAGAGAAGTGTCTTCTCTCCCCATGGCGGTGTTCCGTGCACCCCTCTTTTCCTTCAAGCCGGCCGTTTCCCATCGGGAATCTGCCGGCCTTTTTCATATTGGCCCCACTTTCTTTTCGACGCGTTGTTTTTCGCATAAGAAGACAGCGTGAGGGACGTATTCTCTTTAGAAAACATCC
>SAMEA104404097__coassemble_416_pt1 | contig 44024 bp, 39 predicted proteins | sample SAMEA104404097__metabat2_high_PE_096 | metagenome-assembled genome bin SAMEA104404097 (sample SAMEA104404097) | Balaenoptera acutorostrata | reverse complement strand
TTATGATTTAATGCCAAAGCGTACACATCTGTTGCATTTTACTTGCAATTCTCCGCGCTCCGCCGTCGGTGCGCGCAGCTGTATGTCGGCGACCCGTTTCCACATCGACGTACACGCAGTTTCGGGCGCATCCGACACAGCCCACAAAAAAAGAGAGGCCAAGACGACGGTTCTTTGATATACTAACGGACTATGCGAACATCCTGGACACTTTTTACAGCATTTGGCATTCCGGTCAGGGCAAACCTATCGGTTGCCGTTCTGGCCGTGTACCTACTAGTTACGACGGGGCATCTGCCACTAGGACTTTGGATGGCTTTTGTATTGCTATTTTCCATTGTTTTCCATGAATTTGCCCACAGTCTGACGGCGATACTGTTCGGCGGTCAGGTGCGCGATATTACGCTACAGTTGCTCGGCGGTTGCGCAGCCATCACCCGAATGCCACCCAAGCCCTGGCAGGAATGCGTTATGGCCCTGGCAGGACCGTTAGCCTCCTTTTTACTGACGGCCGTCTTCGGGTGGCTCTCGTACGCCTTAGCATCCGAACAGCCGAATTATGCCGCCGGTATCATCTATGTAGAGCCAAATCTCTGGTTCGGCATGGCCGCGATGATTAACTTCGGCCTAGGCTGCTTCAATCTGATCCCTGCCTTCCCGATGGACGGCGGCCGCGTCCTGCGCTCACTGCTGGAAACCTTCGGCCAGCGCAAAGTGCGCGCCACAGAAACAGCCGTCCGCGTCGGCCGCGTCATCGCTTCCGTCTGGGGCATCACGTGGCTGCTCGATCTCCTTTTCGGCTGGACACTGCCCTGCCCCACGGGTGCACCGTTTTTCATTGCCTATTTTTGGTCCCTGCTATTCGGCGGAGGGGGATTCCTCCTGCCGCTAATTGCTTACATGGTTTGGGTTTCCGGACAACGCGAACTGGATTATGTCCGCGCGGAAACCGCTTATTACGGAGTATAAGACAAAATGAGCCTTGCTGTTGGTATCGTTGGCCTTCCCAATGTCGGTAAATCCACCCTTTTCAATGCTCTAACCAGAGCCCAGAACGCGGAGGCCGCCAACTATCCTTTCTGCACCATCGAGCCGAACAAAGCCACCGTGCCAGTCGCCGATAACCGCGTCGAAAATCTCGCCAAACTCTGCAACAGCGACAAAATCATTCATGCCACTGTCGATTTTACCGATATTGCAGGCCTGGTCCGCGGTGCCTCCAAGGGTGAAGGCCTCGGAAACCAGTTCCTCGGTAATATCCGCGAGTGCGATGCCATTCTCGAAGTCGTCCGATGCTTCGACGATGACGATGTCGTTCACGTGGAAGGCTCCGTCGACCCGGTCCGCGATATCGAAATCATCGAGACCGAACTGGTTCTTGCCGACCTCCAGAGTCTCGAAAAACGCCTAGACCGCCTGAGCCGTCAGTCCCGCGCCGACAAATCCCTCATCAAGGAAGTCGAAGCCATGAAGCTACTGCAAGCTCACCTCGACGAAGGCAAACCGGTGCGCACATTTGAAATCGATGATCCCGATGCGATTGCACCCTGTCGTAAAGATCTCCACTTCCTCACCGATAAGCCCGTTATCTACGTGGCCAACATCGGCGAAGGTGACCTCGGCATGCCCGATAATGCTCACACGCAGGCCCTCAAGGCTTATGCCGCCGACCACAAAAGCGACACGGTAACCATCTGCGCCTCGATGGAAGCCGATCTCGTCGGTCTTTCCGATGAAGAGCAAAACGATTTCCTCGAATCCTACGGACTGGAGCAATCCGGCCTGGATACCACTATCCGTATGGCATATCACACCCTCGGTCTGCAAAGCTTCTTCACGGCAGGCCCGATGGAATCCCGCGCATGGACCATTCGCCGCGGCTGGACCGCACCGAAGGCTGCTGGTGTAATTCACACCGATTTCGAGCGCGGGTTCATCCGCGCCGAAGTGGTCTGTTATGACGACTTCATGGCCCTCGGCGGCGAAGCGGGTGCCCGCGAAAAGGGGCTTCTACGCGTTGAAGGTAAAGAATACGTCATGCGCGACGGCGACGTGGTTCACTTCCTCTTCAATGTCTGACAGTTCCTTTTGCAAGGAGTTTCTCATGGCCCCTCACTACGACTTACCGCATGACCGGTCACCCTCCCCCCTGCTGCGTAACCTGCTGGTGTGGGGACTGCCCCTGCTCGCGTGGGGCCTACTGATTTTCGGCTGGATGCTCTTCTCTGGCAGCGATGACGGTGAAGACAACAAAAAAGACGCACCGACCGAAGCTCGCCAGACTCCCCCGATGGCACCCACCGCTGGGGGAACCGTTGCTGCGCAGACCGGAACCTCTGGTACGCCCACCCCGTCTGCGCCTACAGCAGCGCCCGCAATCCCTAGCAGCATGTCGACTGCCTCAGCCCCGACAACAGCCACAGGCAACACGCCCCGCCCCCAAGCGGTTACCGGCAGCGCCTTCCCGTCTGCCCCTTATGATTTCTCTGGAGCACCTTCCTATATTGGTCTTCCCAAGGAATCTGCCTGCGGCACTGGCATCCTCGTCGACCCCAAGACACGCAAGGTTCTGTGGGCCAAGGCTGCAGACCGTCCCGTGCCAATTGCATCCATGACCAAGATGATGACCCTCCTGCTAGCCGAAGAAGCCATTGCCGCAGGGGCTGTTTCTCGCTCCACCGTCATCCCTGTTACCGTCGAAGCCTATAAAATAGGTGGTTCTCAGGTATGGCTCGACCCCAAGGAATCCTTTCCCCTCCAGGAACTATTAAAAGCCGTTGCCATCAAGTCCGCCAACGATGCCGCCTATCTGGTTGGCGAATACCTCGGCAGCGGCGATATCGGTGCGTTTGTGCGGCGCATGAACGAACGCGCCAAAGCCATCGGCCTCACCCACACCATCTTTTATGATGCCCATGGCCTCGGCGATGCCCTTAAGCGCAACAACAAAGCATCCGCCCACGATATGATTATTCTCGGCGAACGCCTGCTCGGCTATCCCGAAACCATGAAGATGTCCGCCACGCGCATGGATACGTTCCGCAACGGGAAAACCGAATTGCGCAACCACAACAATCTCGTCTTCAACCGTGTCAACGGCGTCGACGGACTCAAAACCGGCTACACCAATGCCTCTGGTTTCTGCGTAACCTTCTCCTGCCTCCGAGGTGGCCGCCGTCTACTTGGTTGCGTTACCGGCTTTAAATCCCCGCGCGACCGCGATGCCTTCTGCAAAGCACTCCTGAGCTGGGGTTATACTCGTTGATTACAGGATTTCGGACTGTGTACCGGATATGCATGCTACTCTTTACGACAATGACCGCCCTGCTTCTCACAGGCTGCACCGCTACAGTCGAATCGCGCATTGCCCAACGACAGGAAGTCTTTGATGCATTTCCAGAGTCCGTACAAGATCGTATCCGCCGCGGCCAAATCCGTCTCGGCGACTCAAAAGATGCTGTCTGGATGGTCTATGGCGAACCCCGACACAAGTCGCGCCGTCTGGACAAAACCGGCATTTCGGAAGCCTGGATTTACCAGATTCTAGGCTATAACAGCGACAATGTCGGCCCGCGCGGTATCCGAACCGTATACATTGACACACGCAACGGCCGACGGGCAACCTACTTTATAGACAATACCCCAGAATACGAATGGAAAGAGGTACTGCGTGTCGAATTCTGCGACGGGCACGTCACCTCAGTCCAAATGACCGAATGACGGACGAAAGGAATCCGTTATGTACCGACACCAGGTCCCACCCGAGTCACTGAAGCAAAATCTGCTCTGGCTCGAAAGCGCAGATGCCCACCATCTCCTCCACGTACTCCGCGTCAAAGAGGGCACCGAAATTGGTGTCTTCGATGGTTGCGGCCGCTCCCGACTCTACCACGTCATCGAACGCACCGCCGACGGCCTCATGCTCGAAGCAAAGCAACCCATCTTTGAAAATGCCGCCCCAAGCATCGAGACCATCCTTTTCGCCTGCATCCCCAAAGGCGACCGTATGGACTGGATGCTCGAAAAGGCCACCGAACTCGGTGTCACAAAAATCGTTCCCGTGATGAGCGAACGCACCGTCGTTCGCCTCGATGCCAAGCAAGCCGTCAAAAAACTGGAACGTTGGCAGCGCATCGTCGAAGCAGCCTCGCGTCAATGCGGCACAACCCGAATTCCTGAAATCACCGCAGCCATTCCCTTTGATCAGACCGTACCGATGATGCGGGCGTGCACCACCCTCATCGTCGCGGCACTCATCCCAACGGCCCAACCCCTGCGCCCCGTACTTGCAAATCTTAACCCCGACATCCCTGGGCAAACATGGGGATGGTGGTGCGGCCCCGAAGGCGACTTCACTGCCACAGAAATGCAAACCATTCTCAACTGCGGTGCCATTCCCGTTACCCTCGGCCCACTCATCCTTCGTGCTGAAACCGCCGCCATCTACGGCATGGCCAACCTCGGTTGCGTCCGCAATGCCGCCCAATGCCTCACCGCCCCCGAATAACCCGCCGTCCGTGCTTCTGCGACGCTCGGAGGCCCCGCCCCACATCGGCCCGTCGCTCTTTAAAACGGGGTGTAGGGCAGTGCCTCACGATCAACGGTCCACTATCCACTGTTCACTATTCACCATCCACTGCGTCGCGGCCATCCGGCCGCGTCGCCCCCAAAAAATGAACGCACCTCTCTTTGAATCCGTCGGTATTGCTGGCATCGGCTTAATTGGTGGCTCGCTGGCCAAAGACATCCGAACCTTTGGCCTCGCCAATCGCATCTTGGGCTGGAACCGCTCATCCGCCCATGCAGAACGCGCCCTCGAACTCGGCCTCGTCGATGACATCGCCAACACTCTTGATGCCCTGTGTGACACTTGCGAGCTCATCATCCTAGCCATGCCCGTCAATGTCCTCACCGAAACGCTGCCGACACTCCTCAGCCGCCTCTCGAACGAACAGATTATCATCGATGTCGGCTCCACCAAAACCGCCCTCGTCGATGCCGTAAAAGACCATCCTAAACGCGGCCGTTTCGTTGCCTGCCATCCCATGGCTGGCACAGAGCGCAGCGGACCCGATGCTGCGCTCGACGGACTCTTCCGCAACCGCTTTGCGCTCATTATCGACCCAGAACACAGCGATGCTGATGCCGTCCAAAAGGTACAGACACTCTGGACACACATCGGGGCCGTCCTCGCCGACATGCCCGCCGATATCCACGATTCCACCGCAGCCATGCTCTCGCACATGCCCCACGTACTTGCCTACGCTCTCGCCCGTACCATCAAAGAAGCCGAACGTAACCGCGCTCTCAACGCCCGTTTCGCTGGCGGCGGACTAGCCTCCATGACCCGTATCGCTCACTCGCCCATCTCCATGTGGCAGCCTATTTTCCGCCAAAACCGAAAAGCCCTCCTCGCCGCCATCGACACCTTTACCGCCCATCTCGCCGACTTCCGTACCGCCATCGCCAATGACGATCCCGACCACCTCGCCAACCTAATGAAATAACCCCACCCACAACCGTCCACAATCCACTATGCACCCTCTCTCCACCACCCTTCTCGTTGCTGCCGCAGGCTCAGTCGGTGTCCTCGCCCGTTGGGGTTGCATCCGGCTAGTCGGCCTGCTTGCGAATGGTCTGCCGCCGCACGGTGCCACGCTCACCGTCAATCTCATCGGCTCCTTCCTTGCTGGCATCCTCTACCCGCTAACACGTAGCCTCCACCCCGCCGCTATCTCCGCAATTTTCATCGGCTTCCTCGGAGCCTTCACCACCTTTTCCACCTACTCGCTAGAGACGGTCCGCCTCGCCTTCGACGGATGTCTTACCCAGGCTGCCGTCAATGTTCTCCTTCAAAACATTCTCGGCCTCGCTGCGGCCGCCCTCGGACTCTGGATCGGACGCATGCTCTCTGCCTAACCTCCGCCCTGTAAGCCACGGTCAGGACCCAGGGCATACCCTGCCATGCATAAACTGCTACACATCCTGATTCTGCCGGTTCTCCTCTTCACAGGGTGGGCCATTGTACGACTATTTGCCGATATAACAACCGCTCCCGAACAGCCACAGCCACCGCCAGTGAAGGAAATGTACAGCGAACGGCGCAGACAAACGCCCATCCCTGCCGATACAGCGCTGGCCGACAGTCGAGGCCCCGTGGAAACCCTTGTTTTCCCGCAAGCCCTGCCCGAAGCACCCGACAAACACGGGTTACTGCGCCGCACCTTCGCATCGGACGCCCCTGAGTCGCTACGACAGGCCCTGCTTAACGTAGGAGCAAAACGACTAATCGTTGGAGAAAACGGAGCCTACACCGCCTCGCTCACCCCCAATGCCCTGTCAATACTAGAAAAGCGCCGTCTATCTGTACTCCCCGCCCGATTGCCTCTGACACAGGCCCTACGCACAGCCATCGAAACCGCTCATCCCGATGACCGCTTCCGTCTAACCTTTCTCTGCACAGACGATGACGCGCGCGATATGCTAACAGCGGCCCTGAAAGGGCGCGGCCTCACAGAGGTTGTGGCCGATTTAGCCGTAGTCTCCCAAATCTCGGTCCAACATCTAGGCGAGGTCCTTCGAGAAGTCGGCATCGGCGTAGCCGCACTCGGGCTTCGGCGTGAAGGCATACTCTTCGGCGACACCGCGCCTGACTCCTGCCCAGTACTGCGAACTCCGCCTCTACCCTTTACCGGTCGTGGTGAACGACTTGCTGTATTCGACACAGGATGTTCATCCGGCAAACAGGGGTTGCACACCGACACCTTCCATGCAGACCTTGCCGCCGTCACCAATATCCTACCACAACCCTGGTGGGCACTGATATCCAAAGGCATCCCCACGGATGGTACCGATACGCACGGGCACGGCACCCACGTTGCTGGCATCCTCGCAGGCAGTGGCAAAGCTTCCCCAGGCCGCCGTCTGCGTGGCTGGGCCCCAGCGGCCCACCTCTTCGTCCAAAACAACACTTTCGCCGGGAATTTCCTACGCCTCCCTCCGGATATCCGTTCTGTCTTCGCCGAAGCGTACGCCCACGGCGTGCGCATCCACTCAAACAGCTGGGGGACCCGAGAAGGCGGGGACAGCGCCTACGGACTCTCCGCCTGGGCTGCGGACAACTTTGTCTGGGAGCACCCCGACTTCCTACCCATCTTCGCTGCTGGCAACAGCGGCCCCCACCCCCACACGCTGTCTGGCGGAGCTGCGCTTGGAAAAAACGTCCTCACCGTTGGCGCACTAGACCACGCCGGCTCCCTGCCCGCTACCTTCTCCTCCCGAGGGCCCACCGCGGATAACCGCCCAAAGCCAGAACTCTATGCCGATGGAGAACGCATCATCGCTCCCTCGTCCAACGCTCCGCGCGGCTATGCCGTACTCAGCGGCACCAGTATGGCAACACCCGCCGTTGCGGGTATGCTCGCCCAGTTACGGCAATGGTTACGCGAAAACCGCGGTATCGATGCCCCCTCCTCCGCCCTCCTGCGTGCCCTCCTTATCGCTGGAGCCACGCCCTTTCCAGAATCCATCCGTCCACACAATCCCAATGAACCTCAACCCCCACCAGAAACCTTTGGCATCGCCAATATCCGCCGTTCAATAATCCCAGACAGCGCCTATCCCCTCTTTGCCGAATGGACCTACGGCGCCACAGGATCCGTCTACAAAGTCCCCTTCTGCCAAGCTGTCACTGGCCCGCTGAATATCACCCTCTCCTGGATTGATGCCCCTGCCGACATCGGTGCACATACCACAGATGTCAACCGTCTCGCACTGCGCCTGCTAGACAGCAACGACACCCTACTTCACACGTTTGAACCTCTCCCTGGCAACAACCGTCGCGTTCAACTCGATAGCCTTCCCGCTGGCAGCTACACACTCTGCATCGATGCCCACAGTGTCCCCCTGCCAGGCAGCAAAGCCGCGGTCGTCCTACAACTCCCCCATCCCTCTGCCTCCCACCTCATTCACGCTCCCTTCGTCCGCATCAATCCAGGAACTTCACTCCCCCTCAATACCGAAGCCGTCGGCCCACTCAGACACACCCTCTGCCTCGAAACCTCCCCCGACGGCACCGACTACACCGTTGCCGACCGAACAGACCGCCTCGATGCGCCAAGCCATCCCGGACAGTTTTTCTACCGTTTCACCTCAGACGATACAGTACTCTGCGGGCCCTTCGCCATCACCGTCGGTGCGCCCGTAACCCTCACCGTCACCACCAATCAGCACGCATTCCCGTGCGAACCTATCTGCGGCACCTCTGAGCGAGCTGTTGGTGAACCCATACTCGCCACTGCTGGCCCAGCCTGGACGTGGCAAGTCATCCACACCGACACACCTACCATCAGCCGCATATCCACCCCTGTTTCCGGCTGGACACTGACCGACAGCGCCTCTGGCCGCCGCCTACTCTCCGGTGAAGGATACGTAGCTAAATTCACCATGCCCTCCACCCCAGCTACCCTCACCTGGCACTAAAACACATCGTGACAATATAACCTACCATACCCCGCCTCCAGCCCTCACCCCAAGAAGACTGTCATAAACACACGCAGCAGAGAAATCTCAGCCACTTCAGAGTTAGAGCAGCCCCAAGTGCTTCGCCTACCAACATCATTAAGGTTCTTCGTGCCGAAGAACGATGGTGAATAATGAACGATGATAATTTTGGGAGACGGCCACCCTACCCGTCTAGGAACCTGTAGGAGCATAGATGCGAAAGGCGAAAAAAGTGAAAGAAATGGGCAGAAACGAGTCTTTTTCAGTCATGCAGGGGCCCCTGCATGACTGAAAAAGCCGAAGTTTATGCACGTTTAAGGCGCTTTTTGTAGCCCGTGGATATACTCCTACAGGCTCCTAGACACTAACCCCGTCCAGCGATATTAGCTGCGCGATGAGCTCCGCGTCTGACAGCATGTACAGCGACTCGACATCAAAGCCCCCACACCACCTCCATTGCCTTCATAGAAATCTGTTGACCCAGCATCTGCGTCGGCACGGTACCGAAGCTTCATTACATCCCGCCCCCCCGTATGCTATTACAGACATCTCCGTATAGTTTACCTCATACCTCCATTTTAATTAAAGCTTTTAGAATTTCACATTATCTGATTTCACCACGAATGATGATGTTAAGTTAGACATACCCGTTCAATCTTCGTGTGACGTAAAATGATTTCGGATATGTAGGCTATTAAAACGATTTGGATGGGCACAGCGGTCAATGCAGTACGTGGAAATTCACCATTGGTCCCAACCAGCGCGAACATAACTGTAATTAAAACCAACGTAGATGACGTGAGCAGTATCCAATTGATGTTTTTTTGAAACCAATAACAAGCTAAAAACATGAATAGTCCTGAAAGTCCGATTAATACGCTGACTGGCATTGAGCAGGGAATTATTAACGATGTCAGTCTTGGAAGATTTCGGGCAATTTTTGAGAGGATAGTACTGGAACTGCTATAGTTACCATAACTGCCCTTGCAGTTTTTGATGATGCGCACTATATTAGAAGAAATATTTCCCAAATAAGCATTTCTTACAAAGGAGACGATTTTTTTTCGAGGAAAAGATTCCATGATATTGCCACGGATGCTGCCACAGGCCGCGGCACGAGAGGAATGCTCACCATCGTTGGTAATAACCTTAATCCTTCTAGCCTCAAGTGCTGGATTCATAAAACCTTTGCGCTTTCCAATGTCAAGCAAAAATAACTCAATGAGCTTGTCGTCGGCCTCAGTTAAAGTCCAGTTTTTCTCTAGCTCTTTTTTAAGTCTTTTTGTTTGCGACTTCATGGTGCAGCGTGCAGGATGGGCTTTAAGCGAGTTTATCATTTCAATAATCTCGGGATCACGTCCTTGCTTGTAGTAATCTGTGTCGCTCGTAACAACTGTCACCTACTGTCCTAAGCCAGAGTCACTAATCGTCCATCCTCCATACAAACGGTTAAAACATGAAGCATATGCAATTAGAAGAGCAACCGGGATAAGGCAAAACAAGATACCCCATGCATCATTTTTTCGTTGCTCCCGACGGGATATAGTATCTTTAATGCACGGGAAAATAAACCGAAAAATGAAAAAAGACAAAAGGAGCCCAGTGTAAACAGCAAACACTGCCTTTAGAAATGATGCGAGGGTAAGCATTACAATTGTAAGTAGGGCATACTTTTTTTCCCTTTTATTCAGGTAAGCTGCGAAGTTGTAACAGATGAATACAGTAAACGACAGGGATAGAGACTCGGTCAGCATCGTCTTTTCCCAACCAATAATAGCTGGGCAGATTGCATAATACAATGTAATTATAAGGCACAGGAAAACCCGGCAACCTAGGAGTCTCAGTGTTTTATAGAAAAATAAAACTGAGAGAGATGAGAGTAGCAACTGGAGATATGCTACGGCGTATAGCGACTGAGAATCACCCAATCCTGAAAAAACATCTATGAGCATTGGATATAATGGCAATCGATATCGGTCGACATTTCCAGTAATCCATCCAAAACCTGCACTGGAGATATAATCATAAGAGTCCCACGTTAGTAGTAAATCACAAAATGCAAAATAGAGGACTTTAATGGCAATGCAAGAAATTAACGTCCACGCGATTGTTTTTGTTGAAGACACATCAAATTTCCATAGTTTCATAGCTTAACTCTTGGATGTAAATGCAAAACAGCGATTTAATACAAAATTGACGGGGGTTGTAATCAGGATGACGAATAGAATGGAGATACGCTCGGAGAGATTCAGGCAGTCGACCAAACCATAGAGCATTCCCATTTGCAGCACATAAGTGACACCATAGCATAAGAACATCTTTAGAAAGGCGCTTTTTGATTTGTGCCGAAAAACGTAGCTACTGTTTAACAGATATGAACAGAAAATCCCGGAGGCATATCCAAGCGTTTCGCCGATTAAGTACCAGTGACCACCAAAAACAAAGATAATGAAGTAGTAAACGACCAATACAACAATAGTGTTTGCCACTCCGACGAGAGCAAATCGGATAAACTGTTCCATCAGAGACCACTGCATATCATTGAACTGAATGCCTAATATTCGAAGCGGGATATTACTCACTTTTCGCAACAAAGTAAACAGCGGCGCGAGCGTCAATGTCATGTTATGCTCCCCGTGGGCTGTAATGTCCCAGTAGATTTAGAAACAGGATTTTTAGTAAGCCGCCATTTCCCTTAAAGAAGCTGATTTTTGTCGGGGTCTTTTCATGTTTCGGGTATTCGCGCTGAACGGGAATTTCACATACTTTCATGTGCAATTGAGAAGCTCGAACCGACAGGTAGGCCAGAAGTTCATAGCCCGGGAAGCAGTCCCGCAACGGCTGCACACGCACATCTGTCAGATACCTAATGGAGTATGCCCGATAGGCGTTTGTCGTATCGGTGAACCATTGTCCTGCTGTCAGTGAAATGATAGGTGCATGAATCAGGCGAACGGAGAAATATCGAATGGGTGGCGTTCGGATAGCTTTTCCGCCTCGAATAAAGCGCGAGCCCTGAATCAAGTCATATCCCTCGCGTAGTTTCTCAACAAAACGGGGGACATCCTCGATGCTGTCTTTATCATTACCGTCGATAGTGACAATTCCCCGATACCCACGATTCAGCGCCCAGGCGATGCCCATACGCAACTGGGCACCCTGTTTGCCAGCATCCTGTTTTACGAGGAGTGTGTTGACTTGCAGTTGGCGAAGCTTCTGTTCTTCGGTGCAGCCGTCGGAGGAGCCGCCATCACAGATGACAATGTCGACGGTATCAGACACGCTGGCTTCCTGAGCCCGTGTCAGTTCGCGGATAATTCGGTCGCCTTCGTTGATAATTGGAATCAGTAGCACATAATCGTGCTGTTTCGAATTATATTCAGCTGCAGTAAACCGCGGTACTCCAGGGCGATGCTCAAAGGTTTTCATAGCTTTCTCCAGAATTATTTCCCAAACGTGTCCACAAAATAAGTCAATGATATCTGAAAATCATAAATATCTTCCGTTTTCCCCATTTCCAATGAAACAAAACGATCATAGCCTTCCTGCTTCAGGAAATCGTAAAGGCGCGTATGAAGTGAATGTTTTTTAATCGGCTTTAACCAAGGCTCACTGATGTGGACATGATTAATGAGATCGATGTTTCCTTCAAGAATGTCGATCGATTCATTATTGTAGACCATCGTGCCAATATCCAGGTTAAGACGAAATCCCGGGTTGTTGATTGTCTTAATCAATTCCAGAGCTTCTGCAGTTGTATTGATGAAGTTCGTATTGTAAATGGGAGGATTAGCTTCCATGCCTATGACCGTGTTGTGCCTGGCAGCATAGGTCCCCAGCTCTTCAAAGAAGGGGATTGCAAGCATTTGGTTTTCGTTATCGGCAAGCTCGCGGTTTCGAGGACAACCAAAGACCAAATTGTGACAATGAATGGCTTCTGCGAACTCAATAGCTTGCTTGGTATAATCAATCAGATGGCGGCGTTCGGCCTCTGTGCCGAAGAGTCGCTCCTGGACCCCAAACCAAATAGACTGCATGGAAGGCACGCAGAGTTTTCTATCACGCTGCAATGTGTCGGCCCAGCAACGGGCCTGGTCAGCGTAGCTATATGGAGTTAAAGGAAAGATGCGAGTCGGTGCTATTTCAAGACCCTGTATGCCACATCCATTGAGTCCCGAGAGGATTTTCAAATCCATTGAGTCCGACCATGCGATATTTGATACAGACAGTTTCATTTTAGGGCTCCTGGTGCGCTCGGATAAATGAAATAATATCATTTATCTCCTCTTCACGGCTCATGATATAACCATCCTGTCGGCCAAATAGCAAGCTATGCTCGGTTCTAATGTCATAATCGAACGGCTGCTTTGCCAGTTCATTGACAAATATTTCACCAGTGAGACGATGGTAGATGTCTGAAACCTTTACTGGCGGTGTGGCCAGATTCAGCTTTCGGATGCCAGCCTTGCGCGCAGTTTCGATATCATTCCAAAGTCGTTGAAGATTGTAGAACTGGTAGACAGAACGGCTGTCGGTGAAATTCAGTGCCGAAAACTTTAGACGGTAAAAGCACGCTTTCAGAGTTATTCTTTCTTTAGCTGTAAGAGGACGACAACAATAGAATCCGTCGCGGCGGTCTTCGTAGCACGCGCCAATGAACGACTCCTTAAGTGAAAAGTCATTATAAACGGATGTCTTTAGTAACTTAGGGATGTAGGTCAGATAGTCGTATAGAAAGTTTTTCTTCAGTCCGATACCATAGAGTGCAGGAAGGCGGACAACCAGCGATCGGTCGCAATGTTCGGTAACCCAATTTTCTAGTTCCAGTCGATGCGCTCCGTAGGCGGATAACAATGACATATCTATGGACGATGATTCGTCTTTGAGTTTTGGACTGTCATACACCGCAACCGTTGAGATAAGAACAACTTCATTAGCCTCAATCTTTCGGATATTTTCGATAGATTGAAGTATCCGCTCGTGGTCGACATCAGGATGATTGTTCGCTAAAAACATCTCAGAGGGGACCCCTGCATAAACTAATAACTCGGGCTTCCGACCATAGGCATCCTGAATATTCGTCGAATGGTATGTTCCGACAAATGTATGTGCCTCGGCAAGGTTCTTCCCGACAAATCCAGTGCATCCGACCAACATATCCTTGATCATGGTCCCCTCCTTACAGTTTATTGACATTTTCGACCAAGTAGTCCTGCTTACGGAAGACCATGCTGAGATTCAGTGTCAGATATTTTAATGCAATAGCCGAAACGAAGAAGAGTCCCGAAAGACCGAAAGATAATATCAGCATAATGGTGGTCCATCCCGCAACAGGAGCATCAAATAGCCAAATGAAAACCGTGTAAAGTAACCCCAGAACGGTTACACTTCCCATCAGCATGGCCAGCGAGAGACTGAAACGATACCCGAAGTCTGAATACAGAACTAAGCTGTCGACGGCCAATTTTAACCGGTTCCCGCTGACGGTCTTTACACGTCCTTCAAAAAAGATATTTTCAACTTTCAGCCCAGAAAAAGCATAGGCAGCTTTTCGGTAAGGAAGTGTCTCACTTATTGCATGAACCCGGTTAAGCGCACGTCGAGATACCAAACGCAGAGCATTGGTATGAAGCGGATAAATCACACGACTGTAGTAATTAAAAACGGCGTAGAACAGCTTACTAAACATGAGTTCCGTTCGGGGACAAAGCGATACAATATCATTCCCCTTCATTGCAGTCTCGTAGACCTGCCAAATCATCTCTGCAGGATAAAGCAGCTCAGGGATGTCGAATTCGTAAATATAATCCCCGATGGAACAATCCAGACCGGCGTTCATACACTGCTCATGAGATTGCGCAGCAGCCATATGAATAATTGTAAACGGCTTCGATAGTGTTTTTCCCCAGTCACACAGAGCTGCAACCGATTTGTGTTTGATGTTTTGATTGACGGCAATAATTTCATATTGAAGGAAATGACACTCAAGTACGTTGGCTAAGTTTTGAAAAAATGTCATTGTCGATTCATCTGCCTGACGGACATAGACAACTGCCGAAATAAAATTCTGCTCTTTATTCATAATCCAAAACCTCATTCAAATCGTAGACCGTATTTATTTTTCCCGAAAGGACACTGAAAAAAGCAGGGTCGTCGGAGAATTGTCTGATGACCGTTGGCCGCGAGTCATCAATTTCACTGGCTTTCAGAATCGGTTTCATGCTAAACAGGCTTCGGACGTACGTAAATCCATATTCAGCCTTCAGATACTTCCTCGCCAACTGGCTCATATAAGGCCAGGCAGATGCAGGACGACACTGGCAGTCATTGCAATTGCACAGACATCCCGGACGGCACAATCCGTTTGTTTTCATCTGGCAGGGAAATGTCGCCGTTGTATCGTATGATGTTTCGTGAGGCGTAAATGCAACACTGGTCAGACTGTGGAATCCTGTTTTTCCGAAAGGCATGATAGAGAAGAACGGGCCGTCCATAACGGTTATCCCAGTTTCTTTCAGATGGTCGTTCACTGTGCAAAGAATAATTTCGCAGAGCTCGTATTTAATCTGAAAAGGAGGAAAACCGAGCAAACGATGAATTTCATTAACTCCAGCATATGTAGCATTTAGAATGAACGGAAATTCGACCTTGCAATCCCCAGCGGTGACTTGCCAGACGTGGTTAATCTTCTGGATATCCGTCACGCGATGTCCGTAAAAAATCGTCACATTGGGGAGTTGTGTTAACTGTTCCAGAAACCATTTTTTCAGAACTTGAGCATCATAGGTATATTCTGTCGTGACAAAGGCCCCATCACAGACACCTGGATTAAAGTAACGTTCGGGAGCTACATCGTCACAACGAATTTCTGCTGCCTGGCAAAATTTACGAAACTCTGGGGCATCTGTCCAACTGAACCGTTTGCTGGTTGCATAAATTTGATCAAACGAAGTCAGATTACAGAATCCGTAGTCCTCACAGAAACGTTTAAAATAATGAGCACTTTTGATGGCGGTAGAATAACTTCTAGGGTAGTGATATCCCATATGGACGCGCGCCTGGTTGATGTAAGTCGCCCGACAAAATGGCGCATTATCACATTCAAATACGACCACCCGCTCTCCTCGTTTGCCACAGCGCAAAGCACTATACAGTCCGTAAAGTCCCGCACCTATGATAACCCTGTCATAACACAGCATATAACCTCCTTATTTCCTGTGAACATGTTATCGACCCTCTAGAAGTGTTCTTTTATGAACGATTTTTGATACACTTATGACATTCTAAAAGGGTGCTTTTAATCGGTCGTTTAAATGTGCATATCACCTATTAAGCACTGTAAAAACAGGAGTTATTTTCAATGTACTAAGGTTCGTTTTTGTGCAACCAGGATAGCTCTGCGGACGAAACGGCACAAAACTGCGTTGCGTTTTGGGGGATTTGCGGAAGTGTAACGCGTGTATTTAGATTGCTTATAGTGGGTTCCATGGCGAGTTCATCCTCGGGTTCGTGTGACAGAGGATCGCCAGAAACAAAAAGCTCGTCTCTTATCACGTACTCTATTGAGGCTCTAGAAGCCTGTAGGGGTATAGATGCGAAAGACGAAAAAAGTGAAGGAAGTTTATGCACGTTTAGGGCGCTTTTTGTAGCCCGTAGATGTACCCCTACAGACTCCTAGCGGTATGGTGCCACAATCCGCCTGCGGCGGGATGAAAGTCCGCCAAGGGCGGGATGAAAGGCGGACGGAACCCGAATGATAATGTCATACGGGGCGACTGCGCCGCTCGACATGTGACGCGCGGTCGTCATCGCGTCATTGCCGCAAAGGCCCCGTGCGCTGCAATAGATGAAGGGAGTTGCAACCCTCGGCCCCCCCCCCGAAGGGGAGCAAGCTCCCCGAGCTGCCCGCGACACCCGCTTAAAACTGCGAAGCCCCCATGCATATATCCACCGCAGGAATCGACCAAGCGATGCGCCTTGATATCAAAGGCAAAATCCACCTATATCAGCGTATAGCCCGACTTTCAATATGGAGCTATGTAGTTGCGGTCAACAATCTGCTACAGGGTATCATCGGTGGCACTCGTCGGCACCCCAAAAACCAATACAGCATATCAGCCAACTGCAGTCAACACATGCGCACCCCGTTACCCGTTTCGTCGGCATCCTCCCACGTATCTTTACTGCAAACCAATGATGCTGCATCGTCAGACTTTCATCCGCAGGGTATATTGACAGGGGCTACCCGTCCGCGGTATACTGTAATCGTTCTAAGGAGACAGCCCTATGTTGCGTCGGTTCATATGTTGCCTGATTCTATGCTTCTGCGGCCTGCTCAGTGCCGCAACACCCAAAGATATTTTTGCCGTCCATCGCGGCAAAATCCTTGCTGGTGCCATTGGCCCGTTCGACGGCTACTGCTTTGCCATATCCGTTGCCCGTCAAAACGGCACCGACAGTGAAGCGGAGTCCGCTGCCCGCAAACGTGCTGGCATGATGGCATCGGGGCGCCTCGTCTCCGCTCTGCTCCGTCGCGACAATACCCCACCGACTTCCGCAGAGGAGCTCCGTAAAGAAATAGAACTTTACGTTTCCCTCCGTAAACGCCGAATCATCTCTGGTGTCACCGTCGTCGACGAACGCAGTAACGGCAAAGGTTACCGCATGGTTGTGGCCCTCCCCCTTACCGAAGCGCGCAAAGTGCTCACCCTCGGCAAATCCGCCGATACCCCCGCCAGTGGCAAAGCCCCCGCAGCAACCAAAACCGATATTGCCGATGGTAAAGGTTACGGATTATTCGAAGAAGCCCCCGATGCCGCCCCCGACAAATAACCCGCAGGAGAACGCGTCCGTACCCACACTCTTTTAGTCGTTTTTTCTTCTTTGTTTTCACAATATTGCACCCGGACCGCTTCCCTTTCGGCGGCGGCCAGCACTGTTACCCAACGGTGCCGTTCTTCGGAGAGAGCCGAGGCAGACAGCCAAAAAGTTTGAACCTTCAAGGTTCCGCAGGGATAATCATAGCCGCAGGGCGAGGATTTTTGATATCCTACGCCCCATGTCTTCATTGCGGAAACCCATCTTCGACCCTACCGACCGTCTGACCTTCCTGGTCAGCACGGCGGTTGCGTTGTGCATTTACCTCTTCTCAATGGGCCCCTCCATCGGTCTGGAAGATGCTGGCGAGCTCGCCGCAGCAGCCAACGGGCCTGGCATTCCACACCCGCCCGGTTACCCTCTTTGGACAATGCTCTCCTGGCTCTTCTGCCGCCTCTTTTCCTTCGTTACCTGGCAAGGATATCCCAATCCCGCCTGGGCCGTCACGCTCGCCTCCGTCATCGCAGGAGCGCTTGCCGCTGGTATTACCGCGCTGCTCATTGTCCGTTCCTCTCGCGACCTGTTGTCCACACCCGACGGAACCGAAGCCGCCCCTGTCCGCACCGCCGCAGCTCTCGCTGGCATTGCTGGCAGCTTGGCCTTTGCCTTCTCCCCCGTAATGTGGTCACAATCCGTCATCGTCGAAGTCTACGCTCTAGGGGCACTCTTCATGGCCCTCGTACTACTCATGTGCTACCTGTGGCTCCGCCGTCCCAGCCGCCGTTGCCTGGTAACACTTGGGCTGCTATTCGGATTGGGCCTGACGAACTATCAGGTGTTAGCGCTGGCGGGCATCCCGTTGGCGCTCACTGTTTTTCTGAGACGCCGCCGGCTAGCCTTCGCCTTCGTCGCTCTTGCGGTCCCGATGGCACTGACGGCCTTTCTGCTAAACCTCGGAGCCATGCCCTCCGCAGACATCTGGTCCACCCCTGGCGACAGCGTCATCCTTCGCCCGCAGTCTGGTTCCGCAACCGCCATTCTCTATGCCGCAGTGACCCTACTGACCCTTGCCGCCGCCGTCACCGCAAGTATCCGCCGCTTCGCACACCGCTCAAAGATTCCCCTGATTCTGCTCGGCATCACCGTTGCTGCTGCCGCCTGGGTTGTCAGTCCCCGCATCCTTCCCGACAACTTCCGTGGCACGCTTTATCCCTTTATCCGTGCCTGGATTATCCATCTGGCAGCGCTAGGCGTTCTCTGGTTCTGCTGCAGGCATTTTGTCCGTACCCGCCGCTTCGCCCTAACTATCACTGTCGTTCAGACCACCCTCCTCTGCCTGATGCAGTTAGGCTTGATGTTCGGTCTAACCCACCCAACCACCCTGTGGTTCTGGTGGCCCATCGGTTGGAATCTGCTTCTGCTGTGGATGGCCTCGCATCTGCTGCCGCAGGGTAAAACCGCAGCACTGACTGTGTTAGCTACCGAACTTGGCGTGGCTGTGTACGCCTACCTGCCACTGGCTTCCGACATATTGCAGCCAGCCATGAACTGGGGTTATCCCTGTACCTGGGAAGGATTCAAGCACCTGATTTCGCGCGGACAGTACGAATCCCTCCGTCCATCCTCCTTCCTCTCCCTGACCTACCTGCGCCAATTGGCAGATTACGGGCGCGACCTAGTCCTGCAGTTCTCCCTGCCAGTCATTCTGCTAACTATTATCGGCACCACGGCAGCCATCTTCCGTACCATCCGCTCCCACCGCCGAACCGCCTGTATCTGGTTTGGAAGTACCCTTCTATTCTTTATCGTCATGTCAGCCCTGCTCATTGCCCTGGCCAACCCCTCTGGCGACCTGCAGGACGGGTTCATCCAGAAGGTAAAATTCATCTCCTCGCACGGTGTCTTCGCCCTCTGGATTGGTTACGCCCTCGCCATGCTGCTGGCCTGGATGCTGAAGCGCTCCAAGTACTTAATGCCGGCATCCCTCCTAATCGCCGCCGCCGTCGTACTGGCCCCCGTAGCCGAAAACGCATTCGGAAAACAGCTCATCCTCACGATGGGTGCCGCAGAGCAGACTGGCCATGACTATGGTTGGCAGTTCGGTGCCTACATGCTCGGCGGCGCTCCGCAAATTCTCTCCGAACTCTCCGAAGACGAAGAGCCCCTACCCGATCCCTTTTGGCCCCCGCCGATGGACAAGAACGCGCTCTTCTTTGGCGGCACCGATCCAGGCCGCTTCGTTCCCACGTACATGACCAAAGCAGCGGATTACCGTCCTGATATCGCCGTCTTCACCCAAAATGCGCTCGCGGACAAAACCTACATGAACGGCCTCCGCGACCTATACGGAAACCATCTCTGGATTCCCTCCGCCAAAGATGTGCGCACCGCCTTTACCGATTATGTCGACCGCGTACAATCTGGCAAGGCCGAAACCCGCGGCGGCACGGTCACCGAATCCAACGGACGCATGCGCATCTCCGGAGCCTCGGCCATCATGCAAATCAATGCCGAGCTCCTCCGGGCCATGGCTGACCGTAACCCCGAACACGCCCTCTATATTGAAGAGAGCTATCCCGTAGACTGGATGAAAGGCCGACTCGAATCCGCCGGCCTCGCCATGCGTCTAGTCCCCCAAAATACCACCAACGACGAAACCGCCGTTCGCGACACCGACTTCTGGGAGTGGTATATGCACCGACTCACCAGCGAACGCGGATACCGTCGCGATTTTGCCGCAAAAAAAAGTTTCTCCAAACTCCGCGCTTCCCTAGCGGGCATGTATGCCGACCGCGGCATGAAGCGGTCCGCCGAACGCGCCTTCCGTGATACACAGGTACTCTACCCCGAATCCTCCGAGGCCATCTTCCGCACCATTCGCGAGACGATGATTCCCTCTGGAAAATTTGAAACCGCCCTGCGGACCCTGCGCCGATTCCGTGCCGCCGATCCGAAAAATGCCCGCGGTATCGATTTAGAGGAGCGCCTATCCCTCATGGCCGAAACGCATCGCGAATACACCCGCCTGCTAGGACTTGTCCGCGCAAAAACCGCTTCCGTCGCCGATATCCATACACTGGCAATGTGCTGCGAAACCCTTGGATTCCACGAAGGTACCGCCGCCTATCTGAAACAAATCACCGATGCCGACGGACTCACCGCCAATCAGGCTCGCTCCGCATGCATCGCTCTGCTGCGCCTACGTGAAGACGAACCCGCCCTCGCGTTCCTGAAGCGCATCCCCGAATCGGCATGGCCCGCCCTGTCCGAAACCGAACTGCTGGCCTGCTCAGGACTCGCCCAGCGCTTCGCCGAAGCCGACCTCGCCTTCGGACTCCTCAAAGCTGCCCTCGCCAACGCCCCCCAATCGGGACGCGTCTGGCTGTCGGTTGCACTCTTTTACAATACTCTTGGCAACGAAGAACAGACGTACGATTGCATGCGCAACGCCGTCCGCTTCGGAGCCGCTTCCGCGATTGAAAGCGATCCCGCACTGACAGAGCTCTTCCTTCGCCTGTCCAAACGCTTCGGACCGCAGAAAGGATCCGCGCAATGAAAGATCGAATCCGTGTTGTTTTTATGGGGTCCGCGGACCTCTCTGCGACGATGCTCGAACGCCTCAGCCGCGCCGATGACCGCTTCAGGATTGTCGGCTGCGTCACCCAACCCGACAAACCCGCCGGCCGAAGCAAAAAACTCACACCCTGCGCCTGTAAGGCCTTTGTAGATGCCGTCGGCATTCCCTGCCTGACCCCTACCCGCGTCAATACGCCCGAGTCCCTCGCGCAGATTGCCGCTTGGCTCCCCGATGTCATCGTTGTCGTTGCTTACGGGCAGTTTCTCAGCCGCCGCCTGCTCGACATCCCGACCCTCGGTTGCATCAATATCCACCTTTCCCTACTCCCCCGACACCGCGGGGCCTCCCCCATTCATGCCGCTCTCCTGGCAGGCGACCGCATCACTGGCGCTTCCGCCATGCTGATGGATGAAGGCATGGACACTGGCCCCGTCCTCCTCAGCAAAGAAACCGAAATTCTGCCAAACGACACCTGCGAGACCCTACACGACCGCCTCGCAGAACTCGGCGCCGACCTCCTGCTCGAAGTGCTCCCCCTCTGGGCCTTCTTCAAAGTTCATCCCACCCCGCAGGACCCCGCCGTCGCCACCACCGCCTATAAAATCAAAAAATCCGACGGACTCCTGCACTGGGACGACGCCACCGAATTCTCCCTGCGCAAAATCCGTGCCTACACCCCCTGGCCCTCTTGCTTCACCTATATGCCCGAAACCCACAAGGAAAAGGGTAAAATGCTCAAGGTACTCTCGGCATCGGCCGCCACCGTCTCCCAGGCAAAAATGGACACCTCTGAACCTGGCGAAGTCCTCGACGTGGCCAAAGATAGCATCACTGTACGCACGCTGGACGGTGCTCTCCGAATCCGCCGCGTCCAACCCGAAGGCGGTAAACCCATGGATATCTCCGCCTGGCTCTGCGGACACGCCGTCGAACCTGGCATGCGCTTCGTCACCCCGCCAGCACCCGCCCCTAAACCCACCCCCGCCTACCGCCGCCTCGAATCTAACTAATTCCTCTCTCAACCAAAACGGATAAAAACATACGGGGCTGCTCCCCACGCGCCCCAAATCCACCCCCGCGCACAGCGTCTGCAGGAATACAGATGCGAAAAACAAAAAAGTGAAAGAAACGGACAGCAATGCGTCTTTTGAAGAAGTGTAGCGCCACCTACACGTCTGGGAAGCCGCAGTCATGCACGTTTAAGACACTTTTTTGCAGCCCGCTGACATCCTTCTGCGGCCCTCGATGACATCTCATCGTCCCTTCGCATACGACACACCTACCCCATTTTACAACGCACCCGCTTAGAGATCGACGGCAGCACTCATCAGAGCGCTGCCGTCCTCCCTTGATGTTTCCACCTGACCAACGCGTATCACCCGCACCGGGCCTACGCAGCACTCACCTCCAGTCGCTGCCTTGCCCAGGCTTTTGGCAATACCTACGCCTCCATTGTCTTACCTGCATCACGCTAAGAGCGTCGCCCGTCTCGTGCCGCACTCCAATACTAGCGGTTCGCACACCTGTTACCGTACCTCTTCATTTTGGACCAATACGAGGTGCCCGCGGGCACCATCCTCCCTGCGAAGAAGCACCATCAGACACTCAGGGCGCAACCCGCATTTACTATTGGCGTAGCGAACCCATCCGAAGCGCTTCACGGTTCATTTGAGCAGACACTACGAGCGATTGGGTGGTATTTTTTTTTGAAATGTGATATCCTAAAACGCGTTTATAAAAGGATTCCCTATCATGACTTTGCAGGAACTTCAGCAAGAACACGCCGCTTCGCTTACAGCGCTTGCCGGTGCCAATACCCCCGAAACTCTCGATGCGCTGCGCGTTAAATATCTCGGCCGCAACGGCCTCCTGCCCGCGCTTGTCAAACAAATGCGCGATGTACCCGCCGCAGACCGTCCCGCTTTCGGTAAAGAACTCGGCGCCTGGCGCAGCGAATTCGAATCCGCACTCGCCGAAAAGACTGCAGCAGCCGCCGCAGCAGCCGATCCCGTCGCTGGCTTTGATGTCTCCCTGCCTGGCCGCTGGCGCTCCGAGGGTGTTATCCACCCCGTTTCCCGCGTCATCGAAGAAACCGCCGAAATCTTCCACCGCCTCGGCTTCTCTGTCGCGGACGGTCCCGATATCGAAAATAAGTTCAACAACTTCACCGCGCTCAACACCGCCCCCCACCATCCTTCGATGGACCCGAGCGACACCTTCTGGTTCGACCCTGAGACCCTCCTCCGCACGCAGACCAGCCCCGTGCAGATTCGCACCATGATGGCCAATCCCCCGCCCGTGCGCATCATCAACCCTGGCCGCTGCTATCGCCGCGATACCACTGATGCCACCCACTCGGCCAATTTCCATCAGATTGAAGGTCTCTATGTCGACACCAAGCCCGTCTCCCTAGCAGACCTCAAGAGCACCCTCGCCTACTTCGCCCGCGAAATGATGGGCGCGGATATCGGTATCCGCTTCCGTCCTCACTTCTTCCCCTTCACTGAACCCAGCGTAGAAGTCGACTTCACCTGCCACGTCTGCAAGGGCAAGGGTTGCCACGTCTGCAAAAATTCCGGCTGGATTGAAATCGCCGGCGCAGGCATGGTCGATCCGCACGTCTACAAGCACGTCGGCTACGATCCCGATAAGGTCTACGGCTTCGCCTTCGGCATGGGCGTTGAACGCATCGCCATGATTAAGTATGGCATCCCCGATATCCGCTTCCTCTACGAGAACGATATCCGCTTCCTCCGCCAAATGCGCTGAGTGCGCGGTTCCCTGCCGCCAATCTCCGAACAATGCGGCACAGCCCCAACGCTGTGCCGCATTTTTTCAAAACCTCCACTAGGAGCCTGTAGGGGTATATCTACAGGCTACAAAAAACGCCTTAATCGTGCATAAACTTCGGCTTGTTCAGTCATGCATGGGCCACTGCACTCCTTCAAAATCCTCGTTTCTGCCCATTTCTTTCACTTTTTTCGCTTTTCGCATCTATACGCCTACAGACTCCTAGGCGACAGCACGCGCATCTGCCCCCCCAAAAAAAATGGGGTGTGGAGCAACGCTCCACACACAACTGTTCACTATTCACTGTTCACTGTCTACTGTACACGGTTTACTTAAAAAATGACTATTTCCGACATTCTTTCCCGCCGCAGTATCCGCAAATACACCAACGAACCCGTTTCCGATGAACAGCTCCATGCAGCCCTCGAAGCCGCCATGGCGGCCCCCTCAGCCATGCGGAGCGACCCCTGGCGCTTTATCATCCTCAAAGAGCGCGATGATTTAAACCTCCTCGCCTCCTTCCTTCCCCATGGCAAAATGCTGCAGGAAGCCGGCGCAGGCATCATCGTCTGCGGCGATATGAACGCCGCCTTCCGCAACAGTCTCTCCTACCTGCTTCAGGACTGCGCCGCCTCCGTCGAAAATCTCCTGCTCGCCCTCCATGCCCAAGGCCTCGGAGCCGTATGGCTGGGGATCCATCCCAACGAAGACCGCATCGAAGGCATCACCAAAGCCTTCGGTTTGCCCGAAGGAATTACCCCCTTCTGTGCCGTCGCCATCGGTCATCCCGCAGAAAGCAAACCCGCCGCCACCCGTTTCGATGAAAGCAAACTCCACTTCGGTCGCTGGTAATCCCCTGCCCGAACGCTGGGCCGAGCGCCTTCTGGCCTGGTACCGAACCAACCGGCGCGACATGCCCTGGCGCGGCAATCCCGACCCCTATGCAGTCTGGATCAGTGAAATCATGCTCCAGCAGACACAGGTCGACACAGTGCGGCCCTACTTCCTACGCTTTCTGCAGGCCTTCCCCACCATAGCCGACCTAGCCGCGGCAGAAGACGATCCCCTGCTGAAAGCCTGGGAAGGCCTCGGCTACTACACCCGCGTCCGAAACCTGCGCAAAGCCGCTCAAGTCCTGACTGCCGAATACTGCGGCAACCTCCCACACACTGCAGAAGAACTCCGAAAACTCCCCGGCATCGGTCCCTACACCGCAGCAGCCATTGCCAGCATCTGCTTCGGGGAACCCACCCCCGTCGTAGACGGCAATGTCATGCGGGTCTTTGCCCGGCGCCGTGCCCTGACTGACGACTTCTCCAAAGAGGCACCCCGCCGTGCCCTCGCTGAATGGCTCACGCCGCACATCAGAGCCTCTGGCTCACCCGCCGACTTCAACCAAGCCATGATGGAACTCGGTGCCCTGGTCTGTACCCCAGCCAAACCGCAGTGCGCGACCTGCCCTATCCGTGAAGCCTGCAAAGCTGCAGAGGCTGGTACCCCCACCGCCTTTCCCATCCCGCCAAAAAAGAAAACCCTACCCGAACGCAAGGATACGGTCCTCATCCTGCAAAGCCCCTCCGGAGCGCTCCTCCTGTCGCGCCACACCGGCGAACGCCTCCTCGCAGGCTTTCTAGAGCTGCCGACAGTAGAATCCCTCAAATTTCTGATGCTGCGCAACCCCTCCAAGTGCTTCGTCTACCGACAGACATTCTCCCACTTTAGACTGATTCGCACCGTCAAAACTGCCGAGACCGATTTTCCCAAAATACTCCCTGAGGGCTTCACCCTCTGCGACGCACCGGAGAAAGTCCCCCTCACCACCGCCACCCGAAAAATTCTTGCAAAATTCCAAACCGCCGCCCGATGAGCCCTGCCGACGGAACGTCCCCGACAGCCTCCGTCCAAACGCTGCCCCGACGGGCGGCGTTTTTTGTCTCCAACGGCCCGCCGCTGCCCTATTTTCCCTCCGTTTACACTTTTTTGGTCGGATCAGCGTGTTATACTTGAAATTTAGACGCATCTATTGTATTATATGAGGTAAAGGTTAAACAGAACTAATAAATAGCATCATACGAAGGATGCGTTCGTTAGCGCAGACATTAGCACTTACTAATTGCCGAACCGAATGTTCAGACAAACCTTTTGAAAGGAAAACGATTCACATGAACAAGCTCGCAATCGAAAAAGTCATCGCCCGCGAAATCGTCGACTCCCGCGGCAATCCCACCGTTGAAGCCGAAGTCGTCCTGGTGGACGGCACCGTCGGCCGCGGTGTTGCCCCCAGCGGCGCTTCCACCGGCATTTTCGAAGCGCTCGAACTCCGCGACGGCGACAAGTCCCGTTTCGGCGGCAAGGGTGTCTCCAAGGCAGTCGAAAACGTCAACACCAAAATCAATGATGCCCTGAAGGGCATGGATGCCTCCAACACCTACGCGGTGGATGCCGCCATGTTCGCCGCCGACGGCACCAAGAACAAATCCAACCTCGGCGCCAACGCCATCCTCGCGGTCTCCATCGCTGCCGCCCGCGCTGCCGCCAACAGCCTCGGCATCCCCCTGTACCGCTTCCTCGGCGGTGCCAATGCCAACCGTCTGCCCGTCCCCATGATGAACATTCTCAACGGCGGCGCCCACGCGGCCAATACCGTTGACGTTCAGGAATTCATGATCATGCCCGCTGGTGCCAAAAGCTTCCGTGAAGGCCTCCGCTGGTGCACCGAAGTCTTCCACGCCCTCCAGGCCCTCCTCAAGAGCAAGGGACTCGCCACCTCCGTCGGCGACGAAGGTGGTTTCGCCCCCAACCTGGCCAGCGACGAAGAAGCCATCGAGTGCATCCTCGAAGCCATTAAACTCGCCGGCTTCGAACCCGGCAAGGATTTCGTCCTCGCGATGGATGCCGCCTCTTCCGAATGGAAGACCGACAAAGTTGGCGAATACAAGCTCCCCAAGTGCGGACAGACCTTCACCTCCGAAGAACTCGTCCGGCACTGGAAGAAGCTCGTCGACAAGTATCCGATCTACTCCATCGAAGACGGCCTCGACGAAGAAGACTGGGAAGGCTGGAAGATCCTCAACCGCGAACTCGGCGACCGCATCCAGCTCGTCGGTGACGACCTGTTCGTAACCAATACCGAGCGCCTCGCCAAGGGTATCGCCCAGAAGAGCTGCAACTCCATCCTCATCAAGCTCAACCAGATCGGTTCCGTCTCCGAAACCCTCGAAGCCATCAAGATGGCCCACAAGGCCGGCTACACCGCCGTGACATCCCACCGTTCCGGCGAAACCGAAGATACCACCATCGCCGACCTGGCCGTGGCTCTCAATACCCGTCAGATCAAGACCGGTGCCCCCAGCCGCTCCGAACGCGTCGCCAAGTACAACCAACTCCTCCGCATCGAAGAAGATCTCGGTGCCGCCGCCGTCTACCCCGGCTTCGAATGCTTCAACATTAAGAAGTAAGCTATACGGCACTAAGCCCGAACACTCAATCATCGATAACCGCGACCGTAAGGCCGCGGTTATTCTTTACCCCAAAAACCTTCCCCATTCCCCCAACCACCGCCCCCAATGCCAACAGTAAAAACAGAATATACTACATAGTATCTACAATGAATCCTATGTAGTATCATCTAGGTATACTATGTAGTATAATCTATAAATACTATATAGCATCACTTATATATACTATATAGTATCCATCAAAGAGAGTATATACTATAGATAAAGGATACTTGTAAATATCCCCTATCTTTGCTACACTACTTTGATAGAAGAACCATCGTATATTACAGGAGAAATCATCATGGCCAAGAATAAAGCAGTTGAAGCCTACCGTGCAGGCATGCAGCAAGCGGGGAACACGACGGGAGTCGACGGCACATTGCAGAGCACAGAGGCCGTACTTTTTTCACTGCAGCAGCGCTCGTTTCACGTGCAGGGCAAAGAGCGGCCCTGTCTCTGCGCCCAGGTTCATCCAGTGCGCCGGGTATCCCAGCGAACTCTCTGCGAACGTCTGGCACGAGAAAACGGCAAATACCGTGCCGATGAATATAATATGATTCTGAACGATGTGCTGCGTGCTGTAACAACCGAACTCCGTGCAGGCAACACAGTCTCGCTGCCGGAGCTGGGGCTCTTCTCCGTTAGCATCGGCGGCACCTTCGATCCCGAAGAACGCAGTGTGCTGCGCAAATATCCCCTGCGCGCCCATCTGCGTATTGCCCGTACCTTCAACGACGAGCTGAACCTCGGCGCGCGTCTCCGGCGTATCGACGGACTGCCAACCGTAGCCCGCGCCAAAAAGATTTTCTGTTCGTCAGCTTCCCCCGAAGATGCTGCCCACTGGAACGGTCCAGCCATCGTCGCCCATGAGGTGCGCCCAGAAGCCAACCGCATTATGCTCGAAGGCTCCTTCCGAAATCTAACGGAAGACATTGTGGCCGAGCTAGCGGAAATCGGCGCCCACAGCGCCTCCGCCGCCGTACCAACACCCCTCACGCTAAAACTCACTCAACCCCCATCGCGGCGCAGCGAATCAACCACAGTCGTCGAAGCCGACACCTCCACCATCCGTAAACGCCTGCTCCCCGGCACCCGTTGGATCCTACGAATCGCCACTGGCAACGAAGCCCCCTCCGAGCTCGCCTTCACCGTAATGGATATGCCAAAAGTCAAACGGATGGGCCGCGCATAACCCCTCCTCAACAACCGCCCCACCCCCTTCCCCTGGTCCGCCCGCCGCAACCTCTGCCCAGTGGCGAACCAAGGGAACACCGAACCTGAATGAAGGTCAGTATCTTTTGATTAAACCAGGCGAATAATAATATAGAACCCACTGAACAAAAATATAATAACTATTCATTAGTTATATCTAATTAACTTCAATTCAAAGATATATCCCGATTTTCCTTGATTCCTGAGGCTAAATGGGCGTATAATAAACGCACTCTCAACCAAGGAGGAATCATGAGTTGTCCCTACGCATGCTCGAGCGAAGTCGAGCAGATGACCCTGGTCGCCAAGGGTGCCAAGCACGCCCCCGCCCCGATCCCTGAAGAAGGCAAGTGGGTCAAGGCTTACGAAACCAAGGATATTTCCGGTCTCACCCACGGTGTGGGTTGGTGCGCCCCCCAGCAGGGTGCCTGCAAGCTCACCCTCAATGTCAAGGAAGGTGTCATTCAGGAAGCCCTCGTCGAGACCATCGGCTGCTCTGGCATGACCCACTCCGCCGCCATGGCTGCCGAAGTTCTCCCCGGTAAGACCATCCAGGAGGCGCTGAACACCGACCTCGTCTGCGATGCCATCAACACCGCCATGCGCGAGCTCTATCTCCAGATTGTTTACGGTCGCACCCAGTCCGCCTTCTCCGAAGGTGGCCTCCCCATCGGCGCTGGCCTCGAAGACCTCGGCAAGGGTCTCCGCTCCCAGGTGGGTACCATGTACTCCACCGCCCAGAAGGGTGTCCGTTACCTCGAGATGGCCGAAGGCTATGTCCGTAAGATTTATCTCGACAAGAACAGCGAAGTCTGCGGTTATGAATTCGTCCACATGGGCAAGTTCATGGAAGCGGTCAAAAAGGGCCAGGATGCCAACGAGGCACTCAAGGCCTGCACCGGCACTTACGGCCGCGTGACCGAAGCCGAAGGCGCCGTCAAGTCCATTGACCCCCGTCACGAATAAGAGGAGGAAATAAAATGGCTCTGTTCGAATCTTACGAGCGTCGTATCAATCAGATTATGCCCGTCCTCGAAAAGTACGGTATCAAGTCCGTCGAGGAATGCCGCGAAATCTGCAAGGCCAAGGGTTTCGATCCTTACGAAATCACTGAAAACATCCAGAAAATCTGCTTCGAAAACGCGAAGTGGGCTTACACCGTCGGCGCAGCCATCGCCATCAAGAAGGGCTGCACCAAGGCTGCGGATGCCGCTGAAGCCATCGGTGAAGGTCTCCAGGCTTTCTGCATCCCCGGTTCCGTTGCTGATGACCGCAAGGTCGGCACTGGTCACGGTAACCTCGGCGCCATGCTGCTCCGCGAAGAAACCAAGTGCTTCTGCTTCCTCGCCGGTCACGAATCTTTCGCAGCCGCCGAAGGTGCTATCGGTATCGCCATGAAGGCCAATAAGGTCCGTAAGGAACCCCTGAAGGTCTGCCTGAACGGTCTCGGTAAGGATGCCGCTTACATCATCAGCCGAATCAACGGCTTCACCTTCGTTGAAACCGAATTCGACTACTACACCGGCAAGCTCACGATTACCAACGAGATTCCTTTCTCCGACGGTCCCCGTGCCAAGGTTCGCTGCTATGGCTCCGATGATGTCCGCGAAGGCGTTGCCGTGATGTGGCAGGAAGGCGTGGACGTTTCCATCACCGGCAACTCCACCAACCCCACCCGCTTCCAGCACCCCGTCGCCGGCACCTACAAGAAGGAATGTGTCCTGGCTGGCAAAAAGTACTTCTCCGTCGCTTCCGGCGGTGGTACCGGCCGTACGCTTCACCCCGATAACATGGCCGCTGGCCCTGCCTCTTACGGCATGACCGACACCATGGGCCGCATGCACTCCGACGCCCAGTTCGCTGGCTCCTCTTCGGTGCCTGCCCACGTCGAAATGATGGGCCTCATCGGCATGGGTAACAACCCCATGGTCGGCGCGACCGTCGCCGTCGCCGTCGCCGTTGAAGAAGCTTCCAAGTAAGCTGACGCAGCTCCGCTGCAATACCCAAAAAAGGCGCTCCCAAATGGAGCGCCTTTTTTCATCCCCCGCTGTCCTCCAGCAAGCGCAAGTCGCCCGTCGAAGAAGCGCAGCGGCCGTAAGTCCTCTAAGACTCGCCGGCAGGCGGCTGCGAAAGCTCTACAGCAACGTCTTTACTCGTTTGCCAGCGACTTGAGATCTGTCACCAGCTTGGAATCGCAGACATTCCAAAGCTTCGACCAAGGAATCTGCACCGTCGGCAACCCACAACAACCAGGCAAAATCTCATAGGCACTGAAATAAAACTCCATCCCCTCCGCCTTGGGACGCATCTCTGGTTCGCCTTTGTAAACTGCGGCCGTGCTCCAAGAAGCCCCTTTTTCGGACGACAGGTATGGCACAGGCTTTCCGTCGGCATCCTCAGTCAGATAGGCCCGATTCAGCGCCTCCACCAGCAGGTCGCCCATTTTGCTGCGGTCGCGGACAAAATCGCCGTACTCGAGCGGCTTCATGTCCTCCAGGCGGACAATACGCGTAAAGCCAAACGTGTGGCAACCGTTACCGCCTTCATTGTCGTACCCCACGTGGTCCATCACCGCGTAGCGGCTGTTGGCCATGGGAAACGTAATCTTCTGGAAGTACTCCAGCGCACCAGCAGCCACGCCCTCCGAAGCATTCGCATTCAGCTTTTCGCCGATACGTTTTAGCAGGTTCGAGTACTGCGACGGAGAGCATTCAGGACCTTCGAGACCTTCAGCGCGCAGCGTGGCACCGTCGTACATCATCCGGCGCAGCGCATCCAGTTTTTCGGACGGCACCCCATCGATGGCGATAGGGAACTCGTTACTGATAGATACATGAATTAGCGGAGATGCTTTCGCAGCATCAGGAAGGGCGAGAAACTGTTTCGGCGTAAAACTAAAGGACGTTTTCTGGCTCAGGACAACAGGGCGGGCAGCCTGAACCGCAGACAACATGCCTGCGGCGGCCAGGAAGACAAGGATGTTTTTCATAATAGGGATTCCGTTTTAACAATCGGACAAAATGAAGATGCAAAACTGCATAATTTCTCCAATATAACACATGAAGCTTGTCCTTTTCAAGCAAATTTCCTCCGCTTCGGCATCTAAAGTGAATTAATTACAAAAATAATTAAACGTCTGCAACCATTAGACTTCCTCAAATGCGATTAGCGCTTAATTCATTATCTACATTGGCTTTTCGTATTAATTTTACAATAGTTTGCTTCCACAAATAAAACGCAGCAATTAGCGTATCGCCGACAAAAGCCTCGGGAAAGAAACCTTTTCTCAAAAGTCGCTTTCGTTGAAGGGGTGTGAAAGATATCCAGGAACGCTTGAAGAGGTGCCCCCCTCTCAAGAATCACCATAGAAACCTATGAAAGCCCAGCGCTTTTATCGACATCCTCTTTGTTAGTCCCAAAGGCGTCAGACCGTATCCGCAGCCCGAGGAAAAACGATTAGATTAAACAAAAAAATACTTGCTTGACCACATTTATTACGCTATACTAAGTTCAATTTATTTCTTATTTACTCGGCGAGGTATACGAATAAACTCTCTCCATTCGTTCTTACGGCATCGGGTCAGGTAAGTCCTTTTTGCGTTAAGATATAAACCCAAACAAAAAAGAAATTTTAACACCCACGTCCCGGAGCCTGTCTCCGCGGACGTTTTTCATTGTTTCGCTTGCCAATGAATGAGCAAAAAGCCTATAACGAATTCATTTCATAAACTAAATCAGGGAATTCGCCTAGAAACCTGTAGGGGTATAGATGCGAAAGGCGAAAAAAGTGAAAGGAGTGGGCAGAAGCAGAGTTTTTGAAGGAGTGCAGTGGCTCCTGCATGACTGAAAAAGCCGAAGTTTATGCACGTTAAAGCGCGATTTTTGCAGCCCGTAGATATACCCCCACGGGCTCCTAGTTCTGGAGAAGGACTCGAAAAGATGTCGTTTTCCAAAGGCTCAGTAACGGCAGCCGCTCGCAGTCATTTAAGCTCCATCGTTCATCCTTCTTTGACGCAAAGTGCCTTTTTATTCCCGTTACAGACCCAAAATATGCTACAGTAGTGGCCAACCCTTTGCATTCCAAAAGGAGCTCCATGAACTGTTTTATCCGACTATTACTGATTCCAATGTTAGCACTATTGTGCAGTGGTTGCATCTGGAACCGTGCGAAAATCAACGACACTGCCGTCGCCGTGCGTGCAGCATCCGTCCGCCCCGGTGTAACGCGCGCGGAAGACCTGCCCACTCTACTCGGTGCCGTGCCCAGTGCCGTCATTCCAATGCGCGACGGGCGCACCCTCTATACCTTCGCTTACGGCGATGCTAAAACCGAAGGCCTATCGCTGATTCTGCTGACAATGACCAAAACCAACTCCTGCTTCTCTGCAGTCTACGTCATGACCGATGCTAACGGCGTTGTGGAACGCGTACAGTGTCCGCCCAAGGAGGAACTGCCATGGGAAACCTGGCCCTTCGGCGACTAAGTGCCGTCCTGCTTCTCGTGGGGCTGCTGCCCCTATCGGGCGGCTGCACACTAGAGCGAGTTCGCGTCAACCGACATCTCGAGGCAGCCGATACGTCCTGGATCGTTCCTGGGCAGACAACCTTCGGCGAGGTGATTGACCGCCTGGGTTTTCCTCCGCCCGTTGGACGCGCCGACGACGCTCCAGCTTGGATTACCCCCGATGCCCTGCGCTATGTCTCCCAGGACAGTTTTACGGCCAGACTGCAAATCGGCTACATCCTTGAACCGATTTTTGAGCGAACCTCCGTACATGCCGCGGACGACCTGCAGATGTTTTTCGACAGCAACGGTATCGTCTCGCGTATTTCGCGAATCCGTACGGAAGACGGCGAACTGATCATTACCGATTACCGGGAGGTCGCGCCATGATGCGTCGCCTACTGACCGCGACCCTGACCCTCCTGCTACTGTCCGCCGGAGGCTGCACCCTCGTCACCGCCGGTGCCGACACACGGAAAATTCCCATTCCTGGAACGCCTTACCGAACCGTCCTCACGCAGTGGGGCAATCCCAACCGCGCAGATTTTGCTCCGGACGGCTCCTGCAGCGCCGTTTGGATGGGCAGCCGAACGCGAGGCGGCGCCTTCTTCGTCGGCTATATTCTGGGACTACAAATGGGCCACACCCGAACCGCTGTGCGCGGACTACGTATGCGCTTTGGCCCAGACGGACGACTCGAATCCGCCGACAGAGTCGGATACTCCGGCACCGGATGGCGTATCTGGCCCTTCGGAAACTAACCAATCAATCGCCCACACGCAAATGCGCAGCCATACGCAGGTGTGCCCACACGCAAACTGCCGCCGAAAACAAAAACACGCAGAAATGCCGCAAATTCGGAAAATTTCATGTCCGTTGCTTGCGTTTGGAAGATGAATCGTCTATAATTCAGCCTGTAAATGCGAAAAGGTGTTTCATGAAACCCAAGTACAAACGAATTCTTCTCAAACTTAGCGGCGAAGTCCTTAAAGGCAACTCCTCCGCCTGTCACGACGATGTCATTCTCTCCGATGTAGCCGAGCGCCTGACTGGCCTGGTCAAACTAGGTGTTGAAGTCGGCGTCGTTCTTGGCGGCGGAAATATTTTCCGCGGCCTAACTGGTGCCCAAAAGGGGACAGATCGCGTCCTCGGCGATACCATGGGCATGCTCGCCACAATCATCAACGCCCTGGCAGTCCAGAATGCACTCGAGCGCATCGGCACCGCCGCTGTCGTGATGACTGCGCAGCAGATGCCGCAGATTGCCATGCCGTTCAATGCACGCAAGGCCAGCAAACTGCTCGCCCGCGGAACCGTGGTCATCTTTGCTGGCGGCACTGGCAGCCCCTTCTTCTCGACCGACTCCGGTGCCGCCCTCCGCGCAGCTGAAATCGGTGCCGATGCCCTTCTGAAGGCAACCAAGGTCGATGGTGTCTACACCGCCGATCCCAAGAAAGATCCCACCGCTAAGCGCTATGACACCCTCTCCTGCGAAGAAGCCCTCGCCAAGCGCCTCAACGTGATGGATGCCGCAGCCTTCGCCCTCTGCCGTGACAATCATATCCCGATTGTTGTCTTTGATTTCCATGCGAAAGATGTCATGCCGCGCATTGTCTGCGGCGAAAGCGGTCTCGGGACCGTTGTTTCCGACTAATTCCACCTCACCCCATCTCCCCTAAGAATAAAAGCGAGAACACAATGAACACTGCTCAAGACGTTATCTCCGATGCCACCACCCGTATGGACGGCGCTCTGGCCTCCCTCAAAGAACGCTTCTCCGGCCTCCGCACCGGCAAGGCCTCCCCCTCGCTGGTCGATTCCCTTCAGGTGCCCTATTACGGCGTGCCTACCCGTATGCGCGACCTGGCCAACATTTCCACCCCGGAACCTCGCCAGATTACCATCACCCCGTATGACACCGGCGTGCTCGCAGAAATCGAAAAGACCATCCTCGCTGCCAACCTGGGTGTCACCCCCCGCAACGACGGCCGCTTAATCCGCATCAATATGCCCGAGCTCACCGAAGAACGCCGCAAAGAAATCGTCAAGGTCGCCAAAACCCTCTCCGAAGAATGCCGCGTCGCTATCCGCAACGTCCGCCGCGATGCCAACGATGTCATCAAAAAACTCCAGAAGGACAGCAAAATCTCCGAAGACGAAGCCAAAAAGGGCCTCGATGATGTCCAGAAGCTGACCGACGCAAAGATTGCCAAAGTCGATGCCGACTTCAAAGCCAAGGAAGCCGAAGTAATGGCCGTCTGAGGATACGCCTCAGCCCCGCATCCGTCCGTTTGTCAGCCTGGCACATAACCAAAGGAGTGCATCATCATGGCAGAACCCCGTAAAATCACGATTCGGCTGCGTCCCGTCGGCGCCAAGCCCGCAGCTTCCGCTGCCACGCCCGCCGCGCCTGCTGCGCCCGCTCCGGCCCCCGTTGCCCCAGCTCCAGCGCCCACTCCGGCTCCAGCTGCTCCCGCTACGCTCACTCCAGTAACTCCCGCGGAAGCGACCCCCAAGGCCGTGCCCGCAGCATCGGCTGCCCCCAAGGTGATGACCACCATCAAGCTCAAAAAGCCCGAGGCTCCTGCCGCACCCGCCACCAAGGCGCCCGAAGCAGAAGCTCCAGTCCAGGTTGCCAAGGCACCCGATGCAGAGTCTCCGGCCCAGGCTGCCAAACGCCAGACATCGCGCATCGAACTGCCGCCCGAAATGACGCAGTCGCCCATGAGCGTTGCCGAAGAAAAGACCATTAAGCTCAAACCTATCTCCGAAAATGCCAAGCCGGCCGCGGATAATCCGCAGACCGCTAAGTCCAAAACCGCACGCATCGCCCTCGATTCCGTGCTGGGCGGCATTCAGAGCAACGTTCCCCTGAGCAATACCACCCAGAAGACCATCAAACTGAAACGTGCGGCTCCCGCTGGCAAATCCACCCCCGCAGCCGCCTCTTCTCCCATGACCCCCGTCTCCGCACAGGGATCCGAAGATAAGACCATCAAGCTCAAAAAGCCTGGCATCGCCATCCGCAAGCCAGCAGCCGTACCCCCGGCCTCCAAGCCTGACGACGAACCTCAGTTGGAATCTCTGGACGACCTGGACACCCTCTCCCCGCTGACCCCCATGCCAGCCGAAGAGAGCAAGGGGGCCAAGGCCTTCGCTGTCATCGGCATCGTTGCCGCATGCGCTGCACTCATTGTGACCAGCATCGTCTGTCTGATTCTGCAGAAGCACGCAGCCTCCCCCGATGGATCTCCGGCCACAGGCAACACCCTGCATGCGCTTCCCTTCGATCGAATCTAAGCGCGCAGATACTTCCCCAAAAAGGCACTCCATTCGGAGTGCCTTTTTTTGACTTTAAGGAGTAAAGCCTGCACGCACAAAGCCACCGCACAGCACCTGCAGCGCACGTTTACCGAAGGCCCGCTTAGCATCCAGATGGCCCACGTTTGGCACATCCGCCCCCTGCCCCTGCTCCGAAAACCGATTCTGCGAGGGAAGTCCCACGCGACGCAGCCAAGACGCCCCTCCCCCTCCTCTCGCCACGCCATGCCTCCCTGCGGCCACAGGCGTGCGCGAAATATAAAAACGTGCTATACTACGCCCATCATTTTCTGACAATCAAACGAGGCAGTTATTATGCTCGATATTAAACGTATCCGCGAGACCCCCGATGAAGTGCGCGAAGGTCTCAGGCGTCGGTGGATGGACACCGCGCTCGTTGACGATGTTCTAGAACTCGACGGCCGCCGCCGCGCCCTCATCACCGAGGTCGAATCCCTCAAGGCCCGCCGCAACGATGTCTCCAAATCCATCGGTGCCCGCGTCAAGGCTGGCGAAGATATCTCCGCAGTCAAAGAAGAAATGCGCGCCCTCGGTGACGATATCGCCGCCAAGGATGAAGAAATCCGTAGCGTCGGCGACGAATTCCGCACCGCCATGCTCCGCATCCCCAATGTGCCCAACAAGGATATCGCCACTGGTCCCGACAGCTCTGCCAACCGTGACATCCGCCATGTTGGTGAACCCCGTACATTTGATTTCGAGCCCCTCGACCACATTGCTCTGGGCGAAAAACTCGGCATCTTCGATTTTCCCCGTGGTGTCAAACTAACTGGTGCCGGCTTCCCTATCCTCCTCGGCCAGGGTGCCAAGCTCCAGCGCGCACTCATCCAGTATATGCTGGATCTCCATACGCAGAAGCAGGGCTATACAGAAATCCTTCCGCCCTTCGTCGTCAATACCGCATCCATGATCGGTACCGGCCAGCTGCCCAAGATGAAGGAAGACATGTACCACTGCGAAATCGACGATTTCTGGCTGGTGCCCACTGCCGAAGTCCCAGTGACCAACTTCTACCGCGACGACATCCTCGATGCCGATAAGCTCCCCGTCAAAATGACCGCCTACACCCCTTGCTTCCGCCGCGAAGCTGGCAGCGCAGGCAAGGACACCCGCGGCATCCTCCGCGTTCACCAGTTCGACAAAGTCGAAATGGTCAAGTTCGTCGAACCCTCCACCTCGTACGATGAACTCGAACTCCTGGTAAAGGATGCCGAAGACGTGCTAATTGGCCTCGGCCTGAATTTCCGTGTCCTCGAACTCTGCTCCGGCGACATCTCCTTCTCCTGCGCCAAATGCTACGACATCGAGCTTTGGGCCCCTGGTCAGAAGGCTTGGCTCGAGGTTTCCAGCTGCTCTAACTTCGAGAGCTTCCAGGCCCGCCGCGCCAATATCCGCTATCGTGGACCCGATGGCAAGCCGACCTTCGTTCACACCCTGAACGGCTCCGGTGTCGCCCTCCCCCGACTGATGATTGCCATCCTTGAGCAGTGCCAGCAGGCCGACGGCTCCGTGCTTCTCCCCGAAGCCATCCGTCCCTACTTCGGCAGTGACCGCCTCGTTCCAGTGAAGTAAGCCATGGCAAAACGTACCGGACCGCTGACTATGTGTCACTGGGGCAACCCGATTCTCCGGACCCCCTGCAAGCCCGTCGAGGTCGTCACCGACGAACTGCGCCGCCTGGCAATCGACATGGTGGAAACCATGTACAATGCCAACGGCGTGGGCCTCGCCGCCCCCCAAATCGGACGCACCGAAAAAATGTGCGTCATCGACGTCCCTGAAGACTGCGAGAAAGAAGAGTATGTCGACATCAACGCATCCGTCCCGATGCCGCTGGTGATGTTCAACCCCGAAATTCTCTCCCGCGAGGGCGAACAGACCGACGAAGAAGGATGTCTCTCCTTCCCCTCCATCCACGCCCCCGTCACCCGCGCCAACAAGGTGAGCTTCACATTCGTGGATATGGACGGTACCCGCCAGACCCATACCGCTTACGGTCTCCTGGCCCGCGCCGTCCAGCACGAACTCGAACACCTCGGCGGCGGTGTCTTCATTGACAACGTTAAAGACCGAGCCCCCATCGAGAACAAACTCGCCAAGCTCGAAGCAAAAACAAAGCGTAAACTCGGCCTCATCAAGTGAGCCCGCCCAAACGCTCCGCAAAAGCCTAAATACAGTTTTGGGTGGGCTGCCGCCCACCCAAAACTGTTTTGTAAGCACACCACATGTCAAGGTGTAGGGCAACAACCCTCCCGAACCTGTTCACCATTCAGTACGGTCGCCCACCGTTCATGTCGGGGTGTGAAGCAGCGCCCCCAAAACTGTTCACTGTTCACTATTCACTACCAAAGGGGTTCCCATGACACTGCATTTCGGCAGATTTCGCATCCGGATTACCGCCACTATGACATTGTCACTCCTCGCAGCCCTCGTCGCCACGCCGTCCCTAAACGCTGCCATGCGCCTGCCGCTGCTGAATGAAGACGGTCTCTCCGTCGAATTCGCATCGGAAGACGATACCCTCGCGTACGGCAAAGCCATCGTCGGAACCCTCGAGGTGACAACCCGTCCGCAGGATACCGTTCGACTGCCCGATTTGCGCGAACGCCTTAGAGGGTTTGAAACCTTTGAATCCTTCGAAGCCGGCTCCCGTCCAGACGGCAAGAAAACCCTCACCCGCTGGCGCCTCCGCATGATTCCAGCTCCCGAAGGCCCCTGGACACTTATGCCCTTCGTGGTAACCCTGAAAGACACCCGGACTGGAACCGAACGCGAAGTACTAACTCAAGCTATCGATTTCCCCGCTCCGCCGCCCCTGCCCTCCGTGACAGGAGAAGCTGAATGCGACCTAGAACCCGAATGGGTCGCCCCCGGCTGGATTACCGTCGGCAAATGGGCCCTCTGGTCCCTACCTGCAATCCTAGTTCTGCTTGCCCTCTTCCCGCTGACAAAACGACTACGCCGCACGCTCCGCGAACGAACACTTTCGCCCCGCGAACGTGCCCGACTTGAAATGAATCGACTGCTAGCTCGCAATCTAATCGCCCAGGGCAAATTCAAGCCGTTCTACTACGAACTCACCGGTGTCGTCCGCCGATTCTTCGAACGCAGTTATAGCCTCCGCGCCACCCGCCAGACATCCGAAGAGTTTATCGCCGTTCTAATGCGCGACATCCGCTTCAGCGCCGAAGAACGTACCGCCCTCTCCGATTTTCTCGCATCAGCCGACCGTATCAAATTCTCTGGACGCGAGGCCTCCTCCGCCGAAGCCGAAGCCGGTATCCAATCGGCCGAAAATCTCATGGACCGCACCATGCGTCCCGAAGCCCCCGCCCCCTCGAGCGAGCAACGCGAGCGACCATAGTAGTGTGGCATCAGCCACCCAAAACTATTCACTATCCTCTACCTACTGTCCACTTGAGCGAGCAACGCGAGCGAACCATGCCTCTTCTCGTCGGCGTCAGCCACATCACCGCCATCATCGCAGACCGAATGGACGATCTACCGCCCTTCACCGTCGAAGGCGAAGTGTCCAATGCTCGGCCGCCAAATGCGTCGGGACATCTTTATTTCACCCTCGGAGACGAAAAGGCAAAACTCAATGCAGCCTTCTTTGCCTACCGTCAGCGCCAACAGGGCGATGTCCCAAAATTCCAAAACGGTGACAAAGTCCGCGCCACAGGCCGAATCGCAGTCTATCCTCCCCATGGCAGCTATCACTTGGCGGTAGAACATCTCGAGCTTTGTAGCGGCATCGGCGAACTGAAACAGAAGTTTGAGGCACTTAAAAAGAAACTGGAAGACGAAGGCCTTTGCGACCCCTCCAGAAAACGCCGCCTACCAATCCTGCCTAAACGCATCGGAATCGTCACCGCCGCCACAGGAGCCGCCATCCGTGATATCCTCAGTATCCTGGACCGACGCTTCCCCAACCTCCACATTCTAGTTGCCTCCTGCCGCGTGCAGGGCGAAGGTGCCGCGCAGGAAATTGCAGACGGCATCCGCCTACTCAACCGGCACTTCGGTCCAGATTCAGACCAACCCATGGATGCCATGATTGTCGGGCGCGGCGGTGGATCCATGGAAGACCTCTGGTGCTTTAGTGAAGAGCCCGTTGCCCGGGCGATTGCCGCCTCGCGCATTCCCGTTATATCCGCCGTCGGCCACGAACCCGACATCTCCATCTCCGATTTTGTTGCCGACCTGCGCGCCCCAACACCTTCCGCAGCCGCCGAACTGCTCTGCGGACAAAAAGAAACCCTTGAAAATGAGCTGACCGAGAAGAAGGATCGCCTATTGAAGGCCCTCCGTGCCGGCTACCGCGAATCCCGGGACACAATCCGGCGAATCGAAAGTTCGGCACTCTTCCGCGAACCGCTCCGCCAACTCGAGGATGCCTCAATGAGGACAGACGGCTACGATGATCGCATGCGCCTGTCCATGCAGTCCGTGCTCCGCGAAGCCCAGGAAAATATCCGCCGCTACGAAGGCTCCGCCCTCTTCCGCGATCCGCTGCTAACACTGCAGACACATGCACAAACGGTCATGCATCTAGGAGAACGGCTCGAAACCGCACTAGTCCACCGAATACAATCCGCAGAGGAGGCACTCCGCCGGTACCGCACCTCCGCCCTCTTCCGCCCACCGGATAGCCGTCTGGCAGAAGAGGTCCGCAATGTAGCAGACCGACAGAACCGCCTGCTCCGCGCCCTCGGCGATGCCGCCACAGAAGCCCAAAAACAAATTGAAACCTGCCGCCTCGCCATGGAACGTTGCGGCACAGAACGTTTCACCCCCGTCAGGCAGCAAATCGCAGACCTAGCTGCCCGGCTGGACTTCGCCACAGAACGCTACCGCGAACGCCTCAGCTCCGCTATCGCCTTCCAAGAGGCCCAGCTCAATGCCTACAATCCGTACGCCGTGCTGAAACGCGGCTATGCCCTCGCGACCAAGGCAGATGGGGCGCTGATCACCTCCGCCGCGAAGGTGCGAAAGGGTGAAAAAATTTCACTCCGCCTTAATGTCGGCAGCCTCGGCGCCGAAGTCGTCTCCGTTCACAGAAAGGCCCGAACATGAAGCGCACCATTCTACATCTGAAACAGCTCTACCTCCTGCCGCTAGCCATCTTCCTCCTCTGGGGCTGCGCCACCCCGGAATCGCCGCATATCGTCACCACAGCCGCTCATGCAGACAGCGCACAAACTGGCTTCCCTTGGATTTTCCGCCGCGATACACCGCTGAGAACATCTGTAATCGGCCTACCGGCCTACGACTTGGTCTATGTCTACCCCACCCTGGTAGCCGACAGAGACAAACCGCTGATGGATTTCAACGACCCCGCCGTCATGCGCAAAGCCCGGGATTTCTCGGCCGCTCAGACACGCATCTTCCGTTCGGCAGGCCGCGTCTTCGTGCCCCCCGTCCGACAGCTGGAATTTACCCGCTGCGTCCAGGAACTGAAACACCCGCTTCCCATCAACCAAAGCGCTATGCGCCCAGGCATCGACGATACCAAACAGGCCCTGCAGGCCTATCTCCAGGAACGCAACGGTCGCCCCTTCATCCTCTTTGGCCACAGCCAAGGTGCCATCAACCTCTATCACGCCCTGCGCGAAATGCCAGAACTGTCGCCAGAAAACGGACTGGTAGCCGCCTATCTCCCTGGACTCCCCCGCACGACCGCGGACGATATCCGGCGTGATTTCAATGGTCGCCTCCGCCCTGGAGCCGCAGCAGACGACACCGGCGTCATTCTGGTTTGGAATACGCAGGAGCACAACGCCGACAACCCCCTCTTCACCGTCCCCGGCGGCTATGTTATCAATCCGCTCAACTGGCGAACCGACACCGTTCCCGCCCAGGCCAAAGACAATCTCCGATCCGAATTCTACGACTGGATTACTGGGAAAAGCACCGTTAGCATCGGCTTCTGCGGCGCGGTGGCCGACCCTCATAGCGGATCACTCATGGTTTCCCTGCCGCGCAATGCAGCCGCCACCGGAGCCGAAAAACTCTTCGGCCCCGGCATCCACCATATTTCCGATGCCTGGCTCTTTGCCGGCAATCTCGATGCCAATGCCGTCACCCGCGTCCGGGCCTGGCTAACTTCCCCTGCCAATGCCCGCTAACCCCCTCACCCACCCCTCTCCCTGGTATTTAATATCATGAAGGCCTCCAAACGAACCCTCGAACAAAAGAAAAACCTCCCAACGGATAGCGCCGCACCCAAAAAACAGCCGTTCCGACTCTCCGAACGCCAGCGCCGCATCATTCTGACCAATGGCCCCATCCTGCTCCTGCTAATCGCCGTCCCGCTCTTCATGAATACCACCCGCCTCAATTCCCCCGAAGATGCCCGCGCCGCCACAGAACTGACCGCTGCCGCCGAAGCCCATGCAGAAAAAATGCTCCCCGCCGACCTGCTTGCAGCCGCCGAATCCGGCGACCCCGCCGCCCTGCTCGTTCTCGGTACACGCACCTATCAGGGCTCCCACGGTATCCCCCAAAACCGCGAGAAAGGCATCGCCCTCTGCAAACGCGCTGGCGAAGCAGGCAATCCCAACGGCTGGTTCTTTGCTGGCTTCTTCCTTTCCGAAACCGAAAAAGAACTGCCGCAGGCTGTCCCCTGTTTCCGAAAAGCCGCCGATGCCAACCATACCGTCGCCCTCGGCTGCCTCGGATCCCTGTACGAACACGGACACGCCGGCCTCGAAAAAAATACCCACACAGCCCTAAAACTCTATCGCCGTGCCGCCGACCTCGGCGACCCCGAAGGTAGCGTCGCCGTCGCCCGACTTCTCCTCGAAGGCGAAAATATCGAACACAGCACCCCCGAAGCCATCCGCTACCTGCGTGAAGCCGCAGCAAAAAACTCCGCCCGCGCACACCTCATGCTCAGCACCCTGTACGCTTCCGGAAATGGCGTCCCCACCGACCTCCTGCAAGCCGCCAAATACGCCCTCCGCGCAGAAAAACTCGGCGACAGACGCGCCCATGATGTTCTCATGAATCAGGCAGTCGCCTTACTGAAGAGCAATAATACCGACCTTCTCATCCGAGCCGCCGATGCCGGCGTGCCGCTCATCGCCGCCAAACTCGGCATCGGCTATGCCACCGGACGCGGATTACCCCTCGATTATGCCCTCGCCCACGCCCGACTCGAACAGGGGGCTGCCGAAAATATCCCTGAAGCCCAAATCGAACTCGGGCGACTTCTCCTCCTCGGCCTCGGGAAACCCGCCAACACCGAACGTGCCGCCGAACTCCTCTGCGCCGCCACCAATCCCGCCGTAAAAGTTCTAAGCAGCAATGCCTCGGAAGACAAAGACTCTGACAGCAAACTGCACCGCGATGCACAATCCTTCATGACGCGCCTAACCGACATCCTCATCGAGCAAAGCGAACAGAGCCCCGCACCTGACTCCCCCCTGCCACTTCTCTGCGAACGCATCGCCGCCCACGCCCCCGACAATGCCCACCGACTCGGCTCCGCCCTCTTGAAAAACGGCTCCAATCCCCAACAGGGACTCCAACTCCTAACCGCAGCCGAAAAAGCCGGTAATGCCGATGCCGCCTTCCGCCTTGCCGAGTATTACCTAAACGCAGATAATCCTATCCTCGCCGCTCGACACGCCTTGATAGCCTCAGAAGACGACCATCCCGCAGCCCTCCACCTCCTCGCCACCCTCTACCTCGACGGCCGCGGCGTCCCCAAAAATAAAGCCGCAGCCCGCCGCTATGACCGCCGCGCCGCCAAACTCGGCCACGAGCCCTCCGCACA
>SAMEA104404097__coassemble_385_pt1 | contig 45390 bp, 32 predicted proteins | sample SAMEA104404097__metabat2_high_PE_096 | metagenome-assembled genome bin SAMEA104404097 (sample SAMEA104404097) | Balaenoptera acutorostrata | reverse complement strand
TCCGTTCTTTGCTAAATAAAACCCCAAAGTCTGTCGTTTGGTCTGTAAATACAGAAGAAGAGTATCATGAAGAAAATAAATAAGTTTTTCTGGTGTATTTTTGCTATCGGAATAGGCCTAAGATTACTCCTTTGGACCTTTCAGGCAAATGCAGCCGGTGATGACGGTGAACGATATTACGCCGAAAGTCATAACTTAGTCGTACACCAGACCTTTTCATCCAATTCGGTCACAAACGAAGGTAAACCGTATGCAACAGCCCACGATTTGCCACTGTGGCCTGGAACGATGGCCGGGATTTTGAAAGTTACAGGCAGTAAATCTGCGACCATTCGCATCGCAGGTCTTCTGAATCTTGCACTTTATGCTGGTGCAGCACTGTTGCTCGCATCCCTGCTGGCAGTGCGGCCGTTCAACGTAGGACGACTTGGACAAAGCATTGCCATCGGACTCTTTCTATTCATCCCTGAATCTATTCCGTATTCACTCTTCTATATGCCTGATGCGATGGCAGTTTTCTGGACAGTCTTGGCATTATGGGCATATTTCAGAGCTCTTTATAACGAGAAAAAGTTTGTTTGGTTTGTGGTTAGCTTTTTTTCGTTTAGTTTGGCTATTTTATCAAAGCCAATCTCTCTCCCGCTCACAGGCGCATTTGTTGTAATTACACCCTTCCTCATGAAACGCCAGTGGTGGGTTCGCGTCGGCACTACAGTCCTTTTCGTCGTTATTGTCGCGGGAATGCTTTATCCTTGGGTAATGCGCAACAAGCGTGCTTTCGGTACAGCTGGTCTGACAACCATCTCCGGAACAAATTTGTATTCCTGCAACTGGGGATGGTTGGTTCAACAAATGCCTCCAAAACAGAAAGCAAAAATTTTGGAAGAAGATAAAGCATACGAATCCACGCTTGCTGGCCAGGATCTCATGAAGCGCTCCCAGAATCTGGGTGCTTATGCAAGATCGAAAATCAGCGAGTACTGGAAAGAATACGCTCTTTTCACACTAAAAAAACATCCTAAAATGTATTTTGGAACGGGAACAATCGCTTTGTTTCGTTATCTTGGCATGGATGGTGCATGTACCGCACTTGAACGGCAATACGGCTCAGGACGTTTTGCAAAAGAAGCGACGACCATGGATAAGGTTTTCGCCTATATTCTTCAGGGAGCCGCTTTGCTACTTTTGACGCTTTGTTACTTCTTGGTCGCAATAGGTTTCTCATTAGCCATCGGCAGAACCATCAAGTGTATGCGTAACGGTAAATCAATTTTTTCCGATCCGATTATTGCTGTAGCGTGCGCGGCGTTGATTTTGCTCATGTTCGCAATAGTTATTGGCCCTGTGACTGCGACACGTTATCGCTTCATCATGATACCGTTCTTTGCAGTTTTAGCATCATTTATTGAGCTAAAATTTACTAAACAATAATTACAGATGAATCATCTCATACGAGAGTAACACAAAAGAAAACCCCCTTGCCGAAATCAACGGCGAGGGGGTAAAATTTATATTACGTCACCAGTGATAAAATAATCCACATAGCATGCAGATAATTCAGTCACACATCAAATCTACTCTTTGCCACATCATCCATCACGCATCCTCTCGCGTGTGTTATAATGCGCGCCATGTCTGATCAGTCTTTGCCTATTAAAGAAAGCACGCCCGCTGTCCACGACACTGTGTCGCGGGGCGGGACGCCGCGTACTCCCAAGACCTATAAAATTCCCGAGGCCCTGCCGATTGCAGCGTATGCCGATACCATTCGGGAGACAATTGCCAAGCATCAGGTGGTCATCATCTGCGGCGATACGGGGTCGGGCAAGACGACGCAGCTGCCGAAACTGGCGGCGATGGCGCGTCCCCATGCACGCGGTCTGATCGGTATCACCCAGCCTCGCCGTCTCGCCGCCGTTGCCATGGCACGCCGTCTCGCGGAAGAACTGCAGTCCCCTGTCGGGGCCATGGTCGGTTATGCCCACCGCTTCGAGAAAAAACTCTCGCGCGCCACGCAGTTTAAGTTTATGACGGACGGTATTCTGTTGGCTGAAACGCGCGACGATCCTCAGTTTAAGCACTACAGCACCCTGATTGTTGACGAGGCCCACGAACGCAGTCTCAATATCGACTTTCTGATTGGTCTGCTCAAGCGCATTCTGCCGCGCCGGCCAGATTTGCGCGTGATTATCTCCTCCGCCACCCTCGATGCCGGCCGCTTCTCCGAATTCTTTGACAACGCCCCCGTCATTTCCGTGCCGGGACGGCTCTTCCCCATCGAAACGCTCTGGGTGCCGGAAGAGGACGACGACGAGGGCGACATTCCCCGCCGCGTGGCCAATGCGGTGGATATGCTGGGCGACAACTCGGGCGACATCCTGGTCTTTCTGCCGGGCGAACGCGATATCCGCGACACGATGGCCTTTCTGGAAGGCCGCCGCCTGCCGCGCACGGAACTCCTGCCCCTGCTCGCCAGTCTGCCGCCGGGCGAACAGCAGCGCGTCTTTAAGTCTTCGACCAACCGGCGCATCATTCTCGCAACAAACGTCGCCGAGACCTCCGTGACCATTCCCGGCATCCGGGCGGTCATCGACTCGGGTCTCGCGCGCATCCGCCGTTATTCGGCCCAGCGCCGCGTGCAGACGCTCCGTATCGAACCCATCAGTCAGGCGAGCGCCCGTCAGCGCATGGGCCGCTGCGGACGTGTCGGTCCCGGTACCTGCATCCGCCTCTACGGCGAGGAGGACTTCGCCAAACGCGATGCCCACACCCTGCCCGAGATTAAACGCACCGCCCTCGCCGGTGTCATCCTGACCATGGCCGATCTGCGCCTCGGAGCCATCGAAAAATTTCCCTTCCTGGAACCGCCCACCGGCGCCGCCATCCGCGAAGGGTACCGCGAACTGCTCGAACTCGGTGCCATTACGCGCGGCGGACAGCGTCCCGAAGCCAAGAAGACGAATGCGGAGGACGGCGCGCCGGCCTGGCGTCTCACCGGCATCGGACGCGCCCTCGCCGCCTTCCCGCTCGAACCGCGTTTTGCCCGCATCCTGCTCGCCGCCGAAAGCGAATGCAGTCTGCGTGACGCGCTCACCGTCGTGGCGGCGCTCGCCTGCGACGAGCCGCTCCTGCGGCCCATCGACAAACAGCAGCAGGCAGACCAGCAGCACGCCCGGTTCCGCAGCCGCATCTCGGACTTCACCGCGAAACTCCGCCTCTGGGACTGGTATCACGATGCGGCCCTCGGCACCTCCGAGACACAAAAGCGCCGCCGCTGCAAAACCGCCTTCGTCAGTTATCCCAAGATGCGCGAATGGCAGAATATCCGCAATCAGCTCGAGGACCTCTGCGTCCAGCGGCACCTCCATGTCAACGACGCCCGCGGCGGCGAGGCGGGTCTCCACCGCGCCCTCCTCTGCGGCCTTCTCTCGCGCATCGGCCACTGGGACAAAGAAGCCCGCGATTACCGCGGCGCCTTCGCCGTCCGCTTCGCCCTCTTCCCCGGATCTGGCCTCGCCAAACTCAAGGACAAGGACAAAGAACCCGCCCACGACCGCCGCCGCGAACCCAAGCCTGTCCGCCCCAAGGGCGATGTCCTGCCCGAATCGCGCGAATGGGTCCTCGCTGGCGAACTCACCGAGACCTCGCGTCTCTTCGGACGCACCGTCGCCTGCATCGATCCGCGCTGGATCGAACCCATCGCCGGCCCCCTCTGCAAAGTCCACCGCCACTCCGCCTACTGGGATGCGGACAAAGGCTTCGTGCGCGTCCATGAAGACGTCACCCTCTTCGGCATCCCGCTGGCCAAAGGCCGCCTGCGCGACCTCTCGCGTCTCGATCCCGAGGCCGCGCGCCGCTTCTTCATCGCCGACGCCCTCGCCGTCCCCGATGCCGTCCGCAACGCCCCCAGTTGGCTCCGCAAAAACTGGGACCGCCAGCGTCTGCTCGAACAGCTGAACGCCCTCCACCGCGACGGACGCGATACCCTGCGCGAGAACCTCATCGATTTCTACGAGGCGCATCTGCCTGCGGATATCTGCAACGCCCCCGCACTGAAGCACTGTCCGCCCCTCCCGCTGAAGGGCGAAGACTTCGATGTGCGCGCCTCGGATCTGCACGACTTCCCCGAATCCGTCGATATCGGCGGCGAAACCTTCCCCTTACGCTACGTACACAACCCCGATGCCGCCGATGACGGGCTCTCCGTTGTGGCCACGCCCGACAATCTGCATCTGCTCGCCACCTGGCACGGCGAATGGCTCGTGCCCGGACTGCTTCCAGACAAGATTTTCCGCATGCTCAGCGAGCTCCCCGGCAAGGTGCGCCACGTCCTGGGTCCGATTCCCGAAGTGCAGGAGCTCATCCTCTCCAAGGCCAAACCCTACGCCCGCCCCCTCTCCGAAACGATGTTCCGCATCCTCCGCGACGAAAAGGGTGTCCGTGTGGACGAGACCCCCTGGGAAGAGGACCGCCTCCCCGCCTATCTGCGCCTCAACTACCGCGTCGAAGACCGCGGGAAACTCTTGGGCCAGGGGCGCGCCCTGCAGCCGCTCATCGACCTCTTTGCCGTCCATAAGGAAAATGCCCCCGCGCCGGCCGCCAAAGACATCGCCGACCCCGCCCTCGCCCGACTCGCCAACCGCCGCGAATGCATCGAAAAACTCCGCGCCCTCGGCGGCAACCGCTGGACCGGGTACGGCATCCTGCCCTCCCTGCCCACCGCCACCAAACAGTTCCTGAAAGCCGCCGACATCGATCCTGCCCGCATCGGACGCGAGATGCTCGTGCGTATCATCGAAGAGACCTTCCTGCACAATCCGGACGACCCCACCACCGAGGCTGAACTCCAAAGCCGCTACAGCGCCTGCAAGGGACGCATCGCCCAAAACGCCGCCGACTGGCGTCGGCGCATCCTGTATATATTGGCCGAAGCTGCCCGACTCGAACACGGCGCCCAAAATGCCACCGGCATCTACCCCGAAACCATCGACGATGTGCTCGACCAACTCGCCTGGCTCGTCTTCGACGGCTTCGTCGCCGCCGTCCCGCCCCAATGGCTCGAGCGCTACCCCACGATTCTGAAAGCCATCGAAGACCGTCTCGACCGCGCCCGCAATAATCCCGCCGGTGACCTCAAAAAGGCCAAAGAGATTGCCCCCCACTGGCAGCGCTACACCGACTTCGTGACCAAGCCCAAACAGCCCCGCCACGACCCCGTCGCCCTCTCCGACTACCGTTGGGCCATCGAATGCCTCCGCATCACCACCTTCTGCCCCAACATCCCGCCCCCTGCCCGCACCTCCGCCAAAAAGCTCGACGCCCTCTGGGCCAAGATGCTCGGATAATTTCCGTGCATGCATAATCCGCTTTGATATGCTAAACTAAGACTTATTCTATAGGCATAAGGCATGAGGGAAACACGATGAAAATCAGGCTTCGGCATTGGGCAAAACTGACTGACGCAGAAATTGCGCTGGAGGGGATAACCGTCCTTGCAGGCTCCAACGGCGTTGGTAAAAGTTCGGTATGCCGAGCATTGATGACACTTGCCACGCTGATTCGCCGAGTTGGCGAACGGATTGTCGACGAGCGCGAGCACAGCCTTCATGAACAATTTGCGAAGTGGGTGGGCGAATTGCTTCCCGGAAAGATTTTACCATTAGCCGGTTACACCGCAGACAGGGTCGAAACCCGTAAAATCCCCTATGACACCCCTGAGACTCTTTTCGATGCCTTTATCCATCCAATCGCCGACAGTAAGGACGAACAGAAGCTCTGCCGTAGGATTTTTTTAAATGCCTATCCACAGTGGCAGACCATTGCCGAAGGAATCAGAAGACGTCCGGATGCGGACTATGTCAGACTGATTGTACGCAAAGCCTTCCTTAAAGCGTTTGACGGACAGATTGCGCCACTGCGGAATGGTCACTGGACTCCCTCTGTCGAAATTTCCGATGGAGACGTGCGGACCGCTGTCACATTTGACGGCAACACACCTTCTGAAATTGTACCGCCGACACTGTCTGCTGCTCGCCTCGCGTGCGGAACCTTCTATTTGGAACCTTCCCACGTGCTTGACCGATGCGTCGTTGACTCTCCGACTGCGGACGACCGCTATGGCGAAGGTTGCAATACGTGGAAAAATCTTCTTTACACAAACAGCAATGTCCGCGTTCAGGATCTTTCCCTTGAAGCCACGGAGCGACTGGACCGTATCAGAGAAATCCTTTGTGACATCACGAAAACCATCCACGGTCACCTTGAAATCGCCGACCGTACACTGGTTTTCAGCGAATCAGAAGCCAATCAACCGATTCAGCTCAGCAATATTGCATCAGGTGTGAAATCCGCAGCGGTTATCATCCGTGCACTGGAACTGGGTGCTATTCAGCCGGGAGACATCCTGATTATCGACGAACCGGAGTCCAACCTTCACCCCGAATGGCAGTTGGTCTTCGCCCGTTTCCTGACCGAACTGCAGTCCAGACTCGGTATCCGTCTGCTGTTGAGCACACACAGCCCGTATTTCCTCATGGCAATTCAAACATATGCCGGAGATCTCAACCTGAACGACCGCTGCCGCTTCTATCAGTTTGTTCCCTCGGAAGAGGCAAACGGTCTGTTTGAGACAAAAGACGTAACCTCCGCGCCGGACAAAATTTTCGAGACAATGTACCGTCCGTTTGAATCGCTCGGCTTTTGAGGTGAACCATGGGTTATCCGTTTTGCCTCAGCTTGGAACTGCAGTCCGAACGGCGCAAAAAATCGCTGTTTGAAATGGCCTGCACAAAAGGATACGGAACAGGATTCTGCACAGAATTCTGTAATGACCGGGCGTGGAACTTTGACTCCGTCAAAGAGTGTGTCTCCAAAATCCGTGGCGACATGCTCTGTTCTGCCGATGCATACATTGAATGTTCTAATGGTGAACGTGTCTTCATTGAATTCAAACAGCGCGGAGGCAGTCATCTCGAGCACGAAAAAGACATCAGCAATCTGCGTAAAAAAATGCTCGACAGTCTGACCGTTGCAGTCCTGTCATTTCAGGGTAACACCCCCATGGATACGCTCAGGCACCACGCTCATTTCCTGATTGTCTACGCCGACGACGACACGGCAATTCCTAAAAACCGTATTCCCAATGCCAATAAAATCACCCAAGCCGTCAGACACGCCGCGAAGAGACCCAAAGATGCCTGGGGGTGCGAAATCCGCTGGAATCTGAACCGTTTCGAAACAGCAGACTATTACCGCAGCGTCCACACCTGGACCGAATCGGAATTTTCCCGCTTCGGGCGTTCAATGCTTGCCGGCAACTTCCCGGAGGAACAGCGGTAATACCTTCCGAAATACGCCCCCCGGCCATCTCATGGCCGAGTCGTCTGCGTCCGACTGCGGACACCACGGGTTCAGCGAAGCCAAATTGCGGGTTTTGCAATCCCCTTTCCACACCTGCCCACACCGCCCGGCCCGAACCGAAAAGACAGCCCCGACAGATTGCCTGCCGGGGACGTAAAACTCAAAGATATTCGGTCGGCTCTGCGCTTAGGCTTCGGAACCGCTCTTTTCGGCTTCGGGCATCTTTCCGCTGCGGCCGGCATCGGCACCGACGGTGCGCCACGCCCAGTCGACGAGCTCATGCGTCTTCGGATCGAAAGCCAGCCCGATCTGACGGATTTTAATTCCCGGATACTGATACGGTGCCATATACCTTCGGTCCTCAATCTGCTCCAAAGCGACCTGAGCATCCGCTCCTGCGCGGTTCTTAAACTCAAAGATGTACACGCGGTCCTTGTGTTCCACCACCAAATCTGCCCGCTTGCCGTTGGACTGGTGCGCTTCAGCCTTACACTTGATTTTCTCTACGATAAAGAGCGAATGCAGGACACGCCGATAGTTGTCCTCATGGATCGAGTCCTCCTTCGTTCCATAAACCAATGTCGCATACATCGGTCTGAGCAGTGCCAGAAAGGTGTCTATGTCATCATCATTAAAGGCCTGACGCAATGCGGCAAAATCCGTACAGCGACCATTATCGGCCAAATCGCGCAGAATTGTATTCAGATCAATCCGAATCTCTTCATCGGGGATGCGCAGAACATAACGGCCCATTTCTGTATCAAAACGGTCAATCGTCAGATAACCTGTCTGAAACAGAATGCCAACCGGGTTCAGAGACTGCAGCGCCGTCACCTCACTCAGCGCACTGGGCTCTGCATAAATCGTTTTATTTAAGTCAACATTGAGACTGCGCAGCTGCTTCAGAAAATTGACCAACAGTGTCGGCCGGCAATCCTGCGTCCACGTTGAACCAAAGCGACGTGAATTCTCTGTTAACACCCTGGCTATAGCAAATGGATTGTAGACAGACGGGACATCGTCAATGAAGCGATAGCCGTTATACCAACGCTTCAGCTCAGCGTGGAACGCCTCGTCCGACAGCCCCATACGTTTCGCGCGGGCACGCATATGCTCCGAAAAGTACGTCGTCAGTTCCTCTTCCGTGTATCCAAACATCGCCGCATAAGCGTCATCCATCGTCAGGTCGGTGATATTGTTCAGTCCGGAGAAAAGCGATAGTTTCGAAAACTTGGAAATACCCGTAATCATCAGAAAACGCAGTAAATGCTCTGTATCTTTGAGCGTCTGATAAAACTCGGACAACTGTACTCGGACAGCTTCACACAGTTCGGGGTTATCCAGTGTATGATTGATCGGATAATCGTATTCGTCAATCAGCACCACGACTGAACCAATCTGTTTGGCCATTTTCTGAATGGCGTAGCGAAAAACATCTCTGGGCTTTTGATCGGCAATCGCGGCCGCATCCAAAACATCTGCCGGAACCGCCTCGCAAATCATCCGTCGCAGGGAATTGTTCACTTCTTCCACGCTCCCACAGTTAACCTGAGACAGCGAGAACTTCAGCACAGGGACCACCGGCCAGTCATAATCGGTCTCCTCTTTGATATACAGACCGTCAAAAAGTTCCTTACGACCTTTAAAAATACACTCCAGCGTCGAAATCATCAACGACTTACCGAAGCGGCGGGGACGCGAGATGAAAAAGGCTGCACTCGCCGCATCCGTCGTCACAAGACGATGGAGATACCGCGTCTTATCCACATAAATATTGTGGGTATTGCGCAAGGTGGCAAAGTCATATGTTTTCGTTGCAATCTTTTCCATGTCTCACATTATAACAAACATTTATAACAAGCGCCAATCCAAGGGGCCACTGCACTCCTTCAAAATCCTCGTTCCTGCCCATTTCTTTCACTTTTTTCGCCTTTCGCATCTATACCCCTACAGACTCCTAGCATCGGCACGCAGTGACTTTATGTGCTACAATAGCAGCAGTTGCCGTGGGGATTCACGGATAGTATTGTGTATAACTGAACAAAGGAGACATCCGATGACGTTGAGGATTTTTCTAACAGGAGACAACCATATCGGTCTGAAGTACACTGGCCACGTGAAATCAAAAATACTGAAAGAGGCGCGACTTCAGGCGTTTGAACGTATGGTGGATGAGGCCAACAGGGAAAACTGCAGCCTTTTTGTGATTGCTGGTGACCTCTTTGAAAACACCTATGGCATCCTCAAAGGCGACATCAAAACGCTACTGTCCATGCTCTCGGCTTTTCACGGAACGGTGGTGGTGTTACCTGGCAACCATGACTACTATGATCTGGACACGGCGCTCTGGAAGGAGTTTCGCAAGCAGATGAGCGGATGCGATAATATCCTACTGTTGAACGAGTACCGTCCCTATCCTCTAGAACTCGGAAATCAGTCCGTGGTGCTCTATCCGGCCCACTGCACGTCAATCCATTCGGCGCCCGGCGAGAACAATCTGGGATGGATCAAAGAACTGGACATCCCCCGCGACAACACCTTTCGTATCGGGTTGGCCCACGGTGCCGTCGAGGGCGAGACGATTGACAATGAGGGCGCTTACTTCCAGATGTCCCGCGCCGAACTGCAGCATCTAAACATGGATGCCTGGCTCATCGGTCACACCCATGTGCCGTTTCCCAAGGAACTACAGGAGAAATACACCGCCGTCGAGCAGCCGATATTCAATGCCGGCACCCACGTCCAGCGGGATGTCCACAATAACACCGAAGGGCTGTGCTTCATCATTGACATCGATTCGGACAAAAAAGTCCACGCCCGGAAGTTTATCTCCGGCGACCTCCGTTTCTGCCGACGCACGGTGACGGTCGAAGCGGGAAAGATGGAGGCGATGCTGCGGGAGGCGCTGAAGGATGTGCCGGACCGCACGGTGGCGGAGATTGAACTTCGGGGCGCTGTGACCCGGGAGGAGTACGAGAACCGTCAGGCCATTACCGACGGCGTCATGGGCCGTTTTCTGGAGGCCGATGTTAGCGATTATGGTCTATCCAAGCTGATTTCAAAAGAGCTGATTGAATCGGAGTTCCCGGAGACATCGTTCTCCGCTGGTCTGTTGACAGCCCTGCTGCAGGAGCCCAAGGAGGCGCAGATGGCCTATGAACTACTGAAAAGTCTGAAGGAGAGCAAATAAGATGAAGCTGAAAAACATTTCCTGTACACAATTTGCTGGCATCGACGGGCGCAATATCACGCTAGAAGACGGCATCAATGTCATCTGCGGTCCCAACGAGAGCGGCAAGACCACGCTGGTCAGCCTGCTCCTCGGCACCCTATTTCAAAAGGCCAAAATCGACGGGCGCAGCGTCGAAGGCAAGGAGTTCTCCCAGCGCTTCTTCCCCTCAGAAAGGAAAGGCAGTGATATTCGGGGCGATTTTATCGACGGCAAAGTGACCTTTGAAACAGAGGATGGTGTCTACACGCTGGAGAAGGAGTGGGGCGACGACAGCCGCGTCCGGCTCCGCACGCCCAACGGCATCCTGACCGGCACCACAAACATCGATGCCGTCCTCGAAAAAGCCCTAATCTACGGCAAAGGCGTATACAGCGACCTGCTGTTCCTGACTCAAAACCACTTAGACGAGTCCCTCAAGACGCTGCTGAATGCCTCGGTCAAATCCGATGCCAAGCGAGAGATTGTCAACGCCGCCTCCCAGGCCTTTGCCGAGAGCGACGGTATTGCCATGGATGCGGTGAGGGATGCCATTAAGACCAACATCGACACCCTTGCAGGAAGTCACTGGAATGAAGAACGTCACGCCCCCGAACCGAAGGCTGGACGGGGACGCTGGCTAAAAGGTCTGGGCGAAATCCTAACGGCATACTACCGGGCAGAAGATGCCCGTACCGTCCTCTCCGAAATTGACCAGCTATCTGGGGCCATGGATGCGGCATCTCGTACCTGCTCAGAAAAAACGAAACAGGTGGAAGAGGCCGAACACCGCAGTGAAGACTTTAGACGCTATGCCACCCTGCTGAAAGAAGAGCAGGAGAATCGCAAAAAGGCCAACGAGCTGAAGCAGAAACAAGCCCGATACAGCGAAGCACTGGAGCGCTGGCCCCGTGCGGAGGCCGAATCCCGCCAGGCCCAGTCATTGGGCCAAGAACTAGAAAATCGCACCCTGCTGGATAAGTTCGCTCTGGCGAGAAAGGCGCACGACGAACTGGACAAGGTCGATCATGCCCTGGCAGAGCGTCCCTGTCCGACACCAGAAGAAATCCGGGCCGTGCAAAAAGCCGAGGGCGATATCACCCGTCTGGAGAGCCGCCTTCTGGGCATGAACCTGAATGCCGCCGTCCGCATGCTGGGCGACCACAGCGTAGAGATTACCACCGTGCGCACCGGCGATCCCGTCGCCCTTGACGACGGGAAGGCGGCCATCACCGAAGCGGTGAAAATCACCGTTCCCGGTGTGATGGAAATGGAACTAACCCCCGCCGATGTCGATGCCGCGGCCATCGCCGCCGAGGTGGCAGCAATCCGGAAAAAACGCAGCGCCGTGCTGAGCCGTTACAAAACCGAGACCCCAGAAGACCTGATGACGCTGCAAAGCCGCATCCTCGCCGAGAAGACCCGAGAAAACAACGGCCGTGCCCGCCTCGAGACTGCCCTACAAGGCACCGACTTCGATAAGCTCCGGAAGCAGGCGGAAGCCATCCCGAAGGGTGTCCGCCCCGCCCCGTCCATCCAGTGCGACATCCGAACCCTCTGCGGCCGCAAAGAGGTGAGCTACTTCCTGGGCACCGTCGGCAACGAACTCGACACCTTCCGTCGGGAATACACCGACCAAGAGACCCTCCGCGGCCTACTGCAGGAGGTTGGCGACCGCCTAGAAGCGCTGAAAAAGAGGCAAATCCCAACAGAGGAGATCCCCGCCGCATACCGCCGCATTACCGACCCAGAACGCTACCAGAAGTCCCTAATCGCCGCCGTCAAACAAGCACAGGAAGACAAAGAAAACGCCCTGAAAGCCAAATCCGCCGCCGAAACCGAACTAAAAACCTATAAGGAGGCCCATGAGGACGATCCCGAAGAGCAGCTAGCCCGCGCGGAACGCCTCCTGAATGAGGCTCAGGAAGAGCTGCGCCACTGGCGACACATCGAACAGATTTTCCAAGAGCAACGAGCAAAGATTCACAACAATCCCACGGAAGATATCGCCACCAACTTTGCCCGTTACCTAAGCATCATCTCCGACGGACGCGTCACCTCCGAATTTCCCCTCGAGGACAGACTGCAGATGGACCTCTACAGCAATGATTTCCGGCTCGACTACCCGAAGCTCTCCGAAGGCACCAAGGAGACCGTGGCCCTTGCCTTCCGTCTGGCCGTCCTCGACCACCTCTTCCCCGATGGCGGAGGTCTGGCGGTTCTGGATGACCCCTTCACCGATATGGATACCAAGCGCATGCAGCAGTCCTGTGCCCTGCTCAAAGAATGCGCCCAACGCCACCAGGTCATCGTCCTGACCTGCCGCGACGAATACCTCCCCCTCCTCGGCGGCAACGTCATCCGCGTCTGAGGCTGCATACCCAAAACAAAAACGCCCCCGCGCAGAGGTTGTGCGGAGGCGTTTTTATTGTCCATCGACCTACCGGCTCAAAGACAGATGGACATACCTTAAATCTTAGAATATAGCACTTGAATACAAAGATTATTTGAGGTCACAAATTGTGACCTCAAATAGAATCGGGTCAGTTCTCTTCTTTAGAACCCTCGGCCTTAGTTGTCTCAATTTCCTCCAGCGCCTTCACAATCTGTTGCGAATAGGTATTATAATCATCCCAAACGGAGTCGAATATCTGCTTTATTTCGCCGTAGGCGGCTTCTTCGTCGAAGAGGATATGCTTAACCCATTCAAGACCGCTTCCGGATTGCTGATATCGATATGTACCTGTGTGCCACCACTGATTGTTCAGGATGCGGTCGTCATTCGGGAACTTCTCCTTGAGTTTCGCCGCCAACGACAGGCTCTGTTCGCACGGTGGCTGCAGTCCAAACCACAAGTCTTCGTAGTCATTGAGCTGGAACTGCGCGGACAGCCTGAAACCATCCTTCAGAACAATGCTAAACAAGGTAAGACGTTCACAGGATGCGTCAATCGACAGTTCTCGGAGACTTTCCTTAATACCCTTTTCCTTAATCCAACGATTCATCAGCATCCGCAGAGTTTCCCGCAGTTTTTCATCGGCAACACCCTGATTCAACAGGTCCCGAATAGCTAATGCAGCTTCAAACATTTCCCTGTTTTCAAACAATACGTCACTTCCGTCCATACTGAGCAATCCTTTCACTTCAAACAGACTGTAATAGTTTTTCAACGGACTGTATACATTCGGACAGCGCCTGACGGCCTCATGCCCGAGCAGTCCTTTCAGCCATTGTCTCACGGATGTATGCCAGGAGAGACACCCGGTAGGCTTACCCGTAACCGGAGAACGACCGTCCGGCGTCAGAAAATAGACAGCGTTTTGCGCACAATGCCCAATCGCTTTCCAATAGCGTTCGATTTGTCCCTGTTGCTCTCCGGCATACAGTTTCACTTCGATTACAACCTTGCAATTGAAATCCGTGATATAAAAATCTACGCGCTCCGCGGATGTCACCCAAACCTCGCGCTTTACGCATGCTTTTGAAAAATCAAACGCTTGCGGGAAATTCTGCAGGCATTGCCTGCAGAAGGTCTTCAACGGCATGCATCCCAGTCCGTGGTCGCCTTTGGGATTCAGGATATAGGCCAGCACATCGCTGCATTCATTTTCCAGACGATCCACCCGCAATGCCCGAAGCACATTGAAATTCGCCCCATCGGCATTCTGTGTCTTCCGGGCGGCAACGACCTCTTTCAGCAGTTTTTTTATAGTCTCTGACTCCATAGCACCTCCTTACGCAGAGTTCCATACTCTGTGTGTAGGATAGTACTTATGGAAATAACTGTCAAACGGCCCGCTTGCAGGCGGGGCTCGCCGAAGTGGGAGGGGAGCGTATCGGGGGCGTGGAGGGCGTTGATTCATGCTGCCACCTCGCCTTCCCGTAACTGACAGGCCGTAAGTTTCCCTATGGCAGCGCCATAGCCTTCTGGGATATGCTGACAGAAGGAGGCGTGATTGACTTCCAGATATCTCCGATGGTGAAACCTGAGAAATGCGACGAAAGCACACGCACAATGACCGAACAATAGCACTTCGCCCTCGACTCCTTTGCGAGTCGTTTCACTTCGCGTATGGCCATACCAGCCTCTGCAGAGAGCGAACGGGCGCCCGGTGTTCGGCACAGCCGAATTTCGTGTTGTGCATCCCCGCCCCGCGTGAAAACACCGACATCCCCCGGAACGTCCCACCAAATCCCGCGGGAAACGGGACATCGCATTTAATATTTGACATTCGACTGAAATAAGTTTATTATACTCATATATAGTTTGAGATGGGGCGGTGATGCGCTTGCATCTTCCCGCCACCCTCAAACGCTAAAGTTGCGTTGACGCATACTTTTCGTCTGGGAGAAACTACCACTTTCAACAGGAGCGAAAAGCATTGCGGAGGGCGCACTAGGGACCAATCCCTGGTGTGCTTTCTTCCGTGTTGTTTTCCTGTAAGGCTGTGGTAGGCCTCTCCTAGAAACAATTCTGGACGGAAGCACGCCTTTTTTGTGGGATATTGTCTGATTCCCGATAAACGTACTTCTTCCGGGAAACGGATACGGCATTGCTTTGCGAAGCGTTGTCGTACAAGGAAGGAGTAGGATGTGGGAAATATTACCTTTTTGGGAGTAGAAGGCTCCGGTAAAACCGTGCTGACGATGGCATTGGTCAATGCCTTTAAGAAATATGAGCGTCAGGGCTATTTTCTTCGGCCTGAAACACGTGGGGCATTCCGATTCACAGCTCAGGTTCCGGACCCGATAACACCGGATAATTTACCGCATCAAACCGTGTCTCTAAAGCAGTTGGCGTGGTCTGTCGTCCGGGATGGCGAGGTCATTCGCCCGATGGACGTATTGGATTATCCCGGAGAGCTTTACCGTTTGGCCTTTTTGGATGCGGAAGACGATCCGGACCCGGAAGGATTTAAAGCGCGGGTTAATGCGCATCACGATGAAATTACTGCGATGCTGCAGCATCTGTTCGATTCGGATCGAGTATTTGTACTGTTCAACTTCGACGATGCCATTGATTTGGACAAAAATGCAGCCAATCTTGATGCTGTTTGGGTGACAAACGCCTGTCTGGACTTTCTCGGTCGATTGCCGCATCATCCCAAGGTGACGCTGCTGCTTACACAGGTCGACCGCTACTGCGATCTGTCTCTTTACACAATCAATATCCCTCTTTATCTGAATCGTTATCTGCCGCTGATTAAACGTAATTTTCCTGACCTTGATATTGAACTTGTCTCTGTGTTTGGGCCGAATAATAACATGGTCGGTGTGGACGAAGTTATTCGTCGCTGCATGGAAGCATAATGGAGTTGTGTTATGGGACAGGTCACTTTCTTAGGCGTTGAAGGTTCAGGTAAGACAGTGCTGACAATGGCGTTGGCACAGGTGTTTCGTCGGCACGAGAAAGATGGCTGGACGATGGTTCCGGAGTCTCGGGAAGCCTTTCGTTTTCAGTCAATGTTGCCGCAGACATGGACACCGGACGCGTTGCCGCATCAGACAACCTCACTCAAATATCTGCCGTGGTCCATTCGGTACAACGGCGAGGAGCAGCAAAAGCTGGATGTTCTGGATTATCCGGGGGAGCTGTACCGTTTGGCCTTTCTGGATGCCTCCGACGACCCCGACCCTGTCGGTTTCAACGAACGTGTAACGGCCCACCGGAATGAAATCAACGAACTGCTTTCATATCTGAGTCAGTCCGAACAGATATTTGTTCTCTTCAATCTCGCGGATGCCATATCCCCGGAAGCGAACCCGGAAAATCTGGATGCCATTTGGGTGACGAACGCGTGTCTGGACTATCTGCACCGTCTGCCGTCCAAACCTCGGATAACGCTGTTGCTGACGCAGTTTGGTCGGTACACAGAGTCCCCCTCGGATACGCCTGTGTTTTTCATGCAGAAGTATTTGAACCTGATTATTCGTAATTTTCCCCAACTGGATGTTATCGGGGTTGAATCCTTTGCCGATGAAAATTCATCATATGGTATCAATCACGTGGTTGCGCGCTGTTTGGGACAGGCACCTGTTCTTAAAGCCTCATTAACAACACTTGAACCGAAAACTTTTACGAAGGCATATTTCAAGAAGAAGGAACATTTTTCGTTTCCGGACGGGTATAAAAAACTTGCGTTGAGTATTGAATCCGATTGGATGATGACGTATTGGAAAACACGAAATGCCCCGTTTTTTTTGAAACAGGAGGTAGAGTCGATGTCGTATGCTGAAGTGATGCAGGATTTGAAATTACTGTCTACGACACTTTTGACATCACTCGACGGAAATCCTTCTGGCGGCTCTTTTTCAAAAAGGCCCCGGATGAAACTTTATTACACTTACAAAAAATGTAAATCTGTACAGGTTTCGAGCAAGACGGGCATCTGTCTAAAAAAACGGCTTGTGAGTGAATTGTCGTGGAAACTTGACCATACCGATGACTGGTTGCTATGGTTAATTGCTTTGGGCATTAGTGTCGCATTGATAGCTATAGGGATGCTTCTTGTGGTTTGAATGGAAATGCTGTAAATTCATGATTCAGACTAAATCATCATACGAACGACAAGTGTCACACAGGCCATATCGGTCTGTGGTGCGTTCGTATGGTGAAGCGGGGAAATGGAGCCACCAGGCAGACGAAGAGACACAGACGGCGAAGGTTTGTCCTCCAACTTACAAGGAGCCCTACCTGACCGCGCCGGCGAACGGCAGACGGGTTACACGGCTCAACGCTGACTGGATAAACAAAACACCAGTGGAATACCGAGAAACTGTATATTTCGAGCCGACAGCGATGTCAGAACTCGGGAGGACAAACGCAACGGCTGAAGCCACCCCTACGATGAATAAAGATGTTGCTTCAGTGCAGGCGCGGGTATGGTTTGATTATTTTCGGCGTCCGTGGACGCATTGGTGGCGTTATGTATTGGGTTTGGGAGTCGTAGCTGCAATTGCAAGCGGTCTACTTTATCAGGCGTTACCCGACACACACCCGCTCTATACAGGGGTTATGGCGGCGTGGATACCGTTAAGCCTGGTGACATTCTTCTGGGAACTGGACCACTCGCGCCGTGTGAATATCGGCACGATAGTCGGCGTCCTGCTGATGGGCGGCATCGGATCTTTCATTCTCTCGCTGATGCTTTATGATGTAGTGACGCTTCAGGGAGATGGTTGGGCCGGCATTGTGGAAGAACCTGCAAAAGCAGTGATGCTGTCTGCTTTCCTGATGAACCCTAAGAAGTATCCCGGTATTTTGTCTGGCCTGACGTTAGGCGTGGCAGTCGGAGCAGGGTTCGCGATAATCGAAACGTTCAGCTATGCCTATCGGTTCAGCGGCTCGGAACTCCCCTCCACGGAGGTTTTGCTGTTGCGGGGCCTTTTGTCCCCGTTGATGCATATATCATGGACCGCGGCACTTGCCGGCGCGTTATGGAAGGCACGCGGCCCCGGAAAATCAGGCGGGTCGGCATTCCTGTCCGGCGAGGTCTGGCTGATTTTGATTGCAATGATTGTGTTTCATGGATTTTGGAACGTTTTGGGGCCCTTGACATACGCTTCTGTAGCGGTATGGGCATTGATATTTCGATATGTTAAGTGCGGTGTCGCACAGCAGACCGCGTGAAAGGATGGTTGCCGATGACAATGTTACCATTAGCTGTTTATACGGCAGAACATGGTCTGAACTGGACTTATCCAAGAGCTGAGATTTCATTTGCCGAATTGGATGCCTGCAGAAAAGCATTGGGCAATCTTCCGGATTTTGACTCCGGCGAGCCCGGATACGAAGGCATCTGGGCAACACACGACAAAGTGTTTGCCATACGCTGCCAAAGTGTTAAGGCGTGGGATTTTCGGGGACGGGATGCGACGTATCTCGCGGTGACATGGATGCCGCGGGAAGAGACGGTCGGAGTTGATTTTGAATCATTGCTTCGGTCCAATGCACTCTGTATACCAGCCCATAAGCCGGAGCCGTTTTTTGAGGTTCGGCTGGATCGGGTCCGACGCATGGCGGAAGGCCAGGAACTTTCGCTTCTGACGGATTTTCGTGCGGCAGCGGGCGTTATTGCCAATGCTGCAGGAAAAACCGTCCGACTTCGACGAACGTTGGGGGCCGCAGGTGTCAGCGTTTCAATTGACCGCATCATGCCGACGGCCGCGCCCATGGCCGGGCATATGCCCTATGATGTGAGCGAACCTCGCCAGGTTCACAGTGTGACCGATCGTCCATCTTCACGTCCTTCAGGGCTGTATCTGCCTTGGAAACTGGCGATACCGTTGATTTTATGGGCTTTGATTGCGACAATTGGACTGGTTGTCTTGGCGCTGAATATGCCCAAAGACGGTTGGCGGACGCTGTCGACAAGGCTGAATACGGTATCCGAGACTGTCTCAGAGTCGCCGGTGTTCGTGAAGAAGGGTCTGGAAAAATTCCATAAGTCGGGCAAAAGTGAGCGTACGACGCCAAACCAAACAGAGCCCAAACAAAATTCCGAACCCAAAACACGTGATTTCTGCCAGACCCTTTTCGGATATGACAGTGGGTATCTGATGTCGGCCCCCATCTCCGAACCGAAGATGACAATAATGATTTTTGAACGTACCGGAGAACCTCATACAATGATTACTCCGACTCGGCAGACATATGGAGTTATTCGTATTTATCGGGAAGGAAAGGATAGCCATGAATGAAGCTGACAGATTTCTGAAAGAGCAGCAGACCGGAGATCCTCAGGTAAGGGGTTCATCGTCCTTTAATCGTGACCAACGCGCCGGGAGCGACACATTCAGAACGGAGGGCCCGTGGGCAAAAAACGGAACAGCACATCCCGAGGATGCGCAATTTGCCTGGGGCAAAAACGCTTCTGATACGATATCTGCTCCGGCGCACGCATGCCCAGAAACACCTTCCAGCGGACCGCGTACAGAACAGCGTGTGGTTCCATTCGGGGAAGCTTGCCGCAGATTTTGGGAGAGATGGACATTTGACGGCCGTGCTTCACGTTCCGAGTATTGGTGGGCATTCCTGATGACCTTCCTTTGCAACATAGGATTCGGCATCCTGGGAGTTTTCGTTCTGCCAGTGGCAACTGCCCTACAGATACTCTTCGCTGTGATTGTTTTGTTGCCGCAAACAGCAATCATGGGAAGACGCTTGCATGATATCGGCCAGCCCGCACATACGGCGGTGATCGCATGTTGCCTTGGCGTCGCCTATAATGTCTGTCTTTATGCAGTCCCGAATATGGCCGGCTTTGTATTAATACCATTAATGCTCGTCGGGCTCTTCCTATTTGCTGTTGCTTTAATGCCAAGTAAGCCACAGCCAAACGCTTACGGCCCCGTACCAAATGTTTTTAACTTGGATTAACTCACAGAAAGGAAATTCGTCATGAATGAAGCAGATACATTTCTAAGGGATAGGCTGGCAACCTCTGCTGAGGCCCCGGAAGGAAATCCGACAGAGATGAGGCAGGTTATGGTCTCAATGAAGACCGCGTGGATTAATTATTGGACACGTTGGACTTTCAATGGACGCGCATCCAGATCCGAATATTGGTTTATGGTACTCGCCTTCGTTTTGATTAATTTCGTCGGTTCATTTATCTTAGGTATAGTTGATACTGTGGCTTTCGGTCATCAGTTACTTACGCTGATTTTCAGAATCGTCCTGACCGTGGCAGCCTTGGTTCCCGGATGGTGTATTTGGGTTCGAAGATTACATGACATCGGGTATAATGGCTGGTATGCAGTTGTTGCGCTTGTTATGTGGGTTATTGGTATTCCGCTTTCGCTGACGATTCTGTCCAGGACGACTGCAGGAATAGCAATCATTATAATCGCCTTTATATATGAGATTGCCTGTCTTTGTTGGAGTGTTCGCCGCAGCGATCCGAAAACGAATAAATACGGTCCCGTCCCAAATCTTAAACCGATACGTAAATAACGTCTAAGAGATATAAGTATGAATGAGGCAGAAAAGTTTCTGAATCGTCGCAGAGGCGATTCAATGGGAAGTTTTGCATCTCGGCATCAGGGGGGCAACGTACAAAAAATGGCATCCGTCGGAGATGCATGGAGTAGGTTCTGGTCAGGCTGGACCATTCAAGGAAGGGCTTCCCGCTCTGAGTATTGGTTCGCAGCACTGCTTATCTTCTTAATGAACGTTGGAATCCTATGGATTTTGGCTGTAATTGAAGGTCAAGTTTTTGCGAATGGGGTTATCCTGCTTTTGGGACTGCTGACCATGTTTGTTATTGAAGGCTGGCCCGGGCTTTGCATTGACGGACGGCGCCTACACGATGTTGGAAAATCCGCACTTCATCTGCTTGTCCCCTACATTGGAATCGGGCTCATGATTACCGGAATCTGCCTCTTTCAGGTTAAACCGTATTTCGGAGTTGCGATTGTGATTACTGCAGGTGTCGTGTCCTTCGTTTATACGGCAATGCTGCTCGTTTTCACTTTGCTGAAAAGCACCAGCTACCAAACGAAATACGGAGACGTCCCCTTCCTGAAGGACAGGAGAGAATAGAATGCACCCCTCTATTATATCGTAAATGATTTTTCTCCGGGTAACAACGCCATCTTTGGCTACCCCAAAACAAAACGCCCCCGCGCATCACCTGCGCGGGGGCGTTTCTCTTTCGGGGAGGGCCCGCTTACAGGCGGGGCTCGCCGAAGTGGGAGGGGAGGGTATCGGGGGCGTGGAGGGCGGCGACCCAGTCGGAATGCGGGAGGGCGGTACCGGCCCAGGAGAGGTCGATGCGGAAGCGGCGGAAGCCGTTTTTGCGGAGATCCGCCACGTGGTCGAGCGCGGACCAGGGTCGTTCGCCGAAGGTGCTCCACAGTTTTCCGATGCGCGTGATGCGCAGGGGGAATCCGTTGCGGTCCAGCAGGGTGCCGGCATCCGTCAGGGGCTTGGTGAAGGCCATGAAGAAGGGGGCGTACTGGCAGATGAGCACTTCGCGCGCGGGTTCTTCCGGCAGGCTGAGCAGGTTCGGCAGGTTGGCTTCGGGGCCGGTGACGGCCCCGGTCAGTCCCATATCGCGCTGTAGGGCAACGGCTTCGGGATTGACGGCGTACCAGGTCCAGTCCGCGGTGATGTCGAAGGCATCGCAGGCGGGCTGAACGTCCTGCAGCAGCTGCCACGAGGTCAGATCGGCACATTCGAAGCAGCGGTAGCCTTTGTCGCTCAGTTCGCCGACGAGCGCGGCCATGGGTCCGAGATCGGCGTCTCTCAGCGCGGGCGGCAGGGCGAAGCGGATCATGCCGCGATGCACGGCGTCGCGCCAGGGCTGCGTTTCTTCGAAGGTGCTCTGCGCATGCAGCGTGACGACCACCTTATCGGGTCTCTTCTTTCCGAGCACGCTCACGGGCTGGAGCACGGACACTTTTACGGTGTACTGCGGTTCGCCGGCATCGGGTCCCGTTTCGGTGCGGGCGGGCTCGAGGTCGGCTTCTGCGGGGAGCGGTTTTTCTTCGGCAACGGCTTCTTCGCGGGCGGCTTCGGCCCAGGCGCGGCGGGTGGCATTGAGCAGCGAGGCGGGCAGGAAGAGTCCGTCCGGATTATTGAAGGTGAGTTTCCGCAGCCAGAAGCCGTCCTCACCGAGACGGGAGAGGAGTTTGTGGGCGGCCGCTTCGGAGCGGGCGGGATCTTTGGCCGGGGCGAGGGTGGCGGGGGTGGATCGGGTGACGCCGCTGCCGCTGAGTTCGATAGTGTCGGCACGCAGGGTGAGGGTGAGATCGGCCGGGGTGAGCGCACGGAGTTCGGTCGTACGGGGACGGTTCACCGGGAAGGCCCGGCGAACGGCCTGTGATGCCGAACAGTAGACGGTGGCACCGCGCGGGATGTCGCCCACGCCGGGCGGCAACGACACATCCACGGTTGTGCCGGCGGGCAGGGTGACGGCGGTGCGGCGCGTACGGGCATCGCGCAGACGGTCCACGGCAAAGCCGATGGGACGTCCGCCCTCGGGCGGATCGATCTGCAGGCCGTCGTGCTTTTCAAGGGCGCGTGCGGTATCGAAGCTCATCCAGCGGTGACCGTCCGTATCGCGCAGCACGCGGCGGACCTTGCCGATGGGAGCGCCGCGGTGGCCGATGCAGAGGCTGTCGATGATCTGCTCGGGGGCGACGCGGGTGCTTTCGGTATAGAGGGGCGTCCAGGGACGCGAGAAAATGGTGCGGAGGTCTTCGGCCTTGGATTCGCGCAGGGAGGGCGTGAGTTTTCCGTCGAGCAGTGTCCGGTAGATATCGGTAACGGCGGCGACGTAGAGGGGATTCTTCATGCGGCCTTCGATTTTGAGCGAGGCCAGCGGCAGGGAACGCAGCAGGTCTTCCCGGTCGAGGGTCGCCAGATCGCGCATGGAGAAGGGATGACAGGCAACGGATTCGGACCCGAGTTCGCGTCCGCCTTCGCGGAAGGCCTGTCGGCAGCAGTAGGCACAGCGTCCGCGGTTGCCGCTGCGTCCGGTGGCGAGCGACGAGAAGAGGCAGAGTCCGCTGATGCTGTAGCAGAGGGCCCCGTGCACAAAGACTTCGATTTCCACGCCGGCGGCGCGTCCGATATCCGCCGCTTCTTTTAGGGTCAGTTCTCGGGCGGTGACGACACGTTCGAAGCCGAGGGCCTTCAGTGCGCGGGCACCGGCGGTGGAGGTGCAGGCCAGCTGCGTGGAGGCATGCAGGTGAATGGTTGGGAAGTGCTTCCGGATGATGCGGGCAAGGCCCAAATCCTGCACAATCACCGCATCCACGCCAACCTTGGCGAGCAATGCCAGCGAGGGAATCAAATCGGCGCGTTCACGGGTTTCAAGCAGGGTGTTGAGGGTCACATAGACCTTGCGGGGACGTTCGAGTCCGTGCGCATAGGCGACGATGGCGGCGAAGGCTTCGTCGTCGAAGTTCTGCGCATCGGCGCGCGCAGAGAAACGGCTGAGACCGAGATAGACCGCATCCGCACCGTAGGCGAAGGCGGCAATGGCGGCATCAAAAGAACCAGCAGGAGCAAGAAGTTCGGGCAACATGGGGAATAGTGGATAGTGGAGTGTGGACAGTGGAGTGTGGAGGGTGGACAGTGGAGTGTGGCGGGTGGGCTGCGCCCGTACCCTTTTTCGCTTCGCTTAAGTGAATCGTGAACGGTGAAGCCGGAGGCGGTCGCTGTTGGAAAGCCGTGTGGCGGCGGCCACCCGAAACGGTTCACTGTTCACTCCCATTTTACCAGATAACCGCCGTCACGCCGGGCGGGAGGGCGGCGTCGATGCGGTCGCGTTCGGCTTCGGGCAACGGGCAGTTGGAAAGGATGAGAGTTTTCAGCGTACGCCAGGGGGTAAGATCTTTAGGAAGGGCGGTGAGGCGGGTGTCGGAAAGATCGAGGAACTCGAGTCCGGCACCGAGGCGGTCCGGCACCGAGGTCAGCGGATTGCCAGAGAGGTTCAGTCGCTTCAGGGACTTCGGCAGCGTTTCGGGCACGGCGGTGAGGCGGTTGTGGGCCAGATAGAGGCGTTCGACCGAGTCGGGCAGGAGCGGAAAGACGGTGAGGCGGTTGGCATTCAGACGCAGCCAGCGGAGTTTGGTGCCGCGCATATCGGGCAGCGTTTTCAGCAGGTTGCGGTCGAGATTGAGATAGGTCAGCTGCTTCAGCGCGGGGATGTCTGTCGGCAGTGCGGCGAGACGGTTGTCCGCCATCCAAAGACGTTCGAGACCGGCCGGCAACAGCCCGTTGGGCATGAACGGAAGATTGTTGGCCGAGATATTGATGTCGCGCAGGGTCTTGGGCAGATGGAGCGTGTAGACCATTTCGGCCCCGACGGCGCGCAGATGCAGGGCCTCGAGTCCCTGCAATTCAGCGGGCGTGGGACGCGGTGCATCGCGTCCCTGACGCATCAGCGTACCAGAGGCGCCGAGCGCACAGGCGCACAGCACGGTCAGCAGGCAGAGGCAGCGGCGAAGGCTCAGTCCCATTGTGCGATTTCTCCGCAGAGGATGGGTTCGACAGTCCCGTCCGGATGTTCGAGCAGCAGGGCACCGTCGTCGCGGATGCCGCGCGAGATGCCTTCGGTCGGGTCTGTGCCGAGTTTTACGGTGATGGGATTGCCGCGTTTGATGTCGAGGGCATCGAGTTCGGCGCGCAGGGCGGGGAGTCCGCCAGTGCTCCAGCGTTCGTGCAGGCTTTCGAAGGCCTTCAGCACACGGGCGAGCAGATCGAGACGGTCGATGCGTCCATCGAGTCCGACGGCACGATAGGCCACAGCTTCGGGCACGGCTCCGACGTTGATGCCGATGCCGACCACAATGCCTTCGATGCCTTGGGCGGAGGTCTGCGCCTCACAGAGGATGCCGCAGATTTTCCGGTCGCCGACAAGCACGTCGTTGGGCCATTTAAGGCCCGCTTCGACACCGAGGTCGCGCAGGGCCAAGGTCACCGCGAGACCAGCAACGAGCGGCAGCGTGGCGGCGATTTCGGGCGGAAAATCGGGACGCAGGAGCAGCGAGAAGAGAAGTCCCTGTCCGGGTTCGGAGAGCCAGGTGCGTCCGAGACGTCCGCGGCCGGCGGTCTGCACTTCGGAGACAACCAGCGTTCCCTCGGGCGCTCCCGCTTCGGCGCGTTTCAGGAGTTCGTCGTTGGTGCTGGTGCAGGTATCGAGAAAGGTGGCGGCGCGTCCGAGGAGCTTTGTCTTCAGAAAGGATCCGAAGGTGCGCTCGCGTAGCCACTGCAGGATGGCGGTATCGGCTGCGGCGAAGTCGAGCATCGCAAGTCGGTCGGGGGCACACCAGCAGTATTCAGTGTGTTCTGTGAGCACGGGCTCGCAGCAACCGTCGTCGCAGACGCAGAGAATGCCGTTGAGATCAATGGTGAATTCGGGGTATTCGTGATGCACCACCGGTGCATCGGCAATGGCCCGGATGTTCATCTTCAGCTCCTCGGATACCTCGCGGACCGCCGCCTGGGAAGCGGTTTCGCCGGGTTCGAGTTTGCCGCCGGGGAACTCCCAGCGGTAAGCGGTAGAGGCAAACTTCGAGGCCCCGCGTTTCACGCAGAGCACCTCGCCCGCGGCATTCACAATCAGCGCAGCAGCAACATTCAGATGCATAACAGCTCCTTTAGGCATTCGGCGACAGATTGGGACGCAGCTTCTCGGCCTCCTCGCGCAGCTTCGGCAGGATGTGGTCGTAGATGCGTTTCCAGGCCTCGCAGAGAAAGGACAGCTTGCGCGGATCGCGCGAGGCATCGTGGCCCGTGCGGTTCTTCGGACAGTCCCCCTCGCAGAGAAAATCGTAGGGACAGGTTTTGCAGGCGACATTCTTCGTACACTTGCGGCAGGCAAAGCACTTGCGCATCGGATTGTCGAGGATTTCGTCCCAGTCCTGCTCCATCAGATTGCCCAGCTTCAGTTCGGGGCGCACAAAGAAGTCGCAGGGATAGATGTCGCCGTTGTGCTCCACCACCAGGTACTCGTCGCAGGAGGACCCCATGGCGCAGCTGTTGGCCTGACCAGTCAGAATCTTTCCGACAATGCTGTCGAAGAGACGCACCGAGACCTTTGTACGGTCGTTCGGATACCACTCGTCGAAAATGGCACAGATGAAATCGGCCCACTCGTCCGCCGTGATGGCGTAAGAAATCAGGTTGTCATTGCTGTCGAATTCAATGCACTCGATGAACTGCATAAACTTGGTGCCGAGTTCGTCGCGCAGATAACGGTAGGTGCCGACAGGATCGTGCACATTGCTCTGAGAGACCAGGGTGAGAATATTGAATTCCGTGCCGGCGGCTTTGAGCCGGTCCAGCGCACGCATCACCGCAGCGTGGCTGCCGTGGCCGGCGGCATCAGGACGGCGCTCGTTGTGCACGGCCTCGGGTCCGTCCACGCTCATGCCGACCAGAAAGTTGTTCTTCGTGAAGAACTCGGCCATCTCATCCGTCACTAATGTGCAGTTGCTTTGCACGCAGTTCTGAATGTTGGCCCCGGGCCGCGCATAACGGCGCTGAAGCTTTACCAGCTTTTTGTAAAAATCGAGGCCCATCAGCAGCGGTTCGCCGCCCTGAAACGCAAAGTTGTGGGTCGGCATCGGAAGCGCGAGATAGCTGCGGACCAAGTGCGTCAGTGTTGCGTCGGACATCCGATGCACCTTAGTTTCGGGATAAAGTTCTGCCCGCCCAAGATAAAAACAGTAGGCGCACCGCAGATTGCAGTCTGCGCCAGCGGGTTTGATCAAAAGGGAAAACGGTTTCATAACCCCCTATTATAGCGAAAATTACAGCGCACTGCGTCGCTTTTTTGAACGCCGTGCGGGGCCGTGCAGGGACGGACGCAGAACCCCAATGAGCCGCCCTTGGCGGCTGCTCGGAGAGTTACGCCATCAGAAGGATCATACAGAGGACCGTCCCCGCCTGACCGTATACTTACAACGGCTCCCAGGCTGTATCGCGAAGGGTACGGTCGTCGGGATGAAAGACAAGACCGACTGCGATAACCGGTTTACCTTTACCGCGGTGCGGGGCTGCGTAATCCCGGTCGATAATCTGCTTCACGGCGGTCTTTGCAGAGAGGCGTTTGCCGCGTTTGAGCTCGAAGATATAGATATACTTCGGCGTCTCGGCAACAATGTCGCAGCGCTTACGCGAGGACTGCGCGCATTCGCATTGGCAGAGGAAGCCTCCGCCGAGCAGGGCCGTATGCAGAATGCTCTGATAATGCGACTCCGGCGGATGGGGGTCTTTACTATGGCTCGGCTGGGCTGCATACAGCGCCGTCAGCGAAGTCAGAAACTCATCCATCTTGCCATCTTCGAGATACGCCAGCGTCTGTAGGCACCAGCCTTCGCGCCGTGCACGGATATCCGCAAGAAAGCGGTACATATCGCGGCGTACCTCTTCATCCGGGAACCTAAGCGTGACCGTATCGGAATCGAGACTGCCTTCGGAAATGGTCAGGTAGCCGGTCTGATACAGCATCGGGATTGGATCCAGCGCATCCAGTTCGGTGGAGGTTTCCAGCGCATCGATATTGGTCGTAATGCCGCTTTCAAAAGGCAGTGCGGTAACATCGTGCGTTTTCAGAAACCATGACAGCATCTGCGGCCGTCCGGTCCTGGTCCAGGGCGCTTCGAACTTCAGGCTTTCGCCGGTCAGCGTCTGAGCAATGGAGACCGGATTGTAGACTTTGGTTTCCGCCCGTGTGAAGCGGTAGCCATTGAACCAGCGGCGCAGCTCCTCACGGTAAGCCGCGTAGGGCATCCGCATCGCCTCAGCCCGATGGTGCATGTGTTCGGAGAAATAGGTATCAAGCTCGGTTTCAGTATAGCCAAGCATGCCGGCACAGGAAGGTTCGGTGCTGAGATCGACGGGACTGTTCAGCGACGAAAAAACCGAAAACTTCGTAAAGCGCGCAACGCCGGTCATCAGCATAAAGCGGATGTACCGTCCGTTCATTTTTTTGAATGATGCATAAAACGGAGCCAGGCAGGCGCGGATCTCTTTGGCCAACACCGGATTGTCCAGTGCATGATCGATCGGGGCATCATACTCGTCAACCAACACAGCAATCGGCGTATTTCCGTTGTCGGAAAGCTTTCTGACAGCCCGCTTGAAATTGGTCGTCGCCGGCGCATCCGGGTCGTAGCTATAATTGGCAGCACTGAGCGCATCTTCGATACATTCGGAAAAGCCGTCTCTGAAATCATCCATCGTCGCGACATTGACATCGCTGAAATCCAAATGGATTACAGGAACCACCGGCCAGGCGTAGTCCGTCTGCGTATCAATATAAAGGCCTTTGAAGAGATCGCGCCGTCCCATGAAAATAGATTCAAGCGTCGACAGCATCAGCGACTTGCCGAAGCGCCGGGGACGGGAGAAGAAGAAACTGCTCCGTCCCGGGTCTGTGATCAGACGATGCAGATACATGGTTTTGTCCACGTAGATGCAATCGCGCTTCCGCAGATCGGCAAAATTGGCGCTGGTGTCAAATATCGCTTGCATGAACATAGTATAACACAAGATGCCTCCGTACGCTTTATGCGTGCGGAGGCAGGCAGCAGCGTGTGGAAAGCCATGCGATGAAAATGCCGACGGGACACCCCGCGCAGAACCCCAATGAGCCGCCTGCGGCGGCTACCTGGGGAGCTGCGCCCCCCAAACCCTCGGCAGGCAGCGCACCGACACACGCACAGCGCCATGCTCAGTGCGCCACATGATCGCACGCGAGGTGCCCCGGCCGGGCCTGCTTACGGGGACGCGGGGGGCTGGGGGTGTCCTCCAGGTAGCCGCCAAGGGCGGCTCATTGGGGTTCTGCGAAAAAAGCCTTGCCCCACGCCCCAATGCTGTGATAAGGTAAACGCAGTATGCGCAGAAGGAGGCCCATCATGGCACGCTTATTCGGCTGGGACTACAGCACCCCTTACTACTACATGGTCACCGTCAAACGGCTGCGGGGTCTGAAGCCGTTGGCCTATCTTTCTTCAAAAGCGGAATGGGGGCGTCTGCCCAACCGTCTGACCCGAAAACTGACCGAAGCCATCAGCCGCGTCCGGTCAGCGTACGGCTGCGGGATTGAGTCACTGGAGCCCTACGTCATCATGCCCGACCATCTGCACTTTCTGATTAAAATCGCCGATGTGCGGGACCGTCCGGTCCTGGACGTATTCGTGAAAGATCTGATTGAAGCGATGACTGAGGCCTACAATGCCTGTACCGGCCATGCCGGCGAAGTCTTTGACCGCGACTGGCACGACCTCATTGTAAAGAAGGTTCACCAGCTGAGCAACTTTGCGAACTACATCCGCGACAATCCGAAAAACTACCTGATGCGTATCAATCACGGCGGCTACTTCTGTCGCCTCCGCGGGCTGATCCACTGGCGGCTTGGGCCGACACCGTTCGATCTTTACGGCAATCCGGAACTGCTCAGCGAACCTGCGATGCTGGCAATCAAAGTGACGCGCAAAACAGGCCCGGGACAGCCGACCTGGGAAAACGTGATGGCTCTCTGCCGGCGGTGGCGTCCGGGTGTCACCGCTGTCGGCACCTGGTATTCGCCGGCCGAGCAGAAGGCCCGCGATCTGATTCTGGAACACGGCGGCAATATTATTCAGCTGTGTCCGCACGGCTTTCCGGACCGCTGGGCTCCGAAAGGCGAGTGGACGCGCAAATGGGGGGCCAAGGGACGGCTGCTCTTTATCTCGCTGTATCAGCCGGAAACGCGGCAGCCGGAGCGGGGCGTCACCCCGGCCCGCTGTCACTTTCTGAACGAGGTGGCGGCAGCCATGGCCAAGATGGTGTATGACACGCGTGCCGAAGATGCCGCCGGGCTGCCTCTTCTGCCCCCGGATAAGTATGTACCCCGCCGTTACGGACAGGAGGCCGCACTCAGCCGGGCAGCCCGCAGAAGAGCGCACGAAAAGCGGTCGTGAGGCGGGAGCACCGAAAAGGTGCCGTGAGGGTGCCGTGGGGGACAAACCACGCCCACGGCCACCGCCCTGCCGCCGCCTTACCCGGCGTTCCCGTTTAGGCCCCCGCTTTACCCCTGCCCCTCCGGGCATAAAAAAAGCCCGCACGTTTGTGCGGGCTTTTTTGATTGTCTGGCAAACGCCGGAGCAATTAGTCGTCGTTTTCGGAGTAGCCGTGGACCTTGCCTTCTTTACGGCGCTTTTCGACGATTTCGTCCTGCAGGTTTTTGGGCACAGGCTCGTAGTGGTCGAAGACCATGGTGAAGGCGCCGCGGCCCTGGGTGAGGGTGCGGATGGTGTTGGAGTAGCCGAACATTTCGCCCAGGGGAACGAAGCCGTGGACGAGACGGGCACCGCCGCGCTCTTCCATGCCTTCGACGCGGCCGCGGCGCTGAGACAGCGAACCGGTAGCGGCGCCCATGTAGTCTTCGGGGACAACCACTTCGACCTTCATGATGGGCTCGAGGAGCTGGGGCTGGCTCTTCAGGAACACTTCCTTGAAGCACTGACGGGCAGCGGTCTGGAAGGCGAATTCCGAGGAGTCGACGTCATGGTAGGAACCATAGAACAGGGTGGCCTTGAGCGGGAGCACGGGATAGCCGGCCAGAGGACCGGATTCCATGGCAGCGCGGGTGCCCTTTTCGACGGCGGGGATGTATTCGCCGGGGATGACACCGCCCTTGATGTCGTTGACGAACTCGAATTCCTTGCCGTCTTCCTGGGGAGCGAACTTCATGCAGACATGGCCATACTGACCACGACCACCGGACTGCTTTTTGTGCTTGTATTCGCCTTCGCCAGGAACAGCAATCGATTCGCGGTAAGCGACTTCGGGACGGCCGACTTCGCATTCCACCTTGAATTCGCGTTTCAGACGGTCAACGATGATTTCGAGGTGAAGTTCACCCATACCAGAAATGATCGTTTCGGAGGTTTCCTGGTCGAACGCCACGGTGAAGGTGGGGTCTTCCTGAGCGAGGGTGTGCAGGGCGTTGCCGAGCTTTTCGTTGTCGCCGCGGGAGACGGGCTTCACGGCGATGGAGATCACCGGAGCGGGGAAGTCGATAGACTCGAGGGTGATGGGGTGCTCGACATCGCAGAGGGTATCACCCGTGCGGGTCTGGGGCAGGCCGATGACGGCGACGATATCGCCAGCGCAGGCTTCTTCCAGCTTTTCCTGGTGGTTAGCGTGCATACGGAAGAGGCGGGAGATGCGCGCCTTCTTGCCGATGGAGGAGTCGAGGATTTCTTCGCCAGCGACGAGCTTACCAGAGTAAACGCGGGTGAAGATGATCTTGCCCATATTCTTATCGGCCATGATCTTGAACGCGAGCGCAGAGAGGGGCTCGTCGTCAGAGGCCTTACGGGTGATGGAAGGATCAGCTTCGTCGGTCACGGCGGGAACGTCGAGCGGCGAGGGGAGGAAGTCGACAATGGCATCGAGGAGGGTCTGAACACCCTTGTTCTTAAATGCGGTACCGCAGTAGGCGGGAACGATAGAACGAGAGATGCAGCCAGCGCGGAGGCCCTTGATGATATCTTCCTTGGAGAGGGTACCCTCTTCGAAGAACTTGTTCATCAGTGCTTCATCAGCTTCAGCAGCGGCTTCGATCATCTCCTGGCGCATTTCAGCGGCCTTATCGACGAGCTCAGCGGGGATATCGGAGTAGATCTGCTTCATGCCCATGGATTCCTTATCGTAGGTGATAAGGCGTTCATTGAGCAGGTCGACGATGCCTTCGAAGGTGTCGCCAGCGCCCAGGGGGCAAACCATCGGAACGGGACGAGCGGAGAGCTGGTCGCGCACCTGATCCATCACGGAGAAGAAGTCGGCACCGACGCGGTCCATCTTGTTCACGAAGATGAGCTTCGGCACTTTGTACTTTTCGGACTGACGCCACACCTGCTCGGACTGGGGCTGAACACCACCGACCGCGCAGAAAACAGCAACAGCGCCGTCAAGAACGCGCAGAGAGCGTTCCACTTCAGCGGTAAAGTCCACGTGGCCGGGGGTATCGATCAGAGAGATCATGTAGTCGCCCCACATGACGGCCGTAGCGGCGGAGGTAATCGTAATGCCGCGCTCCTGCTCCTGGGCCATCCAGTCCATCGTGGCGCCGCCTTCGTGGGTTTCGCCGATCTTGTGGTTCTTGCCGGAGTAGTAGAGGATACGTTCAGACGTCGTGGTCTTACCGGCGTCGATGTGGGCCATGATACCGATGTTGCGGACGTGGTCCAAGGGGATTTTGCGTGCCATAATCACTGACTCCTTAATTGGTCAAAATGAAAAAAGTTGTGCTACTGTATCAAAGATTAACGCTTTATGCAACCTTAAAACACGTTTTTACATAAATTTCCATCGTGCACTTCTGGTAAAAGCCCTTTATAAAGGGAAGAGAGGGGCAGATGAGCGGCAGCGTGCGCTTTTTACGGCACAATCCAAAGGCCCCCTGCGTACGCCTCCCCGCCGTCCTCAGTGATGGTCAACGGCACCCCCGAAGGCTCCGTACTTCTGACTTCCGACTTCTGACTTCTGACGTCCGACTTCTGACTTCTGACTTCCGACTTCTGACTTCTGACTTCTGACTTCCGACTTCTGACTTCTGACTTCTGACTTCTGACTTCTGACTTCCGACGTCTCTTCCCTCACGCGCAAGCGCGCATTATGTTATGCTATACAGCAAAGGAACCATTATGAAAAAGACTCTCTTTGCGGCTCTGACCGCGTTCTGTCTCTTCGCTGCCGGCACGATTCGCGCACAGGCCACGTACTTTGACGGCGTTGCGGCGTATGTCAACAGCAAGGTCATCACGGTGGACACCGTAATGCGCGAACTGGCCACAGCGGCCCGACTCCGCGAGCTGCCGCCAGCAGAACAGCAGGCGCAGGTAGCCAAACTCTTTCCTGTGGTGCGCGATGAACTGATTGACCGCATCTTGATTCTGGAAGCCTTCGAATCGTCTGGCGCGCAGCTGCCCCAGCAGGCGGTGACCGAGCGCGTCAACGACATTGTCGCGCGCGATTTTGGCGGCGATGAAGCACGGCTGATTGAAGAGCTCCGCCGCATCCCGATGACCAAGGCCGAGTGGGTGCGCCGCATCCGCGAAAACATCATCGTCCAGGCCATGCAGCAGCTTCAGGTCGGTAAGAAGACCCAGGTAACGCCCCGCCGCGTAAAGGAATACATCGCCGAACACATTGAATCCTTCGAGCAAGCTGCCGCCACGCAGGTCATCTCCGTCATCCTGCCGGCCGACACCCCACAAGCCGAGGCCGACAAAGCTCTCGCCGAAATCAAATCTGGCAAAAAGGCCGAAGATGTTGGCAAAGCCTTCAAAGCTGAGGTCCGCGACTGGGGCTTCGTCAAACCCTCCGAAACCTTCAATCCACAGATTGCCGCCGCCGTCGAAGCTCTAAAGAAGGGCGAAAGCGTCCTGACGCAGATGGGGGCCATGCAGGTCATCCTTCAGGCTGCTGATGTCCGCCGTGGTAAACGCCCCGTACTGTCCGAAATTTGGTCCGAGGCAGAGCAGCGCGTCCGCAGCATCGAAGGCATGAAGCGCTACAAACAGTGGGTCGAAAACCTGCGCAGCAAAGCCTTCGTCAAGACGGTCGATGTGCCGCTTTTCAGCAAATAAGGAGACCGCATGAATCGTACCTCTCCCAGCGAAGTCAAAGCCTGGTGCATCAGCCGCGGATTCCATCCCAATAAGACGCTCGGTCAAAACTTCCTGATTGACCGCAACATCCTCACCTCCATCTGCGATGCCGTCGGGGCCGATACTGGTGACCGTGTCCTCGAAGTGGGGCCTGGTCTCGGCGTGATGACCGAGGAACTACTCCGGCGCGGATGCCGTGTCACCGCGGTCGAAAAAGATCCGGCGCTGGCGCAATGGCTGCGCGATTCCCTCTGCAAAGAGTACCCCGACACCCTCGAACTCCTCGAAGGCGATGCCCTCGAATGCAACTGGGACGACATCCTTTCCCGTGATTTCAAAGCCTTCGCCTCCAACCTCCCCTACTCGGTCGGCACCCGTATTCTGATGGATCTCATCCAACAGCCCAAGGCCCCCGACCGTCTAGTGATGCTGGTTCAGCTCGAAGTGGCGGACCGTTTTGCGGCCAAACCCTCCACGCCCGAACGCGGCACCGCCGCCGTCTGGCTCCAGGAAGACTACGATGTCCGCACCGTGCGCAACGTGAAACCCGCCTGCTTCTGGCCCCCACCGGAAGTCACCAGCGCAGTTGTCGCCATGGAACGCCACCATCGCAGTCCCCTCAGCGAGGCCCAAAAGGACTTCCTCCGCCGACTCTCCAAACAGGTCTTCACCCAGCGTCGCAAACAGCTAGGCACCGTCCTGCGCAAATCCCCGGATCCCTTCCGCGCCCTCTCCCCCGAAGCCGCTGGCATCGACCCCAAACGCCGCGCCGAAACCCTCACACAAACAGAGTGGGAACAGCTCGCTGCGCTCGCTGTTAATGCATGATGAAGGATAAATAATTGCGACCGCCTGCCGCCACACGGCTCCTTTCAAGAAGGGTATGGGCGTAGCCCATCCGAAACTGTTCACTATCCACTATAATTTTGCGCTGGAGGCGCCCATGCTCCAGGATGTAAATTTCTTCCAAAAATTTCCGCAAACGCCGGCTGCCCATATCTATGAGGCGGCATATGATGCGCGGCGCGGGCTCTGGCTCATGCCCCTACCCGCCGGCCGCACACCAGGACGTCTGCTTGTAACCGCCGATGACTTTACTGTCTGCGAGGCAGGGCCCGAGACCCTAGCGCAAGCACAGGCCCGACCCAAGCCCCAGCCCTACCCTGCGGGGATCCGTCCCGAAACCGCACCGCCGCCGGAGACATCTGGCTGGCTCCGCTCGCGCGACCTCCGCGCACTGATGCCCGTTGCCCTAAAATTCGCCGCCTTCACGGCCCGCCACCTCCTCGTCTTCCGCGAAACGATGGCCCGCTGTCCTGCCTGCGGCGACCTCCGTGCCCAGGGCCCTGTCGGCGAAATGCGTTGCGCCGCCTGCGGACGCACCGAATTTCCCGCCATCTCCCCGGCCGTCATCCTCGGGATTGTGGACCGCAGACGCAACCGACTGCTGGTCACCCGTTACGCGGACCGTCCCTTCACTGGGCCCGCCCTCGTTGCAGGCTACTGCGAAATCGGCGAGACCGCAGAAACCACCTGTGCCCGCGAAGCCATGGAAGAGACCTCCTTGAACATCGGCACTCCCACCTACTTCGCCTCCCAGCCCTGGGGCCTCAGCGGCACCCTCCTCCTCGGGTACTACGCCGATGTAGAAGCCCCGGAGACCCTCCATCTTGCCGACGGCGAACTGAAGCTCGCCGAGTGGCTCACCCCCGAGGAATGCGAACGCCTCCGTCCCGCCGAGGGCACCGTCTCCCTCACCGCCACCATGATTGCACACTTCGCCCGCAGCAACGGAAACGTCTAAGCATCCCGCCCTCCATGCAGGAGCCCACAGCCTCTCAGAAAGGAAAAGAACAATGAAAAACCCCGAAAACATGGCCCGTTGGGCCCACGGTGAATGGACAGTTCTGCCCACCTTTCCGATAACAGCCGTCACCCAAGACAGCCGCAAAGCGGGTCTCGGCACCCTTCTGATTGCCCTGCGCGGGCCCAACCACGACGGCCATGACTTCGTCGCTGGTGCCTTCCGAGCCGGCGCAACGGCGGCGATGGTCTGTCGAGACTGGACCCCGCCTCCGGAGGTAAAAGGGCTTCCCCTACTACGTGTAGACGATACCGCCCAAGCCCTGCGCGACCTGGCCGCCGGATACCGTCACGCTCTACGCGGCAAAACCAAATTCTTCGGCATCACCGGCAGCGCTGGCAAGACCACCCTCAAAGAACTGCTCGCCGCCATCTGTTCAGGAGCTGGCACGGTCTCGGCCACCATTGGCAATCTGAACAACGACATCGGCCTCCCGCTCTCCGTTCTCAATACGGACAGGGAAGCAAAATTCTCCGTGATTGAGGCAGGTATCAGCCATCCGCACGACATGGATCCCTTGGCGGAGATCCTGCGTCCCGATGCCGCCGCCGTCTCCTGCATCGGTCCAGCCCATATCGAGTACTTCGGCTCCGAAACCGCCATCGCTGCGGAAAAAGCCAAACTCCTTGCCGCCGTACCAGCCGCTGGATTTACGGTCATTCCCCTGGAAACGACCGCCTTCGACACGCTGAAAGCGGCCTGCCGATGCCGCGTAATCACCGTATCGCTGCACCGCCCCGAAGCGGACTGGACTGGCGAAATGCTGAGCGACGGCACCCTGCGTGTCCACCACGGAAACGAACCAGCCGTCCTGCTCGAAACCCCGCTCTGCGGTGAACACAACGCCTCGAACATGCTCGTCGCCTACGCCACCGCCCGCGAAGCCGGCATCACCGCGACGCAGGCCCTAGCCGGACTCAAAAACTTCCGTCCACCAGCCATGCGCTGGGAAACCGTTCCCTTAGGCAACGTGACAGCCATCAACGATGCTTACAATGCCAACCCTCTCTCCATGCGGGCGGCATTGGACACGTTTGCTGGCACGGAACTCAAAGGTGACAAAGTGGTCTGCATCGGCGACATGCTAGAACTCGGCGACGACACCGATTTGCGCCACCGCAACGTCGGCAAAGCCGCTGGTAACGGCCCCTGGCGTCTACTCGCTGGCATCGGCCCCGCCGCACGTTCGCTGCTAGACGGTGCCGTCGAAGCCGGCTATCCTCGCTCCAAAACCGTGTGGTATCCCACCACCGCCACGGCTGCCGATGAACTCCCCCTCCTGCTCAAATCTGGCGACACCGTGCTCCTCAAAGCCTCCCGCGGCATGCATCTCGAACAACTGCTCGACCCCATGAAACGCCTTTGATCATGCATTAACACGAGGAGGCTCTATTTAATTGGAGAGGGCGTGATCCAAGCCGATATCGATACCACTCCAGGCTTTGAGATTACTCCAGGGGGTGAAGGGCTTAGACCAGAAATCATCTGTGGGCGGCAGCCCGAGAGCAACAAAACCAAAGGAGCAGAGGTAAGCACTCCCATTATTAATGTAGTACTCGCCCATACGGCGCTGATGGCCAGCAAAGCCGATGGTCAGATACCCCTTGCTGTCAAAGGTGCCAGGTGCGGAAAACTGTCGGCGGATGACCGCAGAGAGGGCACAGCGGACCTGGGCAGGCGAGAGATTGGAAGGGAGTTTGTGCAGTAGTGCCGCCTGTGATAACACATGATAGGCACCGACACGGTAAATGATGGAACGGCCCACGCAGGGATACGTGCCTTCGGGCGAAATCAGACGTTCCTGCTGCTGAGCGTAACGCGTGAAGCGGCGCAGCTCGTTCTTCAGAAATCCGCCGTCCGACACACCGTGCTTCTGCATGACCGTCAGCGTATCAACAAGCATCGGATGAATGACAAAGCTGTTGTAGTAGTCCAAATGAAAGGACGGTCCGTCGCCGTAGTGACCATCGCCTTTGTACCACGCGTCGCGAAAACGTTTAATCCCCTTCATCAGACGCGCCTCGTCGTATTCGCCCGTAAATTCGAGCAGGGCAGCTTCGACGGTGGTGGCGAAGAGGAGCCAATTACTTTCGTAGGGACGGATACGGCGACTACGCTTCAGATTGTCGATGAAGCGCTGTTTGGTTATATCGCTCAGCCGTCCCCATAGCTGTTTCGGCGCGCGAAGCATGCCCTGCGCCAAAAACGCGGCATCCACCAGCGACTGCTGCCCTAGACCGAAGTCCAGATAGTCCGACGCTTTCGGATTCACAATGTTGTCGATGGATTTTACAGCCAAATCGATGTATTTTGCACGGAGGTTGCCTTCGGGGGTATCCTCAGGGCCAAGTTCCAGCCAGGGGGCCATGCCGCCCATCAGACGTCCAAAACATTCCAGTGCCGCAAACGGCAGACGGTCTTTGGCAACGGATTCGCGCGTGAAGTGCTGTTTAAAGGTGTCTTCAGCAAACCGAGTCAACACGGGATCGGCGATTTTCACGAGGGTGTCCACCCACCGTTGACGGTCTTGGGCCGCCGTCGGACGGCTGACGGTTTCCAAAGCCGTCGGCACAGGCTCCACGGCAGCAACCGCAGGCACCGACCCAATGAGCGTCAGTGCAGCCAAAAACAAAAGGTGCTTCATTGTTTATAAACCTCCGATAAAAAGACGAAGTATCTAGAATACAGTGTACTCCCAGTATCGGAGAAGATAAACTTCAAAGTCAGCCTCAACGCACCCTGTATACCGCAGAATACGTTCTCAGCACCACACTACAGGATGGCAGAACAGGTCAGATGGCAACCGCGCGTTCAGCATAAGCGTATAACGCACAGATGACTCCGATAACCGATCACGACAGAAAGGACCGCCATCCAGCGCCTCGAAAAGAAAGGTATTGCGTCCCGTATCCACGGCCAGCACGGTCAGCATCGTACTTCCCTTAGCGCGGAGCCGCTCCGCCACAGCCAGCAGCAGACTCTGTTCGCAGCGCTTTTTCGCCACCCGGCAGGAGAGCACCAGTTCCGTCACCTCGGCCGTGGGACCAGGACGCAGCGCCAAACAGCCGACCGTACCGTAGTCGCCGTAACGATCCGCCGCCGAAACAGCATAGACCTCAACATCGGCCATCAGTTCCCGAAACGCCTCGGGTGTATAGCGCCGGCCCGCCAGTGTCAAACGGTTGGTGCGCGCCGTCAGTTCCAGACACCGGGCCTCCTGCGGAGCCCCCGGGGTCAGCCGTCGCAGCGTCAGTTCCAGACCGCAACTGCGCAGGAAGGCCTCCGCATCGCCCTCAAAGGACGCAGCATCCGCAGTCCGGCGCGACTCCGCCAAATACGATTGACGCCGCGCGGCACTTTCGGACGATACCAGCGGCGAAAACTCGGGCCGTCCAGACAGGTCCTTAATGTCCTTTTCCGTATAAATCCGAACATCTGGATGGGCCGCCCGCACCTCTTCACGCTCATAGACCGCATCATCGACAAAGGCAAAACTATCCGTACCCAAATTCAGCGCCGCGGCAATCCGGTCCACTGCTGCCGATTTGGGCCCCCACCCAATCTGCGGCACCAAAAAGTACTCCGCAAGTCCCAGCGACTGCAGCACCAGCATCACCGCCGAGGCATCGTTTTTGCTCGCAATGCTGTGCAGGATGCCACGTCGATCGAGCATCTTCAGCGTCTCCACAGCTTCAGGACGCAGACGGATACCCTCGGGACCATCCTCGGACAAGACACCGTCCCACAGCGTGTTGTCGAGATCCCAGATTAAACACTTAATGTAAGGCGCGCGTGCTCCACAGGAGAGATAGGCCTCAGCAAACAGCAGCGGCTTCGTCCCGCCCGACGGCGGAAAGATTCGGAAAAACACATCCTCCCCCAGCACGGGTGCCACTGGCGGCAGAACAACATCCACGACATTCCAACCAGCCTTCAGTTCCAGCCGTCGGCAAAAAACATCCGCCCCTTCGCGGTTCACCGTGCAGAGCAGCAGCGTCGCTGCTTCAGCATGCACCGTGAGGTGCCAGCAATCTGGACACACCCGCGGCGCTTTCGCCCACCGCAGAAACCGCGTCCGAAAGGCCCGCGCAAAAGAAATCGGATTCCGGTGCCACGGCATCCAAGGCAGCAACCGACGCAAGAAGCGCGCCAACGGCACCGCCAACGCATCATACACCGACAAGCACCGACACCGAAACGGTGTCGCCGCCGCCCCGCGCCACGGCATCTCCAGTTTTCCCCATGGACGAAACGCCACCTGAAACGCCCGCGAACCATCCAGAAGCGTCACCGGACAGATCCCGTGTTCAAACCGACGGCATTTACCGTCCCGTGCCCGCTCGTACTTCGGACACCGTCCAAAGCAGAATGGCTGTCCGCATTCAGTGCAATGCTCCTCCCAGTACCCAAGCACCGCCCTTGCGGGCACAAATCCCCGTTCCGGCGGCCCAGCCGTCGGCACCTTACAGGCCCTATCTCCACAAAAGGTATCAAAACGCATACGCCCAGTATAACATATTCCCCGACGAAAATCGGTCAAGTCAAACGTTCGACGGCGAACTCAACGTTGCCCAATGCAATGCCACGCCCGCCCCCAAAAAGTATTCCCGCGCGAAGACCCCGTACGCAAAGAGCCGTCTTTCAGCAGCCACCCGAAACTGTTCGCTGTTCACCATTCATTGCGCTCTGCCTGGTCAATGAGCTCATGGGGCTTCGGAACGGACGGGGCATTGACAAGTTCTGGGAGGGGGCAGGACAAACAGCGCAAACTTTGCTATCTTTTAAGGAACTGCGGAGCACGGGAATAGCCGTTCTCCACCGGCTTAACAGACGAGCGGTTACAGGACACTTATGATACAGCTTGCACTTTTTGATATTGATGGAACCCTTTTTGACACGGAACGCCTGTGGGCGGAAGCACTGTCACTGCTAATGGAGGAAAAAGGCGTGCGCGCGAAGGCGCAGCATCTATCGGAGATCACCTACGGCTTGGCGTGGCCCGATGCGTTTGCCGCACTGCAACGCACCTATCCCAGACCGCTGGGAGATGCCCATGCCACGCGTTTCGGCCAGGAGCTCTGCGTTATTTTCGACCGTCTATTTTCGCTCGCCCCGCCAGTTATCGAAGGGTCGGTCGCGATTCTGCACCGCTTCCGTGCTGCAGGCATTCCCTGTGGCTATGTTTCAGGATCACCGCGCCGCACCATCGAAACCAACCTCCGCCGTTGCGGTCTGTCCGACTGCTTCGATTTGGAATGTTCCGTCCCCTCCGATGATGCCCCCCGGGGCAAACCCTTCCCCGACGGATATGCATTAGCTATGGAGCGCTTCGGGGTACCCCCGGAAGTCACCGTGGCCTTTGAGGATTCCCGCGTCGGTGCCACCGCCGCCCTGACCGCTGGTATCACCACTTACGTCTGTCCTCCCCCCGGCGCTCCCGAACAGACCTATCCCGAAGGCATCCGCCGGCTCTCCGACTGGAGCGAGGCCCTGCCGTTGCTTTTCCCCGACGGGAAATGAGCACCGCGTCGGTGCCCGTGGTCTCCCATCAAAAACTGCCGGAAGGGAACCGCGGAATGAACGTCACGACTAAATGCATGTAAACGATCCTTTTCATCTGAAATATCATAGGAAGCCCATACATGTGGTTTTTGATGTCAAATCTGTAATTGATTCACCCCAGATTCTCACGAAGAGGCAAAAAACGAACGCCCCACCGCTGTGAGGCGTTCGTTTTTTGATAAGTGCGTACACGGGGTCCGCACGGGGGCGTCCTCTTATTTTTTAAAGCCGGGACGGGTATATCCGTTTTTAGCTGCGTCAATCATAAGGTTGGCGAGTTTGGTGGCAAGCTGCGGCTGCTCTTTTGTGAGGTTATGCATCTCTGCCGGATCCTTGGACAAATCATACAATTGGCCGTCGAGTGCAGTAAGCTTCCGTCCCTTTGTACAATCCAGGCTATTACCGCCCTGAGGATAGATGTACTTCATATGCCCCATGCGGATATTCATCTGATAATCCTGGAAAATGGCATAGGGTCGCGTACTGGGAGCATTCGGCTTAAAGAATGCTGCAGACTGATCGAAGGAGTCTGGGAAGGTGCCGGGCTGCAGGTCATAACCGCGCAACGTGGCAAAGGTTGCCGTCATATCAACGAGCTGAAGCAGCGTATCGCTTGTTTCGCCGGCTGGCAGCACATTCGGCCACACCGCAATGAAGGGAACTCGATGTCCCCCTTCAAAGGGCGTGTATTTGCCGCCACGCCACTGTCCGGCGGGCTTGTGATTACCGAGCAGCTCAATCGAGCGATCCTTATATCCGTCATTGACCACGGGACCGTTGTCAGACGTAATAATCAGCAGCGTATCTTTCTCGAGACCTTCTTTGCGCAGCGTTTCCACCACACGGCGAACAGAGTCGTCAAACTGATACGTCACATCCCCGCGCGGACCGTGCTTCGTTTTGCCCACAAAACGCGGATGCGGCACACGCGGCACATGGATGTCGTTGGTGCCAAGATAGAGGAAGAAGTCCTCGTTCTTATGCTTAACAATGAACTTCTGGGCCTCGGCGACAAAGACATCTGCCATGTCCTCATCCACCCAACGGGCCTTCTTGCCGCCCTTCATATACCCAATGCGGCCAATCCCGTTGACCACCGCCATGTTATGACCAACCAACCAGTCCATCTTCAACGAAGCCCGATCGCGCTTGCCATCAGGTTCTCCCGGATAATTGTGATGATAATTCACCTCAATCGGATCGTTGGGGTCAAGATTCTCGACAAGACCATTGCGCACATACACGCAAGGCGTACGGTCCGCCGTTGCGGCCATCAGGAAGGTTTCGTCAAAACCAAGATCATTAGCATTGGGCTTGATAAGCTTATTCCAATTCGTCTTCCCCGGGCCAGGCCCCATACCGAGGTGCCACTTACCGATAGCGCCGGTCACCATCCCGGTTTTCTTCAGCATCTTCAGCATTGTCGGCCCCGTATGATCAATCAGCAACTTGGAGTCGCCAGGGGCAATGCCTGTACCAGGTTTACGCCAAGCATAGCTACCGGTAAACAATGCATAGCGCGAAGGGGTACACGTTGCAGCCGTCGCATGTGCATCGAGAAACCGGACACCGCGGTTAACATAGGTATCAATAAACGGCGTCAGATTCGCCTCTGCACCATAGCACCCCATATCTCCGTACCCAAGATCATCTGCCACAATCATAATGATACGCTTGGGGCGACAAGGGACACTGGCAGAGGGCGCCGCAGCAGTCAACGCCTGCGGGGCTGCCAGCGCAGCAGCCGTCAGACCCATACTGCTCAGAAAATTCCTTCGAGACAAATTCATAAGCCATTTTTCCTTATAAGATGAAATACCATTCATATACTCCCTCGCGCAGTATATCAAACGCAATATCCCCTTTAAAGAACCTCCTGCGGCACACACCCAACTGTATACCCCCGTAAGCACATCCCCGCCCCTCCCTAAGCCCAAAAAGGTGCGTAGCCTCCTATCCCGTTGATCGCAATGCCCCGTCCTGCCAATGCAAACCGCCCCCCGTCCGCGGCACCTTAATACCCCCCCCTAAAGACGCAGAACATAACAAGTAATAACAAAAAATGAGTGCAAAGGAGTGTTACCGCTCGCATCGATACGCCTACAGGCTCCTGGGCGCTTTTTTTGGGGAAACACGCACTTTCCCGAGGTCTTTTATCGGAACGCGTCCATCGCTATTGTTTATCTATGAACCCAGCCGTTATAAACAATTTCGGTCATCCATTAATACAACGCGCCGCTGCTATAAATAAAAAACGCCGCCATCCGACAATGGACAGCGGCATTTTTATTCATGGGATGCTCCCTTAAGCGGTCAGGCCCAACAGTTTACCAAGACCAAATTTCTCGGCGATAAAGGTCAGGAAGACGACCACGATAATCACTGGCAGGATCCACGTCATATAGAAGCGGAAGAATTTCGGCAGGCGCAATCCCGTACCAGTATTAACCTCCGTCTCGAAGTTCTTCCATCCCCAGAAGCGGCGCAGCACGCAGAAGAGGACAACCGCCAACGATCCCAGCGGCAGCAGCACATTGGAGACGATGAAATCTTCCAAATCCAGGATGCAGGTTCCCTCGCCCATCGGCTCAAATCCGCTCAGCAACCCAAAGCCTAACGCACAAGGGATGGACAGCACCCAGATGACGGGTGCGCTGCAGAGCACCGCCTTTTTACGCGTAAATCCGAAGCTGTCCATCTGGATGGCCAAGACATTTTCGTATACGGCAATGACCGTTGTCAGCGCAGCCAACGACAGCAGCAGGAAGAAGGAAGAGCCAATCACGCGACCAAAAGGCATATCCGCAAAGATGACGGGCAGCGTCGAAAAGATCAGCTTCGGGCCCTGTCCTGGTTCCACATGATAGGCTGCACAGGCCGGGAAGATAATCAATCCGGCCAGAAAGGCCACCAGCAAATCGATGGCAATCACCTTCATGCCTTCGCCCGTAAGCGAATGCGCCTTAGAGGTGTAGCTACCAAAGATGGCCATACCGCCCATACCGATAGAGAGCGTAAAAACGCACTGACCAAGCGCCGCGAAGAGGATTTCCGTGAGGGAATGCGACTGCAGGACGTCGAGATTCGGCTGCAAGTAGAAGCGCAACCCCTCCATTGCCCCAGGAAGCGTCATCACATAGCCGGCCAACACAATCAGCAGCACAAAGAGAACCGCCATCATGAACTTCGTCACGCGCTCCACCCCCTTGCGCAGGCCAATAGAGCAGACCAAGACCCCTATGCCCAACACCACCGACATCCAGAAAATCTGTTCGCAGGAAGCTTGGGTAAAGGTTCCAAAAGCGGCCATTGCCTGATCGCCCGTTTCGGTCTTCAGCGTACCAGTCAATGCCTTGTAGGCATAGGCCAACATCCAGCCAGCCACGGTCGTGTAAGACATCAGCAGCAGCCAATTGCCCGCCACCTGAAACTTACCCAAGAAGGGAAAGAACTTCGTCTTCGGCACCAGCTCCGTGTAAGCCCGCGGCAGCGTCCGCCCAGAGGCACGGCCAACCGCAAACTCCGCCACCATCATCGGCAACCCGAAAAATGCCAGCAATACAACAAAGAACAGGACAAAGAGTGCACCGCCGTACTCGCCAACAATATACGGGAAGCGCCACACATTACCAATGCCGACCGCACAGCCGGCGGAAACTAACAAAAAGCCAAGACTCGAGGCTAACGTCTCGCGTTTAACATTTGACATGGGAAAACTCACTGTAACTTACGACTCCCCACCGCATCCATCGCGGAAGGTAGCACCGTAAAACATAAAAAACAAAAATGGGAAAATTAAAAATCAGGGCACACTTCAACGTCGGTACATATGCAACAATGCCCGATGGTAACCGATACCAAATAAGTCGATGAAGAGCGTCATGCGTTCCCTTATAAAAACAACGGATGCGGCCACAGTGAGCCACCGTTCATCCGCTTTATGAACCAACACTATACCAAAACGCCTTTTCCAATAAAACAGAAAAATGATATTCCCCCATTTATTTTTCACTGACCTCTATCCCGCAGTGGCCGACTCCCAATCCTATTCAGACAATCACCCCTCACCGCCATACGCCCACAGACAAAACGGCAGCACCACCCCATCCCAACCAGAGTGACACGCACCATCGCCGCTCCGCAGAGTGACCCAACCCATGCCAACATCACCGAGGAAGCTGTAGAAGCATAAATGGGAACGGCAAAAAGTGAACGGGATGGACTGCAACAAGGATTTTGAAGGCGTTCTACAGCCCGTAGATATACGCCTACAGGCTCC
>SAMEA104404097__coassemble_363_pt1 | contig 46449 bp, 39 predicted proteins | sample SAMEA104404097__metabat2_high_PE_096 | metagenome-assembled genome bin SAMEA104404097 (sample SAMEA104404097) | Balaenoptera acutorostrata | reverse complement strand
TGCCAGGATATATTAAAAAATCCGGAGGACCGGAGAGGCCGGAATGTTTGGACTCAGAGGGACGGAGGTGTTGATTATGAACTTTTATATTTTGGGGTCTTCGGTAGAATCTGTGGGTAACTTATGAGGGGATTTTGCACCCCCTCAGACTCCCCCGCACTCCTTCCACATACACAACCCCCATAACTGCAAATGGACGTCATATCAACCTGACGTCTTTTGCAACACCATTGTCTTAACTTTAAGATTAAATGCATGTTAACAATCTATTTCATCCGGTGGATCGTTGGAAAGACAGTACTTGAGGGCTTTCGCTGTCAAATCTGTAATTGTTTCACCACAGATTCTCACGAAGAGGCCACCCAAGGGAAAGCGGACCAGCCCGTACCCTTCAGCACAGCCCGCCGTCCCCAGCCGCAATCAGAGGTCCCCGCGGATGCGGACGCGAAGCCAAGCAACTATCATTTATCATTTATTATCTTCGAGTTATCCACATATCTATCGCATCACCTCGCGCAGCCGCCACATCCGCCCCGTTTATGCTATAATAAGCCTGTTTCTGACACTGTAATAAAGGAAGTATCATGGCTGATCTGATTGTCGCTCTCGACGTTCCCACCAAAGATGAAGTCGCCAAAACCATTGCCCGTATCGGCGATGCGGTCGATTTCTACAAAATCGGTCTCGAACTTTTCTCTGCCGAAGGTCCGGATATTGTCCGTCTGGTCAAAGATGCCGGCAAGCGCGTATTTCTCGACCTCAAGCTTCACGACATTCCCCGCACGGTCGAGCGCGCGGTTCGTTCCGGTGCCAATCTCGGCGTCGATCTGATGACGATTCACGCGTCCGGCTGCAAGGCCATGATTCGTGCCGCCGCCGATGCCGCCGCCGAATTCGGCGACAAAGCCCCCAAAATTCTCGCCGTGACCTGCCTAACCTCGCTGGACCAGGATGATTTAACGGACCTCGGCATTGTCCGTGCGATGCCCGACCAGGTGGAGGCCCTCGGTCTGCTCGCCATCCGCAATGGTGCCGACGGCATCGTCTGCTCTCCCAAGGAAGTGGCGAACATGAACAAGGTGCTGATTCCTGCCGCCGAAGGCCGCAAAGTCTGCTTCATCACCCCTGGTGTCCGTCCGGCTGGTGCCGCTCTTGGCGACCAGAAGCGCGTGGCCACGCCCGCTGGTGCAGTCCGTGATGGCTCCACCCACCTCGTCGTCGGTCGCCCCATCCTCCAGGCCGAGGACCCCGTCGCTGCGGCCATCGCCATCCGCGCCGAAATGGATGCCGCCCTCCGCTGAGCCATTACCCGCCGATGAAAAAAGGCAAAGCATATGTGACCCGCGGAACCTTTGACAGCGAAGGTTCCCGCGGGGCCATTCCCCTGCCCGAACCGCAGCTGCCGCCGCCCCATCCGTCCGACCTGAATCCCGCGGATTTGCCGCGCGATTACGGCATGGCTGGACGCGTGGGGGCATACGAGGTGCGTCCACTCTCCGATTTCATTGCTGCGGGCATGCGCCATCTCGAGAAAGCCATCGGCAGCACCGATCCGTTAAATCTGGTCAACCAGCAGCTAGATACACTACTACCGCCAGCCAACCGCCACCGTCTCGCAGCCGAATCCTTCTCCAACGGCCAGCTAGTCCTATCACTCGCCCACCGCTCCGACAGATTCGCCTTCAGCCGCTCGCTAGTACCTAAACTCCGCCGCGCGCTCGAGCCCGAGCTAGGCTTTATTCGCGTGATTCTTGTTGACCGCACCTAAGCTGCGCACGCGCCGCAGCGGATAGTGAATAGTGGATAATGAACAGTTGCGGGTGGGCTTCGACCACACCCTTCTAAAAAGCTCCGCAGGCGCGAGCCCTGCCTGCGAAGGCCCCGTAAGCTTCATCCGCGCGAAGCGCGACTTTCATCCGGCCGATAGGCCGATTTTCATCATGAAATGGTTGATTTATAACTTTCTTTTTTCGATAGCCTACGTGCTCATGTTGCCAAAGTTTCTGACGCGCATGCTACGCCGCGGGGGCTATGCCAACCGTTTTTCCGACCGATTTGGACACTATCCGCAGCTGGTGCTGGACCGTCTGCGGGACGGCACTGCGCGCATCTGGGTGCATGCCGTCTCCGTGGGTGAAGTAGCCGTAGCCGGTCAGCTGATGAACGAACTCCGCAAACAGGCCCCTGGCACTGCCTTTGTCCTCTCCGTCACCAGTAGCACTGGCTGGACCCAGGCCGAGAAGTGCGTACAGGGCAAAGACGTGCTCCTCTACGCGCCGCTCGACTTCCCGCCCTGCGTCCGCCGCGCACTCGATGCCATCCGTCCGACCGCGTACCTCATCACCGAGACCGAAATCTGGCCCAACGTCATCCGTCTGGCCTCGCAGCGGAAGATCCCGTCCTTCCTGATCAACGCCCGCATCTCGGACCGCAGTGCCCCCGGTTACCGCCGCCTGCGCAGCTGGTTCGGTCCCGTGCTCAGCATGCTCACGCACATCTACGCGCAGTCTGAAACCGATGCGCAGCGCCTGCGCGATGCCGGCTGCGCCCCAGAGATTATCGAAGTCACCGGCTCGATGAAGTTTGATGTCGCCAAACGCAACCCCGCCAAAGAGAAAGAGCTCCGCACCTGGCTAAGCGATGCGGGCATCAGCCCCGATGCACCGATTCTGCTCGGTGGCTCCACCTGGCCCGGCGAAGACGCGTTTCTGGTCGATCTCTACCGCCGGGTTCTGCCCAAGTGTCCGAAACTGCGGCTGATTATCGCCCCCCGCCACTTCGAAAAAGCCAACGATGTCGAAAAGAACATCATCGCGGCCGGCTTCCCCTGCCTGCGCAAATCGCGCGCACCGCGTCCGCAGAAGGCTGATGCCGATGCCGTCATCCTCGCGGACACCACTGGCGAACTGATGGGCTTCTACGGCATCGCTGACGTCGCCTTTGTCGGCAAATCACTCTGCGAGCACGGCGCGCAAAACATGATTGAACCCTGCCTCTGCGGCTGCGCCACGGCCGTCGGTCCGTTTACCGAAAACTTCCGTCCCGTCATGAGCGACCTGCTCAGCCACAATGCCATTGTCCGGGGCGAAGACCGCGACCGTCTCGAAACGCTCCTCATCCAATTACTCACCGACCCCGAGGCCGCCAAAGCCCTCGGCACCCGCGCCTCCGCCACCGTCCGCAGCCGCACCGGCACCACCCCCCGCATCGTTAAAGAACTGCTTGCGCAGCTCCGGTAAACAGCGGTCAGTGAACAGCGGTCAGTGAACAGCGGTCGGTTACAGGTGGGGCACTGCCCCACCTGTCCTTTTATCTGTCGCGCTAATTAAATTGCTTATAAACGATTTGACTGCATCAGATAGATTATGCAGCTTATAAGTCCAGCATTTTTCTATACCACTTGTTGGAAATTCCAGGCATTTGATATCCATGCATGAGCGGCGGAAGTACAGATACAAGCAACTTGTAATGTCCGTCTAAAAAATCAACCGTTCTTCGAGTCCAAGAACTTTGAGGCCGAATCCGCGAGAATATGTAGGCGCAAAGATAAAGTGGCACACAGATAGGAGTACGCAAAATTTTAAGTTCCTCCAATGATTTCGGAGATTTCTTATATGGAATGAGTATTGAAGACGGATAAGATGTCATGTTGTATCTCCAAAAAAAAAACCCTCCTAACAACGTGAAGGCACGCAGGGAGGGGGTGACAAAGACATAATAGCATGAGGCATCCTGAAAATGCAAGTTTTTTCTCCGAACGCCTGCAGCCTTTGTCTGCGAGACACTTTAAATGCACCCTATATCAGGTTTCCCAAGCGCAGCGCGACTTCCATCCGGCCGCCGGCCGCCCTTCATCTCGCCAAAGGCGAACTTTCATCCGCGCGTCAGCGCGACTTTCATCTCTCTGCTGGCGCGCCTGCCGAAAATGTGCCATAATATACGCTGTATACATTAAGGATGTCCCATGGCAGGTTTTCTCACCAATTTACGCAAAGAAGTCCGGGTAGACGGATGCGACACCGAGCGGCTGGTAGCCGTTTCGGAACAGTTCAACGAACTTGAACTCGAATTTGTGCGCCGTCACGAAGTCACGGCCCGTCAGCTAGCCGAAGACAAGGCCGACTGGGCAAAGCTTGGAGCCGAGGTCGGCAGCATCTACCAAAATCTCTGCGACAGCAACATTCAGGCGACTGTTGCAGCGCTAGACAATATCAAAGCGCTACTAAGCCGGCATGGGGTCCTGGTGCCCGCCCCGGTCATTCATCGCCTCGACGGAGCCACGGACGAGAGCACTTACGGCGAGGAAGGAGGCTCCGACGATGGCGAGTAACTCCAAAAACATCCTGCTCTGCGCCTACACACTGGCCCGCGCCCAACGCTACAGCAAGGCAGAAGACCTAATTCTTTCCGACGCGGAAGTATCCAAGTCGCCCGAGGCGTTAGATCTGCTAGCGCGCATCCGTGCTGAGCAGGGCGACGAAAACGAGGCCCGCCGTCTCTGGCAAGAGATTCAGTCCATTCACCCCGAACACCGTCCTTCCGCCCGTGCGCTCAAAGCCCTAGGCCGTGCCGCCCGTCCTGCCTGGCTAAACCATCTACTGATTCCCGCCGTCGGCCTAATGGGTGTGCTAATCGGCATCCTGCTAATTTCCATCTCCTCCGCCGACGATGCCCCCGTGCCGCCGCCCGAAGCCAAAACCGTACTTTGGAACACCTTCCCGAATACAGCGGATATCCGCGCGCTCGAGGCCTTCGGTCCCGAAACCTCCAAAGTGCTCATTTCCTCCAGCTTTTTCGCCGACAAAAAGCATCTGAATCACCGGGCGCTACTGACGCAGCTGGTTGCCGGCACCCTAAATCTCCCCGAAAGCGCCGTGCTGATTGGCTCCGCCCCGGAGGGACTGCCCGCCGATGCCATTCGCCTTGAATTTCTGCCGAAGCCGTCTATGCCCGCGACCAACAAGTAAGGATGTCCCGATGAGTTTACGCTCCTGGTCTACCCAGCGTACCGCACGCAAAGCCCTAAAAAATCTACGCGAAGCCTTCCGTCTGAACGAAGACGTTCTCACGCCTGAAGTCCATCTCCGCCTGTCCGAACTCCTAACCGACCTGACGCAGGCCATCCGCTGCAAAGAAACCGAAGACCTGCCCGCGCTAATAAAATCCACGCAGGCCACCTTCGAAGAACTCCTACCCAAGCAACGCTTTGCCGCCGCGGCTGAATGGTTCGACGTGCTGGTCGCCGCGCTCTCCGTGGCCTTCTGCTTCCGCGCCTACTACTATCAGCCCTTCCGTATCCCGACTGGTTCCATGCAGCCAACACTCTACGGCATCCATACTGAGACCGCCTCGATGTTCGGCGACCAACCTGGTAGCCGCAATTCCGATGCTGGCCCGACGATCTTCGACCGCCAGCCGCTCCGCTTCTTTAAGTGGGCCGTCACCGGTTCGACCTACGAAGAAGTGCGCATCCGCCGCTCTGGCTACGTGCTCGGCTGGGCCCCCTCCGCGAAGCCTGGCTACCGCACCATGCTCATCGGCATGCAAAACGCCTGGATGGACCGTTACGATCTACCCGACGATGCCGCCGATACGGTCATGAAGCGCATGCAAGAAGTTATTAACGCGACTCAAAAACCCCTGGCCGTCCGACAGAACCAAGTCATCTGGAGCGGCACCGTACTCAGCGGCGATTTTCTCTTCGTCAACCGATGGATTTGGAACTTCCGCCACCCGCGCCTCGGCGAAACCATTGTCTTCTCCACGCGCACCCTGCCTGGACTGCCCCCCGATCAGCACTATATCAAGCGCCTCTGCGGACGCCCCGGCGACAAAGCCGAACTAAAGCCTGGTGACTACCGCCTCTGGCTCAACGGCAAACCCGCGCTCAAACCGTCCCGTCTGGAGGAGATTTCCCGCCAGATTTCGCCCTACCCTGGTGCTCCGGCCTATCCCGGATTCCAGGCCGCCCCCTCTGGCGGTGGCTACACCACAACCGCTTCGTTCAGTCTAAAACCCGGCGAATACCTGGCCCTTGGCGACAATGCAGCCAACAGCCTAGATAGCCGCTACTGGGGCACCGTTCCCGCACGCAATCTGTTGGGTCCCGCCACATTTGTTCATTGGCCTTTCGCATCGCCCCGCTGGGGAACGATTCGCTGAGACCGCATCGGGCAGTTCTGCCCGCCGAAAGGAGCATTTCTGTGATAAAACCTACTATCAATCCAATTAAAGCGGCCGAGAATGCGGACATCCTGGTCATCGGGGCGGGTCTCTGGGGCTGCATCGTCGCCCGCGAACTGGCCGAAGCTGGCAACCGCGTACTGATTCTCGAAGCCCGGAGTCTACCTGGCGGTAACGCCCGCAGCCAGATTGATGCCGCCACTGGCATCGAATGCCACTGCTACGGTGCCCACATCTTCCACACCTCCGACGAAGAGGTCTGGGAATACGCCAATCGCTACACCCGCTTCACCGACTACCGCCACACCGTGCTCACCGTCCACGAGGGCCGCGTCTACGCCATGCCCCTGGGGCTGACGCTGATTAACGCCTTCTACGGCAAGAACCTCAAGCCCTTCGAAGTGCCGGAGTTCATCCGTACCGAAGTCGCCAAGGCTGGCCTGAGCGGCGAACCCAAAAATCTCGAGGAGCAAGCCATCTCCCTCATTGGCCGCCCGCTCTACGAAGCCTTCATCAAAGGCTACACGCAGAAGCAGTGGAACGCCGACCCAAAGGACCTGCCAGCCTTCATCATCCGCCGTCTGCCCGTGCGTGCCAACTACAACACCGGCTACTTCAACGACCCCCACCAGGGTGTCCCGTACGGAGGCTACTTCGGCTGGTTCAATGCCCTGCTGGACCACCCCAATATCTCCGTCATCTACAACACCGACTACCTGGCACTCCGTCCGCAGCTCCGCGGCGATTTGCCAGTCTTCTACAGTGGTCCCATCGATGCCTACTTCAACTACCGCCATGGCGAACTCCCCTGGCGCGGTCTTCGCTTCGAGTGGGAACGCAAACCCGTGCAGGACTGGCAGGGCACCACGGTCATGAACTATGCCGACAGCGACGTTCCCTACACCCGCATCCACGAGTTCAAGCACTTCCATCCCGAACGTAAAGAGGTCTACGCCTCAGAGAAGACCATCATCTGCCGCGAATTCCCAGCAGACTGGAAACGCGGCGATATCCCCTACTACCCCGTCAATGCCGACTCCGTCAACGCCCTTCTGAAGAAATATCAGGACGATGCCGCAGCCACGCAGGGCGTCGTCTTCGGCGGCCGCCTCGGCGAATACCGCTATTACGACATGGACAAAGTCATCCGCCGCGCCCTCGACCAGGTCCGTGAATGGCTCGCGCGGGATAGTGAACAATAATCAGTTTCGGCTGGGGGGCGCTGCCCACGCCCCATTTCTGAAGCTCGCTGACGCGCGCAGCCTTCGCAATGCTTGTTTTCTGCGACGCTGCGTCCGCCGTCAGGCGGACTTACATCTGCGCGAAGCGCACAAAAAAAGGCCCCCCTTTCGGGCGGCCTTTTTTTTGGTGCCATCGCTTAGCCGATTAAGAGGCCTTTGGCCTTCAGCTGGGCGGCATTAAGGGCATAGGCGGGATCGATTTCGACGGGCATACCTTCGGGGGCGACGATACCAGCGGCATTCATCCACTTGCGCCACTTAGCTTGCAGGTCACGCTTGGTGGTGGCGGGGGAGTCGTTACCTTCGGCGTTCTTCACGGGAGAGAACTCCTGCGTACGGTCAAAGGCGAGGTTCGTCAGCGTCTTGGCATTAGGTAGGACGTCGAAAATAAACTTCTCAAACTTATAGCCGTTAGGGGCATCGGGCTTGACCGTTTCGCCAGCGTCGTTGACCATGGCGATTTTCTTGTGGGCCAGGTGCAGCGGCATAGGGCGGTTGGCTTCGGCCTTCAGGAAGGCAAAGGAGAACATGTGGATGGCGGGGGAGCCGTAGGCCAGCCAAAGGCTGCCGTCAGGCATCGTGCGATCCATCTGTTCGGGGGTCAGCTCGGAATATTCCACCATCGCAAAGTGACCATCACGCTTCACTACAACGCCCATGCCCTCACGGCCATCGCGCTTCAAGCAAACTTTCACAGTCATATCGGACCCCTTGTTAGCATTGAAACCAACGAAGGAAGGTTCGGCGATATCAACCATGGGGTTGTCGACCTGGAAGAAGAAGACCTGTTCCGTGCCGCGGCGTTCCATATCAGCCAGCGCGCCGGAGCGGTCCAGCGCGGCAAGGGTGCCGCCGTGTCCATCGGGGCTCATAAAGATGTGATCAGGACGGTCGAGAATAATCTTACCATCGGGGGTCAACGCGGGCCACATACCCTGAACAAAGAAGAAGACATCTTCACGGGGCAGGCCGAAGTAATCATTTTCTTCGAAGTGGGCAACGGTTGCTGCGTTGTTGGATTCGGAGGTCATGACATAGAACGGCACGTGCGTATTGTAGGTGCGGTCCAGACCAAGGATCTTACGGGCATGGAACCAGAAGAGGGAGCGGTCGGTGACGGGACCGATGGGGTAGGCACCCTTGGGGCCGTCGTAACCGAGGCGGGACCCCTGACCGCCGGCGACGAGCAGCACTGCGACTTTGCCAGCGCGCAGCAGTTCTTCACCCTTGGCGATATTGGCTGCGAGGTCTTCACCCTGAGGGATGTCCACAGCGGCAGGCTCGAATGCGCCTGCCGCAGCGGCGGGTGTGCCAGCCTGCTTTAGGATACCCTGCATGCGGGTGATGGCAGCAAAATCAAGCGTGCCAATCTGTGCAAGCAACGCCGCACGGCTTTCTTCAGACAGTGCATCCCAAAAGCGCAGGACATGCCCCTGGCCGTTGGCTTCAAGAAGTTTCTGGGCTTCGTCTTTGTTCATAATATCCTCCAATCAAAGATAATTAAAAAGCTTACGGCAAAATCATTCGCTCTTTGCGCGCATCTTGAGATAGGCTTCGATAAAGCCCTGAACGTACTTGCCGTCCATCATCCCCTGAATGTTGGCGTTTTCATAACCGGTGCGGTGGTCCTTAACCATCGTGTACGGCTGGAAGACATAAGATCGGATCTGGCTACCCCAGGCGATTTCGCCCTTGTCGCCGTAGAAACGTTCCATTTCCTTACGCTTCTTATCCATCTCGAGTTCGTAGATTTTCGCCTTCAGAACGCGCATGGCACGCGCCTTGTTCTGATGTTGGGAACGTTCGACCTGGCAGGATACTACGATGCCCGTAGGCAGGTGGGTGAGTCGGACAGCGGAGTCCGTCTTGTTCACCTTCTGACCACCCGCACCGCCGGCGCGGTAGGTATCGACACGCAGATCCTCATCGCGAATTTCGACCTCGACATCGTCATCGATTTCAGCGACCACATCGAGGGAGACGAACGATGTATGACGGCGTTTAGCAGCATCGAAGGGCGAAATGCGCACCAGACGGTGCACACCACGCTCGGCCTTGAGATAGCCATAAGCATAAGCACCCTTAATCACAAACATAACGCTCTTGATGCCCGCTTCGTCGCCAGGCTGCAAATCGAGCACTTCGACCTCGAAACCTGCGTCATCGGCATACATCTGATACATGCGGAAGAGCATAGAGGCCCAGTCACAGGCTTCCGTGCCGCCCGCACCCGCGTGAAGCGTCAGAATGGCATTGCTGGCATCAAGCTTGCCACAGAGCAGAGACTGCAGACGCAGCTTATCCTGAACCTTATCGCCCTTTTCGATAGCAGCGACGGCTTCTTCGTACATCATGTCGCGCTCATCACCAGGCTCTTCGGCATCAGCCATTTCAAGCGCCATCTCTGCCTCTTCGACGGCGGAGGAAAAGTCGTTGAAAGGATAGACAAAGGCCTTCTCGGCATTGCCTTCGGCGATGACGGCACGAGCCGTTTCGGGATTATCCCAGAAACCAGGTTCGGCCTGGCGGGCCTCGGCGGCGGCCAGACGCTCATTGCGTTCATCAATCTTAAGGTAAGCGCGCATTTCGTCCAATCCCTCTCGGAGGGCGGAGATGCGGGTAACGATTTCATCGCGTTCAAACATGCAGGTGCTCCAAAATAATGTGTGAAGTATAGCATATTTTGAAAGGTATGGCCCAAAGTTTTTTCATCAGCGGGGTAGCGGTGAAAAGAGGATGGACAATGAATATCGAATTGCAAAAGATATTTGGTAGGCTCCTCGCGCAGCAAGCTGGCTACCCAGTGGTAGCAGCCGACCGTAATCATTCATCACTCATCCGCGTGAAGCACGCCGTCTGCACTGGTCTTCGCGTCGGCGAAGAATACCACGGATAGTACAGAAAAAGAGCGGCACCGTGACGCAGCAAGACAGCAGGTCCGAGATGGGATAGGCATAAAACGCCGAGGAGGCACCGACTGCGAAGGGGAGCACCGTCAGCGACACAAAGTAAATCGTTTTACGGCAGAGGGACAGCGGCAACGCGAAACGGACGAGCCCCATGCCCGTAAAGCTATCGATAACGGCGTACTGAATCCCCAGCGGCAGTGCCATTGCCGAACAGATGCGAATAGCCCGGCAGGACTGTTCGGTCAGTTCCGGATTCCCCGTGAAAAGCGAAACGAAGAGCGGCGAAGCCACCCAGGCCATCAACAGCATAAAGGCTGTAAAAATTTCGGAAAAAAGCGTCGATGCGCCGATGGTGGCCAGCACGCGTTTACTCTGGGCAGCCCCGAAGTTATAGCTCAGAATACACTGCACGCCGGCAGTGAGTCCACCCAGAGGCATCGTCAGCACCAACATGAAGCTCTGCGCCACCGTATTGACCGAAATCAGCAGATCACCGTCCTCACCGCCCGCATGCTGCAACACGGCATTCATGGCAATCAGCATGACATTATCCAGCGCAATAATGGTAAAAGGAGAGGAGCCCATCGCCAATACGCGCATCATGAGCAGACGGCTGTAATGGCCGAAGGTGATGCGGATGGGTGTCTTCCTGAAGAGGAACCAAAGAACGAAAGATGCACTTGCGACCTGACTAAGCACCGTAGCCAACGCGGCACCACGGACCCCCATATCAAAAACGAAAATAAAGAGTGGATCGAGCGCAATATTCAGTGCTGCCCCCAAAATCACTGAAAACATGCCGGTGCGCCCGAATCCCTGTGCCACAATGAAGGGGGCCAGCCCCACGGACAGTAGGGCAAATACCGTACCGGAGACATATACAGTAAAATAATCGGATGCATAGGGATAAGTGATACCACTCGCCCCAAATAGCCGCAGCATCGGTCCTTTCAGCACAAAGGCCACCGTCATCACTATCAGCGCCGTAGCCACCAGCATCACAACACAGTTGGCCAAAATTCGTTCAGCACGAACCCGCTTTCCTTCCCCCATCGCGATACCCATCAGCGGCTGTCCACCGATACCAACCAGTGATGCAAACGCACCAATCAGCGTCACCACAGGACCGCAGACTCCCACCCCTGCCAGCGCCAACGCGCCATCACCAGGAATATTTCCAACAAACATACGGTCCACAATACTGTACAGCACACTGACAAACTGCGCCAGCATGGCGGGAATGCCAATGCGAAAAATAAGCGGGATAATACGTTCGCGCCCCAAGGCCTGTTCTGCGCTCATAACCTGTCTTTCCGGAAAAGCCGGACGGTCCTCATCTCTGTTGGACGCTCCCGCGCCCGAATGAAAGAAGAGGGCCCCATACGGAGCCCTACCTCATTGTTTTACACTATTCGAACAGTCCTTACGGTGCATCAGGCAGTTCGCGCGCAACAAGTTCGACCTTCATAAACGGCAGTTCACCATCAGCTTCTTCCTTAGGAAGCACGAAAGCGACAGAGCCGTCCGTAGAATACGGCACCATGCGAAAGGCGTAATCCCTGGGTTCGGCCGAGGCGACCCCCTCGGGCGTTGCGGAACGACGAATACGAAGTGCCGCGGCACGATTCAGCGCAGAGGCCAGATTGCTACCTTCAGGACCGACCACCGAGAGCGTCACCGTCGATTCGCCAGTCACCACGCCAGTCACAATCAGTTTCTGCTCCACGTGCGCCGCGGGATCCATATCCAGCAGGAAGGCGTTGAAGGCCTGGTCGGACAGCTGACGGCTGGCATCCAGACTCATCACGACGCTGCCGCCAACATAGTCCATCAAATTCACGCCGTAACGTCCAGCCCAGGAGGTGTAAAGGTCGTACGCTGGTGCCTGTGGATTTAAATAAGGCGCAAAACTCCCCGCATCAACACCGACGGACATCAGGGAGGTATTCGAGACCAACGCGTCGGCCGTCGTCAGATGGGCGCTGACAAAGCCGCCCGACTGCGCGGAGAACCCGACGGAATCCAGCGTATCGAGCTGGCCGCCGTAAATATCAATAGCCTCCAGACTCGTGCCATCCTGCGGATTGGACAACGCGGTGGTATCGTCAATGGGGAAAATCCACTCGCCCTGATCCAGGGTAGAGAAGTCGAAGACGTACGTCGACTCCGTCCGTCCTTTATTGCTATCCGGATCGACCATCGTCAGCCTATACCCGCGGCCTTCGGTCAGTACGGTTTTTTCCGCGGCAGGTTTCGCTGGATCGTAAGGCCCCTTATAAATCAGGATGCGGTAGGCACGCGAAGCCTGCGGGATAAACCCGGAGGGATCCAGTTCGCTCTCAATGACTTCAGAGGCGAAGGTGCGAAATTCGACTTCCACCGTTACTTCGCCGCTGCCGAACTCGCTATAGGGATGCAAGCTCTTACAGAAAAGAATTTGCGTATCTTGGGGACGGCCCGTACCAGAACCTTCGGAAACAGGAACGACGCGGGTAAAGTAGAAATAGCCATCCATCCCAACATAAAGACCGAGCTTAGCCGCCACTGGCAACTGACGCGATTCAGGCAGACGGTCCTCCGCCTTACGATACATATATTGCAACGCATGAATAGCAGGAGCCGTATCGGACACAGAGAAGCAGAGCGTCATATGAAGGACATCGGCGCGGATGCGGTTTTCGACTGGTATTACAGGGATACCATCGGCACCAGGAACCGTTGTAGGCAGCATACGAAAGGCGGCCCCATCCGTATTGCGGATACTCAGCGCGAGATAGGTATTCACATCAGCCAGCTGTCCCTGAAAGCGAAGCATGCCCTCGGGGTACGCCACCCCAGCATCATCCTTATTATCAGGTCGATCGGCACTGTCGGTCACCCAATAATTGCGCGGCCCCTCGTCTTCAGTTCTGGAGGCATTGAATACCGTCCAGTGACCACTGGGCAACTGAACATAATCCCCCTTGGCGCCACTAAAATCATAAGGCGTCGCCAGCGTTAGATAATGATTCGGGGCAGTAGCAGCCGCGGCGTACCCGATGAACGCAGGCACGCAGAGGCAGGTCAGTAGCTGTCGTATCAAAAGCATATCGCAATCCTTATGCCTATAGAATACCGCTTTCCCGAAACACATGCAACCACAAAAGCGCATTTCGCCGTTATTTCACCGAAACTACGGCTTTTTGACAGCATCTCAATGGCAGAAAAGGTCCCTACCCCGCGCCCGATGTCCGCTTCTGCGCAGTTACTGCGCAGGAATCCGCACACAGCCGTCCGAGAATTGCCCGCTAAGCGTCTGTAGGAGTATAGATGCGAAAGGCGAAAAAAGTGAAAGAAATGGTCAAAAACGAGTCTTTTGCGGGAGTGCAGAGGCCCCTGCATGACTGAAAAAGCCGAAGTTTATGCACATTTAAGGCGCTTTTTGCAGCCCGCAGATATACCACTACAAGCTCCTAGCCGAGATTTCCTCAAAGCAGTCCCGGCAGGGTATCGTCGGCGAGCACCTGTAGAACGGGTGCGAAGCTGCGCCGATGTTCGGAGCAGGGGCCGAGCGCCTTCAGGGCCTTCAGATGGGCCTTCGTGCCGTAGGCTTTGTGCGCGGCGAAGCCGTAGCCCGGATACTGCGCATCCATCGACACGCAGAGTCGATCACGGGTAACCTTGGCCACAATTGACGCACAGGCAATCAGCAGACTGCGCGCATCCCCCTTCACTATTGCATCGTGCGGCACTGGTAGGCCTTTGACAGGCAGTCCATCCACCAGCGCCCGTGCAGGCAACACCGGTAAGCCCTCCACAGCCCGGCGCATGGCCAGATGTGTGGCACGAAGGATATTGATGCGGTCGATTTCCGCAGCAGAAGCCATCCCAACGGCCCAGCGGATCTCGGGGCGATGCGTCATAATTTCAAAGAGCTCGTCGCGCTTTTTCGGAGTCAGTTGCTTAGAATCGTTGACGGGGGCCAGCTCGCCGCTGGCCAGCATTTCCAGGACCTCCGCGTCGATCGACACCGCACCGGCAACCACTGGCCCAGCCAAACAGCCGCGCCCTGCTTCGTCCACTCCCGCCAGAATCGCCCCTGGCGCCTCCCGCCAAAAGGCGCGCTCGAACGTCAACCGACCTTCGGCATCGTGCGGAAGCTCCAGCAGTTCCCCGCGTCTGCGAGCGGCGGTTCCTTTGCGGGGACGTCCAGCCCGGCGGTTTTTGCTGGGCACGGTCTCCGTCTTTCCCGACGGCAACGACACCTCTGGGAGCAGATTTTCCTGAAGCGAATTCCCGTCCATACGGCGCAGTGCCCTCAAATCAGTTCAGCAACGAGGTCATACTCCTCGACATCCGTCACGCGCACGCGCACAAAATCGCCGGGCACAATATCTTCCGGTGCCTGTAGCACGTGGGTTACGCCGTCCACCTCGGGTGCCTGATGCGGCAGACGCACATACACGCCCTCGCCGTCGTCGTAATCCACGACCAGCGCGTCGGATTCGAGGCCAATGCGATCGTGATTCTTCTCCGCTGCGATATCGTGCTGAATGGCCATGAGTTCGGCACGGCGGCGCTCGCCAATTTCGTCATCTGGACGCCCATCCATCTCGGCGGCCTTCGTACCCTCTTCGGGCGAAAAGACAAAGGAGCCCATGTGATCAAAGCGCACGCGGCGGATATAATCGCACAGAGCCTTAAAGTCCTCTTCGGTCTCACCTGGGAAGCCGACCATGCAGGTCGTGCGCAACACCGCACCAGGCACCGCCTGACGCAGACGTTCTGGGAAGGTGTCGATGGCCGCCACCGTATCGGCACGGTACATCGCCTTCAGAATGGACGGCACACTATGCTGGATTGGCAGGTCGAAATAGGGCAAGATATGCTTCGATCCAGCCATCACCTCCAGCAGTTCATCTGTGACGTGATTATGGAAGCCGTACAAGAAGCGGACCCAGAAAATACCTTCGAACGCATCGATTTCGCGCAACAGCGCCGCGAGCGAGGACTTGCCGTCGCGCAAATCCATGCCGTACGCCGTCACATCCTGGGCAATGAGATTTATCTCGCGCGTGCCCGTCTCGAGCAGTTCGCGGATTTCGGACAAGATATCCTCCATCGAACGGCTGCGAAGACGGCCGCGAAACTGCGGGATGGCGCAGTAGGCGCAAGCGTGATTGCAACCCTCAGAAATCTTCACATAAGCAAAGACCTGACCAGTCAGACGCAATGCTGGCATTGGCTTATTAAACGTGCGTACGGGCAGCCCTGGGGCAATGGTCACGGGGAGCGGTTCTACCTCAGGACCGCAGCCGCGCTTCTCGAGCGCCTTCAACACGGAAGGCAGGTTATCCAACTCGTCCACGCCAAGAATGGCATCCACATCAGGAAACGCATCAAACATCTGCTCGCGATAGCGCTGGGGCATACAGCCAGTCACAACAACCGCTTTGCAGTTGCCGTTAGCCTTGTGCTCACAGGCCGCCATAATGTTCTCGGCGGCCTCGGCCCGCGCTGGTTCGATAAAGGCGCACGTATTAATCCAGATAACATCCGCCACATCGGGCGTCGGAGCCAGTTTGTAGCCACCCTGTAACAGCAGGCCCGCCATCACTTCGCTGTCGTTCAGATTCTTCGAACAGCCCAAAGAAATCAGTCCAATCGTCTTCAGTTTCATTATCGTCTCTCTCCGGCCCAAACTTAGAGGCCCAAATCGTCGTTCACCAACAGAATGCGGATATTCGAGCAGCTGGGGCACTGTCGAATGACTGAGGTAATCCGGCAGATACTGCCAGGATTGCGCCCTGCGCAATCCGCACAGCGTCCTGTCACCGCACAGGGCGTTTTGCAGCCCAGACGGTGCGCGTTGACTGGCGCGGCCACCGTAGCAATGCGCTTCAGCGCCTCGTACACCCCGCCCTCAACCAGCTTGTTGTGTCCGACCACCAGCACCGTCTGCTTCGGTCCGAACGTCATCGCCGCCACGCGGTTGCCATTGCCGTCAATGTTCACAATCGTCCCGTCAGACGCGAGCGCGTTCACCGATGCCAGAAACAGATCGCATGTCAGCTGACGGCGCATCACCGCCAGCTTTTCCTCTTTACTCAGCGCTGGATTGCCGTGAATCAGCAGTTCTTTGCCCTGCGCCCGCAATGCCTCAATCACATTCAGCGCGGCCACGGTCAGCGATCCACCGAAACCGATGCTTTGAGCATCCGCAGCCAACGTCAGAATACGCGCCGCTGCCGCATCTTTGGATTCCAGCACCTCGACCGCGAAGCCGCGCTCACGCGACTTTTCAGCAACCGCCGTCAGACGCAATAGCGACTGCCACGCCAACAGTTCCTCAACGACAGCCATTAGCACACCTCTTTTTTCTTAAAGGAAAACAATATCAGCACCGCGCCGGCCAGCAGCACGCCTACGGAAATGCACTGACTGAAACTCAGTCCCAAAATCTGCGCCCCTCGCGGATCGTCACGGAAGCATTCCCCCACAAAACGAAGCACCGCATATCCTATACCGTAAATCCCGGCCGTCAACCCAAGACACGTCCGCTTTGCGCGATACAGCTTCCACAAAATGCCAAATAGAATCAGGCAGCCCACCGACTCAATCAGCTGCGTAGGCCACACTGGCAGCGATATCGCCGCCGTATTCGGCAGATCGCCCGCCGCCACCTGATGCAACCACGCAGGCGAGCCCTTCGGGAAACGCACGCCCAGCCCTTCCACCGTGCAGAAACCTCCAAAACAGCAACCATGCATAAAGCAGCCCAATCGCCCGAACGCCTGCCCCAGCGGGAGAAACACCGAACAGAAATCCAGTAACCCGCGGATTGGTTCCCGATGCATCCGCGCATACGCCGCCAACCCAGCCAGCACCAACAGAAAACCGCCGTAAAACACCAAGCCGCCCTTCCACACCATGAACATGTTCATCGGCGCGTCGGCAAACTCCGCTGTCCAATTCTGAATCACATAAATAATGCGCGCACCAACCACGCCACAAAGCGCGGCAATCATCACAATAGCATCTACCTGCTCGGGGATACGCCCCGTCGCGGACGCCATCCGGCGCGCCGACAGATAACAGAGAATAAAACCCATTGCCATGGACAGCCCATAGGACTGCACGGTAATGCCAAAAAGCGAAAAAAGTTCGGAATGCATAACCTCATAGTATACCAAAGCCCTGCCCATACCGCAAAAACTTTGCCGCAAAAACCGCCTCCACGCCCACTTTTCGTACTGTCAAATGCGTAATCACATCTTACACCAACACCCCGCTCTGATGAAGAAAAAATAGTTATAACACCTAGTTACATGAATGAAATACACCAATTAGCGCATTACCGACAAAAAGCCTCGTGGAAGGACGCACATTTCAATGAGCCCAATAGCGACAGCCACCCGCAATCGTTCTTCGGCACAAAACGCCACCCTTGAGGTTACCCTCGCCCCAAGGTGTCTATAGGAGTATCGATGCGAAAGGCGAAAAAGCCGAGTTTATGCACGTTTAAGGCGTTTTTTGCAACCCGCAGATATACTCCTACAGACCCCAAGGACAAGCTTCCGAGTTTCGATTTTCCAGCCAATTATGCTATACTATCGTCGTCAAAGCCCTTTAAAGGAATCCCATCATGGAGCAGGCACTTACCTTTGCATGGACCAACTTCGTCCGGCTGTTCTTCCTCTTCTGTCCGTTCTTCGTACTAAACATGTTCCTATCGCTGACCGAAGGCGGCACGCCAGACGAAAAGCACGATGTGGCCATCCGCGTAACCTGCTTCGTCGCAGCCGTAGGTGCCGTCGTCTATTTTGCTGGCAACGGGTTTCTAAACCTCTTTGGCCTCAACATCGAAGGCTTCCGCATCGGCACCGGCATCCTGCTATTGATCCTTGCCAAAGACCTAGCCCTCGGTTCCGATACGCCGACAGCAAAAAACAAACCGAAAAACATCCGTGATATCGTTATCGTCCCCCTGGGCATCCCCATCATCATGGGGCCAGCCTGCATCTCCCCAATTATCATCATCGGCGCGGACGCGATGTCCAACCCTGATATGAGCTGGTTCACCGTCATCTTCGGCTTCTGCGGCTTCCTTCTCGCCATGGCAACCTTGGGCACCATTCTCTACTTCTCGGACACCCTCGAACGTATCTTCTCAAAGGGCATCATCCGCATCTTCTCCAAGCTATCAGGCATCATCCTGATTGCCATGGCCGCCAACATGATTGCGCAAGGCTTCTTCACCTATCTGGACAACTCATCGGTCGGTGCTAAGCTGCTTGAGGCACTCACCCGATGAAACCAGTTATTTTGAATGTAGCCGGCACCCCCTGGACACTCTCCGAAGGCGAATGCTGGGTCATCACGGGCCCCATGGGTTGCGGTAAATCCACCCTCGGAGCACGCCTAAGTGCTCAACTTCGGGAGGATGCTGCCCTCGTCTCCTTCAGTGGGCAGGCTGCCTCAGCAGGTTCGGATTGGGCCGCAGCCAGGTTTCATTCCTTCGTGGAATACAACTTCATCACCGTGCGTCAAGCTCTAACCTTCGAGCGCATCAACGGCATCAATCCCTTCGAAGTACGCCCGCCCGAAACAGAACGCCGTGCAGCCTTCGATACCCTCCGCCAGGATGTCGTCGCCATCCTCCAACTCGAATCACTGATGACACAGTGGACTGGCTCACTCTCCAATGGCGAACAACGCCGACTCATGCTCGCCTGCGCCATCCTAAAACAGACGCCAGTCCTCATTCTGGATGATCCCTTTGCAGGCCTCGACACCGCGATGCAAGACACCTTCCGTGCCGCACTGGCCCGTCTCGCCGAAGCTGGACGCACTCTAGTGCTCATGCTCCGAAACGAAGACGAGATTCCGCCCTGTGCCAATCGCCGTCTTATGCTCAGCGCGAACCGCACCATTATCTCGCAAGGGACCTTCCGCCCCTGCTCCGTCCGAAACAGCCCCCTGCCCAACTTCACGAACCCGCCGCCACTGAATACCCCCGAAGTCTTCGCCCTACGCAATTTAACCTTCGGCTTCAACGGCACCAGACTCTTCAATCGTCTAAACTGGACCGTTCATGCAGGCGAACACTGGCTCCTAGTCGGTCCCAACGGTTCTGGCAAAACCACCCTGCTCTCACTCATCCGTGGCGACAATCCGATGATGTACGCCATCAATCTGACCCTCTTCGGACAAAAGCCCGGCCCCGGTGTCCCGTTGTGGAGTTTCCGTTCACGCATGGCCCTTGTCTCCCCCGAAGAACAAGCTGGCACCGACCTCTCCCGCACCGTCATGCAGAGCGCCTGCTCCGGACTCTTCGATCGAGAAGGGAGCCGACTCACCCCCACCCCGGCCCAACGTCACCGCGCCGAAGACCTACTGAAAGAACTCGGTCTCTACGAACACCGCAACGACACCCTAGCCACCCTCTCCGCTGGCATGATTCGCCTAGTCCTCGTCGTCCGGGCCCTGCTACCCAATCCCGACCTACTCCTGCTCGACGAACTCTGCATGAACCTCGAACGCGCCGAGTGCGATCTCCTACTCCGCCATCTGACCACCCTTCTCGATGCCACCCCTGGCATGGCTGTCGTCTGCATCGCCCACCGCGCCGACCACATCCCCACTGGCTTCGACCGCATGCTGCGGCTTCGCTGTGAATAATAAACAGTTTAGAAAACTACCGCTGCACTGCGTTTTCTAAAAGCCTGTAAGAGTATAGCTGCGACAGGCGAAAAAGTGAAAGAAGTGGAAAGAATCAAGGATTTTGAAGGGGTGCGATGGCCCCTGCATGACTGAAAAAGCCAAAGTTCATGCACATTTAAGGCGCTTTTTGCAGCCCGTAGATATCCTCCAACTGGCTTCTGGAATGCCAGAGACATCTGTTGCAGAGCACAAGGCCTTCGCGCTTTTAAGCGGGCATTACAGGTAGCTCAAAGAAATCGCTCCCCTTCGGGGCCCCGAGGGCACGCGACTCCCTTCGACAGGTCCTGCAAGGCTTTAAGAGAGCCGTGTAGCGGTAGTCACCCGCAACTATTCACTGTTCACTTGAGCAAAGCGAGCACGGGGTTTCGCTACAATGACGCGATGATTACCGCGCATCGCATATCGAGCGGCGCAGCCGCCCCGCATGACATTACCATCCAGGCACAGCCCGACGTTCATCTGCCGAACAAAAAAGGCCCGCAGGAAATCTGCGGACCTTTTTTGTGTGAGCTTGGACGTAATTATTCTTCGATGACCACGCGGAAGCCGACATTATAGGGACGCATCCAAACGGGATAGGCCCAACGCCAAGAGGACGTGGCGCGGATCTGGCGGTCATGCCAGCTACCGCCGCGTACAACGTTCTTTCCGGCATCGAAGGCTTCCGAACCAGGGCCGCCGGGATAGGCGGTGAAAGGAGAGGAGGTCCATTCGGCGACATTGCCGTGCATGTCGTACAGGCCGAAGGCGTTGGGCTTATAGGATCCGACCTTAGCCAGGTGCAGCACACCGTCGTTCACACGGGGATCCTTCTTCTCGAAGTCCCAGTACTGGTCGGGATTGCGCAGAGGCTGCGGGTCGACGCCGACAACGGCGAGCTTCTTCATCTGGATGTCGGCAAGGTTGGCGTGAGAACCGAAGTTGTCGTTAATGCCGCCGTAGTTCATGGGCGTGGCCGAGCCGGCACGGCAGGCGTATTCCCATTCGATTTCGGTGGGCAGACGGACGGTCTTGCCAGACTTCTCGGAGAGCCACTTACAGAAGGCAACGGCCTTGTTGTAGCTGACGCGGATGGCCGGGAAGGCATCGTTGTTCACGAAGTAGCCGCGGCGGACCTGATCCTTGTAATGCATGTCGTAGACGCCGTTTTCGAATTCAGCATCGAACTGCTTCATCATACCCATGGTGACTTCGGTGGTGCCCATATAGAAGGGTTTATCCACGGTGGCCTTGTGGGCAGGCATTTCGGCCGGGGTTTCGCAGTTAGAGCCCATGACGAAGGCACCGGCAGGAATTTCGACTGCGGTAATCGTATGGCCGCCACCGACATCAACGGTCACAGTCTTGCCAGAGCGGGCCTTGGCGCCATCGAAGGGCCAGCCAGCCACGGTCGGGATTTCTCCAGCCTTAGGTGCGCACTTGGGGGCTTCAAACTTCACGGTGCCGGGCTTATAGGGGTTGACGATGACTTCGGGGTCGACATCAAGATTTGCCGTGCGCTTGCCGTATTCCTGACGGAGGGCCATCATATCGCGACGGGCGCCACGCTCAGTCCAGGTGCCATAATAAGGCACGTTGAGGTCAATCCAAGTCTGCAGGCGATCCCACTCTTCCTTGTCAAGCTTCACGCCGTGGTGACCTTTCTTGAGCATATGCACCAGTTCGGACGTAGAGGTGTGGAACTCAAGCGGTGTCAGCACATGGTAGTCACCTTCGGGTCCATTGCGGCGCACATAGGGGTGCAGATCGATGTAGGACTGCGAGAAGCTGTTCCAGCGCTGAGGCAGGTAGGAGAGATTGGGGACGGACTGGCCCATGGCGTTCTTCATGGGATTCTTGCCATTATGGCAGCCAGCGCACTTACGGTCAAGGACAGGCTGAACTTCACGATCGAAGGACCAGCCACGGGCAGGACCGTACCAGGGAGTAATCTTCTGAGGCGGTTTGCGAGAAGCAGCAGGGAAGGAGCCAGTAGGAGGCACCATATTCTGGCTTTCGTGGCAACCAATGCAGGAGACCGTTTCGCCAGGCATACCGACGAGCCAGCTACGCATCATCTGAAGTGCGTTGCCATCTTCGTCCAGAGGCTGGATTGCGAGCGGGGTGTTGGCAGGGAACTCGAACATGCAAGAGCCGTCGGGTTCAACATCCACAGTACCGTGCAGCACGCGAACATCCCACGGGCCTTCCATGCCGATGGCGTAGTGACCGCCAGCCATGCGGGGGGCATAGATGTAATTGAAGACGCGAAGCTTCTTCACACCGCCGCGAGGCACACCTTCCAACGTCTTCTGACCGACATAAACATCGGACATATAGACATTGCAGGTCTTCTTGTTGAGATTAACACGGTCGGGGCGAGCGACAGGGCGCTTGGTAGCACGAATCGGAATGGGCTCGTAGAGGCTACCGTCATTGCACTCCCAGAGGGTCATGACGTTGTCGTAGGTATCGACAAGCACCAGCTTGAAACCAGTACCAGGATATTCCATCGCGCAGAGAACGAGATCTTCGCTGAGAGCGCGGGGGTGAAGGAAGTAGAAAGGCTTACCATTGACAAGCTGGTCCTTGGTGATATTTTCGATAGGTTTGCCGCGGAAGGGGAACTTATGGACAGCGCCCTGAGTTTCGTGGCGCCCCTTGGTAACATCGAACTTCACGAGCTCACCCTTGCGGGCTTCACCATGGTGACCAGACACAATGCCGACAAAACGCTTGGTGGTGCCGGGAATGTGCTGATGGAAGAAGATTGAGTTCGGCCAGTAGCTGTTGGAACCATAGTATTCCTTCTGGTCGGTGCCGTCGGGATTCATCGTCATCATCACACGCGAGAAGTAGTGTGCGGAGTCGGTGTATTCCCAGCGGAGATAGTGTACGCGACCATCGGGATAGACCTCCGGGTTCCAGTTGTTATCCTGGTCGAAAGTCAAACGGCGGGAGCTCTTACGATCCTTAGCGATGAGGTGCAGATTACCCACGAAGTCGCCACCGTTCACACAAGGCACGCCCTGGAAACCAATGGAGGCCACGGAGATAATGCGACCATCGGGCAAATAGCAGCCATCATAGTAGTCAACCTGCGGATTAGAATCTTCAAAGGCCTTGTGCCAGGTGCCCTTCGGGTCGTTCAGATTGAATTCGTACAGCCCCCAGGGGCCACCGTTTTCTTCACCAGAAGACAGAAGCATACGGGAGGCATCCCAGTCGAGGCAAAGATCGCCGAGGAAGGCTGAAGAACGAAGAAGCTCGGTCGCCTTGCCTCCTTTGGCATCATCCTGGCAGAGCGGACCACGCATGAGAGCGTTGTTATAACCGCGCAGAGTGCTGTTCGTATTTCCCTGCCAAGCGCTATTACCGGTCCAGTTAGCAAAGAGGCCCTGCTTGGTTCCGTTTTGACGCTTAATGAAGAGAATTTCCTTAAAGTCAATGGCTGGATGGCGCAGAAGCACAAGCTTCTGGAGCTCGCGATAACGGTCGGCCTGGTCCACCGTCACTTCGCCATCTTCCATCGCCTGGGCAATCTCAGCGATATCCTTCAGCAGCTTCTCGCGGTCAGTGTAGACTTCCGGATAAAGATCTGCATAAGCATTAAGGGCATTCGTCAGAGCCTTGGGATTCATCTGCGCAATCATAGCTGCGACGCGAGCCTGTTCGGCAAGTTCCTCAAAGGTCAACAGACGAGTGCCAGAGCGAAGCCCCATGCCTTTTTCGGAAACATTGAATTCGTTGCGGCGTTCCGCGCGGCCGTGCGCCTTATACCACACAATATTGCGGTTCTTGTCCGCCAGCGTCACACGGGCACCGTTCAGACGGTGACCAAAGCCATCGCCGCGATTCCATAGGACCACCTTGTCCACAGGCACTTCGGCACCGAGGTCGAGTTCCCACGTGGGATTGGGCTGGTCTTCGAGGGTGTGGGTAATCGAATTGCTACCATAACCATCGGACGTATTGCCGTCAATGGCGCGAGAAGCCACGCCGTCCCAAGCGGTCGTCGACTGCACCGCCTTACCCTTACGGGCAACATTATTGCCCTGGGAGAAGACTTCCACTTCCGACAGCGACAGCGTGGCAGCCTTAGCGGGAATATCCACGACCACATAGCGGGCCGTCACAGGGCCACTCTTGGCGGGCGCATTGAGGCGAGCCTCAGTCTCTTCGATGGTCGGCATACGGGTGCCGCGATTCGGGCCCATGGGCTTGCAAGTATCAAAGGCATTGGTACGCTCAGCACGAGCGCGGGTGCCGCGCCAAATGATGTTACGATTAACATCGGACAGCGTCACGCGCACACCGTTCAGACGATGGGTCAACCCTTCACCGCGGTTCCACAACACAATCTTATCCACGGGGTATTCGGCACCGAGGTCGAGTTCCCACGTCGGCAATGGAACGTTTTCGGCCGTGTGGGTGATAGATTTACTACCATACGCATCGGACGTATTGCCATCGATAGCGCGGGCGGCGTTGCCTTCCCACATGGTAGACGACTGGATTGCTTTTCCGTTGCGCGCGACATTCTTGCCGGCCGAAAAAACTTCCACTTCCGACAGCGACAGCGTCGCGCTGTCCTGCGGGATATCAACCGTCACATAACGTGCGGTCACGGCAGCTGCCGACGGAAACGCCAATAGCGCCCCGGCCATACAGCCGAACAGTGCTCTGAGATTCATACAATATCTCCTTGCTTGATTCCGGAATAAATCTCCAGATTCCCGTCCATCGCGTCCGGCCTCCGAAAGAACTCCCGAAAATATCAACAGTTGAAGTGTCGACAACTTACAGTAGTCCACACCTCGTGTATGATTTAAACAGTATCACACCTGTTTGGCAACTTCAATGTGTAAGTTTCGGACACATTTTACGTTCCGTACCACGGACACGATAAGACAATCCCCCCGAAACTTTGAACCGTTTTTATATTATATATTTATTTTCAAAAACATAAGGTATATATTAAGCAAAACATCCAATCATTTCCAAGCACAAATAAAAATACGTACCGGGCACCAAAAACCGATAGTAATCCCATCGTGCAAAGATTCTGCGTTCACTGCGGGCATTTTCACAGAACTGTCTACTATTGTATACAGGCCGCGATGGTTGGTTATCATTCATCCCTTTTTCGGAAAACCGCAGTCTCCGAACTTTTCAAACGGGTCTGGTCATGCTATACTTACATCCGTACAACGTATTCCGAACCAAAGAAGTCCCATCACAACGGCGAAGCCCATGACTATCAGTGACGAACTCAAAGCGCAGATTGACAGCCAGTATCGTGAATTTCGCGACCGGCTACTGTTGCTTGCCGATCGCTATATCAACGATGCCCTGCGCAAACGCTGCGAACCCGAAGACATCCTTCAGGATACCATTGCCACCGCTCTCGCAAAACCAGAATATTTCACCTCGCATCCGGAAGTGCCGCCCTTCTTTAAGTGGCGCACCCTGCTCTTTCATACCATCTCCGACACCGAGCGCGCCCATCTACAGTGCCGAAAGCGTAATGCAGACTGCGAGATTCCCTTCTCGCAGGTCTTCGACAACTCCACGCCGAACACCGATTTGCTGGACCGCCTGCAAAAATCGGTCTCAAACCCGCGTTCCAAAATCGAACAGATCGAGCGCGCTGAGCTGCTAATGCGTAGCATTGCCGGGCTTTCGGACGAAGAGCAACGCGTCATCACCCTGCGCCAGTTTGACCGATGCACAGCCCCGGAGTGCGCCGAACTCCTCGGCATGACCCTAAAACAGGTCAACGCCTGTCATATCCGTGCGCTCCGCCATCTGCGCAAAGCGCTCGCTGACTGTTCGGGATTTCAGATGTGACCCCTGATACGGATTCGCCAACTGATTCCCCCGTGGACGATTTGATTTGCGGGTATCTTGATGCGTACCGTGCCGGCACCGCTCCCTCTATTGCCGACTTTGCTGCCGCCTATCCCGATTTACGCGAAGAGCTCGAAAGTCTGCTACCGCTAATGCTCGGCATCGAAGATATGCCGCCCCCCGACAAAGTGCAACTGCAGCCGGAGCACTGCATTACACTGCCAACCACCATCGATGGCGAATTTCGCCTGGAGCGTCTCATCGGCAGCGGCGGCATGGGGGCCGTCTACGCCGCCGTCCAGATATCACTAAATCGCCCCTGCGCCGTCAAAATCCTGACCGGTACGCTGAATGTCAGCAAGGAAGAGCGACGCCGCTTCAGGCGTGAATCTGAGCTCATTGCCCATCTAAACCACCCCCACATCGTCAATGTCCTAAGCGCGGGCACCTATGAGGGGCTCAGCTATTACGCCATGGACCTGATGGAAGGTCCGCCCCTACAAGAATGCAGCACCTCGCCCCGTGCCGTAGCCAGTATCGGACTCCAGATTGCGCGGGCGCTAGCCTATGCCCATGGATACGGAATTATACACTGCGATGTCAAACCATCCAACATACTCACCGCCGCCGATGGAACAGTCCGCCTAAGCGATTTCGGTCTGTCGCGTACCCGTGACGACACCACAACGGACAGCGGTGGCACGTTGCGCTACATGTCACCGGAACGACTCAACAAAGAACCCGCCTCCGAAGCCTCCGACCAATATGCGCTAGGCATCTCCCTACGGGAACTGCTAGGCGACCCATTACTATCTAACCTCCCGCCAGCCAAGCTCCGAGAAACCGTCTGCAGCGGTCCGCTACCACCACCCAAACACTGTCCGCCTGACCTGGCGGCCATCCTATCCCGGCTGACAGCCTTCGATATCCGACATCGATACACCACGATGTCCGAAGCGGCTAAAGATTTGCAGTATTTTCTGGACTACCGCCCTGTATCCGCGCGACATGCTCCGCTGGCCCGGCGGCTAATGCTATGGGCCCGACGCAAGCCGATTGCAGCGGCAGCCTCCGCCCTAGCGGGTTTCTGTGTAACCGTCACCGTTCTGTCGCTGACTGTCAGCTATACAAAGACCGTCGAAGCCCGCCGCCGGGCGGAACACAATGCCGAAGTGGCCAACCAAACCCTGGTACGTGTACTCTCCCATGCTAGCACCGCCCTGCCCTCAAAGGCAGGCACCCGACTCCTGAACGACTTGCTGCCTTATTACGGAGAAATGGCCGAACGCCGGGCGCTATCGGGCAAACTATTACGCGATGTTTACGCCGCCATCGGTACCGCTGCCAGACGCAGCGGACGCTTTACGCTATCCGAGGAAATGTCAGACTGCCTCTTTACACTCGAGCCTTCGGCCGAATCATCCGACCGCTGCGCGGAAACACTGTACAGCGCAGACAAAACCCCACAGGCCCGCGCCGCGGACTTAAGGACGGTCCATCTTTGCAACCACACCTCATCGCCCCACGAGCGACTGATTGCGCTCAAGGCACGACTCCGCCTCGGAGCTGAAACCCCCGATGCGTGCCGACAGACCGCAGCACTTATCCAGCAGCTGGCCAACGAAATCCCCGACAATCCCGATTTCCTTCTTCAGCTAGCCTTCGCCCTGCTCACCCGACCCGAAACCGTGGATACGGCCCTGTGGCCGGACCCGCAACAGACCCCCGTCGGCAATGCCCTGCGTCTTTTCCGCCAGCTAACAGCCGATGCCCACACGCCCAAATACGGCACTGCACTGCTGCGCGAAGCCACTCGCTGCCTCTTCGCCCCGCCGCCCGGCAGCGATGCCGACCTGCAGGAACTGATACGCGCCGCCCTGGCCGAATCTGGACGCCTACTCGGACGTTGGCTCGGTGATGCCGAAGTCGCCCACGCCGTCACCCGATTCTGGGCCGCCTACAGCCGAACTCTCCGAAACAGCGGCAAAGACAAAGCTTTCCGAAATTTCACCGAACGGCTGTACGGTACGCTGGATGTACTTTTTTACAATGTCGAGACACCAGACGAAACCCGAGACTTTCTGCTAGGACTTCTGCTCAGCCGCATCAAACAAGCCTGCGATGACCAAAATGCACTAGAAGTATACCGACGCAAAATGCAACTGGACGAAAAGCTCTCCGTCTACAACAGTGCCGCAGCGGACGATATCCGCCGTCAAGCCGAAGCCCTGCTCCACAGCCATCCCTTTACCGTCGATACCCTCAATGCGCCGCTCAGCCAGGGCTCCGATGTTGGCTTTGACTGCAGTTACTTTATTCCGACGACACCGGATACCGTCACCTCCACGCCAGACGACACCAACCCTCCATTCCTGCGCAAAGAACCCTCGCCCGACGACTGGCAGCCACTCCCGCCACCACCGACACAATAGGGACTTCGCAGCGCCCACATACAAAGCCTCCGCCAGCGAAACATACATCGCCGACCGGGGGAGACGCAACTGGCGTAAGTTCTTTAAGACTCGCCGTCAAGCAGCGCAAAGATCCCACACAAAAATCTCACGCGAAAGCTTTTAGGAAAGAGCCGTGTGGCTGCAGCCACACGGACCTATTCCTCATTGGCTTATATTTATTTCTCTATTTCCTGCAGCTCCTCCGCACCATGCGCCTTCCTGCCAGCCCAACTCATCTGATGGGCTGCACCCATCATAATGCGAGCATCGGGTTCGGTTTTGACACCGCGCGAGAAAATGCGTTGAAAGCCCTGCATCATGTGGTTGGCTTTCTGCTCGTCCATAAAGCCGATATCGAGCATAGCATGGCGCCACTTGTCGTTCAGGGCGTTTTTGGTAGCCTGACTGGCCAGTGAAACCGCTTCTTCCACTGGGCTCACATAAGTTCCGGTGGCGGTATACAGCTCATACGCCACAATAAGCAGCGCTTGGGAGAGGTTTAAGCTCTGATATGCCTCGTCCACTGGAATGCGGATGAGGTGAGTGCACTGGGCGATTTCGTCGTTGTGCAACCCCTGATCTTCGCGTCCGAACACGATAGCAACAGGGGCATTGGCCGCAATGCGGAGAATTTCGGGCATTAGTACGCGGGGTGTCTGAACCGTAGCTCGATAGAGACCGCCCCGGGCGGTGGTCCCGACAACGGCGGCACAGTCGGCTACCGCAGACTGAAGATCTGCCGTTTCCGTTCGCGCCTCCATGATGTCTTTGGCATGCACGGCCATCCGGTAGCCGTCCTCCCAGTCCGGGTCTGTAATCCGGGGGCCAGCAAGAACCAGTTTCCGCAGCCCCATATTGGCCATGGCGCGGCAGACACTACCGACATTGCCACTGTAAAGAGTTCCAACCAAAACGATGCGAATATTATCCAATGGATTCATGTCAAAAGGTTTCCGTAACGTAAAAGATTCAGGGGCAGAGGGTTCGAGCGAGACCAGCGATAGCCTTGGGCCAGCCTTTAAGGTCAGCTGCGGCAATGGATTCCTCGTAAGAATGATTGCCGCGCGTTGGCAAGAGCAGCGGGACGGTCGGCGTGGGGACACCTTGGGTTGGGAAGGCCCGCGCATCGGTACCGGAGTAGTTGTACACTTCAAACTGAAGCCCAGGAATGTCCGCCTGCAGCCGATTGCGTAGAGCGGGCGACAGCAATACCGAAGCATCGCAGAGAGTCACAACGGGTCCCTGCCCCATGCGGACCTGCTGATCTTCGTTTTCATAGGTGACATCAAGCACGATTACCGCATCAGCCGACACGTTGTGCGCCAGCACGGCGGCACCAAAGCCGTTAACCTCTTCCATCGCCGTCGCAGCCACAATAACATTGTATTCACGCAACAACGAGGCGTACTTCGCATGCCAGTCAGCCACCAACGCACAGGCGATGCGATTGTCCAGAAATGGCGAATACACCGTTCCGTCCTCTTCGCGCCAGTTAAAAGCCCAGCAGAGGCGATCCCCTGGCTTCACGGAAGGAACTGGTTCGGGAAGGGTGACCTTCAGGGGCATAGCGCGGCGCCATTCGTCCAGATTTTCAGGCGCATGCAACCGGGCGGGGAAGCGGCCTGCGGTGGTCTTGAGGCAGAGATTGCGATCTTCGTCTGGCGAGATGCCTCCGAGCACAAGGACCTTCAGCTCCGTGGGAGAGACAACGGAGGCCACGATGAAGCCAGGACTATCGGCGTGGGCTACCAGCAGGATGGTGGAGGCTTTTTTGCGTTCGGCGGGTTCCGCGACCACGGCATAGGTGCCGAGGCGGCGGGTATCGAGTCCAGCCGCCTTCCAATCGTCCGTCAAGCGGTCAAAGACTTCCCCCTCGTCACCGGGGGTAGCATGGAGAGAGCAATAGGTTTTGAGCGTTTTCATTCGGGGGAATTCTCCACAGGAAAGGGCAATTCATCGGGCGCAGACCGCGGAAAGCGGGCCGAGGCCGCGGGACCTTCCGCCGTACGGCGGACATCCCTCGGCGTCCGGGAAGGGCGCCCCTTAGCAAATTCGGGAATATTATAAGATTCCATGCGGCGCAAGTGGTCGGAAGGTTCCAGCTGCGGCAGCAGGAAAGGCTTCGTAAAGTGGCCCGTTTCCGCGTCAAAATGCGTGAAATAAGGCCGCGTATAGGCACCATCATCTCGACGCGAGGAAAAAACCATCCAAGTACCGTCGGATGAAAAACTATGATAGCTCTCCGCCTCAGACGAGTTAATCTCCGTCAACGGACGGATACTATTCTTCTTCAGGTCGAGCATCCAGAGGTCAGATTGACGGTGCCAGACATGGAAGACGCCCTGCGGACCGAGGGAAAAGACCAGCCAGCGTCCGTCTGGGGACACGCGAGGCAACGTAACCGAACGCTTCGATGAGGCGGCATCCAGAATCATGCGCGGCTTAGAAAATCGGCGTGTTGCACGGTCAAAGCGACGCTCCACTAGGTTGTAACAGAGATTGGTGTAGCCGCCGATGGCCTGAAGTGTCCGCTCCTTCGAGTCTTCAGGCATCTTTCCGAATCCTGGCTCCGCCACCACGGAATAGAGGGTGTTACCATCTGGGCTCCATGCGGGGAAGCAGTCGAATAACCCCTCGGAGAGCTCTACTGGCAGAGCTTCGTTTGTGTCCAAATCGTAAAGCATCATATCGCTCCGCCCATCCAGCACTTCGATTTTATCCGGATTGGCGAAGTAAAAAACCTGGCGCGTCTCATTGACCGAAAAGGCGATAAACCGCCCCTCGGGATGCCAAGCAGGATAGACGCCAGCACCGAAAAAGGGACCGCCCTTCAGATTAGTCTTACGTCCAGCATCATCTTTCCCTCGGAAAATAACCGTTCCTGGATCCGATGCGCGCAGATGAAAGAGCGAGGCATCAGGATTGTAATTATGAAAGGTATGGCAGTTGACACACTGCTTGGAGGAACTCTGATAATTGGTATAGAAGGGACGCTCTTCGAAGCAGGTTAAATCGCGCCACCAGATGCCAATGCGGTTGTAATTTTCGTAACTTGGCGGAATCAGACGGTAAGACAGCACTGGATCGATTGGCGTATTGACAATGGTATTCGTGGCGAAAAAGATCCGATTTCCATTCTCCGTGACCGTTATGGTGTAGGCGGTGTCATCCAATAGATGCCGCCAGAAGCGTTCCCCCACGCGCACCGCGCGCCCAAATGTCTCGGAGACCCCTTTTGTATTGCCGAGGGTCACGGCAATCTTTCCCTGTCCACCCCGAACGTCAAAATTGAGCGGCGCAATATTAGGCGGCACGGCGATACCAGCGTAATCGGGGTACAGGCTCACTGGCGCCGCCGTCAATGCGGCGGCGGAAACAAGAGCAACTACAACGGGAGCGATACGCATCCGTCCGCCCACCTGCAGTTACTTCTGCCAGCGCACATAGGCACCGGAGGGCAGCGCAAAGACATCGGGTGCCCCACGCAGGCACATCTCCCCCGCGGAAAAGGTCCCGCCAAGACCGCGCAGGGCCTGAACAAGAATATTTTCCAGCACAATTGGCGTGTGCCCGGGGGTATGGGCGCTCAACAACATGAAAAGCGGATTGTCGCTCAGCAGCGACCGGCAGAGGCGGAGCGTTTCCGTCAAATCGCGTTCGATTTTGTAGGTTTCACCGTTACCGCCACGCCCATAGGTGGGCGGATCGAGGATGATACCATCGTAGCGCCGCCCGCGGCGAACCTCACGATTCATAAATTTGTGCACATCGTCTACAATCCAGCGGATAGGATGATTTTCCAATCCGTTAAGCGCCGCATTGCCGCGTGCCCACTGCACCATTCCCTTGGACGCATCCACATGGCAGACCTCCGCGCCGCCGTGGGCTGGTGCCAGTGTGGAACCACCGGAATAGGCAAAGAGATTCAATACACGCACCGTTCGCCCGCCTTTGGAAGCATTTCGGACGGTCTCCTTAATCCAGGCCCATTGCTCCCGCTGTTCGGGGAAAATACCCAGATGGCCAAAATCAGTACCAGACAGACGGAACCGACTGCCGTCCACATCGATAGACCACTCTTTGGGAAGTCGATTGCGTCCGTGCCAATGATTGCCGTCTTCGCGATCAAACGTAGCATCGGCCTCTTTCCAACGCTTGGGAAACTGCGGCTGCCAAACCGCCTGCGCACAGGGGCGGGCCAGAGTCAGATCGCCGAAGCGTTCGAGTTTGTTGCCGTTGCCGCTGTCAAGGAGTTCGTAGCCGTTCATAAAATTCGTCCGTCTAAATCGTGAAAAAAGGAAAAACAAGAGATAAAGAGTAATGGAATCTGAGCGCTCAGTCAAGCATTTTCAGCAGATGTGCTGCTGCGTCGGCCTCCGCACGGCGCCGGGTGCGCCCCGTACCCTCCGCCGTTCGGCCGGCGAGCGCGGCAGAACAGCGGAAACGGGGCGCATGGGAAGGCCCCTCGCTGGCAATCAGTGCATAGACTGGTTCCTCGCCATAAGCCTTCTGCCCCAGCTGCTGCAATTCACCTTTGGGATTATCCGACACCCCAGTACAATGTGCCACCGACTGCCAGTCTTCTTCCTTAAACAACGTATCAGTCAGTATATTGGCCGCAGCATAGCCGCCATCTAAAAATGCGGCACCAACAACGGCTTCCACCGCATCGGTCAATGCCTTCTCGGGCCAGGTCAGCCCTGGGTTAGCCGTCTTCAGTAGACTGCGCAGCCCCTTCGGCCCCAACCGATCCGACCGCTTCAGTAGCGCATCCCCAGAAACCAGATGCATGCGCATATCGGTCAACACGCCTTCGTCCGCCTTGGGATAGCGGGCATAGAGACGTTCGGAAACCAGCAACTGGAGGACGGCATCGCCGAGAAACTCCAGTCGCTGATTATCGGCCCCTGGCCGGGTCGACGCAGGAACCGTCAGGGCCTCAGCCAGCAGTGTCGGATTGTGGAAGCTGTAGTGCAGTCCGCTCACTTCTTCTGAACCACAGAGGTTGCGAGCTTCAGCACGGACGCAATATCGGTGAGGTTCGAGGGCAACACCATCGCGGTACCTTCCTTGGCCAGTTTGCCGAATTCCGTCAGATACTGTTCCGCCAGGCGCAGGTTCACGGCCTCAACACCGCCGTCGTTGGCACTGATGGACTTAGCAATTGCCGCCAGGCCCTCGGCTGTAGCCTGGGCAACCAGCTGGATTTCCTGAGCGCGGCCTTCGGCCTCGTTTACACGGCGCATGCGCTCACCCTCGGATTTCGCGATAGCTTCCTGCTTTTCGCCATCGGCGCGGTTGATACGAGCCTGACGTTCACCCTCGGATTCGGCAATCATAGCACGCTTTTCTCGCTCAGCACGCATCTGCTTTTCCATGGCATCGCGAATAGTCTGCGGCGGAGTGATGGATTTGATTTCGTAGCGGGTGACCTTGATACCCCAGGGATCCGAAGCCTTGTCCACCGCACCGCAGATGGCAGCATTGATGGAATCGCGCACCTCGAAAATCTGATCGAGGTCGAGCTTGCCGATTTCAGAACGCATCGTGGTCTGCGCCAGCTGAGTAGAGGCCCACAAATAATTGTCAATACCGTAAGAGGCCTTGACCGGATCCATCACCTGAAGATAAAGAATACCGTCCACATCCACCGTGATATTATCCTTGGTAATGCACTGCTGTGGCGGCACATCGATGGGTGTCTCCTTCAACGTACGCTTGTAGGCCACGCGGTCGAGAAAGGGAACCAGAATGTGAAAACCCGCTTCCAGTGTGGATGCATACTTACCAAGGCGCTCAACAATGTACGCGGAACGCTGCGGAACCACCACAGCGGTCTTCAGAAGCACAACAATAATGGCAATGGCAATCACTGCCGCAATAATCAGTCCAGGCATAAAAACTCCGTTATGGAATGCTAAAAAGGAACAAAACAGGGGTGGGCAATGCCCACACTGACTCCGAAGGGGAATCAGTCGGCGGGTTCGACCGTGAGGGTAATATTGTCACGGGCAGTCACGCGGACCGCGGTCCCGGCAGAGATTGGGCGATTGGAGACGGCTTTCCAATCGGAACCGTGCACTTCGACGCGGCCAGCGACTGGCGGTTCGATGGCCTGAGAAAGTACACCAGTGGCCCCAACTAGACCATCGTCATCCGCATCCTCTTTTTCTCGGACCGTCCGACCACGGAAGAAATCGCGGAAAATCACGCGGCTCAGTACCAGCGTTGCCACGGAGGCCACAGCAAAGACCGCAATCTGAAGGGCAAGCGATGCACCAGGCACTAGCCAAGCTACCGCAGCGGCCGCCATCGCACCGAGCCCGAAGAAGAAAATGATGAATCCTGGCACAGCCATTTCTGCGAATAAAAACAGAATACCGAGGATAAACCATACGACAGCCATCGAGACAGACCATACTTCCATACCAAATCCTCCTTAACTCATAACTGCGTATCGCAGTCGCTTATCATGGCACTTTAACCTGAAAAACGAATATCGATGACTTTTGAACAATGGGTTTCAATCCAGAAGTCCAACACGTTGCTATCGATGACAAAGGACTGCGAAAAAGAGTGTCTTTTAAGAAGGGCCTTGCGGCAGGAGCCGCCCGCAATCATTCATCGTTCGTCAGCGCGAAGCGCCCTTAATGACCGAGGCGGATATCACCAGAAGCAAGCGCCTCACGGTATTCTGCAACGGTGCGGGCAATGCCCTCTTCGAGCCCGATTTTAGGTTCCCAGCCCTTGGATCGGAGCAGCGAAGAATCGCACAGCTTGCGGGGGGTGCCGTCAGGCTTGGTCGCATCCCAACGAATCTCCGAAGGGCAACCCGTTGCACGCTGAATCGTTTCAGCGAGCTGACGGATGGAAACCTCCCTGCCAGAGCCAACATTCATAAGGTCCGGCGGATTGTCGAGCTCCAGGGCGTAGAGACAAGCCTCAGCCAAGTCATCCACGTGCAAGAACTCACGCAGCGGCGTGCCAGTTCCCCAAAGATCGACATGGGCCGCGCCTTCAGTGCGGGCAGTTTCAAACTTACGAATCATCGTCGGCAACACGTGGCCACCAATAATATCGTAGTTGTCCCCAGTACCGTACAGATTAGTGGGCATCAGCGAGTGGTAGCAGACTCCGAATTCGCGACGATAGAACTCGCAAAGCTTCAATCCAGAAATCTTGGCCAACGCATAGCCCTCATTGGTCTTCTCGAGCGGACCGGTGAGCAGGGCATCTTCCGGAATCGGCTGAGGTGCCATACGAGGATAAATGCAGGAGGAGCCGAGGAACAGCAGACGTTTCACGCCGGCACGGTAGGCAGCATCAACCGTATTGGCGGCAATCATGATGTTTTTGTAAAGGAAGGTTCCGTTGGCCGCCGAATTGGCACCGATACCACCAACCTTGGCCGCAGCAATAACCGCCACATCCGGCCTGTTGGCCGCAAACCAAGCGCGGGTCGCCGCCTGGTCCGTCAAATCCAGCTCACGGTGCGTCGCCGTAAGAATCTTTTCGCAACCGCGGCGCTTCAGTGCGCGCACGACCGCAGAGCCCACCATGCCGCGGTGCCCTGCAACAAAATAGGTCAGGTTCGTATCCATATTGTTTCCTTTTCCCGCAAACGCCGAAAACAAGATTTCCCTCGTTTTCGGCGCCGGCGGTCATTATTCGAATGCGGGGAAGATACCTTAGTCGTCGGCACGTTCAATACATTTGCCTTCGCGGGCAGCAGCAGCTTCCTGACGGGCAACCGCGAGATCTGCATCAACCATCATCTTCACGAGGCCCTTAAATGTCACCTTGGGTTCCCATCCGAGCACTTCGCGTGCCTTGGTGGGATCGCCGAGGAGCTGCTCCACTTCTGCGGGACGGTCATAACGAGTATCGTGTTCAACATACTCTTCCCAGTCCATATCGAGGTGGCTAAAGGTTTCCTTGCAGAAATCCGCCACGGAGTGCATTTCACCCGTCGCCAGCACGAAGTCATCGGGACGATCGTGCTGCAGGATGCGCCACATACCTTCCACGTAGTCACCGGCAAACCCCCAGTCGCGGCGGGCACTAACATTGCCGAGATAAAGCTTCTTTTGCATGCCTAGCTTGATACGGGCTGCGGCCATCGTAATCTTGCGGGTCACAAATGTCGGACCGCGACGCGGCGATTCATGGTTGAAGAGAATCCCATTCGACCCGAAGATATTGTAAGCTTCGCGGTAGTTGCGGACCGCCCAATAACCATAAAGCTTGGCCACTGCGTAAGGCGAACGAGGATAAAAAGGTGTCGTTTCGCGCTGGGGCACTTCCTGCACCTTACCGAAAAGTTCGGAGGTGGATGCCTGATAGAAACGTGTCTTCTTCTCCAAGCCGCACTGACGGATAGCCTCCAGCAGACGCATCACACCAAGCGCAACCACTTCGCCGGTGTAGTCTGGAACATCAAAGGACACACGCACATGACTCTGCGCCGCCAAATGATACACCTCATCGGGACGAATCTCGTACATCAGACGGCAAAGACTGCCAGCGTCAGTCACATCGCCATAGTGCAGATGCAGACGATTGCCGTCCACATGCGGATCCTGATAAAGGTGATCCAGACGCTGCGTGTTGAAGCTGGAACTGCGACGGATAAGCCCATGGACCTCATAACCCTTGGAAAGCAGCAGTTCGGTCAGATAAGAACCGTCCTGGCCGGTGATACCGGTAATGAAAGCGATTTTGCTCATGTATGCCTTTCTGAGGAGGATTGTATCCCTCCCTATAAAACTGTTGCCCATACTATAACACATTTCCGCACGTTATTCCTCATAATCGACAAGAAAAAGAAAGACGTGTGTCGCGCAACCGTGCAGACATTCAGTCCGTCCCAGTATTCAAAACGCAAATGCGCAGATGCGGAAGCAATGCGAGTTTTGCCTTACCGCCCCAACAACATCCTATCCCGCACGATACACACCAGGCTGACATCGAGCCGCAGAACCAGAGCAAGACATCGCAAAACCATCTTGGCCGCCCCCTCCGACACCAAAGATAAACACATAACCTTAAAAAACTTTGCGAAGATCTGTCATAAGCACCCCTCTTCCAAGCGTTTCCTATTCCCTATTTTATAGACACAAACTTACACAAAAGGCTCTTGCAATAACGCCAATGATAATCATAATACTTGTAGAGATTGGCTACCATGCTATCAGAAGGGTAGCTATCATACTATCAGAAGGGTAGCTATCATACTATCAGAAGGGTAGCTACCTTACGATTAGAAGGCTAGCTACCATATTACCATGAAGGTAGCTAAGGTATCAAAGGAAAGCTATCACAACTGCCAGACGATCCCCCCATCGATTAAACGGAAGCGATTGCACCTTTAACGAAGCGTAACCTTGTAATAGACAACAACTACAATGTGTTATTGTCTTTGATTATCCATTCGCTACAATTTTTACTGAAGAGGCATCCTTTTTATGCATTTACGCTGCCGCCGTTGGCCAAAGCGCCCAGTCCCCATCCCGAATTGTGATAGAATAAAGGGAAAAAAGGAATCGTGATGAGACATGTCGGCATTTTGGGAGGGTCGTTTGACCCTATACATCGGGGGCATATCGCCCTAGCCCAGACGGCGCTGAACGCCTTTGGACTGGACTCCGTGCGTCTGATGCCTTGTGCCCAACAGGCACTAAAAGCACGAAAACCGACCCCAGCAGCGGACCGCTGTGCCATGCTTCGCCTAGCCATAGCTGGTGATTCCCGCCTGGAGCTCGACTGTCGCGAACTGAACCGCGGCGGGATTACCTATACTTACGATACATTAAAAGAGCTAAAGCAAGAAGAACCGACGACCCAGTTCTGGTTTATCATCGGTGCCGATTCGGCACAATCGTTCCCGAGATGGTACCGGGCCGATGAACTTCTCGATTTGTGCAATTTCATCGTTTTCGAGCGTCCAGGATGCCGTCTGAAAGCGGAAGGGACCGACCCCCGTCTGCTGCGTTACCGACTAGACGGACCGCTCGTGGACGTTTCGAGCACGGATATCCGGCGCGCAGTTGCGGAAAAACGCGATTTTCGGTATGCTATGGGGGTTTTGGAGGAACGCTACCTCGAAGGCCGCAGTCTCTATAAGAAGGAAGTTTAGACGAATGAACATTACCACTGAAGCGGTTGCGCTCGGCATTGCCCAGGCGCTCTATGACAAGCAGGCAGAGGATATCCGCGTGCTGGACGTACGCGGGGTTTCGACGGTGACGGATTACTGTGTGGTAGCCAGCGGCAACTCCGCGCCGCATCTGAAAGCATTGCAGAAGGTTGCACAGAGCTATCTGCGCGATTCGGACAATACGCATTACCGCCTGTCTGGCGAATCCGACAGCGGCTGGGTCCTGCTGGACGCCTTCACAGTCGTTACGCACATCTTTGCTCCCGAAGCACGGGAGTACTACGACATTGAATCCCTCTGGCAGGGCGCCAAAGAAATCCCCTTCGTTCCGACCACCAAATAAACCCCAATACACCATGAGCGAAAAAAATCTCCCCTGTTCCGAAGAGAAGCTACGCACCCTGTGCGCGCAGTATCCTACCCCCTTTCACATCTACGACGAAGCAGCCATCCGTGCCAATGCGCGCCGGCTAAAAAAAGCCTTCGCTTGGAATGCGGGCTTCCGTAACTTCTTTGCCGTTAAGGCTGCCCCGAACCCCTATCTGATGCGTATTCTTCAGGAAGAGGGCTTCGGCGCGGACTGCTCCTCTCTTCCAGAGCTCCTCCTCTCGGAAAAGGTCGGCATCGACGGCGCGGGTATCATGTTCACCTCCAACGACACCCCCGCAGAAGAGTTCGTAAAGGCCAAGGCCCTGGGAGCCAATATCAATCTCGACGACATCTCGCATATCCCCTTCCTGGAAGAGACCTGCGGTCTGCCCGAGTTGGTCTGCTTCCGCTATAATCCCGGCCCCCTCAAGGGTGGAAACGCCATCATCGGTAAGCCCGAGGAAGCTAAGTACGGCTTTACCCGCGACCAGCTCTTCGAGGGCTATAAGATGCTGAAGGAAAAAGGCGTGAAGCGCTTCGGCCTGCACACGATGGTTGCCTCCAACGAGCTCAATCCGCAGTACTTCATCGATACCGCCATCCTCCTCTTCGACCTCATTATCGAACTGAAGGAAAAGCTGGGTATCACCTTTGAATTCGTGAATCTTGGTGGCGGCATCGGCATCCCCTACCGTCCTGAGCAGAACGCCGTCGACCTCGAAGTTGTGGGCGAAGGCATCCGCAAGGCCTACGAAGAGCACCTGATTGCCAAGGGACACCCCGAACTGAAGGTCTACCTCGAATGCGGCCGCATGATTGCAGGCCCCTACGGTTACCTCGTGAGCACCGTGCGCCACCTCAAGCACACCTACCGAGACTACGTCGGCATGGATGCCTGCATGGCCAACCTGATGCGTCCGGCCCTGTATGGTGCCTATCACCACATCACCGTGCTAGGCAAGCAGAACCGTCCCGCAGACCATGTGTACGATGTGACCGGCTCCCTCTGTGAAAACAACGACAAATTCGCCGTCGGTCGTGCACTGCCCGAAATCGTCCCCGGTGACATTCTCGTCTTCCACGATGCTGGTGCGCACGGTCATGCCATGGGCTTCAACTACAACGGCAAACTCCGCTCTGCAGAACTGCTGCTGCGCGAAGACGGTTCGGTGGTGCAAATCCGCCGCGCCGAAACCGTTGCCGATTACTTTGCGACGCTGGATTTCGACGGCTTGCCGTCGTTCCGCTGAGCCTGCGACAGGTCCGCGTATTCCCGGAGGTGCCATGAAACGCTCATTCATCCGTAACATCCTGTGCCTGCTGTCGCTGGGAACAGCGACCTGCCTCCCGGCCGATGTGGTCTGGGTGGTGGGTCGCGGTGCCCCCGTGGACGCACCTGCAGCTGCCAAATTTCTACAATCGATGCTGAACGAGCCGGTGGCCGTGGTTTCGGAAGACACCGCGTCCCTGGCTGCTTGGGCCTACGGTGGCAAAAGCGAAGAAGCCCGCAAGGCGGCACTAAAAGCCGACACATTACTGATTACGCTCCCGCCCGCAGAGCCAGCGGAGTACGCCCTACTCGGTCTCTCCGCGCTCTCCGCTTCCCGCGGTTACATGCAGACCAAGCCGACCGTAGTTGCCGTGCAACAGCCCGTGTACAAAATGAACGGCCTGTGTAACAATCGCCTATTGCAGGAAACGGCACGGGTCTCCATCAGCGCTAACTGCGGCTTCGCCCCTCTACCCAAAATCCGTCAACAGGTCTACACAGACGACACCTTCTACGACGGGCGCGTGCCAAAAACAGCCGCCTCCGAAGCCTATATTGCCGCAGCAGGCATCGCAGTCTCCCTAAAGGGCGACACCTTCCCCATTCCTCGGCTGACTGGCGTACACGAAGCTATCGCCGACCGACTGATTGCCTCAGTGCGAAAAGGCTGGGGACTGCGTGAAGACGTGCTCTACGCAGCAGCCTTCCGTTCGGCCCCGGCTTTCAGCGTCCGCGTAGGCACAGAATTCGAGGCCGTTCTCTACGATGGTGATTTCGAGCATGCCGTTGGCACCTGGTTGGAACGCTTCGCAGCCGCCGAAGGCCGAATGCTGACACTTCGCTACACCACCGACACCCAACTGAACACTGGCCTGCCCGGACTCTTCCGCACCGCAGCTCCCGCCGTTAATGCCCCAGCTGCAGCCTGCTACACGCGCCCCGCGTTCAAAGACGACACCGGACGCGAGGAACAGCGGTATCTGGATCGCATTCTAGAGCTAGACGCAGGAAAGAAGGGCTACATTCCGCTGCAGCTCGCCGTTGCTGAGCATATGCGCCGCTATCCGCACCTGCCCGTCTACAAAGCTGGCGGCACCCTCCCTACAGACGACACCGCCGCCATGTTCGCCAGCATGCTCTACCTGCAGTGGACCGGCGCCGCCGTCATGCTGCCGAATATCAGTCAAACCACCGCCGCAGCTATCAGCATCGGCCTCGAGACCATGCTAAAAATGCGCCTAAAACGTGCGGATATCAATGCCGTCTTCTGCCGCCCCGTCGGCGATAACGCCTTCGCCTTCTCGCTGTGGCACCGCCCCAAAGACGATGTACGACTGACCGTATCGGCAGATTCTTCAAATGGACGCGTCTCTCCGCATCGCCTGACCTTTACACCCAAAAACTACTGGGCCCCCCAGACCGTAACGGTCTCGGGCTCGGGCACCCTGCTCTGGAAGGTCCCTGCTGCTGAACTCTTTGGTCAAAACACTGGCGCTCGTGCATACGGCAATAAGCAGGATGCCGCATCCGCACCCGCAAAACCTTGACTTTTCGTCTAGATTCAGCTACACTTTCGGGAAAGTAATCCAAGGAGACTCCCATGCCCAACATCACCATTCTCAACGGCGAAGAAACCGGCAAGTCCTACGAGTGGACGTCGGACCGCATCCGTATCGGCCGTAATGCTGCCAACGATTTTGTCATCGCCAATGCGTCCGTTTCGGGCGAGCACTGTCTAATTGAACGTTGCGACGGCGGTTGGCGTGTCAAAGACCTCGATTCGACAAACGGCACGCGCTTAAACGATCGCCGCATCACTCTCGCAGATCTTCACCGCAACGATTTAGTCTCCTTCGGCGATATCTCCGTGTCCTTCCGCGGCGACGATGTTCCCGAAGCCGAACCCTCCGCCACCGTGTCCTCTACGGACGATATTCCGCGCACCACCATCGTAATGCGCCCAACCGTCAAGCCGAAACTCAACGCGGCCGAAGGCTTCGGCAAACGCTCCGAAGGCAACAAAAAGGCTCTGAATGCCATTATTGCCGTATCGGTGGTGATTATCTTGGCACTGGCCGCCGTGTTGGCCGTGAAGCTCTTTGCGGCATAATCCATGCGGCAGGGATTCACCTTAGTCGAACTGCTGATTGTAATGGCCATCCTCGCTGCGACGATGGCCATTATTGTCCCCTCGTTCAATATGGTCTCCTCCGCCCAAGTCTCCGTCGCTGCCAAAGACACCCTACGACTGATGCGCTACGCGCGCAATATGGCCCTACAGACACAGCAGCCCATCCGGATAGCCTTCGCGCCAGACAGCATCACCGTGTCAGCGGAAACCGATTCCACAGGCCTCGCCCAAACCGCACCGCAGGACGAAGACCCACGGAGCATGCCAACCATCACCCCGAGACCCCGCCGCGACCGCACCGAACCCGACGCGGCCCCAGCTGGAAAAAAAGCGACTCCACACTACGCCGTTGCCGCTAATGGCGTGGACACCATTGGTCTCTCCAAAAACTACCGCGGTGTCGCCTTCGCCTTCGATGGATTCGACGATTCGCTGGCTGGCGGACGAAAAGCGGATGGCAGCCGCGTCTCAGGCTTCCGCCGTAGCTCGGAGAAGGAACGCGAGGAAACTCGCCTGAAAGAAGAAGATCTCCGAAAACAGGAATCCTTCACAATCACGGTGCGCGCAAACGGCACAGTCCGTCCTTTTACCATGCGTGTATACGAGCGAGATTCGGATAAAACAGGCGATGTACTGACATTTGATTTTCTCTGCTCCGGAAAAATCGGAGACGGAGATGAGTAAAAAACATTATGCGCCGCGACTGGCCAAAAGCGTCCGCGGTGGCCTGCGCCCCCAAGGCGCCAACCGGGATGTCTGGTGGCGAAAACAGTGGATTTCCTGGCTGGAGGAACTCCGCCTCGGCGCACGACTGGGGCGCGGCCGAAATTACGCGCAACAAGGGCAGATTAAATCAATGACCGTAGACGTAGGCAATATCGCCGCCGTCATTCAAGGCGCGTCGACCGACCCGTATACAGTATCCGTCTCCATGGACCCGATTGCACCAGAAACCGCAGAGGCCATCTTTGAGGAACATCCGCTGCTAGCGGCCCAGATACTGACGCATTCCCTGCCGCATTCGTTCGAAGATTTTCTAAAAGCTCGCGGAGCGACACTCTTCCCCTTGGGACGCTCGAATATCCGCTTTTCCTGCACCTGCAAAGACTGGACGCGTCCATGCAAACACATTGCTGCTGCGCTGTGTCTATTTGCGGACGCGACCGCTGTCGACCCATTGCTACTGCTTCGCTTTCGGGGATTGCTGTTTGAAGAACCACCCCCGCGCCTGGAGCCCCGGACGCTGAAACCCGAAGCCATTACGGCACTACACCCCGTTGGCGACCCGACCGCCGTTCCGCGTCGGTTAGGGGCCCTGCCCTACTGGCGCGGCGAAGAGGATTTTCGCAAATCACTGGAATCCGCCTACCGGCGCGCGCACACCAAAGCCGTCATGGCCCTAGACTCTGGCATCGCAGACATGCGCTTCCCTGAGGATATTCCAGCAGAGTAGTGCGCAATAAACAGTAAACAGTGGCCAGATTCGAGCGGGGCGTTGCCCCCCTTAAAGCGCGCCGAGGGCGCTTCCTGCGTGCTATGCGAGTAGAGCCTTTACATAGTACTAGGAGTCTGTAGGGGTATAGATGCGAAAGGCGAAAAAATGAAAGAAGTGGGCAGAAACGAGGATGTTAAAGAAGTGCAGTGGCCCCTGAATGACTGAAAAAGCCGAAGTTTATGCACGTTTAAGGCGCTTTTTGCAGCTCGTAGATATACCCCTACAGGCTCCTAGCGCATAAGGACAAGCGCTGGCCCATGCAACGTGCGCCAATAGGGCCGCAGGCCCTCCTCCGAGTTCTGCGCTCGGAGCCTTTACACAGAGCCAGGCATGTATGCCAGGAGCGCTTGCCGCACGGGGATTTTTTGAGGCTGAAAACGGCTTTCGTTTGTGGTATACTAAGGTGTTCACTTTGAAGAAGGAGTTTTATGGACTGCGAAGGTATTGCGAATCAGTGGTTGAAGGCAGCATTTGAAGCGGTAGTTCCTGGATGCGGCGGCGGCAAGACCGTGCCCTCGAAGGATAGCCGCTTTGGCGACTGGCAGTGCAATGATGCTATGGGCATTGCAAAGCGTGCGGGAAAGAATCCGCGTGAGCTGGCCCAGGCGGTGATTGCCGCGCTTCCCCTGCCCGACGTGCTGGAAAAAGCTGAGGTAGCTGGTCCCGGATTTATCAACCTAACCCTCTCGAAGCAGGCGGTGGCGGCTGGAGTACAGGCACTTGCCGATGATCGCCTTCTCGGGGTGCCACAGAGCGGTGCCGGCGAAAAAGTGGTCATCGACTACTCCTCGCCAAACGTGGCAAAACCGATGCATATCGGCCACATCCGCTCCACTGTCATCGGTAGCGCCATCGACCATATCCTCCGTGCGCTCGGTTACGATGTCATTGCCGACAACCATTTAGGCGACTGGGGGACACAGTTTGGTATCCTAATTATGGGCTACCGCACCTTCCTGACCGATGACGAACGCGCGAATCTCACGGTTGAGCTGCTCGAAAAGGTCTATGTAAAGAGCTACGCAGCAACCAAAGACGATCCTGCATGGCTCGACAGCTGCCGCCAGGAACTGGTGAAGTTACAGGCGGGCGACGAGGCGAACCGTGCGGTCTGGAAGCGCTTCATCGACATATCCCTGAAGGAGTTCAACCGCATCTACGGTCGTCTGGGCGTGGCCTTCGATCTCTATCGCGGCGAAAGCTACTACCAGCCGATGCTCGAACAGACCGTCGAGACACTGAAGGCCAAGGGTCTCGCGAAACAGAGTGAGGGCGCTTGGATTGTCGACATGAAAGACGAAGGACTCGAAGTGGCCATCGTCCGCAAGAGCGACGGCGGCTTCAACTACACCACCACGGATATTGCCACGGTGCGTAGTCGCGTAGATGATTTTGACCCCGCGCGCATCATTTACGTGACAGATGACCGCCAGCAGTTGCACTTCAAACAGTTCTTCCGCATCTGCGACACGCTGGGAATGTGCACGAAAACGCTGCTGCAGCACGTGTACTTCGGCTTGATGCGTCTGCCCGATGCCACCTTCTCGACCCGTCAGGGCAATGTCATTAAGCTTGAAGATCTACTGAACGAAGCCGCCGCAAAGGCCCGCGTCATCGTGGACGAAAGCCATCCAGATTGGAGTGAAGACGAACGTGCCGCCCTGGCCGAAGCCATCGGTATCGGTGCCATCAAGTATGCGGACCTCTCGCACGATCCCACGACGATGATTGTCTTCACCTGGGAGCGCGCGCTGGCCCTCGAAGGCAATAGCGGCCCCTATCTGCAGTATGCCAATGCCCGTCTGAATTCGCTTCTGACCAAATACCGCGACACGGTAGGCCGCGAGCCCTCCGAAAACACGCTGGTGCTCGGCTCCGATGCCGAAAAGACCCTGGCCCTGCATCTACTGCAGTACCCCAACGCCGTACAGCGCGCTGGCGACCTCTGCAAGCCGAGCATTCTGGCTGATTATCTCTATCAGCTGTGCCAGCTCTATTCGGGCTTCTACCAGACATCGCCAGTACTGAAAGACGGCACCGAGCCCGCCGTGCGTGATAGTCGCATCCGTCTCTGCGACGCAGTCTCGAAGGTGTTGCGCGGCGGTCTAACGCTGCTCGGCATCCCCCTGCCCGAACGCATCTGACCTGGAGGAACGCATCATGTTCAGCGCAGTTCTGTTCGCCCTCGGAGGAGATATCGGTCCACTCCGCGCATTCGCGGATTCAGATGCCGTTGGCCGCCTAATTGTGATTGTCCAGATTGCCATGAGCGTTGCCTCATGGGCAGTCATGAGCGGACGCACCATGTGGCTCCGGGACAGCAAGCTGAAAACGAGCCGTTTTGCGGACAGATTTGCTGCAAAAGATGATGCGTTGGCCCTCTTTTACGAAGGGGAAAAATTCGGGGAGACCGGTGTGGAAACAATTTACCAGGCAGCCTGTGCGCGCCTGGTTCGTCTGATTCCCGCCGATGTCCGCGAGCGATTGCGGCTGGTGCCCTCCACCGAATTTACCCTGTCAGATAAACGCATGGCCCTCGTGGAAACCACGTGTTACCATGTTACCGACGAGGTGGTGCTCAGAAACAGCAAAGGAATGACCGCCCTAGCCATCATGACCAGTTCGGCTCCGCTGTTGGGCCTGTTCGGCACAGTATGGGGCGTTATGCTCGCCTTTCAGTCGATGGCTGCCAGCGGCAGCGCCAACATTGC
>SAMEA104404097__coassemble_296_pt1 | contig 51329 bp, 41 predicted proteins | sample SAMEA104404097__metabat2_high_PE_096 | metagenome-assembled genome bin SAMEA104404097 (sample SAMEA104404097) | Balaenoptera acutorostrata | reverse complement strand
CGAGTCCCCCCCCGAGCACCATCTTAGACCGCATTCTTCGGAATGCGGTTTTTTTTCGATATACCCCCCCCCAAAAAAAGGCTCTTCGCGCCAATGAACAACCAAAGAGTCCATAACCAATTAGCTCCATAAATACACATCTGCAATCTGAGGATTAACAAAGAAAATTTTCGGAAATAAGATTGTTTGCCCCAAGAGCTCTGAGGCGACAGCACCCGAACACATTGATTATTCACCGTCCATCGTATCTTGTGACTTTGGATTACCATCAAGGTGTCACAGACGAGGGCTGACACCCCACATCGGCACGAAATTCAAAAACGACCGCACGCAACAGCGCCTCCAGCACCAGATACCACAGTTTTCAACGAAGAACAGAGTCAGCAAAAATCACGCGGATGCGCTATAATAAGGGCTATGCGTCAGGGATTTTTTGACAAGTTTGTTTCACGTCTCGACCGGATTGATGCGCCGGTTGTTTCGGCCCATATTGCCGACCTAGCCCGCGAGCGCGGGTTTCTGGAGACGATTTTTCAATCGATTCGCGAAGGGATCCTCGTCATTGGCGAGGGGTCTGTTCTGCTATATGCCAACCACGCTGCTGCAACCATGGTCGGATTCCGTGTAGAGGAGCGCCGCGGCAAGTCAATGGCGCGCCATCTACGCGAATGGGGCGTAGATGACCTTTTGACGGCTCAGGTAGGCGACTGGGCACATATCGAAACGCGCGAAACCGAAATCACCTATCCCGAACATCGCTTCATTTCGTTTTATGCGCGCCCCGTGGAGTATGACGGACGCAATGAGCTACTGCTCATTCTGCGCGATGTCACGCGGGAACATGCGGCCGAAGAGGATGCGTTGGCGGACGAACGTCTGACAGCTGTCAAAACCCTCGCAGCGGGTGTTGCCCACGAAATCGGCAATCCGCTCAACGCCCTCAACATCCACCTCCAGCTTCTCACCCGCTCGCTGCGCAGACTAGAAGATGAGGAGCTCCGCACGCGACTGATGTCCTTTACCGATGTTGCCTCGCAGGAGGTGACACGACTGGACCGCATTATCCGTCGTTTTCTCACGGCACTGCGTCCCGTAAAGCCCCATCTAGTGCGGGGGCGCATTGCCGATGTGCTAAACGCCACCCTGCGTCTCCTAGAAGCCGACATCAATCGGCGCGCCATCAGCCTCTCGAAGTCCATCCCCGAGGCCCTGCCCGACACCTTTCTGGATGCCCAGCTACTGGAGCAAGTCTTCTTCAATCTCATCAAAAATGCCATGGACGCAGTCCAGGATGGGGGGCGCATCGGCCTCTCTGTCACTGTGGACGACAACTGGGTTGGCGTCTCGGTACTGGACAACGGCGAAGGTATCCCCGAGGAGTTGCTGGGACACATTTTCGACCCCTATGTAACGACCAAAGCCAAGGGCAATGGTCTGGGACTGATGATTGTAAAACAGATTATCCGGGCCCATGGCGGCAGCATTGAATGCGCCAGCCATACAGATGAAGGTACCTGCTTCACCGTTCGCCTACCGCGCGCCGAGCGTAATATCCGCGTATTACCCGATGCCAAATCCCGTCCCGAGTCTTCCGAGGAATGCCGCTGATGAGTACGCTGCTAATTGTTGACGATGACAAAGCCACGCGCGACGGCCTGAATCTGGCCCTATCCGCCGATTACGAGGTACTGACGGCCGCCGATGCCGATGCAGCCATGGCAGCCATGAGTTCGCACGGCATCGATTTGGTACTAACCGACCTGCGCATGCCGGGACGCGACGGTCTCTCCCTGCTGCGCGACATCATCATTGCCTACCCCGACGTGCCAGTGATTCTGCTCTCCGCCTACGGTTCCGTGGAGCGGGCCGTCGAGGCCATGAAGTATGGTGCCTACGACTTCCTGACCAAACCGGTCAACCTCGACCATCTCGAAATTGTGGTGCGCCGCGCACTTCGCAGCCATGCTGCTGACAAGATAGCCCCCCAACTGCGCAGCCGTGTTGCCGGCGAACAGGCCCTCGCACGCATGATTGGCGAATCCGAGGCCATGAAGCAAATCCGCGAACGCATCGCCCAGGTGGCCCCTACCCCCGCCTCGGTCCTAATCCAAGGCCCCAGCGGCACGGGTAAGGAACTCGTTGCCCGCGCCGTCCATGCGCTGAGCCCCCGGGCAGATGGCCCCTTTGTTGCCGTTCACTGCGCCGCGCTCTCCTCCACCCTGCTCGAAAGCGAACTCTTTGGCCATGTGCGCGGTGCCTTTACCGGTGCCACCGAGGACCGCAAGGGGCGCTTCGAACTCGCGGATGGCGGAACACTCTTCCTAGACGAAATCTCCGAAATTGACCCCTCGACACAGGTCAAACTGCTACGCGTGCTCGAAACACGCACCGTAGAGCCCGTCGGTTCCGCGGAGGCCCGTCCCGTCAACATCCGACTGGTGGCGGCAACCAACCGCAACCTGCGCGAATGGACCAAAGAGGGACACTTCCGCGAAGACCTCTTCTTCCGCCTAAATGTCGTGGACATCTCCCTGCCGCCGCTGCGGAAACGCCCTGGCGATTTGGCCCTACTCTGCGACAGCTTTGTGCGGATGTTCAATCCCACCCTGGGCCGCCGTATCCTCGGTTTCACCCCCGAAGCACTCGCAATCCTCGAACGCTACCCATGGCCTGGCAATGTCCGCGAACTGCGCAACACCGTCGAACGCATGATGGTACTCGCCCCTGGTGACCGCCTGACGGCCGATGATGTGCCAGACAATATCCGCGATGCTGCCTGCGCCCCCGCCGTCGACCCCGACGAAGAGATGCCGACACCCGAACTTAGCGAATCCGAAGAGGACGAGGCCCGCCGCATCCGCAATGCCCTCGCGGAGACAGGTAATAACAAAACCGCCGCCGCCAAACAGCTCGGCATTCCCCTACGCACGCTCTACCGACGTATCAAAAGCTACAAGCTGGATGTCTAATCCGCTCGCAGATTGCACCCATTTCACCCACCGGAGGCCTCTCATGAAATACCGCACGCTTCTCTATCTCGCAGCCCTGCTGCTGAGCCTTCCGATCACGGCGGCAACGCAACCGGCCTCCGCAGCCCCCACCCTGCCGCCAGCCCTGACAAAAAGGCTCGCACCTCCGCCAGTGTTACAGGAAAAAACCGACCTACCCTGCCTGCGTTGCGACGGTTCTGGACACATCCACCGCCTTGCCAGTCAAGATCTGAAACGCGTCGGCCGCCGCGAACGCGAATCCACCCACCGCATCACCAAACGCCGCCTGCTCTCCACCTGCCCCGTCTGCAATGGTGCCGGCCACTGTGTACGCGCTTACACCAACAGCGAAAAACTGCCCGCCATCAAACTGATGCGCCATGCATACGACGAGGCCCAGTTGAAAGCAGGCCGTATTCCCGTCGGCGCCGCCTATGCCGATCGCAGTGCCATGGAGACACTTTCCCCGGAGGACCAGGCACGGCTCGCCCATCAGTACCCAAAAATCTGCACGACCTGCTTCGGCCTCGGCAAAATCTGCTGCCGCCGCTGTGATGGTCTGGGCTTTAAGCCCGGCGAGGTAGACCGCGAAACAGGCATCAAAGAGCCCAATGAGCCCTGCAGCACCTGCAAAACCCTCGGCGAGACTGTCTGCAAACGCTGCGATGGCTCCGGCCTTGCTCGCATCTGCTCCTCCTGCGATGGCACCGGTCTCCGCCAAAAACGCGACCGCAACGCCCCCTCCGGATACAAAACCGTTCTCTGCACCTCCTGCGACGGCGCCGGCCGCCGATAGCCCCCCCCCCCCGCGCGGGGGAGCGCCTGCGCTGCCGCCTGACGGCGGGCCTTAGAGGACTTACGCCGGCTTCGCCTACTTCGACCGGCGACTTACTCCTTGCGGGCGCACGGAACCTGCGCAGCGCTTTTATGGGCAGTGTGGCGGCAGCCACCCGAAACTGTTCACTGTTCACTATTCACTATTTTTGCGCCCCGCGCAAAAAAACATGCCCCACCCGAATTCGGATGAGGCATGAGTTGCAAAATGCAGGCCAAAGACTTACTTTTTGTGGCGATTGGCTTTGATGCGTTTGCGGTATTTGTGCTTCGCCATTTTGGCGCGACGTTTTTTCTTGATGGAACCCACGGTCGTGCTCCTTAGGATTGGGGTTGGGGGTTAAAAAATGACCTTATTGAGGGCCAGTTCAATGATGCCCTGCGCACCGGCGGCACGCAGCGCAGGGATGAGATCACGGACCTCATCTTCGAGAATAACGGTTTCGATTGCGACCCAGCCCTCAGCGCTAATGTGGTTAACGGTCGGGGCGTTCAGCGAGGGAAGAATCTTGGTGATAGCAGGCACCTGAGCTTCAGGGGCATTCATCTTGAGCAACACGCGGCTTTCGGCGGCAAGAGCGCCCTGCAGCAGCATGGCAATCTGCTCGAGCTTGGCACGCTTAACAGGGTCTTCCCAGGCCTTCTTGTTCGCAATCAGGCGGGTGGTAGAGGTGAGCACCGTGTCGACAATACGCAGATTATTGGCACGCAGCGAGCTACCCGTCTCGGTAAGCTCGATGATAGCATCGACGAGTTCCGGAGCCTTCACTTCGGTAGCGCCCCAAGAGAACTCTACGGTGGCATTCACGCCGTTGTCGGCAAGGTAGCGCTTGGCCAAGCCAACGGCTTCGGTGGCGATGCGCTTACCTTCGATGTCCTTTACAGACTTAATGTCAGAATCATTGGGAACAGCAACAACCCAGCGTACAGGGCGGCTGGTAGCCTTAGAATAGCACATCTCACAGACTTCGTGAACATCCGAGCCGTTCTCGAAAATCCAGTCGTAACCCGTGATGCCCGCATCCAGAAGACCAAGCTCGACATAGCGGGCAATTTCCTGCGGACGAACCAAACGGCACGCCAACTCGGGGTCGTTCACTGTGGGAACATAAGAACGGGAAGAGCAGGTCATCGCGAAACCTGCGCGCTTGAAAAGATTAAATGTAGAGTCCTGGAGCGAACCCTTCGGAAGGCCAAGAATGAGAGACATAGTATATTCCTTTGGTTAAAAGTCCGTATAGTATGACACATTCGCGCATTATGCGCAAGACGGAATCGCTCGTCCCCTTGTTTCAATGAAGAAAAACTCACATTGCCCTATGCGTTTGAAAATCGAAAGCTCGATTTTTTGCTATAAACGCCCCCTAAAAAAGCTGCTTTTTTGCTACAAATCTCCCCTCAAAAAAAACATCATTTTGTCGCGGACGCCCCTTTAAAACCCAGGAATTTTGTCATATTAAACAAATAAAGCACTTAAATATCAATCAGTTTATAAACAAAACAACCAACTCCCCAGGTGCCACCTTTGGCAGACCTGTGCGTGTATGCTATAATAACGTCATCGCGTGTCCCCAAAACCAGACAAAGCCGAAGAAAGATCGCATGACCTATTTAGAAAAACTGACTGAAATCGACGATCTGCGCAGTGTTTGCCCCCATGAAGCCCCCGACTTCCCCCTGTCCAGTGGAGGAGGGCTATATCACACGCCTCGGAAATGCGGTAGAGCTGAAAATTGACGTATCCGCATCATCACCCACACAAAAGCTGACCAAAACAATCAAGTAAATTGGACCAATCGGTTTGAGTGGATTATACAGACAGCACTGACCATGAAACATGTCTGCAAAACTTACTTATAGGAGCTCCCCATGATTAAACTGCTCTTTGTCTGCCACGGAAACATCTGCCGCTCCCCCATGGCTGAGTGCGTCATGCGTCAACTCGTAAAGGACGCGGGGCGCACGGACATCGAGGTAGCCTCCGCCGCCACGTCCACGGAGGAAATCGGCAACAGCATCCACCGCGGTACCGTCCGCAAACTCACGGAGATGAGCGTGCCGATGCACCGCCATCACGCCCACCAAATTACGCCGGCCGAAGCAAAAACCTGTACGCTCATCTTCGGCATGGACAGTGCCAATATGCGCAACCTCCGCCGCATGCTTCCCTCGTCGCTCCACGACCGCCTCCGTTTTCTGCCCGACTACGCCTGCCTCGGCCGCGACATCGCCGATCCCTGGTACACTGGTAACTTCGATGCCACCTACAACGATGTCCTCGCCTGCTGCACCGCCCTGCTGAAAACGCTCTGAACCATGAAAGTCCCCGATATGAATTCCCGCTCTACTGTTCCTAAAAGAACCCACTTGAATGCCTGAAAAACGAGAAGATGAGCAAATATTCCGGAGGCATTTACCATAAAACACAAATTGATCTGACGTACAATTCCAATCACATCGAAGGCAGCCGACTCAATCACGAACAAACACGTTACATCTTTGAAACATCGACGTACCTTGCAAAAGACAACACCGGTACCCCTCTTGACGACATTATTGAGACTGCCAACCGCTTTCGTTGCATCGATTTCATCATCGACAATGCATTAGCCCCACTCACGCCGGCATTCATCAAAAAATACACAAACTGCTCAAAAACGGAACCTCGGATGCCGCACAGGGATACGCCGTCGGTGCCTACAAACGCCTGGCAAACACCGTCGGCGGCATCGACACAACCCCGCCCCGCAAAGTCGCCTCCGAGATGAAAGCCCTGCTGGCAGAGTACAGCGCTTCCGACGGAAAAACACTCGACGACCTGCTCGAATTCCATGTCCGCTTCGAACGCATCCACCCGTTTCAGGACGGCAACGGCCGCGTGAGACATCTCATCCTCTTCAAAGAGTGCCTGAGACACGGCATCGTTCCCTTCATCATTGAAGACCGCCTCAAATTCTACTACTACCGCGGACTGTCCGAATGGCCGCACGTCCCCAGCTATCTGCGCGACACCTGTCTCACGGCGCAGGACGCATTCAAAAAACAGCTCGGCTTCTTCGGTATCGCCTACTGAGGCGCCGTCCGTAACGGCACCGCGGATTTTTTTCTTGACGCAGCGCCCCGATTACGCTACCCTGTGCGCCGATTTTTCTTATATAAGTCTGTAATTTGGTCAGACGTTTCTACGAACTACCGTAAATAGTTGCTGCTATAAGACATCCGTTTCCGTGACGGTGTTGCAGCACCGTTTGCGGCTGTTTTGTTTTTATTGTCGGAGACCGCCAATGACGACATCGACCGAATTGGGGACCCGGCCCGTTGGCCGGCTACTGCTGAAATTTTCACTTCCCTGCGTGACAGGGCTGCTGATTGGGGCACTGTACAACATTGCCGACCAGATATTCATCGGTCACAGCAGCCTGGGGTATCTCGGCAATGCCGCCACCGGCATTTCGTTTCCGATTGTCTGCATCGCCAATGCGCTGGCCTGGTGCATCGGCGATGGGGCCGCTGCGTATCTGAGTCTCTGCGCCGGACGCCGCGATAGCGAACGAGCCCACCGCTGTGTCGGGACAGGGATCGCAGCTACAGTCCTGGTCGGCCTCCTTTTCTCGGCGCTCTGCCTGATATTCTGTGAACCGCTGATGTCTCTCTTCGGTGCCTCGGAGGCCACGCTTCCGATTGCCTGCAGCTACTTCCGCATCCTTTCCGCCTTCTTCATTCCCTATCTGCTGCTCAACGTCATGAACAGCATGATTCGCGCGGACGGCAGTCCAGCCTTTGCCATGTGCGCCATGCTGTCAGGCGCCGTCCTGAATGTTGTACTCGACCCCATCTGTATCTTTTGGCTTGACTGGGGCATTCACGGGGCTGCGGTTGCCACGGTCATCGGTCAAGTACTGTCCTGCCTACTCTGCATCGTTTACTTCCGCCGGCCGAAGACGCTCCGTCTTTCCCTGCGTAGTTTCGTTCCCGACATCTCCGTACTGAACCGTGTACTCCTGCTGGGAAGCTCCACCTTCGTCACACAGATTTCACTGGTCGTCATGACGCTGGTCAGTAATCTCCTGCTCTTCCGCTACGGCGCACTTTCGGTTTACGGTAGCGACATCCCCATCTCCGTCTTCAGCATCCAGACGAAGGTGTACACCATCGTCGGACAGATTGCCGTCGGTATCGCCCTGGGCGGACAGCCCATCCTGGGTTACGCCTACGGGGCTGGACGCATGGACCGCGTTCGGGAGACATACCGCCTCATTCAGACCGCCTCCATGACCGTCTGCATCGCCGCAACACTCCTCTTTGTGTTCTGTCCGCAGCCCATCATCCGGCTCTTCGGGGAACAAAGCCCGCTCTGTATGGACTTTGCCGTCCTCAGTTTCCGGCTCTTTCTGGGACTGAGTTTTGTCACTGCCTTCATCAAAAACTCCTCCGTCTTCTTCCAGTCCATCGGTCGCCCTGTCGAAGCGACCCTCGCCTCCGTCCTTCGCGACATTCTCTGCTTCCCGCTTCTCGCCCTGCTGCTCTGCGTTGTACTCGAAGACCACCAACCTGGCAACGGTATCTGCGGCATTTTAATTGCCTCCCCGCTCGCCGACATCATCGCAGGCTCCGCCGTCATTGCCCTGACGGTCCGCTTCTTCCGCCGTCCCAAACGTACAATAGCCCCCCTTCCCTGCCCCGAGCAAGCCTGAAACCAGCGGAGAAACGAGAGGTGTACAAAATCGGGGGTCTTAAGAAAGTAATCAAACACTTGAGAAATTTAAAAGATGAAGGCCTCCGGGGGTTTTCCAGGGGCCTTTTTTGATGGGGGGATGCAGAGGGTGTGCGGGGTGTTGCAACGGGGTTGCAAGGGGGTGCTCATGGGTTTACAGGCTCCTTTCGAGCAGTTTGGTGACAGCGTTTGCGGCACCAGTTCGGGCAGCGTTTCGGATGGCGGCATCGGTGGGGAGGAGGGAGCGGTCCTGCGGGAGACGGACGTGTGCTTTGAGGGCGTACATGGGGCGGACCTGCCCGTCGGGACCTTTGCCGAAGAGCGCTTTGGCGCCTTTGGGGCGGAAGAAGGTCCAGCCGTTGCCTTTGAGCTCACCGACACAGTGACCGTAAGCCAGCGCGTGAACAGGGAGTGTGAGGGCACGTGCGTTTTTGGGGCGGATGTCGATGGAGCCGAGGGCGCGGGCGAACCCTGGGGAGGCGATGACGATGCGTGCGGCATCGCTGCGGACTTCATCGCGGACGGAGGCCGCTGCATCTTCGAGGTGGCCGGTGGGGGCGGCACCGAGACGGTTGGCGGTTTTGTGGTGGGTTTTGGAGATGTGTCGGATATGGCTTCGGACGAGAGCGGCCACATAGGCGGCGGCTCCGGAGAGGACTTCGGAGCGGGCCTGGGTGCTGAGGGCTTCGCCGAGGCGGTTCAGCGGGGAGATATCCAAAACAACATTCACTTGCTTTTTACCTTTTGATGTGGGATACTATGGGTACTGGCGAGAAACTCTTGCGGATAGTCGCAATAAGTAGTAGCGCGGGATTATCACCCGTTAGCACGCGCCTTTTAGAAGCCCTCCGAGTGGGGGGCTTCATTTTTTTTCATCTTCGCTTTTTCGATGACATCATGTGCCTTTTCTGCACTAGTATAATGCGTATCCAAATACCAGCCTCCATTTTGATGCACTAAAATTGCAACATTCGTTTCATGGACAATCACCCGTTTATTTCGATCAAAGCAATGCGTCTTTTTATTCCAATGAGGATAAATCTCACCCTTTACGATTGTCTCCGGAATCTCTTTCATTTCTTTAAAATGTTTTTGCTGGATTTTCACAATCCCGTGACCGGCGTCTCTGTGAGGTTTTGGCTCGAGAATCAACCCACTTTCTTTATACCCCAACCAAAAGTCAATTCTCCCGAGGCCTTCCTTATACATCGCCCCCTTAACGTTCTTTTCCTTCCCCGTGGTTGCCTTCTTCAATGCTTCCTTCCCCCGCTGAATCATTTCATCCTGGGGCAACACATGCCCACACTTTGAGCAGTGCCCATCATACCCGGTAAACTTACCGCACTTCGGGCATTTGTAGAAGGGGTGCTGCTTGTTCATTACCGAAGCCTCGGGCGGCAGCAGCTGCTCGGCGGAAAGACCAGTGCTCTTCATGGCCATCAGAATCTCACGATTGGACGGTGCCAGGGAAACGCCAGGGAGTGGTCCACCGTCAGGCTGAAGACCGAGCCGTAGCGCTTCCTCTTCGGAAACATCGGTCCAGTCGAGCCCGGAAGAATAGGCAAAAGGCGGACAGGGGTTTCCAAGCGTATCGGTGAGGGTGTTGAGTTTTTCGTCGAGGCCGATGATTTCGTTGTGGGAGTAGGTGGGTTTGGCGGGGGCTTTGGCCCAGGCGGGGATGGTGGGGTCGGTTTCTTTGGTGAGAAAGTGTATTTTTTGAGAACCTTCGCCGAGGGTGAAGGTGACGGTGAGTCGGGAGGTATGGGGGTTCCAGGCGGCGGGGGCGGTGTACCATTTGTCGGGGTCGAGTTTTTGGGAGCGGTATCGGAAGGAGGCGCTGCCGGTATGGGTGACGGGGGCACCGTACTGGAGGAGGCGGGGTTCGAGGCGGAAGGTTTCGCCGTGCTTGGGGGCGGCGGTGAAGGCGAGGGGTTTGGAGACTTCGACGTCCCAGTGCCAGACGAGTTCGGCGGGAGCTTCGGCGGCGCGGAGGGGCGCGAGGGTGCAGAGTGCGGCGGCGAAAAACAGGGTGCAGCGGGTGATCATTTGACATTTCTCCTTAAAATGTGGTTTACTATGGGCATTCAGAGCAGGAGCAACCCCGATAGGCTACGTCTGAGACCTATCGGAAGTAGCAGTGCCGGGAAGTAGGCGCCATGGTTTCGATCATGGAGGCAGGAAAGAACCGAAAGGGGAAGCCCCGGAAAATCGTCCGCTAGAAAGTCGCGCTGTCATCTTCTGCTTTGTTTTCTATTTGGCTGCCGTACCGCAGGTACTCGGCGGCCTTTTTTTCATCTTTATACGATGTGACAACGCACAATCCACTGCCATAATCTTTGAGAGATATAACGAAGTTCCTATAAACCACCATATAATCTTCCCGTTGTTTTCGGTCGTTAAAATATTTCCCGTGCGTCAGAGCTTCTGGAAGAATATCCACCGCGGCCTGTCCGTGTTTCGCAAGGATGTGCCGGAGACCGTAACCGCCTTCGTATTCCCGTTTTGGATTACCCGGACGGCCCTGCTCAAAATTTATCAGGCCCAGCGCTTTGGAACGCATGGCATTGGGGACATCTTCTCCGGATTCAAGCGCACGGGCAAGCGCAGCCGTACCACGTTTAAAGTCGGCCTCTTTGAATTTCGGCACATCATAAGAGCCGTCTTCGTTCTGATATTTGCCGGGGTCTTCCGGGAGATCGTCGTGTACAAGGTCTTTGACCATCGGAAACTGTTTTCCACCCTTTGACGTTTTCTTCCCTTTAGGCCTTTTTTCGCTTTTCTTTCCTGAATCGTTTTCTGAAGGTTTTTCTTTTTTCGAGCCGGATTCGCCTTTAGTACCCGGAACATTATCGAACTGCCCCTTCTCGTCTCGGGGCTGATTGGGATTAAACGAAGGCTTTTGGTTTTCCACCGTCTCCCCTCGCTGCGCTTCCACGGTCATCTCTGCCAGGGCCTGTTCCATAAGCAGGGCGCTCTGCGGATCTTCGGGGAGAAGTTCCGGAATTTGGCTTTGGAGCAGGATAGCGGCTTCGGGGGTGGGATTCTTCAGGAAGGCTTGCACGGCTGCTGCGGCGGGGGTTAAATCGAGCTGCAGGGCTTTTGCAAGGGCCGCAATCTCCTTATTTATCCGGCCGATAGGCCGATATTCATCCGGGCGCAGCCCGACTTTCATCTGCGCGTTAGCGCAACTTTCATCCGGGCGCAGCCCGACTTTCATCTGCGCGTTAGCGCAACATTCATCCGCGCGTAGCGCGCCGCCGCCTCCCTGGGCGGGGGCATCGGGGGCAGTTTCTTCTTCGAGGGTGTATCCGGTGCGTTCTTCGAGTTCTTCCTTGGCGATGCGGTAGCCGCCGGCACGGGCTTTGGCGGCGAGTTCGAAGATTTCGGCGGGGGATGGCTGGGTTTCGGTTTCGAAGTCGAACTGCGCCAGATGGGGCCGACCCGGGAATGCACGGTCGAGGAGGGTGTCGGTGACGGTGCGGTTGAGGGCGGTGGCGACGAAGCCGGCATCGCGGCGGACGATGGAGCGCCAGGCGTCTTCGTGGGCGTCGGTAGCGCCCTGCCCGATACCAGTGGTGCCGGTGAGCATGGTGATAATCAGAGGCATCCGTTTTCGGGATGTGATATACTATAAGGGTGATGTTAGAACGAAGAACATTTATCAAAAACTGTCTGGGTGCAGCTGGCGGATTGGCGCTTTCTGTGTCTAGCTTTGCCGCGCCACCCATACCGCAGATACCCAAGGGGCCGGCAGGCATTGTCCTCTCCCCGCCGACGACCGGCCAGCCGATTCTAGACGGCTCCGTCCGTAAAGGTGTCTTCATGGACACTGGCACTGGCCGTCCCGAAAGCGGTATGTTCGGCAATGTGCGGCGTTATGCCGATGGCTCGCCACGCTATCACGAAGGCATTGACATTGGTCCCGAACATCCGTGGGACCGGCAGAGCGACCCGCCAGACATTGTCCGTGCTGCAGCCGAAGGGTTGGTGGTATATGTCAATCGGCACGCATACAACGAATCACTGTACGGCAACTACGTCGTCATGGCCCACCGGGTGCCAGGTTTCGGCGAGGTCTACACGCTGTATGCGCACCTGCGTGTCTTTGCACGCGGACTGAAGGCTGGCATTTACCTGCGCTCCGGCTCGCCGCTCGGCATTATGGGGCATACGCCCGATTTCCCGCTGGCGCGCGCCCATGTTCACTTTGAAATCGGCGTGCGGATGTCGCCCTATTATCCGATGATTGACCCGCAGCACGGCATCTGGAACGGCGCAAATCTGTATGGCATCAATCCCTGTCACGCCTTTGCTGCGCAACGAGAAAAAGGCATCTTCGATATCGCAGCCTATCTCGGCAGCCGTTCGGCCGCATTTGAAACGGTCCTTCCTGCACGCATACTCCCCAATGGTCGCCGCATTCTCCCCTGTACCCACTGCGGCCACAGCGAATATCTGATCCGCGCAACACTGCCGCGCAATGCCAATCGCTACGCTGTGGCATTTTCGAACGAGGGTATCCCGCTGGGACTCCGTGCCGTGGCAGACGATGCCCCAATTGGACAAATCCTCTCCTGGGACGAGGATTTAATCCAACAGGGGCGCCCTTTTGTCAAACGCGGCCGCCTAACCGAACGCGGTCTGACGCTGCTCGAAAATCTGACGGTAGCCCCGTCAAATCCACCCCGCACCGAAGCCCGCATGGGCGAGGTCGGCTATCAGGAGTACGGTCATGCGTATACTTCTTGCTGACAATCTGCTGATCCGCCGCTACGGCAATCTGCGCATGGGCCCGGGTCGGGCCTTAGCCTGCGGCGCTGTCCGCGGCAACCACCGTCTGTGCGAGTTTTCGGACCGCGACCTCGCCCGTTTCATGGGCTTCGGCATCCGCACACTAGGCGTACACCGCGTAAACAAGGCCTTTATTAAAACGGCGAAGAACTTCCGTCCCGATGCCATCCTAATCGGCCACTGCGACTTTCTGCGCAACGAGGCACTGGAGCGCATCCGCGACATCCTGCCCAAGGTGCGCATCGCCCATTTCAACGTGGACCCGATGTGCGATGCCCACCCACAGGAACAGATGCGCGCCCGCTTGAACAGCTGCGATGCGCTCTTCGCCACCACCGCAGGCGCAGAACACCTAAAGCCGTTCGTTACCGGCAAAAATGTCGTAGCCTTCATGCCCAACCCCTGTGATCCCGCCCTGGAAACGCTCGATAACAGCCTGCGCCCTAGTACCGATTTTGAAAGTGACCTCTTCTACGCTGGCCAAGCCCGCGCAGGCGATCCTCGTCTAGCCTTTATCGAGGAGCTCCGCGGCGCCCTCGTCGGCACATCCCTAAAATTCCGCCTAGTGGGCATGTTCGGCAATCCGCCGATTGTTGGTGGTGCCGCCTACGATGACCTACTGGCCTCCTCGAAAATGGCACTGAACATCAGCCGCTATTTCGGCATGAAGTGGTACAGCTCAGACCGCATTGCCCATCTTATGGGCTCTGGCATCCTCACCGCAGTCTACGATGGCGACCGCCAGCAGGATTTCCTGCGCGAAGGTGATGCGCTATGGTACCACGATGTACAAGAACTGACCGAGAAGCTGCGCTGGTTCCAAGACCACGACGCAGAACGCCGCGCCGTGGCCGCCGCTGGTCGTGCCCGCTACCACGCACTCTTCAGCGGCGAACGCACCCTGCGCTTCATGCTCGAAACCCTCTTTGATACCCCCTACTCCGAGCCCTATGAATGGCAGGAAGAGGTCTATCGTTAAGTTTTTCTTCAAGGATACGCACACAATGTTACTAAAATCCATGGACCAAATCATTTCCCTGTACTGCCCCGAATCCAAAGTCAAGCTCGTCTTCGCCAATGTCACCGACACGGCCCGCACGCTGGAACGCAACCACCTGTGCGGCCCAATTGCTGGCATTGTGCAAGCAGAACTGGTCGGAGGTGCCGCACTGATGGGCACCCTGCTAGACACCCAAGGCCAATCCATCTCCCTGCGCGTACAGCTGCCGGAAGGCCTACTGGGCGGTGCCACCGTCGAGTGCGCCTATGGCTACACCATCCGCGGCTACACACGTCGGAAGGTACTGCCCGATTTGGATGACAACGACGACCCCGACGAAACGCTCTTCGACCGCGCTATGGGCCGCTCCGCCCACTGCGCCGTGATACGTTCCGATGCGCACGGCGGCACCTCGAACGCAGTCTTTGACCTTAACTATAAAGACCGCCTGACCACCACCGACATCGTGGAAGAATATTTCAACACCTCGCTGCAGCGCCGTGCGCTGGTGCAACTCTCCGCTGCCAGCAAACTAGGCTACGTCGAATGTGCCCACGCGCTGCTCTGCGACTTCCTGCCGGAAGCCACCAACGAGGAATTCAACCGTATTTCCGCAATCTTCGACAGCGGCGACGTGCAAGATGCCCTCGATGCTGGCAAGGGGCCCGAAGATATCGCAGCCCTGCTCGGCTTGGGCACCCCCAACACCCCCGAAGAGCATCCCGTCTCCTTCTTCTGCCCCTGCTCCTCCGACCGTGTAGTCACCATGCTCAAAACCCTGCCAAAGGCCGATTTGGAAGAAATGGCCGCCGCCGACAAGCCGACCGAAATCTACTGCCACATGTGCGGTAAATGCTACACCATCACCCAGAAACAGGCAAAATCGCTCCTGTGACACCGCTTATGAATATCCTTTACGACCGTAATCTGTTTCTCGGCAAAGAACTCTTCTCCCGTCTCGGCAACGCTAAGCCCTGCGACACCCGCACGCTTACCCGCAACGCGCTGAAAACAACCGACCTCCTCTTCGTCCGCTCCACACACCGCATCGATAACCAACTCCTACAAGACACCCCCGTCCGCTTCGTCGGTAGCGGGGTCGCGGGTACGGACCATATCGACTTCGAGGCCCTGCGTCGCCTGAATATCACCGTCTCGACCGCCCCTGGCTGTAACGCCGAGAGCGTCGCCGACTTCGTCATGGCCGCCCTACTCGAAATCGGCCACCGCCGTCAAACCTCCTGGGAAGGCAAAACCCTCGGTATCGTCGGTGTCGGCCACGTCGGCAAAATCGTAAAGCGCTTCGCCGAAGAAGCCCTAGGCATGAAGACCCTCTGCTGCGATCCGCCCCGCAAAAGCCGCGGCGAATTCGGCACAGAAGCCTTCGTCTCCTTCGAAGAACTCCTGCCACAGGCCGATGTACTCACCTTCCATACGCCACTCACCACAGACGGCCCCTGCCCGACCGTTGGCCTATTCTCCGGACCCATCGTCCGCAAAGTGAAACCTGGAGCCGTCCTCATCAACTTCGCCCGTGGCCCCATCTGCGACAACCGTCTACTGGTCACGATGCTCGGCGCAGGCCTCCTCTCCGATGCCGCCATCGACTGCTGGGAAGGCGAACCCAACTACGATGCCGATCTGGCTCAGCTAGCCATTCTCACCACCCCGCACATCGCTGGCCACGCTTATGAAGGCAAGGCCAACGGCACCGTGATGATTTACCGCGATGCCTGCCGTTTCCTCGCAAAGGAGCCTGGCGACATCCCAGACTTCCCGCCAGCCCCCGTGCCCGAACTCACCCTCAACTGCACCGAACGAAACGACGAAGAAATTCTGCACGAAGCCGTTCTGACCACCTGTGACATCGTTGGCGATGACCGCCGTTTCCGTCAGGCCTTCGCCCCAGACGATGAAAGCCGCATGAAGGCCTTCGATGACCTCCGCAAGACCTACCCCCACCGCCGGCTCTTCTCCGCAACGATTCTCCACCTCGCGGGAGCCTCCGAGACCCTAACCCAAAAACTCGCCGCCCTCGGCTTCATCATCGGCACCGCTGCCAAGAAGCCCACTACCAAGAAGCCCGCTGCCAAGAAGCCTGCTGCCAAAAAGCCCGCTGCCAAGAAGCCCGCTGCCAAAAAGCCCGCTACCCAAGAGCCCGTTGCCGATGCCGCCACGCTGGCCGCGTTGACCGAACAGATTGCACTGCTACAGGCACAGGTCGCCTCCCTGCAGCAGGCCGCCCAATCCACCGCCAAAAAGACCACAACAAAGAAACCCGCCAAAAAGACCGCAGCGAAAAAAACTGCATCGAAAAAGTCCACCAAATAGCGCCACGAAGGCCTCGGGTTTCCCCGCCGATGCAACTTTCATCTGCGCGTCAACGTACAATATGTTATACTGTGCGCACAACAGCACATACACCCTTTGAGAGAAACAGCTATGAAATACGGACCTATCTTTGCTCTTTGCGCCGCCGCACTGCTTACCGCTGGCTGCAGCCGTGAATCCGTGGCCGACAGCGAGCGCACCGAACGCGCCAACGCTCGTTTCGCAGAAGCCCTGTCCGTCGAAGCCGCTGGCAATATCGCTGGCGCGGAGTCCCTTTACCGCGACATCCTGAAACTGGACAATTCGATGGCTTCCGCCCATCTGAATCTGGCCATTATCCTGCACGACCGCAACAACGACTATCTTGGTGCCTACCACCACTACCAGTCCTACCTCGACCTACGTCCCGATTCCGAAAAAGCCAGCATGGTCCGCGAACGCCGCGAAGCCGCCAAAACGCTACTCGCCACTCAGCTCTCCAAAGATATCGTCGAGCGCAATACCCGCGCCGTGACACAGGAGCGCGACGAACTCGCCAAACAGCTCGCCAAAGTCCGCAGCGAAGCCTCCGCCCTACGCGAAACCAACGAAACCCAGGAAAAGAAGCTCAACCGCCTCACCTCCGAACTCGATGCGCAGAAACGCCTCGTCGAATCGATGAAACGTTCCGAACGCGAACACGCCCAAGCACTCGAGGCCGAAGTCGCCAAGGCCCGCAAGGCCGCCGAAAAAGCCGTGCCAGACATCCAGGATGAGACCCCGCTGACAGGTGATGCTCTCATCGATGCCGTCCGTGAGGATGCCCAGCGCATGATTATCGAAGAAGACGGCGGACAGAAGGCCGTCAACGAAGCCACCCGTAAGGCCGTCGAAGGCAAACAAGACGAGCGTCCCATCTCGGCCGCCCCCGTGGCTGGCAAACGCTATGTGGTGCGCCCTGGCGACACCTTCTCCCAGATTTCCCGCGAAGCCTACGGTTCCGCTGGCAAATGGGAGAAAATCCGCGAAGCCAACCGCTCCACGACGAATCCCAACGGCCGTCTGCGTGCTGGTGACACCATCCTGATTCCCTAACGCCCATGTGGTTTTCCCGTCACCGAATCTCCTTCCGCCGGACGGACCGCAGTCTGTATCGGCTGGATACCGACGACATTGAGGAAAAACAGTCCTTTTGGGGACGGCTTTTCCGCCGTCGGCAGTTAGGTAAACAGGAAGACTTCTCCCGCTACATTGCCGCCGACGGCGCCAGGGACCGGCGTCATGACGGCGAGGAATTTCTGCAACAGCGTTCCGTACAGCGCTATACGCGTGCCGTTCTGCTGATTGCGCTTATCTGGTTACTGGGACACTTTATTCCATGAAAAGCACCCCCATGCTCCCTCCAACACCCTCCTTTGTGCTCGACGCACCCGCTCTTCAGCGCAATGCTGCCATTCTGGCCGATGTCGCCGACCGCGCTGGCATCCGCATGCTGATGGCTCTGAAAGCCTTCTCGAGCCCTGCGGCCTTCCCGTACATCAAAGCCGCTGGCACCTGCGCCAGTAGTGTCCACGAAGCGCGGCTAGGTATCGAACACTTTGGCGGCGAGCAACACGCCTTTGCTGCAGCCTTTTCCGAACGCGACATGACCGAGCTGCTGGATTTGGGCATCAACCACATCACGCTCAACTCCATGGCCCAGCTGAAACAGTGGCAACACCTTGCCGCCGCGCATCCCAATGGTTCCAAAACCGCCGTGGGTCTGCGTATCAATCCGGAGCACTCCGAAGGTCAGGTACCAATTTACGACCCCTGTGCTCCCCATTCGCGTCTCGGCATCCGCCGCGCCTCGTTCGAGGACGGACTCCCCGACGGCGTCACCGGCCTCCACTGCCACAACCTCTGTGAACAAAATGCCGACTGCTTTGTCCGAACACTACAGGCCATCGAAGAGCGCTTCGGCGATTTTTTGCCGCAGATTTCCTGGTTCAACTTCGGCGGCGGCCATCACATCACCCGCGATGACTACGACCGCGAACTACTCATTACAACCCTACAGGATTTCCGTCGGCGCCATCCCCACATCACCTGCTATCTCGAGCCCGGCGAAGCCCACGTGCTCAATGCTGGCGCACTTATCGCCACCGTCCTTGATGTCGTAGATAATGCGGGTCCCATTGCCATCCTCGATGCCTCCGCTGCCTGCCACACACCCGATGTCATCGAAATGCCCTATCTTCCCCGTCTCTTCACCGATCCAGACTGGGATGGTGCGGCTGCCCCCCGTGATCCTGCCATGCGTGCAGGCGAACCCGGCGAAAAGCCGGTCACCGTACGTCTAACTGGGCCCAGCTGCCTGGCTGGCGACATCTTCGGCGACTACGCCTTCGACCATCCCCTCCGCCCTGGCGACCGCGTAATTTTCGAGGATATGGCCCTCTACACCCTGGTGAAAACCAACACCTTCAACGGTATCCGCCTGCCGGACATCTGGCTACGCACAGCCCCCGGTAAGTTTGAACGCATCCGTACGTTCGGCTACGAGGATTTCCGATCCCGCCTCTGATTTTTCCGAAGGAACTGCCTAATATGAACGCTTCTACCCCTCCCGGACGCAAAGTCGCCAAGCCGCGTACCCGCAAAACTGGTACCACCAAAACACGAATTGCCAAACCCTCCCGCAAAGTTGCCAAAGAAGAAGAAACTCCCGCCCCTGAAGCCGTAAGCGCCGAAACACCTGCCACAGACGCCCCCGTCGAAGCGCCAGCAGCCGAAGCGCCAGCAGCCGAAACGATGCCGGCCCAGGAAGCAACGGCCGAAGCAGCGGCAATCCCAGCGGAACAAATCCGCGTGGTCCCAGTGCCAGATGCTCCCGCCCCCGAAACCATGGTCCCCCCTGAAGCCGCCCCCGCTCCCGAAACCGCAACGGCTCCCGAGGTGCCATCCACCGAAGCCGCCCCAGCAGACCGCCCTATTCCCGAAGCGCCCACATCGGTCGAAGCCCCCGCTGGCGACATCCCCGCAGACACCATTACCGAAGCAACGGTCACAGAAAATGAATCCCCCCGCGATGCCGGAGGTTTCCGCGATGACCGCAACGGACGCCGCGACCGGAAAAACCGTCGCGACCGCCGAAACCGCAACCGAGAAGACCACGACGAGCGCGACTATATCCAGCGCGACAACACCCAGCGCAACGAGGGGCAGCGCAACGACCGCCGCAGCGACCTGCGTTCCGACAATCGCCGCGAAGAAAGTGCCGACGATCGCGCCGCCAACGACATGGGCCCCCAGACCCGCGGCCTCTCCCTACTCGGAGCCAAAACCACCGTCTACAGCGACCGTTATACGCCGGCCATCCTCGAATTCTTCGAGAATCGTCATCCAGAAAACGACTACTTCGTCAAATTCAACTGTCCAGAGTTCACCTCCCTCTGCCCCATCACGGGCCAGCCAGACTTCGCCACCATCTACATCAGCTACATCCCCGACCGCAAGATGGTCGAAAGCAAGAGCCTCAAGCTCTACCTCTTCGGCTTCCGCAACCACGGGGCCTTCCATGAAGACTGCGTCAACATCATCATGAAGGACCTCATCAAGCTAATGAGCCCCCGTTACATCGAAGTCTGGGGCAAGTTCCTGCCCCGCGGTGGTCTCTCCATCGACCCCTTCTGCAACTACGGCCGCCCCACCACCCGCTGGGAAGAATTCGCCCGCCAGCGCCTGCTGATGCACGACCTGAACCCCGAACCGATTCACAACCGCTAATCTGCCCCTATGAACCCTGTGCTTGTTGTTTTCTCCGGCGGACAGGACTCCACCACCTGTCTACTAAAAGCCATTGCCGAACGCGGCGCCGACCATGTTCACACCCTCACCTTCGCCTACGGCCAACGCCATGCCCTCGAAGTGAATATCGCCACACAGCTCGCCGAAGAGCTACATGTTGCCTCCCACAAAGTGCTCACGGTCGATTGGTATAAGGATATTACCCACAACGCCCTGATGGACGATTCCACCCCCATCGCCAAAGACGATGGGGCCACCTGCCCCAATACCTTTGTCGAAGGCCGCAACGCCCTCTTCCTGCTCACCGCCGCCATCTATGCCAAGAGCAAAGGCATCCTCGACATGGTCATCGGTGTCAGCGATGCAGACTTCAGCGGCTATCCCGACTGCCGAGAGGCCTTCATCAAGTCCATGAATCAGACCATCAATCTAGCCATGGACTGCGAATTCACCATCCACGCCCCCCTGCAGCATCTCACCAAGGCCGACGAATGGGCTCTGGCGGACAGCCTCGGCAAGCTCGATTTCATCCGCGAGCGCACCCTCACCTGCTACGAAGGTATCCCTGGTGACGGCTGCGGCAAATGCCCCGCCTGTAAACTGCGCGCCCACGGACTAAAGGAATATCTCGACAGCAAAAAGGCTGCCGACAAATGAGGCGCCTCCGTCTCACCTGTCTGCTGATTGCCGCCCTCTGCCTCTGTGCCGCCGTGCTATCCGCGGCGGATATTTCTGTGACGCGCACCTTCCGCCGCGCACAGCCCTCGCTGAACACCCTCGACCCGGCCTTCGGTTCCGACACCACCGCCAACTGCGCCATCTCGCTGCTCTACCAGCCACTACTGGACTACGACTACAGCGAGCGCCCCTATAAGCTCATCCCCGCCGCGGCTGCGGCCATGCCCGACATCTCCCCAGACGGGAAGGTCTACACCTTCCACCTGCGCGAATCCTATTACACCGACGATCCCTGCTTCGGCGGGAAACGCCGCCGGGTCAAAGCCTCCGATTTCATCTTCGCCTGGCAGCGTCTCGCGGACCGCACCGTCGGCGGTTCTGGCGAGTGGATTGTCGCCAACATCCTCGGCATGAACGCCTTCTCCGAGGCCACCTCTGGTATGGCCGCCGCTCTCAGCGGTCTCACCGGCAGCGCCTACGACACGCGCCTCAAGGAGCTTCGAACGTCGCTCTATGCCAAACCTATTCCTGGTCTAACCGCCCCCGACGACAACACCCTGCGCATCGAGCTCAACAAGCCGAACAACCAGTTCCTCTGGCTGCTAGCCATTGCTTACACCTCCCCCATCGCCCCAGAAGCCGAAGCCTACTACAGCACTCGCGGCACTCTCTCCGAACATCCCGTCGGTGCTGGTGCCTATAAGCTCAAAAGCTGGCGCCGCGGCTACGAAATTGTCTTCTCGCGTAACCCCGAGTGGTACGGCTGGAAAGCAGTCGATTTCAGCGCCCCCAAAGTTCCCTTCGAAACCATCCGCTATCCCCTCATCAAAGATGCCTCCACTCAGTGGCTCATGCTGCTCACTGGCCGACTCGACTTCCTCGAGCAGATTGACCGCAACAACATGGAGATTGCCATTGACCCCAAGATGGGGCTCGCGCCAGACCTTGTCCGCCGCGGCATCCGCCTCTTCACCTCCCCCACCCTCAAAGTCTACTACCTCGGATTTAACATGGACGACCCCGTGCTGGGCAAAAACAAACCCCTGCGCCAAGCCGTCAATGCCGCGTTCGACACCGCCCGCTGGACTGCCTACTACCGCGGCCGCGTCAAACCGCTCAACACCGTCGCGCCTTATCATGTCAAGGATGCCCTGAAGCTCCCCTTTCCCTACGCCTACGACCTGAATAAAGCCCGCGAAAAACTCAAAGAGGCCGGCTATCCCGGCGGCATCGACCCCAAAACGGGCAATCGCCTCGAGTTGACCGTCGAAGTCGGCAATGCCACACAAGATACCACCGAGTCCATGGAGCTCGTCGCCTCCTTCCTCGGTGCTATCGGCATCAAGCTAAACATCTCCGTCAACACCTGGCAGGCCCATCTAGAAAAGATCCGCAAACGCCAGTCGCAGATGTTTCTCATGGGATGGGTCGGCGACTATCCCGACCTCGAAACCTTCATGCAGCTCTTCGTCTCGCGCAACCAGTCCCCTGGCCCCAACCGCTCCAACTACGTCAATGCCGAAGCCGACCGACTGTATGACATCGCCGTCTCCTCCCGAGACCCGAAAATCATCACCATCTGCTGGACCAAAATGCAGCAAATTGTGCTAGAAGACTGCCCCTGGCTCTTCCTCCACTACGCCCTCGACTTCTCCCTCGTCAGCGACCGTGTCATCAACTATGCCCCCCACAACTTCCCCTACGGCATGGAAAAACACTACCGCATGAAACGCCCCGACGGCGAATAACCCAACCGTCCCAGTGTGCAGCGCGGGCCCTCGCGCGCCACAAAGGCCCCGCGCAAAGGCCCCGCGCAGAGGCCCGCCGTCTGGTGGGCCCGTAGGCCTCTCAAGCCCCCCCCCAAAAAAAAGAAAAAGAAAGCCTCCGCAGTCAGCGGGGGCTTTCTTTTTCTTTGGGGCGATTATGCCAAGCGCGCTTACTTGCTGATATGCACGCGTCGGCCTTCGATACGGAGTTTACCTTCGGAGAGGTAGCGGAGGGCTTCGGGGAAGGCGATATGTTCCTGCACCTGAATGCGGGCATGGAGGCTTTCGGGGGTATCATCCTCTTCCACCGGCACGCACTTCTGCACGATAATCGGGCCGCTATCCGTTCCCAAATCCACAAAGTGCACGGTGACACCGGCCACCTTCGCCCCGTAGTCCAGCGCCTGTGTCCAAGAGTGCAATCCGGGAAAAGCGGGCAGGATGGCGGGGTGAATGTTCAGCACACGGTTCGGAAAGGCATCCAACAGACCCTGCTTCACGATACGCATGAAGCCAGCCAGCACCACGGTGTCAGCTCCAGCATCCTTCATGATGCGGATGTATTCATCCTGTGCCTCGCCGTCCAACTTGGTCTTAAAGGGCGCACAAGAGACGAAACGTCCGGGTAGATTGTGCTTTTTGGCACGTTCAAGGATGTAGGCATCCTCCACATCGGAAAGGACGCAAACCACTTCGGCATCGAGGGTGCCAGCTTCGATGGCATCGACGATGGACTGCATATTAGATCCAGAACCAGAACCGAGTACAGCGAGTTTCAGTTTCACTTATTTTCCTCCCCGGCATCCGCCGTTTCGTTTTCGTTCTTTTCCTCTGCCTTGGCTTTTTCCGGTACTGCAGTCCATTCGGCGGGCAGTTGACCGATAACATTGCCAATCACTTCTTCGAGCGTAAGATAAGTGGAATCAATGGCAATAACACCATCGGCCTTACGCAAGGGAGCGCAGGCACGGGAGGAGTCGATTTTGTCACGGGCCAACAGCGAAGCCTTCACATCCTCGACATTCTGGTTGGCAATCCCCTTCTGCACCTCTTCGAGCTGACGGCGCTGAGCGCGGACCGCGGGATCGGCTTCGAGATAGAAACGAGCGGGCGTATCGGGGAAGACTGCGGTCGTGATATCGCGTCCCTCGACGATAATGTCGCCAAAGCGGGTCAAGGCACGGAGATCATCGGTGATGCGTTTGCGGACGGCTGGCACCGTAGCAACCTCAGAGGCGTGGGCGTTAATACGGGGCTCGCGCAGCTCCTTGTCCGGACGGATGCCATTCACCTCATAAACGATATGGCCGTTTTCGGGAATATAGTCAATCTTCAGCGTATCGGCGAGGGCGGCGACCTTCTCGGGGTCGGTGGTATCAATCTGTTGTTCGAGGCACTGCCAGGTGACGATACGGTAGAGCGCGCCAGAATCGACGTGCAGGAAGTTCAGGCGTTCGCCGACCGCCTTGGAGACAGACGACTTACCTGCCCCGCTGGGGCCGTCGACGGCAATGACACGAGACATTTTTTCGGACATGGGTTCCTCCGGGTTCCGAATTTTCTTCACGGGCGGGCGTTCACCCGTCTTCACAAGCTTCTCGACATCACGGCCATCGGCGGTCTCGACTTCCAGCAGGTAATCGACCAGCACCTCGAGACGGTCGCGATTGGCCTTGATGACGTCTTCGCCGCGGCGGTAGGCCTCCGCGAGCAACGCGGAGACCTCCGCATCGATAGCTTCGGCGGTTGCTTCGGAATGGTCTTGCTTACGGCCGACATCGCGGCCGAGGTAGACCTGTTCCTCGTTATCGCCAAAGGCCTGGAAGCCGAAGCGTTCGCTCATGCCGTAGGTGCAAACCATGCGGCGGGCAAGATGAGTGGCCATCTTGATATCCTGCGAAGCACCAGTGGAAAGGTCGCCGGTGTAGAGTTTTTCGGCGATGCGACCAGCGGTGAGCACGACCAGCTGATCCTTCATCTCGTTATAGGTGCGATTGAGTACATCACGTTCAGGCAGGGTCATCGTAGCACCGAGGGCGCGTCCGCGCGGAATAATCGTGACCTTGTGGAGGGGTTCGGTATGTTCCAGCGCGACCTGGGCGATGGCGTGTCCACCTTCGTGCCAGGCAGTGATGCTGCGGTCGGCATCTGTCATAACATGCGAGCGACGTTCGCGCCCCCAAAGCACTTTGTCGCGGGCCTCTTCGAGGTCGGAGTGGGTCACAGCGCCCTCGCGCTGGCGAGCAGCCAGCAAGGCGGCCTCGTTCAGCAAGTTGGCCAAGTCGGCACCAGAGAAGCCGGGCGTACCGCGGGCAACGCGCTCGAGATCGACATCGGGGGCGAGTTTGACTTTTTTGGCATGCACCTTCAGAATGGCCAGACGGCCTTCAATGGTGGGCAGGTCGACCACAATCTGACGGTCAAAGCGTCCGGGACGCGTCAGAGCGGGGTCGAGCACATCCACTCGGTTCGTGGCCGCCATCACAATCACACCACTATTGCCTTCAAAGCCATCCATCTCCACGAGCATGGCATTGAGCGTCTGCTCGCGTTCGTCGTGACCACCGCCGATACCCGTGAAACGCGTGCGGCCAATGGCATCGATTTCGTCGATGAAGAGGATGCAGGGGGCGTTTTTCTTGGCCTGAGCAAACATATCGCGGACACGGCTGGCGCCGACACCAACGAACATTTCTACGAAGTCGGAACCGCTGATGCTAAAGAAGGGCACCTCAGCTTCACCAGCAATAGCCTTGGCGAGCAGAGTTTTACCCGTGCCGGGAGGCCCCATCAGAAGAACGCCCTTAGGCACTTTACCGCCAACGGTCTCAAAACGCTTGGGGTCGCGCAGAAATTCGACAATTTCCTGCACTTCCTCCTTGGCTTCATCCACGCCGGCCACATCGTTAAAGCGAACCTTGGCCTCTTCCTTGCCGAGGAGCTTCGCACGGGATTTACCAAACGAGAAGGGACCATCACCACCAGAGCCGCGCATCTGACGCATGAACAGTAGATAGAAAAGAAGGAAGAAGAAGATGAGCGGCAACACTGAGATCATCAGCTGGCCCCAGAACTTGGAGCGGTTGACCTGCTGTGTGCGCACCCCCAGAGCGCTCAGACGCTCTTCGAGACCGGAAGCATCCAGCACATTGAGTCGAAAATCCTCTCCTGGCGCAGGCTGTTCGCCAGCCGTTGCGGGCTGCGGGGCCCAACGGCCCTCCAAGAAGACCACATTGTCGCTATCGCGCACCAGGCGCACCGTCGGCAGTGCGGTATTAGCCATATCGCCGGAAGCATCCTTGGAGACACCCTGCTCCACGCGATTCCAGAAATCCAGCTGCGTCAGCGCCGGTTTGCCGTTGACCATCAGGGCATTACCGTCCCCGCCGTCAGTACTGAAGACATAAAAAATGGAAAAAATCATGACTGCTAGGAGCACCCACACCATGATGGGACGCTTCCAGCCAGGACCGCCTGGCTGTCCGGGACGTCGCTCGGGAGCAGTCTTCTTCTGTTCGCTTTTTTCTTCGTTGTTTTTCTTTTCGGACATATCAGTTCCTTTGGATTTCGCGTCCCTTTTCCTGGGAGACGATAATCTCAAACAATTGGTCGGACTGCTTTTTGCACGCGCCGAGAATCAGGCCTACACCATACGACAGCAGCCCCGCCATAGCCAGGAAGCCAGAGAAGTTCAGCGTCGGCTGACGGGGGACCACTTCGGTACGGAAATATTCGATCAATACGGGGGCGAAGAGGATCGCCGCCGCAAGCAGCAACACCGTGCCTATCAGACCGAAAAAGAGTTCGGGCCGATAGAAACGGAAGAGATTGAAAATGGTTTTAAGCACGCGAATGCCATCGCTAACCGTATTCAGCTTAGAGACGGAGCCCTCGGGACGGTCACGGTAGGCGATGGGCACCTCCACCAGGCTCATGCGCTTGTCGATGGTATGCAGCGTCATCTCAGTTTCGATTTCAAAGCCCTGTGCCAGTACGGGGCAGCTCTTCACAAAGAGACGCGAAAACGCCCGGTAACCGGTCATCACATCGCGGACGCGCTGTCCCCAGAGCAGACGGATTAACGTGCAGACGAGAGTGTTGCCGAAGTTGTGACCAGGACGCTTGTTCTCGGTCATGTAAGTCGAGGAGAGCCGGTCACCGTTGACCATATCCGCCTCGCCGGCAACCACAGGGGCAATGAGTTTACGCACTTCCTCAGCAGGGTAGGTATCATCGGAGTCGACCATCACATAGATATCGGCCTCAATTTCCTGAAACATGCGGCGCACCACATGGCCTTTTCCCTGCTGGCAGACACGGCGAACCCGTGCACCAGCTTTTTTGGCCAACTCGGCAGAGCCATCGGTGCTGTTATTGTCATAAACCCAGATAGCGGCATCGGGCAGCTGCGCGCGGAAGTCGCGGACAACTTTTTCGATAGTCAGCGATTCGTTGTAGCAGGGCAGCAGAACGGCAATGGAAGGTGTAGGCATAATCATCTCCTTACGAATGTGACATTGTAGCAAAATCCTGGGGACTTTGCGCGCCCCGTGTCGACGAAAGACAAATAGATTTGCGCATGGGTTCCCTGCCCTTTTGAAGAAATTTGTGCTACAGTAAATGCCATGGAGAGACATCTGTTGCGCAACCGACTAACCGCCAACGATGCCGCACCTCTGTTCGAGGAGGCGCGGCAAATCCGTTTTCGCACAAAGGGTAATTCGGTTTACCTGCGCGGACTGATTGAAATGTCCAGCATCTGCGACCGTGACTGTCTTTATTGTGGAATGCGCCACAGTAACACGCAGGCCGTGCGGTATGCGTTGGATGATGACACGATACTGGCCTCTGCGCACCTGGCCCAGAAGTTAAATTTCGGCACGGTGGTCCTGCAAGCGGGCGAGTGCGCGCGCCTATGGACGCGCGACCGCGTCAGCGGATTGATTCGGCGCATCAAAGACGAGACGGGGCAGCATGTGACACTCTCGCTGGGCGAACGGTCGTACGAAGATTTTGCCGCCTGGCGTGCTGCCGGGGCAGAACGTTATCTACTGCGCTTCGAGACATCGGACCGTGCGCTGTTTGCGAAAATCCATCCCGGGGCACCGATCACGGGCCCCCACCCACGCATCGAACGACTGCACTGGCTGAAAGAACTCGGATACGAAACTGGCACGGGTGTGATGCTCGGCATCCCGGGGCAGACGCTGGAATCGCTGCTAGATGACCTCGAAATCATCGCCGCCCTGCCCGCCGACATGGTCGGCATCGGCCCCTATCTGGCCGACCCGCAAACACCCCTAGGTAGCGGAGAGCAAACCTCAGAAATCCCAGTCTCGGCCGACTTTACCTGCCGCATTTACGCCCTCGTCCGCCTGCTGCTGCCCGGGGCCAATATCCCGTCCACCACCGCCCTGTCCACCCTCGACCCAAAACATGGCCGCTTGATGGGCCTCTCTTCCGGCGCCAATGTCTTTATGCCCAATCTCACGCCAGCCGATGCCCGCAAAGGCTACCGCATTTATCCAGACAAGATTTGCGTCGTTGCGCCAGAAGCCGATTCCGTCGGGGCGCTGCATGCCGACCTGGCCTCACTCGGGCTACAGGCCGTCTGGGCCTAAACGCTGGAGTCGTGCCCGTGAAATCCGCTACTGGTAGCAAATACGAAATCGACATGTGCAGCGGGCCGCTTCTCGGCAAGCTGATTTCCTTTTCAGTGCCACTGATGCTGGCCTCCAACCTGCAGCTACTGCTCAATGCCGTCGATGTGATTGTTGTCGGCAACATCCGCGGTTCGCATGCGCTAGCCGCCGTCGGCTCCACCACCGCGTACATCAACCTGCTACTGATGTTTCTCATCGGCATTTCCCTCGGCTCCACGGTTCTGGCTGGACGCTACTTTGCCTCTGGCAGCCGACGAAAGATGGAGGATACGGTCCACACCTCGATGATGTTTGCCCTGCTCGGCGGCATCGCCGTAGCCCTTGTGGGTATCTTCACCTCGCGGTGGGTCCTAATCCTAATGTCCACGCCCGCAGATATCCTAGACGATGCGGTGCGCTACATCCGCATCTTCTTCCTAGGTATCCCCTTCTTCATGTTATACACCTACGGTGCCGCCATTTTGCGAGCCGTGGGCGATACGAAGCGTCCGCTAATTTACCTACTAATTTCCGGCGTACTCAATGCGGGTCTCAATATTCTGCTACTGACCGTCTTTAACATGGGCGTAGAAGGTGTGGCCATTGCCACCGTCGCCGCCGAACTACTCTCCGCCGTTCTGGTAATACGCTGTCTACACCAGTCAGACGGCACCTATCGGCTCGACTACGGCAAGCTGCGCATCCGCCCCATCTGCCTACTGCGTATCCTGCGCATCGGTCTGCCCGCCGGTACCCAAAGTCTCGTAATCAATTTCTCCAACGCCCTACTGCAAGCCTCCGTCAACACCTTCGGAGCCAATGCCGTTGCTGGCTATACCGCAGCATCCAACATCTTCGGCTTCATGTATGTGACGGCCAACACCTTTACGCAAACCTGTATGTCCTTCATGAGCCAGAACTTCGGTGTGCGCAAATGGGGACGCATGCTGCGCGTACTGTGGCAGTGCACCGGTTTATCCGTCGCCGCCATGTTAATCGCCGGCCTTGCTGTCTACTTCTTCCGCGACCCCATCCTCGGCATCTACTCCAAAACACCAGAAGCCATCGCCGCCGGCGCAGAGGTACTGCTCTATACCACGACCACCTACTTCATCTTCGCACTCATGGATTTACTACCTGGTGCCATGCGTGCCATCGGTTATTCTTCCGTGCCCATGATTTTGTCGGTCATCGGAACTGTAGGCACCCGCATCTGGTGGATTTACGGTGTCTTCCCGCATCACCGAGCGCTGGATTTCCTCTTCATCTCCTACCCGCTGTCATGGATACTAACCGTGGCAATGCAGGTAATTTTCTTCGTGTACGCCTGGAAAAAAGTGCGCGCCGAGGCCTCCGCCGACATATAGCACGCGGATGAGCGAATGAACGATGCGAAGCCCCCGAGCAGAGGCCCCGCAAAGCTGCCAGCTCAAAACACTTCGGGCAGGCGGAAGAGGCGGCGGGCGTTGGCGGTGGTGATGTCGGCAAAGACATCACAGGAATGGCCGCGCAAACTGGCGACAAGGTCGGCGGTATAGCGGACGTAAGCGGCGTGGTTACGCTTTCCTCGCAGGGGAACGGGGGCCAGATACGGGCAGTCGGTTTCGACCAGAATGCGGTCATCGGGCAGATATTTGGCCACCTCGCGCAGAGCATCAGCATTGCGGAAGGTGACGATGCCAGACAGTGATACATAGTATCCGAGATCCAGAAACTTTCGGGCCATCTCTTTGCTGCCAGTGAAGGAGTGAATCACGCCCAACGCTGGCAAATCGGCCTCAGACAGACAGTCCATAGTGGTTTCGTCCGCTTCGCGGGTATGAACAATGATTGGCAGGTTTTCGGCGCGAGCGAAATCTGCCTGGGGCCAGAAGACGGTCCGCTGACGGTCATCTTCGGCTGTGGTATAGCCGTAATGAAAGTCGAAGCCCAATTCACCAACAGCGACCATGCCGGGCAGTTTTTCGAGCGGTGCACCAGGACAGGGATTGGACCAGTCGTAACCATTGGCGAAACAGGTGCCACTCTTCCGCGCCGTTTCGTTCAATTCGGGCGAGCAGCCGATGGCAATTGCGCGGACCTGGTTTTCGGCCGCCTCGCGCAGGAGAGCAGCGGCATCATCTTCGGGTTCAAAATGGCAGTGCGTATCAATCAACGGACGCATGGACTTCCTCTATGGCGCTTTGCGCCGATAAGTAACAAATTACAAGCAATAAATAATTTCGGTGGAGTACCGACACTGGGCCTTGTCGGATTCAGTCCCCTGCCGCGCGCTCTCAGTGAGTGATAAAGCGGGCTGACTGAATATCTTCGCGACGGTAAGTGCGGAAGAGCCCTGGCTTAATTTCGATTGTGATATTACCGTTATCGGCCTGCTCTTTCAGTACGCCCTTGGCGGCTGCGCCAACCAACGGATACACCACAAAATCGGGCTTAAAGGTCAATACATACGCTTTTTTCAACGTATGCTCAGACATCACGGTCACTTTTTCGGTGTAATCCGCATAGCCGTGCGCCTTCAGTGTCAACGTTTTGACACCAGGAGATAGCGACAATGCCGACACAGCGGAGTGATAGGCATTTTTCGACGCGGGAACCGTAACAGCCAGCTTTTTGCCATCGATCCAGATTTCGACCCGTGCGGGTTTCGTCTGAAGTGCCAGCGTTCCGTGAAGTGCGGCCAGTTCAAGATCTTCGGCCTGAACATCGCCGCTGCGCAGGGTCACCGTACGTTCTGCGGCTGCATGGTTTGGCAGTTCTGCGCGTAGCCGGTAAGTACCAGGGGCGACATCTCTGACCGTCAGCGTAGAAACACCCTGATAGGCACCATCCAGAAAAATCCGGGCACCCGTGGGGCGCGTGGTCACCGTCAGCCCCGCTGGCAGACGTTCCATTCTGAACGTGAAGGGGACCTCCGCACCAGCCGCCACTCTGAAGCCGTGCTCCACGGGATAATAGCCAGGCAAACGCAGCGTCAGCTCATAACTGCCAGCAAGTAGACGGTCAAGCCGCTGCGGCGTTTTACCTTTTAGCACACCGTTCAGGAAGAGTTCGGCACCTTCGGGTTCAGACGACACCGTCACGCAGCCGGAATCAGAAGCAAGCTCCGTATCCACCACCTGCGGCTTGCCGTCAGAAAGATCGAGCGCACGGCGCTGTTCACGAAAGCCTGGCGCACGAAAAACCACGTTGTACGACCGCGGCTCGCTGAAGAAGTGACGCAACGGCGTCCGTCCCAACTCGGCACCATCGAGCAGCACCAAAGACTCAGGTTCAGACCGGAACAGCACGGGAATCGGGCGGCGAACAGAACGAAAAACCTCTGTCCGGCTTTCGCCCGCCTTGGGTGTCACAGTCCGCCAAATCGGTTCATAGCCGGCCGCATCCACCTTTAGAAGCACGGGCTTCCCAGGGGGCAACGTCAGCAGAAACGACTCGCCGTAGCCACATTTTTTGTAATCCACCGTCAGTGTTGCCGCGGGGGTACAGGTGACACGGACGCGCGCATCAGCAGGTTCCTGAGCCGATAGCAACGCAGAAAAAGAGAGACAAAGCGCGAAAAGAACTGCATACAATCGCATGGCTTACCTCCGCTTCAAATAACGGGTTTCAATCAGCACCAAATCGGCAGAGGCCTTAACATTGCGCTCATCATCGCGATCCGGAATCATCCGCAGCACCGTGCGCAGCGCCTCGGCGGCCAAGTCATAACGCTGCATATTGCGGGCCTGATCCACTTGAAAACGTAGCTCTTCGTAACGTTTCTGCAGTTCCGCCTCCGCCATATGCAGTCCATCGGACAGCTCTTCGGCGAAGGGAGGCTTGGGGTTCAGTGTCTCCAGTGCGGACACCCCGCGACGGTAAGCCATAATGCAAGCAAACAGCCGATCGTCACCCAAGTCACGCTGTCCCCAGTAACGATGGGCCAGCGCCAGCTGCTCGCTGCCCATCGCCTGCAGTTCGCTCACGGAGTAACGCGCCGCCTGTAGCTCCAACTCGTATTCACCAAACTCCTCCAGCTGCGTACAGAGCCGCCCGAACACCTGATTGTCGGCATTATCCGCCATCCGACTCCAAATCTGCGTCCCCATCGTCACCGTCAGCGACCGACGGTCCAGCGACACCCCATCCGCGCTCCGCTGCGGCGGTAATTCACCAATATCCATATAGCCCGATGTATTCAGCAACTTGCGCAGCGTTTTCACCGCGGCAGCAGTCAGTTTTTTACGTTTACTGAAGGAGCGGTCATCCGCGCCAAAGTCATCGGATACCACCGATAGCACACCATCGGGCTCGAAGGTCAAGGTGTAGCGAAATAGTTTACTACTGTCAATCGCCAGCCGTTCATAACGCAGCTCGAACGGCAGCTCCCGAGGGAGTGCCACCGGAACCCCACGTTGCTTCTCCGGTGCCCGCCCCGTCAACGAGAAGACCACTCCCGCACCAATGGCCAAAACCGCCAGCGCCCCTAGGGCAAAAATCAGCCCCGTCAACGGACTGCGCTTGCGGGCAGGCACCTCCTCTTCCGACGAAAGCCCTAAATCAACCTTATCAGCCGCGCCATCGGCACCCTCTTCGGCAGGGAACAGCCGTGGTGCCGCTTGAGGCAATTCAGGGATAGGCTCCGTCGCCGGTGCCACTGGGGGGGCTCCGGACGCTGTCGCCGACACAGATGCCGCACAATCAAACAAATTTGGCACGGCTGCCGGCGCAGGAGTCGCGATGGGCGACACCACCTTCTCCACCACCTCGGTATCCGAAGCGGGGCCTAGCGTCACCCGGCACGCACACTCCCCGAACGAAACCACATCGCCATCCTTCAGCGACACAACATCGGGGCCCAGCGGAGTACCGTTCAGCATAGACCCGTTGGACGACCCCAAGTCATGCACCGTCGGCTCAGCACCACCCGTCAGCCGACAGTGAATACGGGAAAGCGTACCGTCCGGCACGGTCAATCCAGCCGTATGCGAGCGCCCAACAGTAATGCCTTCTTCCGGAATCTCAAAACGGCGCCCGGCAAACGGTCCGGTCACAAACATCAGTCTTGTCACAAGCATATCAGTACTCCATGCTTCACCGCAATCCTCCGCAACGCGGCGACGCAAAATATATTACCACATTTGCGCCCCACGTGTTCTCCGAGCACAGCAAACAAACAGCCAAACAAACAACCATACCCCAGCAGTGACAATTCATGCCGATAATCCATGGCAATAAGCGATGAATCATTGCGGAGAGCTGTCTCCACCAGAAACTCTCGAGAAAGCAGCCTCTTTTCCGCAGGTCTTGCTCATCGATAAGCAATACATCAAATTTAGTCTTTTAAAACAATCACTTGCAAGCTATCAATAGGCATCCGTTACCCCATCAATCCCCCCGTCACCTATTTTAATGATGGTCAGGTTTCTTTATGAAAGGTAGCTAATGTTCTAAGATGAGGGTAGCTACCCTACTATATTAAGGGTAGCTACCCTATTATGATAAAGGTAGCCACCCTACGACGATAAGGGTAGCTACCCTATTGTAAGAAGGATAGCTACCCTCCATAATAAAAAGGGGTTCGGTTTCCAAAGGAACGCAGTCGGTCTGGGAGAAAGGTACGGTCCATTGACAAGCTGAAAGCGATTGAATCTACAGCGAAGCACGCCTCTATGATAGATTAGGATTACAGTGGTCTGTCGTTTTCCGCCATTCATTTGTTACAGATGCCCACGAGGGGCATAATTTTCATACGTTTACCATGCAGTACAACAGCCGCCTTGCATGGCAACCCCTGGGCGTGCTATCATATTACCGATGCCACATTGTGATACGCGGCACGTCATGCAGTCCGCACGAAAAGGCGTATCCGGGCAGGGAGAGAAACCCATCATGTACAAAATGGATACGACGTTACCGCCGGACGCCGTCGATTTCATCGACGACGGGAAGCTCGAAAACATTGTTGCAGGCCTAAAGGAAGATCCCGAAGCCGTCCGTCGCGTCATCGCAAAAAGCATGCGTAAAGAAGCGCTCAGCGTCGAAGAGACCGCCATCCTGCTTGGTGCGGAAAGTCCCGAACTCGTCGAAGAGATTTTTGCTGCTGCCCGTCAGCTTAAGCGCGATGTATACGGCAATCGCATTGTCTTCTTCGCCCCGCTCTATGTTGGCAATCTCTGCATCAACAACTGCAAATACTGCGGCTTCCGCAGCTCGCTAACGTCCGCCGTCCGCCACACGCTCAGCGACGAAGAACTTGTGCGCGAAACCGAAGCCCTCGAAGACCTCGGCCACAAACGCCTCATCCTTGTCTACGGTGAAAGCCCCGTCTACGACCCCGAATTCATCGCCCACACCGTGCGCACCGTCTATGCCACGAAAAAAGGCCGCGGCGAAATCCGGCGCGTCAACATCAATGCCGCCCCTCTCGATGAAGCTGGTTTCCGTATCGTCAAACAGGCTGGCATCGGCACCTATCAGATTTTCCAGGAAACATACCACAAAAAGACCTACGCCGAGTGGCACCCCGCCAACACGATGAAGGGCAACTACATGTGGCGGCTCAATGCCTTTGACCGTGCTTTCCGCGCTGGCATCGATGACATGGGCCTCGGAGCCCTCTTCGGTTTATACGACTGGCGCTTTGAAGTCCTCGCCCTCGTCACCCACGCCAAATACCTGCAGGACAAATTCGGTGTCGGCCCGCACACCCTCTCTTTCCCGCGCATCAAACCCGCCGAAGGTCTCGAGCTCAACCTCAAATACCAGGTGTCCGACTGGGAATATAAACGCCTCGTCGCCATCCTTCGCCTCGCCGTTCCCTACACTGGTATGATCATGACCGCGCGCGAACCAGCCGAACTCCGGCGCGAAGTGCTCGAATTCGGGGTCTCGCAAATCGATGCCGGCACCATCCTCGAAATCGGCGGATATCAGGAAGCAGCCAATAAAAACAGCGACCAGAAACTCAACCGCGAGCAGTTCAAAGTGGGCGATACCCGCAGCCTCGACGAAGTCGTCGGGGAAATTCTCGATGGCGGATACATTCCCAGTTTCTGCACCGCCTGCTATCGATTGGGCCGTACGGGTGAACACTTTATGGAGTATGCCATCCCAGGCTTCATCAACCGCTTCTGCACCCGCAACGCCCTTCTCACCCTGTGCGAATACCTCTGCGACTACGCCTCGGGCCCCACCCGCGAAAAGGGCGAAACCGTCATCCAACGCGAAATCGAAAAACTCGACACCTCCCTGCGCGACGAAGTCATCAGCCGCATCGAACGTATCCGAAAAGGTGAACGCGATCTCTATTTTTGATATCATTTGCGCAATCGAAAAAGGAATATTATGGACATTCAGAATCTTCTCGCCCTCCAACAGGAAGACGGCCGCATCCGCGACCTCGAACGCGAACTCCACGTCATCATCCCCCGGCGCCGCGCCGAAGCCTCCGCACGTCTGCGCAGCGCCCGTGACAAAGTGGAAGAGGCCGAGCAGAAGAATATCGCTGCCCAGCGTGAAATCGACCGCCTCCGCCACGACTACACCCACAGCCGTGCCATGGCCGAACGTGCCGAACGTAACGCCATGGGCCTGACCGGTGCGCGCGCCCTCGAAGCGGCCATGAACGAACATGCTGGCGCATCCGCCAATGCCGATGCCGCCCAGGTCGCCCTCAGCCGTTCGGATCTTACCCCCACCGAACGCGCCCTCGACGATGCCCGCGCCGAAGAGGCCGCCGTCGATGCCGATGTCCAGGCCATCAGCGATATGCTGGATGCCCGTAAAAAAATCATCGCAGACGAACTCGACAAAGCCCGCGCCCGCCGCGACGAATGCATCCCGGTCGTTCCTCCCGCGCAGCTCGCCTACTACGAACGCCTGAAACTCACCCGCTGGCCCTGCATCGTCGATTACAACCGCGCAGAAGGTGTCTGCACCGGCTGCAACCTCGTTCAGCCCCCGTCTGTGACCCAGGCCGTGCTGCAGGCCGACAAAGACCCCGCTGCCAGCGCCAAAGCCCACGGCGGTATCGCTGCCGGCATGGTCACCTGCCCCCACTGTGGCCGCATCCTTAAATAATTAACCAACAGCGGCGGCAAAGACCTGTCGCCGCCCCAAAACATCACTTCTTTTCGACGGTTTTATGAAAATCGTCCCCCTTTTGCCGAGGCGGTCAGTCGCCCGGGATACGATCCCGGGAGGAAAGTCCGGACTCCGCAGAGCAGGAATGCCCGCTGTAATGGCAGGCAGATACGGGGCAAACCCGTATGATGGACAGTGCCACAGAAACAAACCGCCGCCTTCGGGCGGTCAGGGTGAAAAGGTGGGGTAAGAGCCCACCGGCAGCAGGCGTAAGCCACTGTGTCAAGGCAAACCCATTCCGGAGCAAACTCAAATAGGCGGACAGGTACGGCTCGTACCGACAACGGCGGCAACGTCGAATCCGCGGGTTGAGCGCACTAGTCAAATGACTGACACCCGTAAGGGCACAGAATTCGGCTTATAACCTCGGCAATCTCTGGCCCCGCAGCCTCCGCTGCGGGGCCTCTTCTTTTTTAGGGGCTACAGCCCGCTATCCCAGCGATTCCCCCGCCTCCCTCCGCCCATGCGTCAGCCCGCGCTGTGCTATACTGTATGGCATGAACATACACTTTGAACGTCTCACGCCCACGGCCAGCCTGCCCCGTTACGCTCATCCTGGCGATGCTGGTATGGACCTCTGTGCGGATATCGCCCTGACCCTGGCCCCTGGACAGTGGGCCGCAGTTGCCACCGGTCTGCGCATGCGTCTCCCCGAACACACCGAGGGCCAAATCCGCCCGCGCAGCGGCCTCGCCGCAAAATTCGGCATCACCGTGCTCAACGCTCCGGGAACCATTGACGAAGGGTATCGCGGCGAGCTGAAAGTCCTGCTGATTAACCACGGCCGCGCCCCCTTCGATATTACCCCCGGTATGCGCATCGCCCAGCTCGTCGTCGCCCCCATCCTCCGCTGCACCGTTACCGAAGGCCCCGTCGATGATACCACCGAACGCGGCACCGGCGGCTTTGGCTCCTCTGGCATCTAATCTTTCACAGCCACTATCAACAGCCGTCCCCTTTCTCTTGCTCGAGCGTACACCGCAACTCGACAGCGCCACCCCGCCGCCGATTTTCCGCTTTTTTGCACAGTCGGCCCCGTTTGTGTCATAATACTAGGGAACAAAGGAAAGAAGAGGACCCCATGAATGTTTTCGCAACTGCTCTGATTGCAGCGATTGCCGCTGCCTGCAGCGCCTGTCGTGACCGCGATGCTCCCCTGAACACCTTAGCAGAACGCGTGGCGCCGCAACTGAAAGACCGCATCGAATTTGTAACCGATGCGACCGTCCAAACCATCACCGTAGCGGCGGCTGATAACGGACACATCCGCATCACTGCGCCCAACCGTCGACTGGCGGCGGCAGGTCTAGGCCAGTACCTCCGTGCCTCTGGTGCCCATTGGTCGTGGTGTGGACGCAATACTGATGTCACCTTCACGCCCCCCGCTGAGCCACTGACCTTTACGCCCGCCTTTGACACGTTGCTGGCCTATAACTACTGCACCCTCAGCTACACCATGGCCTACTGGGACGAAGCGGCCTGGCGTGAAGAGCTCGACCGCCTGGCGCTGTACGGCACCGACCGCCTGCTAGTGCAAGCTGGTCTCCCTGAAGTCTGGCGCCGCACGCTGCGCGACCTCGGCTACCCCGAAGAACGCATCCGAGCCTTCCTGCCCGATGAAGCGGCCGCAGCCTGGTGGAACATGGGCAATCTTGAGGGGCTTGGCGGACCTCTGACCGACAGCCAAATTCTGCGCAACGCTGCTATCGGTCGCTTCATCGTACGCGAAGCCCAGGCCCTCGGAATGCAGCCCATTCTTCAGTCCTTCACCGGTCTCGTACCCCACGATCTAGGAGACTACCTCGACCGCCATGCCTTCCCCGACGTAAAAATCGTCGACCAGGGTAACTGGGTCGACGGTCTGCGCCGTCCCGTACTGCTCTCTCCCCTCTGTGGTGCCTTCCCGAAAATTGCCGCCATCTGGTACAAACATCTGAAAGCCGTCTACGGCACCGACCGCATCTCCCTGCTGGCCGGTGACCTCTTCCACGAGGGCGGCCGTACAGGCGGCCTGAATGTAACCGAATGCGCCCGCGCCGTGCAAACAGCCCAACAGCAGGCCTGCCCCGGCGCCGTATGGATGATTCAGGCCTGGCAGGCGAATCCTACACCAGCCCTGCTCGCGGGGCTCAACCCCAAATACACCATGGTCGAGGCCCTGGTCCGCGACCTTCATCGCGGCCAGGACTACAGCCGTTCTTTCCGAGGCCTCCCTTGGCTGTGGTGCGAACTCCTGAACTTCGGCGGCAACCAGGGCATGTACGGCGGCCTGAAAACCGTATCCGAACTCGGACAGCTGCAAACCAAATCCACAGCTCAATCACTAAAAGGCCTCGGCCTCCTCTCCGAAGGCCTCGAAACCAACCCCGTCTTCTACGAACTCTTTCTGCGCCGCATGTTTGTGCCGGCCAATACCATCATGACCCAGGAACAGCGCGAAACGGCAATCGATGACATCCTCCGCTGCCGCTACGGCATGATTACACCTGATATCCGCAGCGCCTGGCGCCTGCTTGAGCGCAGTGTGTATAGTCCCGTCCGCGAACAGGAAGGCTGCACCGAGAGCATCGTCTGCGCCAAACCTGGCTGGACCGTCAGCAAAGCTTCCACCTGGTCCTCCGGTGCCCTCTACTACAGCCCGGCCGATACGCGCGATGCCGCCAAAGCCCTGCTGGCCGCCACCGAAAAGCAGCCCGACCTCCTGAAATCCGAAACCTTCGTGTATGACCTGGCCGATGTTGCCCGTCAAGCACTGTCCGATGCGGGGCGCGGTTTGCTCGCCCGCGTCCGCGACAGCCGAAAACCCACTGATGCACAGGCCTTCCTCGAGGCCATTCGCCTAACCGATACCGTGCTGACGCATTCGCCCCGCTGGCGCCTCGATTTCGTCGAAGACCGCGTACGACGCTACGGCGGCGAAGCTGCTGTTCGCGGATACCGCCGCATGATTACCACCTGGACCGGACGCCCTGGATCACTCAATGAATATGCCCACCGTCAGCTTGCCGGCCTCCTCTCCGGATATTACCTAAAGCGCTGGGAGGCCTTCTTCGATGCGGCCCTTCAAGGAAAAAATGCCGATACCGAGCTCAACCGTCTGGCCGTGGCAGTACCGACAGCCCCCTTGCCGCCCCTCCCCGCCTGCAATCCGAAGCAGCTGCCAGAAGCCGTCCGAAACGCCCTAACCTTCCTCGAGCGCGTCTATAGCGAGTCGCCACACTATTTCACCGTTACCAAAGGCATCTCCTGGATGCTCGCTGATGGCAAGGACAATCCGCCCGGGGCCGAACAGCAGCTCATCATCGATGTTACCGACATACTACGCAAACATCGCGAAGGCACCTATACCGCCACCTTTAAATGGACCCACGGCGGCAACGCCTTGAAGATAGCAAAGGTCGAACTGCTCGAAGACAGCCGCGTCCTCTCCGATGATACTCATGCCGGCCGCACCGGCTGGGTAACCGAAGACAACACGTATACCGTAAGGCTGCCCGAATTCAGCCGCAACCTAGTCCGCTACACGTTGCGCATCACCTGCGCCGGCGACGGCGGCAACCAATCCGCCGGACAACTCTTCTTCGTGCCGAATGCCCCCGCCGCCCAAAAATAACCCATTCCCCCACCCGCATACCAAAGAAACAGCATGCGGCAGACCGATTGATTCCCCAAGGAGACCAACCATGGCAGACTACATGGACCTGCGCCACAACGGCGCTTACGAAGACAAAACCGCAGAAATTGCCGCCCTAATGAAAAATTCCTCCGCAAACGGTTGGATACTGGCCAAACCCAACGGCTTCGGCAAATCAACCCTGCTCTCGACCGTGCGGTACCTCTGCGCTGGTAACCGCGAAAATTTTAGACATCTCGCGGTCGACACCGATGCCTGCGACCTGACGGAGCATCCCGTTGTCTTCCTTAATATGGCCCGTCTGGTCGCCGACTCCGCCGACGAATTTCGTCGGGCGCTGCACAACGTCATCATCGACGGCCTGGGCACCACCGTGCTGGGCCAGCTCGGCAAAGCGGAAGCTGACGCCGAAACGCTCTTCGATAAAGGCCTGACCCGCCTTTGCGAAACCCGGCGCGATGTCGTAGTGCTAATCGACAACGCCGATGCCCCAATCCGCTATGTACAGAGCCTGTCCGCCCCCACCTACAGCCTAATCCCAGATCTCAATCGCTTCTACAGCCTCCTTCGCCGCCATGCCGCCGCCCTCGGATTTCTCCTGGTGACCAGTGACCTCCCCTTTGAGGAACTGAAGGCGGCTGGCGCAAACGAACTGGCCTTCTTGAAAGAAACCGGCAACACACTGTCCGCTTTTCGCGGGCAGGATAAATAATCACCGATAGATGATTTTTGGTGGTTGCCGCCACCAAACCCAAAAAGGCGCAGTCCCATTCGGAGCCGCGCCTTTTTTATGCACTCAGAACAACCGCACCAAAACCGCCGCTGCCCGCGCCCTCCCAAGAGGCGGCAGATGCGCGCAGGAAGAGCAGTCTCAGCGTCTGCCAACATCCGCGCAGACATGGCGAGGATAGGCAGCGGAGGGGGTAGACGTAAAACGCACCGACGTGGTTTTACGAACGGTGATGTACTCCGTCCAGGGCACTGGCACATCGTAGCTGCGTCCGTTACTCGCAAGGACCGAAACATGGTCGGTACGTTTGCACCCCGTAAAGCCAACGGCCTTAATATGGGCCTCAGAAGAACTGCCGCTGTGAGCAACGGTCTGAGACTTAAGGATACAGTCGGTGATACAATGCTGCGGACGGAAGGCGCGAAGGTCCATCAGGTTGGCCTGAAGCTCGTGTTCCCAGTCTCCAGACGGCTGCACACAGCCGTCGCAATCGGCTGACAAGGACCGCTGTTCCCGATAGAGCGGGACGCAGAGGAGTGGTGCCAGACCGAACCACAGGTGGCGCAGCTCCGCCGTGATACCATCGAAGAACTGCCGACGCATGACATCAATGTCGTAACCGCGATAGGGCGCGGGATCGGAACTGAGCCGGGCCGCTTTTAGATGCTCCGGAAGTAGGATGTTGATTTTTTTATCCTTGACGAAGGAGAAGTCATCGCCGTAACCGACATCGGTATCGTTGAGCAGACGCACCATCTGCTGTTGGGCCAGGGGCGTAAACAGTAGGCGGAAGGCGGCTTCATCGGAGCGGTCTGTGGAATGGAAGAGCGTCTCGAACTCGCGATTGGCCATCATGGTGAAGCCGTATTCATCGTCCAGATTACGCGAAAAGGCCTCCAACCTCTTTGTTTCACGCCGTTTACCCCAGCGGTGAAAGATACTGCCCGTCTCGCCAGAGTACTTGGAGGGTGACCGCGAGAAGACCAGTTCAGGGGCGGCGTCGTGCGCATAGAGCACGAAGGAAAATTCGAAAAACTCGGGCGCAGCATGTTCGACGGAGGCATACAGCGTCTGCGAACGGTATACCGTGCGCGTACGGCCGTCGCTGTCGGTCTTGCGTTCGGTCCAGTGGATGGTGCGGCTACCACCGTATTTCTTGGGCACCATACGGACCTCTTTCGCGCGGACGAAGAAGAAGGGATTGCCCGCGATGCGACCGCTGCGGACAGCGGTAACAGAGGCGGAGCGGAGCGGCTCCCCGTTCCAGCCGTAGCGATCACGAAGTTCCCGCAGAGCGGCTTCGGTGACATAGGGGGCCGGCGTGTAAGCCGGGAGGGATTTTCCGAGCAGGCTATCGACGGTATCCCATGTAATGAGCGCATTGAGCGGTGCCACCTGCCGCAAGAGCAATTCATGCTGCTTCTCTTTGGCGGCCACCAATTCAGCCTGTCGCGCTGCGGCAGAACGAAGAGCCCCGCGAACCCAGCAGAAACGAAGCAACGCTGCCCCCACGCCCGCGACAGCAGTCCAGAAGCAGATTTCACCCGAGAAGAGCGGTCCACAGTCGAGCAGAAGGAGCGCGGCATGAGCCGCCAACGCCAGTCCGCAGAGCGTCATGACGATGTTCAGCACCGTGCCAAAGGCCGCCAATCGGCTCAGCACGCCCTCAGCCTCTTTGACAGCCGCTTCAAGCTGCTTCAGCTTGCGTACACCGGCACGATTGACCTTGGAATCGACTCCGGATTGCTTCAGCAGCGCATTAAACGCCTCTGCGACATTCCGTCGATGGGTCGGTTCCAGTTCCTGCTTATAATAATCCAGCGGATCGAGTGTCGACCAGGCATCCATCGTGGGGCTCCGGGCAGATACATATGGGGGCAGCACAACGGCGGTCGATTAAGCGAAGAAATCGCTATTGGCACGAGCCTTGACAGCTGCGGAGGCCGTAAAGGGAATGCGCGTGGTAAAGCCTGCACGAGCGGCCACAATCATTTTAGTGGGCCAGCGGTAGACATCCGTATTCCACTGGGCAACAGTGTCGTTGTACAGTGCGCGCGCCGCCGTAATTTCCTGCTGCAAGTAGCTATTTTGGCGCATCGCATCGGCAATAGCAGCATGGGCACGAAGCTCAGGATAGGCCTCTACCTGCGGGAAGAGACGTCCAAAGGCAGTATCGAGTTCACCAGCCACCGTATTGCGGGCGGCATCGCCGCGTGCCCCACCGCGAAACGCGGCTACGGATTTCATCACATCTTTATCCAACTCGACGGCCTTGGAGACCAGCGAAGCCACATTCTGAAGGATAACAACACGCTGCTCGAGGAAATTATCTATCTGCGAGGCTTCGGCCTGTATCTTTTGCTGCAGTTGACTGAAGTAGTTACGGGCGGAAATCTTCATGAAGAGAAAGACGAGCCCCGGAATGATGCCAGCCAGCCAAAGAATAACCTCAAACAGCGCGGAGCCAAAGCCAACCTGAATAGGCAGCTGACGTTCGATAACATTAATACCGCGGCCAGCCGCGTTGACAGGTCCGGTCATTTCGTCTAGTTCATTGGCCATGATGCATCTCCTTAGAATTACAGGCAACCTACAGCACAGGTGCCGTTAAAGAACATTGTACCATAATTCCCGCCATGGAGCGGTGCCGCAGGACTGTTATCAAAGAATGTGGGGGTGCCGAGTCAGATGATTCGCGTCATGTCAGAGCCGTAATCGCCGACAGTTACACCCATATCGATGAACCGTTCGCTTTCGGGGCTTAGCACAGTGTCATCGGGACGGTAATGTCTAATTTTTTCCTCGCCCGTACGTATTCCTATTTTTGGCCCCTGCATACTTCAGACGCAAGGGTGGCGTGGCGGGCGGGCACATCTCAGCGAGCAGCAGCGGCGCTAATTTCGAGCTGTAGGCTGCGGATGACAGCCGACAGTCCAGGAATCCAGCAGTGTCCCTGTTCGGCGATGCGGCGGGCGGTGGTATACCCCGTTGCGTCCACAGGAACATGTGCAGCGCGGGCTACGTTCAGCTGCGTGCGAAGCTGGGTAAAATCTGCGGTACCGAAGGCGAAGCGGTAGCAATGACCACGTTCGGTCTCAAAGGCCATAGAGCCATCGGTGCAGGCCTTCACCTGCGAAACGAGGCACCCGGCAGTCGCGTCAAAGACGGATGCCACGGCACTGGCCTTGACCTTCAGGAGGCCGCCGCTACGCGCGGTAACAGCAAGCGCGGTCAGGCGTTTAGCCTTCCAGGCGATGTCAAACACGAAGTTACCTTCGGCGACGAGGCCTTGAACGCTGCCGTCGCTCCAGGCATCAGGCAGCGCTGGAAGGATATCAGCATAGCCCGCGTAACTTTGTAGCAGCAATTCGCCGAGACCCGCACAGATACCAAAATTGCCGTCAATCTGAAAGGGCGGGCAGCGATCAAAAAGGTTGGCGTTTACCCCGCGGCGAATCCAGTTCGCATAAAGACGGCCGTAGGCGCGGTTACCATCACGCAGACGGGCCCACATGCCAAATTTCTGGCCCATAGACCAGCCTGATGCACCATCGCCGCGCAGGTTCAGTGTTGTTTTCGCCGCAGCCTGCAGTGACGGAGTCTCGGAGGTGACGATATCACCCGGAAGGAGCACCATCATCTGCGAGTTATGACGGTGGTTGGGATCGGTCTTAGGGATGCGCTCACCAGTGATGCGGTCACAGAGGTAGTTGCCCTCCGTGCGGTACTCCTTAATCTGTCCGTCGCTGCCAATATCAACTGGATAGAGGCGGGCCATGGCATCTTTAAGGCGCTTAACGAAGTCCGCATCGGTTTTCAGCACGCCGGCCGCAGTCACCGTGTCAGCGAAAAGCAGATAGATTAGCTGCTGGTCAAAGGCGGCCCCGACGGTCCACGGACCGTGCTCGGAAGACCACGACGGAGCCCAAAGCAGGGCCTTGCGATCTGCATCGGTGCGGCCTGGCTGCAGGCGTTCGAGGAAGAGCTGGCAGGCACGCTTCATCATGGGATAAATCTGCGTGCGCAGGCGGTCAGTGTCGCGCGTGTACTCCCATTCATCAAAGACGTTCTGCAGAATGAAAGCAGAGGCCGTGGAGGCGAGCGAGGCATCGGAGTTGATATTGCCAGTAAAGCCGAGGGCATTGGCCGAGCAGTTGACCATCCAGGTACCGTCCACGCCGTAAAGTTTCTTGGCGGTTACGGCACCAGGGGCTTGGAGCGAATCGACGTACTCGGTCAGCGCACGCCCCGTTTCCGCGAGGTTGGCAGCATAGGCGGGCCAGTAATTCATCTGCAAATTGATATTTGTGTGGTAGTCCCCCTGCCAGGCGGGACGCAGCTGGTCAGCCCAGACACCTTGCAGGTTGGCTGGGAGCGTGTCTTCGCGCGAAGAAGACATCAGCAGATAGCGTCCGTACTGGTAAACAAGCTCATCTAAGTAACGATTCGTACCGCCGGCACGGCGGGAGGCCAACAGCGAGGCGGTGGATTCATCGGGCGCATAGGTGCCGCCCAGGTCGAGCTCCACGCGCCCAAACAGGCGGGTGTAATCCGCCAGATGACGCGCGCGTAGTGTCTCAAAGGGGACATTGCGGACAGCGGCCGTGCGGTCGTTCACTGTGCGGCGCGCGTAGGCAGGATCCGTACTGCGGTAGCGAGGCCAGGCATTTTCGTAGTCGGTGGCGAGGGCAACAACCACCATCACGCTGTCGGCCCCAGTCACCGTCAGCGAGGCTGTTCGGTCTGGCAGGGTGTTTCCTGACAGGATACCGCCCTGCGGCAGCACCATGAAATTGCCTGCGAAGGTCATACCATTATTCAGCACACCGTCCATGCGCAACAGTTTCCATGGAATGTCCGCAGTCACGCGTCCGCGCCGTCCGTCGTTACCCCGATCATCCCGCTCAGACAGCACTGGTCCCACCCCGTTATGAGCCACCCGAGGTGAGATGGTGAGAGAGACAGCGGCAGGGCGGTCGGCCGTAATGCGATAGACCAACACCTTATCGGGATGGCTCATAAAGGCCTCGCGTGTATAGGTGATGCCAGCGGCAGTGTGAGTCGTCCGAGAGATGCCCGTTCGTAAATCCAGTTCGCGGCGGTACCCAGTGATATCGCGATGATTCAGCGTCAGATACAAATCGGCAAAGCTGGTAAACGTGCCCAGCCCCAGGCGATGGTTAGGCAAAATCTTTTCGGGGCCTTCGCGTGCGGGAGCCAGCGTATAGGTGCCAGCATAATAATCGTCGAAGCAGCGTTCAGTATAGGCCTGCATAGCTCCGCTTTGCCAAGCATCCACGTTACCAAAGACATCGCTCTGCGGATCACGGCGAGCCACAACCTCTTCCGAATTACCGCCAGGACCATTGGTCCACAGCGTCTCTTCATTCAGCTGAATGCGTTCGCTATCGGTACCACCGAACATCATCGCCCCCATCGACCCATTACCCAACGGTAAAGCCCGACATTCCCAACCAGCACGGGAATTCTCCGCTGGCTCGAAAAACTGGAGTTTCAGCGGCTTCGCAGCAGCAGTCGAAGCCCCCAAGAGCAGCACTGCAGGGAGTAGCCCTGCGCAAAATACAGTTGCATTCTTCATCGCGGTCCCCTGTAAACAATCTATAACACTATAGTAACACGCATTCCTTCCGTCAGCTACCATCGTCCCTCCTCTGCCGCCCGCCGTATACCACTGTCAGCAGGGATAGCTACCGGGAATACGGAGGACACCAGCAGCCAGCCGCCGCCCCAGCGAAACAACTGGCGGTACGGTTGCATTGCGTCTCTGGAATGTGTATACTGTGCCGCTGTTTTCACCTCCCGTCGGAGCGTTGGTAGAGGTGACTTTTTTACATTTACCCCGGAGGCCAGCCGTGCCCGATATCGTTTTGATGCATCCTGAAATTCCGCACAACACCGGTGCCATCGGCCGTCTCTGTGTCGGGCTTGGCTGGCAGCTACACCTCATCCGCCCCCTCGGCTTCGCCATTGATGCCCGCCATGTGAAACGGGCTGGGCTGGATTACTGGGAGCATTTGGAGTTGAGTCTGCACGACTCCTTTGAGGCATATCTGGAGGCCCGCCGTCCCGAACAGTTACTCTTTTTGTCCACGAAGACGACGCGTCCGCTCTATGGCACGGAGATTGCGCCGCGCGCAGCGCTGGTATTCGGATGCGAAACCTCAGGACTTCCCAAGGACTTCTACACACGCTACGCCGACCACCTGGTTACCCTGCCGATGCCGGGTCCGTACGGTCGCTCCATCAATCTAGCTAACGCGGTTGCCGTCACGGCCTATGAAGCGTACCGGCAACTGTCGGCGCGGGGAGTGTTGCCGTAACATTGCTAAACAAACACAAAAAAGGCGCGGATTCCCGCGCCTTTTTTGTTCCTCGAACGGAGGTAGGCCGTCGATTTACTTTACCATATTATTTTTACGCGCATAGCTGAAGATGCCGCCCGCGGCAATGACAGGTGCCACCGCATCGGCGGCCGAGAGCGGGAAAACCGCACCATCGGAGAGACGCGTCAGCGTGCCGGCCGCCAAATCGAGCGTAGCCTCGTCACCAGTGCGGAAGGCCTCCTGCAGTGACACAGGTGTTTCCAGCGGGAAAACTTCGCCCGTGGCCACGGCATTACGGAAGTAGATACGCGCGTAGCTTTCGGCAACGACGGCCTTGCAGCCGGCGGCACCAATGGCAATCGGGGCATGTTCACGCGAAGAGCCGCAGCCAAAGTTCTTGCCCGCCACGATAATCGCATAAGGCGTCGTGCCGTCTGGATTGGACGAAAAGACTGGATAGCTGTCTGGCAAACCGGCCAACGCGTGACTGCCGAGCTTGCGGTACTCTTCGGGAATCGTGGGCACGAGGTTAAGGTACATCGTCGGGATGATAAGATCCGTATCGATATTATCACCCAGCACATAGACTTTACCGGTCACCTTGATATCCGAGACAGGTCCCTCCGCAGCCGCAGCAATCTGCGTGGCTGGAGCCCCCGCAACGGCATCTGGAATACTCCGGTGCGCTTCGGAAAGATCCAATCCAAGCACGGTCCAAGGACTTTCCACATGCCCCGCAATAGCCGAAGCGGCCGCGGTGGCCGGCGAGGCGAGATAAATCTGCGATTCCTTCGAGCCCATGCGGCCAATGAAGTTACGGTTGGTAGTAGAGACCACCACCTCACAGCCCTTGGTGCGGGCGTAGGTATCCACAGGACCGCCGAGGCACGCGCCGCAGGAAGGACGGGCGATGGGTTCGCAGCCCGCATTCACAAAGATTTGCTCCAGCGTCTGACCATCAATCGTCAGCGTGGTCAGCGCATGCATCACGGCACAGGTGGCTGGCACCAGACAGGTGCGCACAGAGACACGCCGCCCCTTCAGGACCTTGGCCGCCCAAAGGAAGTCCTCAATCTTGCCGCCCGTACAGGAGCCAATATAAACCTGGTCGACCTTCACATCGCGGCAGGCCGACGCGGGCGCATAGTTGCCAGGCAGATGGGGCTTGGCCACGCAGGGCACAAACTCAGACACGTCGTAAGTATACGTGGCCAGCACTGGTGCCTCAGGGTCACCGTAGACTGGCTCAATATCCTGTTCGCCCGAGTGCTCGCGCACATAAGCCAACGTCTTCTCGTCCGGAGGCACAATGCCGCTCTTCGCGCCAGCTTCGATGGCCATGTTGCAAATGGTCATGCGCTCTTCAATGCTCATTGCCGCGATAGCCTCACCACAGAACTCCATGGCGCAGTAGGTAGCCCCGTCCACACCGATATCACCAATGATGCGCAAAATCACATCCTTGGCCGTGACAAAGGGTGGCAGTTTGCCGTTCAGCACAAAACGCATCGTCTGGGGCACCTTGATAAGCAGTTTGCCCGTGCCCATCACAAAGCCCGCATCCGTATTGCCGATACCAGTAGCAAACGCCCCGAGCGCACCGTGCGTACAGGTATGCGAGTCCGTACCAAAAATCACCATCCCGGGCTTTACGTGGCCCTTCTCGGGCAGCCCTACATGACAAACACCAACATAGCTCGGCGTGCCCGGGTCGTAGAAGTGCGGCAGGCCTTGCTCTTTAACAAACGCGCGATCAATGTCAATATTGCGATGCGCTTTTTCGTCCTTCGTATGGATGTAGTGATCGGGCATAATGACAATGCCCTCTTTAGCGAAAACCTTGGCCTCCGCGCCAAATTCACGATGAAAAACACCGATAGTGCCCGGTCCGCAGACATCGTGCGTGAGCAGGATATCGGTCTTTACCCAAACAGATTCACCGGGAACGACCCGATCTTTGCCAGCGGCACGGGCGAGAATTTTTTCGGTAATGGTCATCATAAGTTATATGTCCTGTTGTACGTGTGTTGTGAAATCGTAAAAAAGGGGTGTACGGCCTTCCCGTACACCCCTGTTCGTCAAACGCCGGAAGCCAGCACAGACTCAGGGGGTGCAGGGTGCAAAAGAAGAAGAAGAAGCAAACCGAACCAGCGACGGAGCATACACTCCATCGTCTGGCGTTCACACGGTCTTGCTACACGCTGCATCACACGGACTCCGCTGCTGGATTCAACCCTGGCGCTTGCTGTGGATACGCTGCATGCATTCGCCGATGTCGCGGAAGCCGATATCGGCTGCGTAGACATCCTTATAGTAATCGAAGGCTTTATCGATATCGCCAGACGCTTCAGCAATCAGGCCGAGCGTGTACACCACGCGCTTCTTAAGGTCGTCCATCACCTGCAGCTGGCTGTTAGCGGCTTCCAGCTGCATCACAGCCATGTCGCCCTGCCCCTTTTCCTTGAAGCAGCAGGCGAGATAGTAGAGCGCCTCGAGACGGTGCTTCGGGCTCTTCTGGGCCAGCTGGAACTGCTGAACCGCGTCATCGAAAGCCTCGTAGGTGTAATACTTCACACCCAGTTCGTAGCGCAGTCCCAGGTCATTGGGGTAGTTCTCGACGCGACGAACGAGGTCGTCAAAGGCAAACTGCTCCTTCTCGACTTCCATATTGTCAGCCTCTTCGGTCTTCCCCTCAGCGCGGAGCGCCTCCACCTTGGCTTCGTAGGCCTTAACTTTGGTATCAGCCCAGTTGCGGTCGAGTTCGGGGTCAGAAGGGTTGACCTTGCGAGCACCGTCAAAGACCTCGAGCGCCTCCTCGTAGCGCTTATTCTGCATGAAAATGCGAGCCAACGCGCGATAGTAGTTGACATTCTTGGGCTCCTTGGCGATTTTCTCGCGGGCTTCGGCAATAGCCGCATCCGCATCATCACCAGTCACCACCGCCTTCGCGTTGCGGTCGAGCTTGGCCGCCAAATCCTTGTCGCGAATAAGGGCCTGGAAACCACCCTTCTTGCCAGCATTGGCTTCCCAGCCACCCGCATCCATCGTATTCTTGGCCATGGCATCCTTCAGCTTGCGCTGAATGTTCAAGTTGGCAGGTGCCTTTTCCGATGCACGGCGGAAGCACTCGCACGCGCGGTCATACACACCCGTGCGCATGTAGGTATCGCCCATGCGAAGCATCAAATCCATGTCGTCCGGACAGGCCGCCGCCAGCGTCTCCATCGCCGACAACAACGCTTCCGGATGCTCAGTGCGCTGGGCAACATCAAAGTAAAACTCATTCAGCTTAGGCGAAACCGGGTTTACGTCCAGAAGCTCTTCGGCCAACGCCAGCGCCTCTTCAGGCTTGTTGCCCTTAATCAGGTTCTCTACCTTGCCCATCTTCATCTGGGCACCGAGTTCGGCCATCTTCAATCCGAGACCGCCCTTCTTCTGCTGACGGAACAGACGGATGCGGACCTCGTGGAACTGACGACGAGAGTTCTCGTCGTGCGGAGCGAGTGCCACCGCCTGACGGCTCAGCGTTAGGGCGATATCCAGGCTACCGTGCTCGGCCGCCTTCGTTGCCTTGTCCAAAAACTGCTGCGCCTTCATTTTCTGCTGCAGTTCTTTCATATTCTCTGCCATAACCCGGTCCTCTTCTGAATACGGTTTCCAATGTGCTGTTCGCACACATCAAATCTTTCATAGGATACCGCATACGGCGACAATTGTCACCTCCTTTTCGTACGGCACCTTTTCGAAGATGCAAAAAGCCCGCAGTGACGGGCTTTTTGCACCCTTTCGCCGCATGGTGAACCGCCCAATCCTCCCCCACCGCGCAAATCCGCGTACCCGCCGCGTTAGAAGTGGTGCGCCTCCAGCGCATTTTAAAAAGCAGCGTGGCGGCAGCCACCCAAAATCACTTATCGTCCATCATTCACCAAAAAAAGCCGCCCAAGCGGGCGGCTCGTTCTGCAGACAACGCAGCAGTCACC
>SAMEA104404097__coassemble_295_pt1 | contig 51338 bp, 35 predicted proteins | sample SAMEA104404097__metabat2_high_PE_096 | metagenome-assembled genome bin SAMEA104404097 (sample SAMEA104404097) | Balaenoptera acutorostrata | reverse complement strand
CTGTCGCGTGTTCATATAAAACTTCCTAAAAACGCCTCATTTTAAACAGCCTCTAGATAGCGGTACCAGAATCTGAATCTATGGTGACGGTGACGGCTTTGGAGGTGCCGCCCAGGCGCGTGTAGGGGGATATCTTCGGGCTGCACAACGCGCCTTAACCGTGCACAATCTTTAGATTTTTTAGTCATGCAGGGGCCACCAGTATTGAATGGAGTGTGTAGCGGCTGGAGAGGTCGTCGGTCGTAGTGTTTAATGGCCTTTTGTTGGCACTATGCTATTTCCTGGATTTTATTTATGAAACCAAGGGATTGTGAACAATCTCGTCCATTCGTTAATAGGAAGTGTCTGTTCACATGTTTAGCGAGATTCGTTAATGTCGTTTGATTAAGGCGTGCATCCTTCATCACAGGATGACAGTCAACTTATCAAGGCATCTTGGGCGATCTGTGACTATAGAACGGTTGGACGAGGAAAACGGGGGCGATTGTGCGGGATGGGGACGCAGGGGAGGGAGAGGCGTTGTGTCGGCAGGCGTATTATCCTGTACACAGGAACATGGGATTGCGCGGTTCGTGCTTCACTTAAGCGGAGGCTTTTGGTATACTAACCGATATGAAACGTTTTGTGATAATGCTTGCCTGTCTGGCGGTCGCTTTTTTTGCGGCGGCTGCGGATTTGGTTGTCTCGGTGGATGCCGTGAAGCGGCAGTCTGTGTCGCTGAATGAGGTTGCCGCCTCTGGCAGCGGCGGACAGACATTTCTCCGTACGCTGCAGAACGATTTGCTGCGCAGCGGCTGGTACCGTATTGCTCCGAACGGGCAGGTCCGGGTGCGCGGCTCTGTCTCTGGCAGTGACGGTACGCAGGAAAACCTGACGGTCTCCTGGGCTGGCAAAATGTTCCGTTGGCCGCGTGTCTCTGCGGATACCAACGAGGCCCGACGGCACGCGCACGAGCTGTCGGATGCTATCCTTCAGCAAACTATGGGCGAAAAAGGGATGGCGCAGAGCCGTTTCGCTATGGTTTGCAAGAGCGGTGTCAGCCGTTCTGGACAGGCAATCGAAGATCTTTATATCTGTGATTATGATGGTTACAATCTAACCCGTCTGACGAACGACGGTGCGCCGATTGTCGGCCCTCGCTGGTCGCCAGATAATCGATTTGTCTATTTTACGAGCTACCGACTCGGCTTTCCTGCGGTGTTTCGTGCCGACGTGAAGACGCGGCAGGTGACACAGCTGGCGAATTTCCGCGGGCTCAACACTGGTGCTGTGCCCTCACCCACCGATCCTAACCGTCTGGCGATTATCCTGTCTCATCAGGGAAATCCCGAACTTTATATTATGGATGCGCGTACTAAGGAGCTGACACGCCTGACTCGTACACGCCTGGCTGCGGAGGCCAGCCCCGCCTGGTCGCCTGATGGACGCAGTATTTGCTACGTGACTGACGTTACTGGATCGCCTCAGCTGTATATCGTTGATGTAGCAACGAAAAAATCGCGTCGTCTGACGATGCGTGGGGGTGAGAATGTTCAGCCCGACTGGGGTAAAAACGGCATTGTGTTTGCCACTAAGCGCGGTTGCCCGTATCGCATTGCGGTTATCAATCCGGAGCGCGGCGAGGCTTCGCTCCGTTACCTGACTCCCAAAAACGAGCAGTACGAATCGCCTTCTTGGGCTCCGGATGGTCGGCACGTGGTTGCGGCACGCACCCAGGGGCGGGTCTCCTCCATCGAGGTGCTGGATGCCGACCCTAACGGTGCCAAACCGTATAAGCCCTTCGGTGCCGGCCGATGGCAGTGGCTGAATCCCGCGTGGAGCCGATGAGCGCGAATCGTCCCCTTTCCTCTTCTTAACTTCCATCATTCCAAAGAAAGATCCAATCATGCGTAACCCTATGTTTTTTGCTGCTGTTCTGGCTGCATCCGCACTTCTGTTTGCGGGCTGTGCGACGAAGAGTGCCAACGGTGGAGCCGATGCCGATGACAGCGCTTTGATGGCCGGTGACGGCTTTGGCGGTGCCGGAGCCCAAATCGATCCGCTCGACCCGTCGCTGGCGGGGAATCCTGATATGGCTGGTGCCTATGGCGGCCGTTTTGACGATGGCTCCCGCGAACGTATTGCCGATGCGGGGCTGTTGCCACTTTATTTCACCTTTGACTCCTACATGCTGCCCGGTGAAGAACAGGCCAAGGCGGAAGCAGCTGCCCAGTATCTGCTGGACCATCCCGGGTACGTGATGATTGTCGAGGGCCACTGCGATGAACGCGGCTCCAATGAGTACAACCTCTCCCTCTCTGAACAGCGTGCCATCGGCGTGCGCGATTATATGGTCTCCCTCGGTATCGACCCGAACCGTTTGCAGACCCGCGCCTTCGGTGAGGAAAAACCTGCCGATCCGGGCCATTCTGATGCTGCGTACCGCCTGAACCGCCGTGCGGAGTTTGTTCCTTATAAGTAAGGTGTTGTACCGCCGGAGACTCCAGGGATGACTGCGGCCTGCCGCAGCCTCCTGTGATGTGCATCGGCAGAGGTTGTTTCCGCTCAGTGCGGACCGACCACAGCGTGAGGCTGAGAGGCATTTTATGTTTTCATTTCTTGAAACACTGGTCATTCTGATTGTCGCGGTGCTGGTGTTCGGACCCAAGCGGCTGCCAGAGGTCGCCCGCAAGGTCGGCAACTGGATGGGAATGTTGCGCCGCGCCAGCGACGAATTTAAACAGCAACTGATGACCATGGACCAGGCGGTCGAAAATGCCGTCTCTGTACCAGAAGAGGATTTGGATAGTCTGCTGCCCAATGAGCAGGACCTTTACGGAATCGGGAACGACGGTAGTAGCCTAGACGATTCCGGTGAAGCCCGTGAGCCGTATATCCAGCCCCCGCCGCCGCAGGGAGAGGACGAAACCTCACCCGATGCTGCCGCTGCTTGGCTGGACGGGACCGATGACGAGGATACGCCCGAATCTTATGTTCGCGATAATGGACTGCCCGAGGCATTCACTATGGATGAACAAATGCAGGCTGCTGATGTCGCAGCTGCCGCCAATGTGACGGACGAATCCGCCGCACAAGCCCCTGTTGCTGAATCCAGACCCGTAGGTCCCCGTAAACCGACCCTCACGCCGACCCTCACGCCGACGAAGCCTGCCGCAAAGGAGGCTGCTCATGTCTAAGCGTTCCCGTCGAGAAAAGCGTAACGAAGAAGAAGCCCGCAAACGCAAGGCTGAGGCTAAAGCCAAGGCCGCTGATGCGACATCTGATGCTGGAGCTGATGCCGCATCTGAAGCTGAAGCCCAGGCGAAGGCTTCTAATCCGTCTGATGGACAGCGTGCCGCCCATGTCTCTGGAAAACAGGCAATTCGCCGCGTGGCTGCCCGTTCCCGTCTCGCCGGCGCTTTTCGCCGAACCTTTACAGAGACCGATGAGGACCGCGCGCACGAAGAGGAATTCGATCCGCCGCGTCCCTTTATCGAGCATTTTATTGATTTGCGCGATTGCATCTTCCGCTGTGTGCTTTCGTGGGTGGTCGCCATGCTCGTGGTGGCACCGTTTGCACCGAAAATCATTGCACTGCTTCAGCGTCCGCTACTGAATTCCGGATTACAGGAGCAGGGCGTGGCCGTTCAAGGACTTGAGGTCGGTGTCGGCTTCTCGCTCTTTATGACCACGATGCTGTGGGGCGGTACAATCCTAGCGCTACCCGCCCTGCTGTACTTCATCTTCCGATTTGTGTTTCCTGGTCTTCGCCGCCATGAGCGCAATTTGGTCTGCTTTACCCTCGGTTCGGGTGTATTTCTCTTCCTGGGCGGCATCTGGCTGTGCTTTGGCTTCACGCTGAAACTCGCCCTGACGGCTCTGATGGCCATCAACGAGTGGATGAATGTGCCAGTGACCATTCTGCAGGCAGAGGCCTATATCGCCTTTGTGCTGAAAATCCTGCTGGCTTTTGGCCTCGCCTTTCAGTTCCCGTTGGTTCTGCTGGCCATGGGCTGGTTGGGAATCGTCTCGTCTGAATCCCTGCGTAAGCGCCGTGGCATGGCGATTATCGGTATCTTTACGGTGGCAATGTTCCTGACACCCCCCGATCCGCTCTCGCAGATTATCATGGCGGTGCCGATGTGCCTACTTTATGAACTGACCGTCTTCCTGGTGCGCCTGCGCGAGATGGTTATGAATGATCCCGCAGCAGTGTAACCCAACAACCGCTCCCCGTGAATCTGGTGCAATCTGTTCGCGCGGAGCGGTTTTCGTCAATCTGAGATAGTATCCGTCTGGAGGTTTCCTATGGGTTTTGAATCCGGTTCTTCTTCGTTTCGCGCGTTTTATCTGTCGCGTGATTTGACACCAGCCGATATTGAGCGGTTTGCTAAATTTGCGCTGCCGCCGCTCGATACGCTGGTTGGCGATGAGCCGCTCTGCGGATGGGCTGGTCCAGCGCATGCGCTCGATGCGGATCTCTCTGAAGAACACTGCTGGCGCGGGGATTGGCTTTGGTTTGCCCATGTGACCGCCCGTAAAAAAGTCCCGCCGAGCTATCTGCGCGCCGTGTTGCAACAGGAACTCGAAATCGAACGCCGGGCCCGTGAAGTCGAATTTCTGCCCCGTGCCGCTAAAACAGAAGTGCGTGAGCGCGTCGAAGAAGCACTCATTCGTGAGGCCCAGCCCTCCTTTGGCTGCATGGAATGCGCCGTTGATCTGCGCAATACGCGCCTCTTTGCCTCGGCCATGAACGATGCCGCCATCCAGACGCTCTGCTCTGCCTTCCGCGAAACTTCCGACTGCATGCCCGTGCTCATGGGGCCAGAATCTGCCGCTTACCGCTTGCGCGGCATTGACTGCAATAGCCTCGAACCTGTCAATATGACACCAAACAACACCATCGCAGCCGCCCCCGAAATCGCCCTCGGCACCGAATTCTTGACCTGGCTCTTTTACCGCTGGGAAAACGAAGATGCCACCTTTGATTTTGATGATGCCCGCTGTGGGCTGATGTTTGAAGGCCCCCTCACCTTCGCTGGCGATGAGGCCCCCGGCTGCCACGAAACCCTCCTGCGCAACGGCACGCCCCTCGATACCCCTGAATTCGGTATCGCCCTCTGGAACGGTAAGAAACTCCGTCGCGCCAAACTGACGCTGACCAAAAATGACTGGGTCGTCACTGCCACTGTCGATGGTAACGATTTCTCCTTCCGATCCGTTAAAACCGATCCCCCAAAGAAGGCTAAGGAAAAAGACGCATTCGATGAAATGCCATCTATGAACGCTCCTGGCGCACCAGTGCCGCCGCCCGCCGAGGATAAGCATAAACTCGAGATGGCCGAACGTATGGACCGCGCCGCATTCTTCGTCGATGCCTTCCTGCATCTTTACGGCGAGTTCCTTAAAGTCCGCGAAGAGCCCGCTGCATGGTACGCGCAGCTAGAGAAAATCCGTACGTGGGTGGCGCACCGCGCGGGAATGGACGCTGTCCAGGCGTAATGTCGCTGCGCCCGTCCTGACTTGGGCGGGCGCAGCATCTGCGGGCCCTGCGCAGGGAATATCGGAAATACGCGAAAAAAGGTCCTGTTTTGCGCCAGTTACGCAGCAGGATCTGTTTTTTTGCACCTTCGGTGTGTATTTCCTTGACGGAAGGGGGGCAGGACAAGTATACTATACGTTGAAACATGGATAGTTGGCCGAAATAACGGCTGAAAGGAGTCATGCTATGAAAAAGTCTTGGTTGATGCTCGCCCTCGCGTTCCTCTGTGTCGGCAGCGTTATGGCCGCTCCCCGCAGCGGAGCCTCCAAAATGAAGCCTGGTCAGGTCGTCCGCATCAAGGAAGTGACCGATGTCAACGGCAAGAATAACTATCTGATTTCCGCCAAGGATGTACCGAAAGTCGGCGCTCCCCGCTTCTCCGTTAGCCACAGCGACAGCTACCTCAAGGACTCCGTCAAAGGATGGCATTACTTCGATGTCGCCTATGATGTTGCTACCGTTATGACCGATAAGGGCGGAACTAAAAAGTATGTCATGATGCTCCCCGAAGTCCAAATTACCTTCGCGGCAATCTACGATATGACAAAGTCCAAACTGGCAGGCCGCGCTATCGGCCCCGCTAAACAGGGTGCCCAGATTGTCGGTTGGGATAATCCCAAAGAACAGCAGTACGCCGTCTTTACCAGTACTTATACCTATCAGAACGTCACCGCCGGTCGTATGCACTATGCCGCCGTCTGCGTCCACCCCGGCCTCACCGCCGTCTATGGTGAACCTATCGCCTTCTCTGCCGCTATCTCTTTCGATGGCGAACTACAGGAAATCAAAACATCTTTCTCTGGCAAGGCCAAGCTCGAAGGCAAGGCATTGCCCCAGCTACTCTTCAAGGGTCGCGACGAACCTCTCGCCTGGTGGGAATCCGCAGCCGGTTCCTGGAAGTCGGTCATCATGTGCGAAGGCGCTTTGCGCGACCGTTCGCTGACCCCCTTCAGCATGGTTGACGATCAGTACTACGATCAGATTAAACTGGCGAAGTAATCACGTGTCCGCGCCTCCGCGGCGCGGAACTCTCGGAGTTCACATGGAACGGATTTTAACACTCAATATCGGTGCTACCCGACTCGCACTTGCAGAATTTGAAGTGCGCCCAGGAAGCAGTCCCGCGCTGTTGCGCTATACCTTCGGAAACCTGGATGTCGGGTTCTCCGATGCCCCCGAGACCCTCGCGGTGGAACTGGAACGCACCCTGCGTACCATGATGGCCGAATCGGGCATCCGCCCCGGCCGCATTATGGTCGCACTGTCCGGGCAGATGGCCTTCCCCCGCTTTGTGAAGGTGCTCGCCGATTCGCCCGAAAAGGTGTCCGAGCAAATCCGTTTTGAAGTAGAACAAAATGTGCCGTTCCCGCTGGATGAGGCCATCTGGTCTGATGCCCTCGTCGGCGAACCCACCTTCGGCGAACAGCATGTGATGATTGTCGCAGCTCGGGCCGATCTCGTCAGCGGTGTCACCCGTGGCCTAATCAATGCCGGCTGCGAACCCGAAATCGTTGATGTTGCTCCCGTCTCCCTCTACACCGCTGCGCGCTTTAACTACCCCGATGCCGATGGTTGCACGCTGGTCATCGATATCGGTGCCCGTTGCACGAATCTCGTCTTCGTCGAGGCCGACCGCATCTTTTACCGAACCATCCCCGTCGCTGGACACACTATCACCGCCGAAATTGCCAAGCAGTTCGGACTCTCCTCCGAGGATGCCGAAACCTTTAAGTGCGAACGCGGTCTGGTCGCCCAGGGCGGTGCCTTCGCGGTAGATGACCCCGATGTCGACCGCCTCTCCAAAGTCATCCGCAATGTGATGACCCGCCTCAATGCCGAGGTCGCTCGCTCCATCTCCTTCTACCGTACCCAGCAGGAAGGCAACGCTCCTACGCGCGTCCTCCTCTCCGGCGCGACCTCCCAGCTGCCCTACATGCAGAACTTCTTCGAAGAGAAGTTGCAGGTAGAGGTTGATTTCCTCAACCCCTTCATTACGGTGGGCTATCCCGAAAATCTCGATGCCGAAAGCTTCGGTCGTGATGCCTTCACTCTGCCTATCCTCGTTGGCTTGGCCCTGCGTCGTGCCCTCTCCTGCCCAGTAGAAATCAACCTGGTCTCCGAAGAAGTCGTCGCCCGTAAGGCCTTCCGCCGCCGTATCCCCTTCCTCGCCATCGCAGCCGTCGGGCTCATCTTTATCATGGGAATCTGGCTGGCCTACGTCAGCACCCTGCGCGGCCTCTACGAACAGCAGTGCGAACGCAACAATACACGTATCGAGGATTACAACGCCCTGCGCGAAAATTATGATTCGGCCGACAGCCGTGCAAAAAAAGCTGAGGCCCGTGCTGAGGCCTATGCCAATCTGCTGAAGCGCCGTCTGGAATGGATGGATATGATGACCGCTGCCGACCGCGCCATCCCCGCAGGCCTCTGGCTCACGGCACTTAAGGCCCGGCGGACCCCCGAAGGCACCATCAAGGGGCTCGATTTGTCCGTCTCCGCCTGGAAGGACCTCGAGCGTAAGGTGACCGTTCGCGGCAAGACCATCGACGAAACCATCGCCCTGCGCCTGGCTCAGCAGTCGGTCTTTTCCGCTGACGAAAAGTCCAATGCCGTCAGCATGAAGAACCAGAAGACCCCCTGGATGACGTCGTTCGATCTACATGCCGCCCTGAGGGCCGCCGAAGAGACCGAAAAGGCCGCGTCCTCCACCCGCCGCCGCAGCAGGAGATAATCATGGATCCCAAACAAAAACTTATTCTTATTGTCTGCGGTGCCGTCTGCGGCTTGATTGTGGTGGCACTTGGTGCCCTGCTGGCAATGCAAATCAGTGCCGCCGATGTCGCCTGCGCTACGCGTGATGATGTCCGCAATTCCTTGCAGAGCTACTACAGCGAAAAAATTTATCCCTCCGCGGAAAACCGCGCAGTTCGCATGGCTGATGCTAAGGCCTATGATGCCTGGAGTGATTCTGTCCGTAGCCGCTTGACCGCTGGACTCCCCGTGCCCGAAGGGGAGTCTCCTTCGCAGTTTATGGACCGCCTTAGTCGCACTATCCGCAAACTGAATGAGCGCCAGAAGAATATCAGCCCGATGTTCGGACGCCGCCTGTCCACCCCCGAATCCGAGGGCGTGCAGGATTACTCCTTCGGCCGCTACGTCACGCAGAACGAACTCCCCGCCGCCGAACAGGTCCCCCGTCTGTCCAAACAGTTCGCCGTTATTGAATATGTCAGCACCCTGCTGCTTGACAGTGGAGTACCCCGCATCCATCAGGTGACCCGACAGGCTTTCGATGTCGCTGAAGTCAAGCCCGAGGAAGAAGAACGTTCTTCCCGCCGCCGCTCCTCCCGGACATCCCGCTCCCGTTCTTCTCGCTCCCGTGAGGCAGAGAAAACAGGCGATGATGCCGGAACTGAAGTCTGTGCAGAGCTGAAGGCTGATGGCGTTACCTGCGAAAGCTACGCCATCACCTTCGAAGCCCGATACTCTGCGCTGGTTAAAGTGCTCAACACGCTCGTCGCTGGCGACCTCTTCGTCGTCGTGAAGGACCTCTCGATTGCAACCCCTGCCAACCTGCGCGAACGCGTCGATGCAAAGGTCCGTTCCCGCCAGGATGCCCGCGCCGCGGAAATCCGTAGAATGTCACGCGATAAAGGAACCGAAGAGGCTCAGACCAAACTTCAGGAAACTCCCCTCTTTGAAGGCGTGTCGGTGCCGAATCGTATGGTCTCCGATCCCGCCAATGCCGTCCCGCTGAACGTCACCCTGAAGTTTGATGTCTACTCCGCCCCCGCAGCGGAGTCCGCGGATGATGCCGATGCCGAAAAGGAAGGAAAATAAGCTATGGCGAAAGATCTTCCCCCGATGCTGCGTCAGTATGACCGTCTCGCCGCGGTTACCGTGCTGGCTGCCCTTATGGTGTCTCTGTGCTACCTAATCTTCGCGGGCCTGAACCGGCAGAAGAAGGTGCAGGATTACGAACTTGGTCTCAGCGAACCGAATCGCGCGCCGCTTAAGGCGGCCGATATGGACGGTCGCTTCGCCCTCTTGGCCCGTGCCGACAAACCCGGAGTCAAAGACTTACTGACTCCGCCCGAAGCTAAGTCTGCGAATCTCTTTACCCCCGAGAGCCGACTCCTCTGTGTTAAGTGCGCCTACCCCATTCCCTTTGCTTCGGAAAAATGCCCCTTCTGTCGCGCCGAACAGCCGACGCAGAAGTCCGCTGAGCCGGATTACAGCACCCTCGACTCTGATGACGACGGTATGACCGATCTCTGGGAAATTAAGTATGGCCTCGATCCCACGAAGGCTACCGATGCCGATCTCGATGCCGATAAGGACGGCTTCACCAATCTTGAAGAGTTCATGGCCAAGACCGATCCCACCGATCCGAAGTCCCATCCCGCTTACACCACGCGCATGCGGGTCACCGGATTTGCCGGTACCAAGCTCCCCCTTCGCGCCGTCAATGTGATGAACATGGGCATGGGCCTCGATGCTAATAAAAAGCCGGTCGCTCGTCATAAGGTGACCTTCGTCCGCGTCGCCGAAGACGGTACCCTCGGCAAGGTGTCCATGATGGCTGATCCCGGTCAGGAAATCGGGACACTCGATGCTGGTACCGGATACCGCTTCGTTCGCTATAATGCTCAGCCCAAGAAGCAAATCCGTGTGGTTACTCAGAAGGCTTCAAAGGGCCGTCCCGAACGCTCCGAAATCCGCTTCGTCGATGTTTCTACGGTGGAGCTCCAGCGAATTTCCGACGGTAAGGTGATTGCTACGGTCTTTTATGATCCGCGCAATCCCGATTGGCCCGGCGATCCCCTCCTCGAGCAGAAGGCTACAATCGCCATTGACCTCGCCGGCGAAAAGGAACGAACTGTCGCTCCAACTAACACACTGGTGGTCAAGGGGGAAGTCTATACAGTTACCGAGGTTAATGCCGACGCAAAGACGGTTACGCTGAAGAAAAAAGCCGATAATAAAGTTTTTGTCTTGAAGTAATCACGGCATTGTTCTATACTACTGATAACGATTTGGTTTACGGGCGACAGCCCATGACTTGCGGAGACAACGTGCTATGACACATTTTGTGCGCTATGCTATGATCGGTGCGATGGTCGCCGGCGCATCAGTGTGCGCTTTGGCGCAGACTGATGATATTGATAATTTGCTGGACGATATCGGCGGCGATGTGAACCTCTTGGACATCGGCGGTGATGCCGATGCCAAGGAGCCCAACGCTGACGAAAAGGCTCCCGAAAAGGATACTGCCGCTGAGGCCGATGAGCCTGCAGCCGAGCCTGAAGCCAAGGATGCCGAGGCCGACCAGCCTGCCGATGAACCGGCGGCCGATCCCGCAGCGGAGCCCGAAGCCAAGGATGACGAAGCCCCCGAGGCCGAAGCGCCGACGGCTGAGCCCGAGGCCGCAGAGCCCGAGGTAACGCAAAACGGCGAAGCAGCTGGATTGCTCGTTGCGCTCACCAAGGATGAAGTATCCCCGCAGGCCCCTGCCGTTGCCGTCGAGATGTCTGCCAACGGTGAAGCGGTTGCCATGCTTCCCTCCGTCAAGGCTGCCGATACTGATATCGTCCGTCCTGAAGACCGTATGCTCAACGAGTTGGAAAAACTCGAAGAACTCCGTCAGAAGGGCTTGGATAAGCATGCGGCTGACTGTCTCAAAAAGGCCAAGGAGCTGATGGATGCCCCGCCGCCTGCCGGCAAGGAATTCGAGCACTATAAGGCCGCCATCGAAATGTACAGGAATGCCCGCAAGTATGCCCGCGAAATGGATGCTAACATCCCGCTGCGCGTCGCCTGCGAAAAGGGTATCCGCGATGCTAAGTACCGTCAGGCTGTCGCCCTCTTTGAGGCGGATGAATACGCTCGTGCTATGGATCTCGCCCAGACCGTCGCCCGCGAAGGCGAACCTAAGGGTGAAGCACTCGCCAAGGCTATTCAGGACGAAGTCAATAAGCCCGCTGATATCCGTCCTGAACCCGTCCTTCCCGAGTATGCCAAGGAATCCTACAAGGCCAAGCGCACTGAAATCGCCGATCGCCTCCGCCGCGCTACGGTCTATTATCAGGTGGCCAACTACAAGGAAGCTAACGACCAGGTCGAACTCATTCTCCGCGATGATCCGGGCAACGAAGCAGCCATCAGCCTCCGTGCCCGCATCAACCGCCGCGCATCCGCTTCCAATCGTGCTCTTAAGGCCTCCCAGCACGATTGGATGATCAGTCAGGTCGAAGCCAACTGGACTCCTCTCGGCTCTCTCGGTACGGCCTCTGAAGAACTCTACAATCCCGTCGCTTCCAAGGGCAGCAAGATGCCCGTCGGCCCCTCGCAGGGCGAAAAGGAATCTGCCGCGGTGATGGAGAAACTCAACTACATCCGTCTGCCTGAATTCAGCATCCGCCCGCCGAGCACGCTCGCCGATGCCGTGGCCCTCTTCGCGGAAATGTCCAAGGCTTATGACAAGCCCGAACTTCCTCCCGAAGAAAAGGGGGTGGCCTTCGTTCTCAACGTCGGTGCTGGCAAGAAGGCCGCTGCTGCCGCAGAACCCGCAGCCGAAGAAGATCCTTTCGCTGCCGCTGGCGGTGAGGAATCCTCTGGGGCTCCTGCAATTTCCGCTATCTCCATGACCTACGTCACCCTCAAGGAAGCGCTGGACATGGTTTGCGAAGTCACCCAGATGTCCTACATCGTCAAGGGAAAGACGGTCATGATTGTTCCCGCTGGCTATGTGGCTGGTGTGATGGAAACCCGCTCCTACAACGTCATGGCCTCTCTGATGGAGAAAATCAGCGGCGTTCAGAGCGAACTCTCGGCCTCTTCCGGTGGCGATGATGGCTGGGGAACCACGATGGACTCCGGTTCTTCTGGTGCCGGTGCTGGCACGGATGCCGATACCATCAAGAAGTTCTTCATCGACCTCGGCGTGCCCTTCAGCGGCGAAGCCAAAATCGCTTACCTGAACACTATCGGCAAGCTCCGCGTTACCAATACGCCCGAAAACCTCGCACTGCTCGAAGGTGTCCTCGAAGAACTTAACGTCACGCCTTATCAGATTGAAGTCGAAGCTCGCTTCGTCGAAGTCAGCCAGGCGGACCTCAACTCTCTCGGCTTTGAGTGGCAGCTGAACAGCGATATCGTCGGCACCGTCGGTTCTGGCATCGACTGGACCTCTAGTGCCATCATGGGGAACACCAATGGCGGTAACGCTGCTGGCGGCTTCAATCCGAATACTGGCACAAATGGTATGAACGTTTTCCGTCCGGATAAGTCTCCGAACGGTACTGGCGATTCCAACGTCGCTATTCACGGCGGCAAGCTCAACCAGGGGATGCGCTTCCTTGGTGATGGCTCGGCCTATGCCAATCGCATCAACCTCGCCAACTCCGTGGTTGCTCCTAACGACGAGTTCCTGACGATGTCCGCCGTCTTTGGTAAGATGGACGTCACGATGATCCTCCATATGTTGGCCCAGCGTACCGATACGGACATGCTCTCCAGCCCGAAGGTTCTTGCTCGTCCTGGTCAGGAAGCCATGATTCGTGTGGTCACCGAATGGATTTACCCGACTGAGTTTGATATCACCGAACTCGAAGCCGACGATATCCACGACGATAACAATAACTGGCCCATGATTCCCGGTCTCTCCAAGCCGAAACCCGTGGCTCCGCCTGTTAAGTTCGCTGTCGAGCCTCAGTCCTTTGAAAAGCAGGAAGTCGGTGTCTCCCTCACGGTCGTTCCCGAAGTCTCCCAGGAAGGTCAGATGATCAACCTGCTTATCAACCCCAAGGTGGTTGAATACCTCGGTGACTTCAACTATGGCATGAAGGTTCCTTACTATGACAACGTCTCCGAAGAAATCCTCTTCTACCTCGTTGACATGCCTCAGCCTAAGTTCCACTTCCGTGAAATTAACACCTATCTGTCCGTCTACAACGGCTCTACCGTGGTGATGGGCGGCCTGATTACCGAAAACCGCCGCTCCTTCGAGGACAAGGTTCCGCTGCTGGGTGATCTTCCCTTCATCGGCTTCCTCTTCCGTTCCACTGGTGAGTTTAGCGAAAAGCGCAATCTGCTGATCTTCCTCACCGCCCGTCTGGTAGACCCGGCTGGCCGTCCGCTGAAGACCGCTACGGATGGTCGCACTGGTGATGCCACCATCGACCGCGGCAACGCTGAAGGTGCCTCTACCATGGGTACTGCAGCTGCCAAGTAAGGCACCTCTGGAAACCCTCCGAAAACCACGCCCGAACGGGCGTGGTTTTTTTGCTGTTAGGGAATGGTTCCGTGGAGAGTCGCGGCGTGACCGAGGGGGAAGCATAGAGGTGTAGAGAGGGGCATGCGTGAGGTGTGGTGAGATGAACGCTGGCGGTGTGGGTGGGGAAGGTGGGGAGGGCCGTAGAAAAAGGGGGGGGGGACGGGGCCCGCACCCGTCCCGCTTGAGATTCCCCGCTATGAGGCTCCATGCTGCGCCTTGCCTCCGTGGCTTCGTGCTGAGCTTTAACTCGTGGTTCTGTGCTGGGTGCGTTTATGAAGAGATACATGGTTTGGGAATTTACCATTGTGGTGATAAATGCCAATTTGCGCAGGATAGGGTGAGCGTGTTCGGGGAAGATGATGAAAATGACAATAAAATACTGTAAAATCAGTGGGTGTTTATTTTTTTTTAAATAGTGCTTGCACTTTAGGTGGCAATGTGCAATACTATACACCGTTTTATCACATCTGCCTCATGGTGTAATGGTAGCACAATTGACTCTGGATCAATTTGTTAAGGTTCGAATCCTTATGAGGCAACCAATCGGCTGGCCGTGGAGTTTTCCGCGGTCTTTTTTTTTGTCCTGCGTACCGACGCATGTTTTTTTATAAACGATGATAGGCTGTGTCAATGCAGGCGTGGCTTACAGTCGCCATTGGAATGAAGTGTCTATGGGTGTCGAATCTGGGGTAGGGCTGTCCGTTTTTCATTTTGTTCAAAAAAGTGCTTGCATTCGCTGGGGTGCGGTGCTATAGTATGTCCCGTTTTCAGCGCCTTTAGCTCAATTGGATAGAGCATCTGACTACGGATCAGAAGGTTGGAGGTTCAAATCCTCCAAGGCGCGCCATATAAGGAAGGCCTGTCACTTATGACGGGTCTTTTTTTGTGCCTTGGGGGTGGGTGATGTTGGGACTCTCGGAACGCAGCGGTGATTTTCTGTCCTACGTTCGTCGACGGGGTCATTTTAGCTGTCTGAGTCTCCGACCGCCAAGGCTAAGCACGTGGTGTCGACTGGTGGATGGCTTTCGAGTGCAATGCCTGCGTGATGTCAACCTTGGCGATCATCCAACGCTTGCAGCGTATGATGAAGGATGGTGACAGGACGCAGAAGGAGTGCTCGGTGCATTCCTCTTACAGGTTCTAGGAGTCTGTAGGGGGATATCTGCGGGCTGCAAAAAGCGCCTTAACCGCGCATAAGCTTTGGCTTTTTCAGTCATGTAGGGGGCTCTACACTCCTTCTAAATCCTCGTTTCTGCCCATTTCTTTCACTTTTTCGCCTTTCGCATCTGTACGCTTACAGGCTCCTAGCAAGAAATTGAAAATAATCCTTGCATTTGCTGTTGGGTAGTGCTATAATATATCCCGTTTTCAGCGCCTTTAGCTCAATTGGATAGAGCATCTGACTACGGATCAGAAGGTTGGAGGTTCAAATCCTCCAAGGCGCGCCATATACAAGGAGGCCTGTCAGTTATGACGGGTCTTTTTTCTTTTCGACGGCAGCGAAGACGAGAGATTGAACTCCCTATTTTGGGGGCTTTTAGAATATTTTCTGTAACAGTTACAAAACTGCGTGCAGAAATGGCTGTCTTTTGCTAGACTATAGGCTTTTAAAACAAGAAACATAAAAACAGGAGATTTGGATGGATCAGCCGAATACCGAGAACTTCTCTTTGGGGGCGACCAACATTCTGCGACAGGCGCAGGAAGAGGCCCGGAAGATGAAGCATGATCATGTTGGGACAGAACATTTGGTATTGGCGCTGCTGTCGGTTGACTGCGGTGCGAAAAAGGTTTTGGAGGCATTCGGAACGAGTCCGGCCGACATTAAGGCGCGCATTGAAGCGCAGGCCACGACTGGAGGTATTGCTGAAAATCTGCCTCCTGGCGGACTTCCCTGGTCGCAACGTGCGCTGAAGGTTTGTGAGATGGCCCGACTGGTGGCTGAGACGCGCGGCTCGGAGCGTGTAACATCGCTATTTCTTCTGTTTTCCATTGTGGCCGAAGGTGAAGGTCTCGGGGCGCTGATACTGCGCCAGCTTAATGTGACGCCTGAGGCGCTGGAGCGTTACATGCCCCAGCAGGATGCGACCGAAGAACCGACAGATGCGATGGGCGGTGTGCCCCCGCTCATGCCAGGTCCCGGCGTTGCGCCAGTCCCTGGTGGCACCCCTGCTGCCCCTGGAAAATCCAAGACACCAGCGCTTGACACGTTCGGACGTGATTTGACGGCATTGGCTGCTGAAGATAAGCTTGACCCTGTGATTGGCCGCGATTCCGAGCTCCGCCGTTTGATTCAGATTCTCTGCCGCCGCAGCAAAAACAATGCGGTGCTTATTGGCGAGGCTGGTGTCGGCAAGACAGCTGTCGTGGAAGGGCTGGCGCAGGCGATTGCTGCAGGTGAAGTGCCCGAAGCGATGCTTGGCCGCCGCGTGGTGGCGCTGGATATGGCACTGCTCGTTGCTGGCACGCAGTACCGCGGCCAGTTTGAGGAACGTCTAAAACGCGTCATCGAAGAAGTCTCCCGTAGCGGTAATGTTATCCTCTTTCTCGATGAACTTCACACCATCGTGGGGGCGGGTGGTTCCGAAGGCGCCATGGACGCGGCCAATATTATCAAGCCGGCCCTCGCCCGCGGCGAATTTCAGTGCATCGGTGCCACCACCCTTAACGAATACCGTAAGGGCATTGAAAAGGATGCCGCCCTGGAACGCCGCTTTCAGACGGTGCTCGTGGAAGAGCCCACCGTTGCTCAGGCCATTGATATCCTGAAGGGCCTCGCCCCCAAGTATGCCGAACACCACGGTGTACATTACTCCGACGAGGCACTGGAGGCTGCCGTCCGCCTCTCCGCCCGCTATCAGCCTGCCCGCCAGTTGCCCGATAAGGCTATTGATGCCATTGACGAGACGGGTTCCCGTTTGCGTCTCTCTTCGGCCATGCGCCCTGCCAAGCTGCGCGCCCTCGAGAAGGAGGCCAAGAGCTACCGCAAGATGAAGGAAGCAGCGGTGGCCCGCGACGATTTTGATTCTGCCGCCAAGCTACGCGGTAAGGAAAATGAAGCACTCGAGGTCTTTGATAAAGCCCTGGCCGCGTGGCTGGCTAAACAGCGGAAGTCTCCGCTGGAAGTGAAGCCGGCCGCCATTGCTGAAACGATTGCTGATATGACTGGTGTGCCTGTCCGCCAGATGACCGAGGGCGACCGCCGCCGCATGCTCGAACTCGAGCAGCAGATGGAAGGCCGCGTTGTCGGCCAGCATGATGCGGTTGCTGCCGTCTCGCGCGCCTTGCGCCGTGCTCGTGCCGGACTCAAGGATCCGTCGCGCCCCATCGGCTCCTTCCTCTTCCTTGGCCCCAGTGGTGTCGGCAAGACGCTGCTCGCCAAAGTGTTGGCGGAATCGCTCTTCGGCGATGCCAAGGCGCTCATCCAGCTCGATATGTCTGAGTATATGGAAAAGCACACCGTCAGCCGCATGGTCGGTTCGCCGCCTGGTTACGTGGGGCACGAAGAGGGCGGCCAGTTGACCGAACGCGTCCGTCGTCGTCCCTACTCGGTGGTCCTCTTCGACGAAATCGAAAAGGCTCATCCCGACGTGACCAATATGTTGCTGCAGATTCTTGAAGAGGGCTGCCTAACGGATGGCCTCGGTCGTCGCATTGATTTCCGCAACACGGTCATCATTCTCACCTCGAACATCGGCTGCAACTTCGCTGGCGAGGCACCGACTGTCGGCTTTATTCCTGGCGATGCCGCCAAGGGCGTGTTGATGGCCCATGATACCCTGCGCGGTAAAATTATGGCCGAGGTTCGCAAGACGCTGAAGCCTGAGCTGATTAACCGCTTCGATGATGCCATCGTTTTCCGCGCACTGGACCGCGAGGCTATCGGCCGCATCCTTGATATCGAATTGGATGCTGTCCACAAACGCCTGGAAGCGATGGATATTCGTTTCGAGCTCACGGACGAAGCCCGTGCCGTGCTGTTGGATCGCGGCTCCAAACCCGAACAGGGTGCCCGTCCGCTGCGCCGCGCCGTGGAACGCCTGGTGGAGGACCCGCTTGCCGATGCCATCCTCGGCGGTGCATCGACATCCGGCACGTTTGTGCTGTCACCTAAGGAGACGTCTGTCGGTGCCGAGAAGGAACTGGTGGCCGAGTTGCGCCCTGCTACAGCGCCCACCAAGAAAAAGACGGTCCGCAAGTCTGCCTCTCGCGCAGCCTCCGCAACGCGACGCCGAACGACCAAGACTGCTCCTGCTGTGACGGAACCGTCCGGTAAGTAAAGAGGCCTTTCGTGTTGAAGTGGGCCGTGTCCCTGTCGGCAATACGCTCATTGCGGTGTTTTATTCATGAAGCCTCATCGCAATAAACGATGTTGTCCATTTATTAACACGGAGCGTCAGTAAAAAAATCCCCGCCATGCAACGGCGGGGATTTTTTTCTTGAGTTGATGCATGATGAGTGAGCGGGGGGCAGTTAGGCGCTTTTTGCAGATCGTAGATATACTCCTACGGGCTCCTGGGTTCTTCCCGATTTTATTTTAGAAATGGGTGCTATAGTCTATCGTGTTTGCGCATTAGCACGAAGGATACGGATAAGCGGAGCTCATTGTATACGGATGTGATACGTGCGGAAAAAAGAAAGGAGGACGGGGTGGTCCCGTCCTCCTTTGCGTGATTCATGATAGCCTTAGTATTTGATGGAGGCGTGATATTCCTGAATCGACTCCACTTCGCCATGGCCGATTTCGCGGGCGGCGGCGATGCCCTGGGCGGACATGCGTGTGGCGGCGAGGGTGGTCATGTAGGGGATGCGGTACTTCAGCGCGGCCTTGCGGATGGAGGAACCGTCGGCGAGTGCGTCGCGGCGCGGGCTGGGCGTATTGATGATGAACTGGACCTGCTTGTTGAGGATTAGGTCCACCACGTTGGGACGGCCTTTGCCGATTTTGGCGATCGATTCCGAGGGGATGCCGAAGGGATCGAGGAAGCGTTTGGTGCCGGGGGTGGCGTAGAGCTTGAAGCCTAGATCCGTGAACTGGCGCAGGACATTGGCAGCTTCTTCGTTCTTCACGGAGAGAGAGGCCAGGACGGCACCCTTTTCGGGTAGCGGAGCGTTGGCGGCTTCCTGGCTCTTGCAGAAGGCCAGTGCAGAGTTGCGGGCCAGGCCCAGCACTTCGCCCGTCGAGCGCATTTCCGGTCCGAGTACGGGGTCGACTTCCGGGAACTTGTCGAAGGGGCAGACGGCTTCCTTGGCGCCGTAATAGCCGATGTTGCCATGGCGCAGGCCGAGATCGTCCATTGTTTCGCCCAGCATGAGGCGGGTTGCTGCGGGGGCCATCTGGATGGCGCAGACCTTGGAGACCAGGGGGACGGTGCGGGAGGCGCGGGGGTTGGCTTCGAGCACGTAGACGCGGTCATTTTCGATGGCGTACTGCATGTTCATCAGACCGCAGACCTTGAGGGCCTTGGCGATTTTTTCTGTGTAGTCGCGAATGGTATCGAGGCAGGCCTGAGGGATGTTGGCCGACGGCAGGATGCAGGCGGAGTCGCCGGAGTGAACGCCAGCCAGTTCCACATGTTCCATTACGGCGGGGATGAAGACGCGGTCGCCGGAGCTGACGGCATCGGCTTCGCATTCCAGGGCATGCTGGAGGAAGCGGTCGAGCAGGAGGGGACGGTCTTCGGTGACCCCCACGGCCTTGGCTACGTATTCGCGGAGCATGGCCTCGTCGTAGATGACTTCCATGCCGCGGCCGCCGAGCACAAAGGAGGGGCGAATCATCAGCGGGTAGCCAATCTTGTTGGCCACGGCGACGGCTTCGTCGATATTGATGGCCATGCCGCTTTCAGGCATCGGGATGCCGAGCTTGTCCATCATATGGCGGAACAGGTCGCGGTCTTCGGCGATGTCGATGGAGTCGATGGAGGTGCCGAGGATGTTACAACCAGCATCGGAGAGCTCGCGAGCGATATTCAGCGGGGTCTGGCCGCCGAACTGAACGATGATGCCCAGGGGCTTTTCCTTGCGGTAAATCTGAAGTACGTCTTCGACGGTGACGGGCTCAAAGTAGAGACGGTCGGAAGTGTCGTAGTCGGTGGAGACGGTCTCGGGGTTGCAGTTGACCATCACCGTTTCGTAGCCAAGGTCACGCAGCGTGAAGGCCGCGTGGCAGCAGCAGTAGTCAAATTCGATACCCTGGCCGATACGGTTCGGGCCGCCACCGAGAATCATGACCTTCTTCGGATTGTGGTCGAAGGTGAGTGCGTCGGGGGCGTTGTAGGTGGAGTAGTAGTACTCTTTGTTCTCGACACCAGAGACGGGCACCGCGTGCCAGCCTTCCACGCAGCCGAGTGCTTCGCGGCGCTCGCGAATTGTTTTCTCGCGCACGCCGAGAATCTTGGAGAGGTAGCGGTCGGAGAAGCCGTCCTTCTTGGCCTGGATGAGCAGATCGTCGGAGGGGAGAATGCCCTTGGTTTCGAGCATCTTCTCTTCGAGCTGGACGAGTTCGCGCATCTGCTGAACGAAGTAGGCCTTCACAGCGCAGGCATCGAAAATCTGTTCATCGGTGGCGCCCTTGCGGAGGGCTTCGTACATGATGAAGTGTGTTTCGCTGCTGGGTGTGCGCAGCTTATCAAGCAGTTCTTTGAGCGTCAGCTTTTCAAAGCCGACCCAACCGAGGCCGTAGCGACCCTTTTCGAGACCGCGGATGGCTTTCTGTAGGGCTTCCTTGTAATTTTTGCCGATGGACATCACCTCGCCGACGGCCTTCATCTGCGTGCCGAGCTTGTCTTCCACGGCGCGGAACTTCTCGAAGGCCCAGCGGGCAAACTTCAATACTACGTAGTCCCCAGTGGGGGTATACTTTTCAAGGGTGCCGTTACGCCAGTAGGGGAGTTCGTCGAGGGTCATGCCCGCGGCGAGTTTGGCAGAGACGAGGGCGATGGGGAAGCCCGTGGCCTTGGAGGCTAGAGCGGAGGAGCGGGAGGTACGCGGGTTGATTTCGATAATCACCACGCGACCGGTCCGCGGGTCGTGCGCAAACTGTACGTTCGTGCCGCCAATAACGCCGATCGCTTCCACAATGCGGAATGCCATTTCTTTCAGGCGCTCAACGGTTTCGGGAGCAATCGTCAGCATCGGTGCGGCGCAGAAGGAGTCGCCGGTATGAACGCCCACGGGGTCGATGTTTTCGATGGTGCAGACGCAAACCATCTGGTTTTTGATGTCGCGGACGACTTCGATTTCAAGCTCTTCCCAGCCCTTAATTGATTCTTCCACAAGAATCTGGTGGGTCATGGACAGGTCGAGTCCCTTGCGGGCGATGGTGTGCAGTTCTTCGGGATTATAAACGAAGCCGCCGCCAGAGCCGCCCATCGTGTATGCGGGGCGGATGACCATCGGGAAGCCGATTTCCTCGGCAATCTTTTCGGCCTCTTCCATGCTGTTGGCAATGCCGGAGCGGGGGGTTTCGATGCCCAGCTGCTGCATGGTGTGTTTGAAGATATCACGGTCTTCGCCGCGCTCGATAGCATCTAGATTTACACCGATGACCATCACGTTATACTTGTCCAGCACACCAGCTTTCGCCAGGGCGGAAGACATGTTTAGGCCGGTCTGTCCACCGAGGTTCGGCAGAATGGCATCCGGACGCTCTTTGGCGATAATCTGTTCGAGGCGCCCGAGATTCAGCGGCTCGATGTATGTGGCGTCGGCCATGGCCGGGTCGGTCATAATCGTGGCCGGGTTGGAGTTTACCAGCACCACTTTGTAGCCCAGAGAACGCAGCGCTTTGCACGCCTGTGTTCCCGAATAGTCGAACTCGCAGGCCTGACCGATCACAATCGGACCGGAACCGATAATCAGAACCTTTTTGATATCCGTACGCTGCATAATCTTTGCCTTCCCGGTCCCGAAACGGGACACTAAAAATCGTTGCTTGAAATCGGAACTATAGTCTAGCATAAACACACCCTCGGTGCAATGAAATGTGCATCTCTGGGATGTGGATTTTGGCAAATTGACAAAAACGGCGTTTTACACGTGAAAAAACGGCTCCCGTCCGATAGTTTTTTGGGGGACTGAGGGTCGGAAACGGCTGGGCCTGCGGCGGCGTTATGGTAGGGAGTCGTGTATACAGTGTTATGCATTGGACGGGATGTTTGAAAGTCTTTCGAAATTTTGGATGCCGTCCTTGTATAATGACGGCATGAAAAGGGCTTTCATTGTCGTTCTCTTGGGCATATTGCTTCCGACCGTCGGGTGGGGGGCGCCTACTTTGAAATCTGTGTTGCGGCCGATGCCATCGCCAGCGGAGCCGGCATCGGCCTGCGTCGGAAAAATCGGAAGCAGTCCGGATGTTGAGCAGTTTATTCGTCAGTATGTTGGATGCCTGATTGAGGCATTTCCTTCGGATGATACGGCTGCGCTTGCCGCGTTGGCATCGCAGCTGGCGGATGGTTCCTGGGCGGATGTAAACTATGCGGCACGTGACCGGACCCGATGGCCGCCGGCGCGGCATTTGGAGCGGTTGGAGGCTGTTGCGCGCTGTTTTGCCGACCGGAAATCGTCGCTGTACCGCAGTGCCAGGGCTGAAGCTGCCATCGGACGGGGACTGGATGCCTGGTACAAAAAACATCCTGTCAGCGACAATTGGTGGCGAAATCAGATATACTCCCCACGTCATATTGGCAATATTCTGCTGTTGCTGAGAGATGCTGGCGGCAGGATTTCTCCCCGTATCTTTGCTGATACTATCCAGCGGTGGGCCAAAGAGGGCGGAAGCTGTAAGCCGCACTGGACGGGGTCTAACCTGATTAACATTGCGGCCCATCGGTTTGTTCGCGGCGTTCTGACTGGCGATCGTCATCTGATGGACAGTGCGGCGGAAGCAATGATGCGGCCGTTGAAGATTTCATCTGGCGAAGGACTGCAGGAGGATTGGTCATACCATCAGCATGGTCCTCAGTTGTATATTGCCAATTATGGACAGGAATGGCTCAATCTTTACGCATTTTGGCTGAACTGTTTTCGCGGAACGCCATATGCGGCGGGGGCGCATACGGATTTGGTTGTGGGATATGCGCTGAATACTTTTTTCTCCGCCATTCGTGGTCGCCATCTGATTTACAATGCCCGCGGCCGTCAGCAGGCTGTCGGTCATCAGGGGGAGCAGGGTGAAACGAAGGCAATCCTGCCAATCCTGAAAAATCTTGCCCGCATCGCGCCAGGGCAGGCCTCGGTCTTTGAGTCTATTGCCAAACGGGTAACTTCTGGGGCGGCACGGGAGGGGTATACGCCGATGTCAACCTATTACTACCGTTCGGACTATCTGCTGCATGTGCGCCCAACGTTTACTTACGACTATCGTACGGCATCAGTCCGCACGGAGCGAACCGAGTGGTGCAACCATGAAAATCTACTTGGGCACTGGATGACCGAAGGGGCATCTGGCTATTACCGTACCGGTGAGGAGTATTTCAATATCGCCGCGCTGTGGGATTGGCATAAGATTCCTGGCACGACGCTGGTGGATCGGAAGGCGGATAGTGAAATCCCGCGCTATGCCTCTGGCGGCATTCCTGGGTCTGAAACGTTTGTTGGCGGCATCGGTGCCGATGGTTGCTCGGTGGCGGCCTACGTACGTCGCCAATCTGATATGCCCGCCAAAGAAGCCCGCTTCGCCTTCGGTGATGCTATCTTTGCACTCGGGACCAGTCTTGCTTCTAACGAAAAGCACTTTCCTCTGGTGACAACCGTCAATCAGTGCTGGCGCAGCGGTGACATCCTCCCCGACCACGTTCTGAAGAGCGGCCGCTTGATTACGCCTGCAACGCTGACCCACGGTGGCTTCCGTTACACTTTCCCCGGCAAAGGCATCGTGCACATTGCCTCGGATAAACGCTCTGGCCCCTGGTCCCGTGTCTGCAAAGCTGCTACCGAATCGGAGTCTGGTGAAGTCTTTACGCTGTGGTTTGACCATGGTGTCGCACCGAAAAACGCCTCTTACGCCTACATAGTCACCCCCGTGGAGGCAGCCGCGTCGAAAGCTGAGTTAATCAATACGCCCGATGTACAGGCCGTCGCCGACCCCGCAACAAAATCTGTGGGCGCCGTCTTTCATACCTCTGGCAAACGTATCACCCTTAGGGGGCATACGTACAGTGTTTCTGCCCCCTGTGTTCTCCTCCGCACAGCATCTGGACTCCGCGTCGCCGACCCCGAACATCGACTGTCATCTCTGACCATAGCCATCGACGGACAAGCAGTTGATGTAAAACTTCCCCGTGGACCGCATGCCGGTAAAGCGGTGGCGGTTATCCTGTAATCCCTTGCCCGCTTCCACTGCTCCCGAAAGGGGTCCTCAGTTTCTGGATGCGTTTTTCGTATACAGGAGATATCTCGGGATGTCTTGGACGGATGTGCTTGGGGCGGCCGTGGTACAGTACTTAAAAACGAACTCAATGGAAGGAATAGCTATGAAACAATATCTTATGATGTTGATGTTTGCGGCTCTTGTGCCGGTCTGCGTCGCCGTGACCGCTCCGACACCAGTTCCCGTTCCCGCCTCCATGCAGGTGCTCGGAGATATCGGCCTTCGCCTCACCGCCGGTATGACTGTCGCTGCTCCTACCGAATTTATGACCGAAGCCACACGCGCAGCCCAAAAGCTCAATCGGGTCACTGGTTTGGAACTCCGAGTCGTCACTGGTGCTGTCGATCAAGGTCTTTGCTTTAAAAAAATCGCTGGACTTCCCAACGAAGGTTACCGCCTTGCTGTCAGAAACGACCTTGCCGTTATCTCAGCCTCTACTCCGGCTGGCGCTTTCTACGGCCTCCAGACACTTCTCCAGCTTCTTCCCCCCGAAGTTTACGGTAAAACCGTCCGCAAAGACATTGTCTGGACCGCTCCCGCTGTTACCATTGAAGATGCCCCCCGTTTTGCCTGGCGCGGACTGATGATCGATGATGCCCGCCACTTCTTCGGTGTTGAAGGCTTCAAAGCCATGGTTGATGTCATGGCTGCCCATAAAATGAATATCCTCCACTGGCACCTCACCGAAGACCAGGCCTGGCGTATCGAAATCAAGAAATACCCACAGCTGACTCAAAATGGCGCCGTTCGTTCTCAGTCGCCCCGTCCCTGGGCTCGCACCTCTGGTGACGGCAAGCCCTATGGCCCCTACTTTTATACTCAGGCGCAGATTCGCGAACTCGTCGCCTACGCCGCCGAACGTCACATCACCGTCGTTCCCGAAATCGAAATGCCGGGCCACGCACTCGCACTGCTCGCCTCCTTCCCCGAACTCAGCTGCACTGGAGGCCCCTTCCATCCCCGTTGGCGCTGGGGTGTCGAGCCCGATATCCTTTGCGCTGGTAATGATGCCGTCTTCCCCCTGCTTGAAGACATCCTCGATGAAGTCATAGCCCTCTTCCCCTCCGCCTACATCCACTGCGGTGGCGACGAAGCTCCTAAAACCCGCTGGAATGCCTGCCCCAAGTGCCAGAAGCGCATCAAAGATCTCGGTCTTAAAGACAGCCACCAGCTCCAGTCCTGGTTCGTCAAGCACTTCGCTAACTACCTCGAGTCCAAGGGCCGTCACCTCATTGGCTGGGACGAAATCCTTGAAGGCGGTTTGCCCAAGGGCGCTGCTGTCATGAGCTGGCGCGGCTCAACTGGCGGCATTAAAGCGGCCAAGAGGGGCCATCGCGTCGTCATGACCCCAAAAGCTCACTGCTACCTCGACTACGGCCAGGGCCTCAGCGGCGATAAGCATGAGTACATCGGCGGCCGTGTCACCCTCGAAAATGCCTATGCTATGAACCCCGTTGCCGACATTCCCGCCGAGATGCAGTCCAATGTCATGGGCCTTCAGGGAAATCTCTGGTCTGAATATATGTGGACCGCTGCCGACCAGCAGTGGAAAGCCTGGCCCCGAGCGGCAGCCCTCGCTGAGGTCGCCTGGTCCCCCGCCGCTAAACGCGACTGGCGCGGCTTCCTGAAACGTATGCAGGCCGATGTCCGCCGCCTCGATGCGATGGGAATTCGTCATGCCCCCCTCCCGTCCATGTTCGCGCGGCCGAAGCGTTCCACGCCCACCATCGGCCGTCCGTAACGCTGGTCCTCTCCAAACAGCGCGGCACCACTCTGATGCTGCGTTGTTGTATGGGTTCTCCGTGGCGAAGAAGGGGTGTTCATGGATCGAAAGAAATCGGTCCCTAAACGAAAATTTGATAATTACTTATCGCTGATAACGAACAGTGAAAATGAGGTTCGATTATCGAGAGCTTCCCAGGGGACGGCCATCCGCATGCATGACATGTTATCGTTCATCATGTCCAGTGTTTCGGGTTTGCCATGAAGGCATTGTAGACGGGGACTTATGGCCTACATTGGTACGATGTGCTTTTGTATTTGGACATCGTGCCGCTTTCATGCTATACTAGTGGCTGAATATTCACTGAAAGGAACTCCCGTTTATGAAACAGTGCTTCATGGCCCTTCTTGTGGCCGCCTTGGCACCGATTTGCGCCGCCGTCACGGTCCCCGCGCCCATCCCTGCTCCAGTTTCGATGCAGGTTGTTGCCGATAATGGTCTGACACTTTCTGCGGATATGCAGATTGTTGCCGACGCGGCATTTATGAAAGAGGCTACATTTGCCGCCAAGTCCCTGAACCGGGTGACTGGATTTAGCCTCAAGGCTGTCGCTGGTACTGCTGCCGCCAAGGGAATTTGCTTTGTAAAGGCTGCAGGTCTTCCCAAGGAAGGATATCGCCTGTCTGTAAAGAACGGCCTTGCCACGATAACGGCCACCGATGCTGCCGGTGCTTTCTATGGTTTTCAGACCCTTCTCCAGCTTCTTCCTCCTGAGGCTTACGGTAAAATCGTCCGCAAAGACATCCCCTGGACCGCTCCTGCGGTTGAAATTCAGGATGCTCCCCGCCTGCAGTGGCGCGGTGTGATGCTTGATGATGCCCGTCACTTCCTCGGCGCACAGAACTTCCGTACCCTTGTTGATACCATGGCAGCACACAAGCTGAACGTGCTCCACTGGCACCTTACCGAAGACCAGGCCTGGCGTATCGAAATCAAAAAGTACCCGCAGCTCGTTCTTAACGGTGCCCGTCGCGACCAGTCTCCCGTCATGTGGAATCGCAATAAAGGCGATGGTAAACCTTACGGCTGGTACTACTACACCCAGGATCAAATCCGCGAACTCGTCGCCTACGCCGCCGAACGCCACATCACCGTCGTCCCCGAAATCGAAATGCCTGGCCACGCCCTCGCGTTGCTCGCCTCCTTCCCCGAACTCAGCTGCACTGGCGGTCCCTTCCGTCCCCGTTGGCAGTGGGGTGTTGAGCCCGATATCCTCTGCGCCGGCAATGATGCGGTCTTCCCCTTCCTCGAAGACATCCTCGACGAAGTCATGGCCCTCTTCCCCTCCGCCTACATCCACTGCGGTGGTGATGAAGCCCCTAAGACCCGTTGGAATGCCTGCCCCAAGTGCCAGAAGCGCATCAAAGATCTCGGTCTTAAAGACAGCCACCAGCTCCAGTCCTGGTTCGTCAACCACTTCGCCAACTATCTCGAGTCCAAGGGTCGTCACCTCATCGGCTGGGACGAAATTCTCGAAGGCGGTTTGCCCAAGGGTGCCTCGGTGATGAGCTGGCGCGGCTCCTCCGGCGGCATCAAAGCTGCCAAGATGGGCCACAAAGTGGTGATGTCTCCCCACACCCACGTCTATCTCGACTATGGACAGGGTATCAAGGGGGACCCCTACGAATATATCGGCGGCAACTTGCCCCTGCAGCGTGTTTACAGCCTCAATCCCGTTGGCGGTATCCCCGAATCGATGCATGGCAACGTTATCGGTGTTCAGGCAAATGCCTGGTCCGAATATATTTGGGGCTCCAAGGATTTTGAATGGAAGGTGTGGCCTCGCTCCTCGGCACTCGCCGAGATCGGCTGGACCCCGCAGGCCAAGCGCGACTGGAAAGATTTCCGCCGCCGCATGAATGTCGGAGCAAAGCGTCTAGAGGCCATGGGTATCCGCTACGCCACCCTCCCGGAAGAACCTGTCACGCCTTTCGCAGTCTGGAAGCCCGGTGATATCCCCACTGCGTGGACTGCCCGCACCTGGAATGTCACCTCCTTTGTGAAAAAGGCTGGTAAGTATGATGTCCGCTTCCAGTATACCGGCGGAGATTCCCGCGTCGATATCGACCGCGTCGCCGTCCTCGTCAACGGTAAGGAAGTCACCGCCGATGTCCACGCTGGCACCACTGGCAGCCGCGATGACCGTAACGTCTATACCGTCACCCTCAAGACGCTCCCCGCCAACGCAAAAGTCGAAATCGCTGCCAAGCTTCGCACCGATGGCAATACCGACTCCAATGGCGCTATGACCATCGTTCCTGTTAAGTAAGTGTCTCGCTTACCAATGAATAAAAAGGCCCGCCTCCTGGCGGGCCTTTTTATTCTTGTTCGCTTCTTTCGCCCCACTCCTGACGGCAGTAAGCGCCATTGGCGCGTAAAAAGCCGTGTGGCGGCAGTCCCCCGAAATTGTTCACGGTCCATCGCTGTGCGCCAGCGTCAGTGCCATCGCGGTAGCAAACGGTGTTGGCTCAAAAAACAGCCCTGTAGCCTCCAGTGAGGCCGTGCTTAGGTGGCAATCATACGGACGCGGAACTGCCGTCGGCCGGCGGTCAGGCACGCAAACTTCCTCCGTTAATCCAAGCAGGGGCAGCATCGACAGCGCCATCATGTACTTGGTCATCGCCTCGCGTCCAGAATAGTGATAAATGCCGTGCAGTGTTTTGCCCACCGCGGGGGCCAGCAGGACCAGTTGACGGGCAATATCCGTGGTAAACGTCGGATATCGAATTGCCACATCGTCCATCGGCACTGCGACTCCCCGGGCTGCAAGCATATTTGCTGCCAGTACGGTGACGGCAGAGTTGCGCAGGTCGTCCGTCGGTCCGAAGAGGATCGGTACCCGTAGAATCAGTACATGCTCCAAATGTTCCAGCGCAGCTTCGGCCTCAGCTTTCTGTTCGCCGTACGTGTTCACCGGTCCGCGAACCGCGTCCGGTTCATAGGGGGCATGCTTGCCGTCAAAAACATAGTCCGTAGAGATATGAATCATCGGGACACCCAGATGGGCCAGAATTCGTGGCAGGGCACAATTAGCGCGGGCGGCGGCCTCGGGATTTTGTGCGCAGATGTCGGGCTTCCGCACAGCGGCACAGTTGATAATTAGGGTAGGGTGCGCAGCATCGGCAAATGCCCGCACCTGCGCCTTATCTGTCAGTTCGCAGTCGGCATGGCGCGGCGCAAGCACGCGGATGCCTTCTCTCGCAAAGATTTCTGCCACCTGGTGGCCCAGCAATCCGCTACCGCCTGTCACCCAGACAGAATGCTCCTTCGGCATATCCATCGGTTTTATCCGTTTACAGGAGTGCTGCGTACTGCAGCTTCCTCAGCTTTTTTTGCGGCAATATCCGACGTGGCAACGTTATACTGCCAGCTCCAGGGGTCTTTACGGCAAGGACGGTCAAAGAAGGGGATAAAGATGGAAATCAGTCCGAAGAATGCCAGTACCCAGCAGTACCAGACATTCGGGATAATGTCGAGCGTAGTCAGGGGCATGCCTTCCGCCACGGTTAGCGCTGCTGCAGACAGCAGCTGGGCACCATAAGGAATGATACCTTGGAAAACACAGGAAAAGATATCTAGCAGCGACGCTGTACGGCGCGGGTCTACGCGATATTTGCGGCTCACTTCGCGGGCGACATTGCCGCTAACGATAATGGCGACGGTGTTATTTGCCGTGGCGCAGTCTGCCAGCGATACCAATGCTGCCACGCCCATCTGAGCCGATTTCTTGCCGCGCATAATCAGCCGAAGCTTCTGTGTCAACCACAGAATGCCGCCGTTGTGGCGTACGAGTTCAGACATGCCGCCACTGAATAGCGAGAGGAAGAACACCTCTTCCATGCCCGTAAAACCTTTCCAGACCGACTGTGCAAAATCGGGGACCGTCAGCGCGCCAGTGCCCAATCCGATGCCACCCGCTACAAAAATGCCCATCGTCAGCACCAGAAATACATTGACACCCGCCAGCGCCAGTGCTAGTACCAATAGATAAGGAATCACCTTCACATAGCTGAACGACAGTTCCGGCAATGCTACCGTCGTCTCGGGGCGCCCCCAAATCAGCAGTGCAATCAGTGTCAGTATTGCGGCGGGCAGGGCAACGTAGAAGTTTACGCGAAACTTGTCCTGCATCTTACATCCCTGGGTGCGCGTAGAGGCGATGGTTGTGTCCGAAATCATCGATAGATTGTCGCCAAACATCGCGCCCCCCACGCAGGCACCCAGAATCAGCGGCACACTGATCCCGCTTTTCGTTGCCACACCCACGGCAATCGGAACCATCGCAGCAATGGTGCCCATCGATGTGCCTGTTGCAGTGCCCATGAACGCTGCAATGACAAAGATACCGGCAGTCATAAACTGCACTGGCACCAGTGACAGTCCCAGATTGACCGTCGCCTCTTTACCTCCCATCGCCCCAGCTACGCATGAAAATGCTCCGGCGAGAATGTAAATCATCAGCATCGTCAACACATCGTTGTTGGAGGCCCCCTTCGAGAAGATGGCAAACCGTGCATTAATCTTCCCGCGCGTCATCGCAAATGCGGCAAGTACCGCAATGAACATTGCGGTTACGGATGGGAACTGATAAAACGCCATCGGCGTGCCCTGCGCCTCAAAATAAATGCCAGCTCCCAAATAAATCGCCACAAAAACGGCAAACGGAAGCAGGGCAAACCCGCTTCCTTTGGTTGGTTGTGTCACGTCGTTCGTCATGCTCCCTCCAGTTATGCGGATTGTCCAAAGGCCGTGCCAAGCGCTTGTCCCGTCTTGGCTCTCCCGGCTACGCTTCGCATTATACACCTATTTACTGCCACACTGCACGTTTTTTTCGCATTTGGGCGGTTTTATTTTCTGAGAGTTTGTAGGAGGATAGATGCGAAAGACGAAAAAGTGAAAGAAATGGTCAGAAACGAGTCATTTGAAGGCGTACAGTGGGCCCTGCATGACTGAAAAAGCCGAAGTTTATGTATATTTAAGGCGCTTTTTGTAGCCCATAGATATACTCCTATAGGCTCCTTGTCTGCAAGTGCAGCTCCCGAAAAGACTTTTGCAGCCTTCGTGTACTTCCGCTGTCACAAAACTGAACTCCCCCTGTGGGGAATCCTAAACGGGTCGCATTGTCCTTTTACGGATGGTGTTTTCCGTGCTGTCGTAGTTTATTGCTTGGGTGCGTGCAGGCTTATGCCCTGCCTTGGCACAGGCGTGCAACGATTTTGGAAAACTGGTATAATATCCATGTAAACCACTGAGTACAAACACCCAACGTGAAAGGAGTCTGTTATGACGCTGACCTTCGACTGCATTACGTCCGCCAATGATCCGCGGTTCGCCGAAGTCATGGCTCTCTACGCCATTGCTTTTCCCCGGCACGAACAGCGGGAGTCTGATGCTCAGAACCGGATACTGTCCTATCCCGATTATCGCTGCGTTGCCTTACGCGACGGCGAGACCTTTGTCGGGCTAATTTGCTGGTGGGATGCTGGCCCGTTCCTCTATGTGGAGCACATCGCCATCCGTTCCGACTTGCGCGGTAAAGGATACGGACGCTGCGCCCTGCGGCAGCTGCAGGATACTGGTAAACCAATCCTGCTTGAAATCGATCCGCCCGTGGATGTTATCTCCATACGCCGGCGCGATTTCTACCTGTCGCTCGGCTTTCGGGTCAATCCGCATGAGCATCTCTTCCCGCCCTATCACGCTGGCGAGGCCTCGCATCCGATGGTGCTGCTTTCGTTCCCCGACGTACAGAGCAATGCCGAGGTGCTCATTTTTCGACGCTTTATTGAGCAGCGCGTCATGAAAAACGCCTTCTGAGTATCTGCGACCGACCGAAAGAAGCCCCGTTCTGTTGAGAGCGGGGCTTCTTTATGCTCATGCAGGTGGAGGCAACCCTCAGAGGAGGGCGGCAAACGTATCGCCGAGATGTTCCAGACGCGCCTTTAGGTGCGCGCGCAGACGAGCTACCTCGTCAGGCAACTGTTTCGCGCAGTTGGTCCGCTGTTGAGGGTCGCTGAGGCGGTCGGAAAGAAAAACACGGAGCGGCTTGCCAGGTCCGTTGCAGACAAAGCTGGCCGTGAACCGACGCCCGCGCAGGCCGCGCTGTCCGTAACGGACCGGTTTCTCTGGGATTGGGGTGGTCTTTTCGAGGATGTCCGTCGGTGGTTCCTCGTTGCCGGCCGCGCCGATGCGCAGATACAGACGAGGTTTAGATAAATCTGCCGATGTCTTCCCAAGCAGATGGTCCGCTAGATTGCGTCCAGCCATCGTCTCCGGAATCGGCAGATTCAGCAGTCCGAGCAGTGTCGGGGCCAGGTCGAACGCATCCGTCAGCCCGGTGTCCGACGCGGGACGAATCCTTCCTGGCCAGCGAATGAGGCAGGGAATGCGCATCGACTCTTCGTAGCAGTTGTTCTTCGCGGCTATCCCGTGGGCTCCTAGACAGTTACCGTGGTCGGAGGTGAAGAGAACCACCGTGTTCTGGTCTAGCCCACGAGCCTTCAGCTCACGCAGAATGCGGCCAAATTGATCGTCCACGCCCTGCACCGCTGCCAGATAGTCGCCCATCGCACTCCTGAAAAGACGTCCCATCGGCGACTTCGCGGGACGGTAATCGCCGTCAGCGAGCGATTCGGCCGCCTTGCCACGAAAGTTCTTCCGATAGCGTTCGGGTACCTGCGTATAGGGCATGTGTGGCGGATTCATCGACACCACCATTGCAAAGGGTTCCTTGACATGCTTTAGACACGCAATGGCACGGTCGGCCTCGTACTCGGGTCCCCATTGGTCGACAAAGCGATAACCGTCACGCGGCGCATCGGTGTCCCAGTACATCGGCCGCAGATGAATGTCATACGTGCCGTAGGCGTGCCAGTAGCGGAAACCGTGCCGGCGGTCTGGTGAACACCATTCATTCCAGGCCATCGTTTTGCTGTTGTTGCAGCAGCGGATGTACGGCGCATAGGGCGCATCTAGATGCCACTTCCCTATATAATAGGTGTCGTAGCCCGCCTTCGCCAGCACATCCGACCAGCAGGTGATGTCTTTGCGAAGCTCTGGACCAGGTTCCCCAGAAGCGACCAATGTGCGACAGTTGCCAGTCACGCCGCTGACCGAGGGGAGGGCTCCGGACATGAAAATGCCACGGAAAGGACTGCACACCGGATAGTTGCTGACCATCTGCGTAAAGACATGCGATTCTTTCGCCAGCCGGTCCAGATTCGGCGTAATCGCGCGGTCCATATGCATGAACCCCTGCGCCTGAGCACGCATCTGGTCAGGAAAAACTACCAGCAGATTCGGCCGGCGCGCAGGAGGCTTCGGCAGCTTCGGAACGGCCTGTGTCGTGCCTGCGTACAGCGCACCGCCGCATAGTGCCATGAAATTTCTTCGTGTTGCTTTCATAACGTAATAATAACATGTAAAAAAACATATAGGGCGGTTATTCTTCGGAAAAGCGCAACTGCTTATAAAAGTAGGCAGGCCGCCCCGCTGGCGGATGAATATCCAGCTGCGGCCTCCGGTATGCGGCCGCATTTTTCTTTGTTGCTCAAAGGTACCTCTTGTCCATGCGTATGTTATACTGCCTCTCAAATCTAAGGTACTCGCTTTTTACTCCCGTTTTGGACTTTTTTTACCGAAAGAGTATGGGTATGACTTCTCGCAGAAACTTTCTTCGCAGCATCGGCGCCGCTGCTGTGGCTGCTTCGCTTCCCGTTGCCGCCGTTCGTGCCGTTCAGACCACAACGCCCACGCCCTCCGAGGCCCCCCGCCGTAAACCCAAAAACATCGTCATTATCATTGCTGACGACCTCGGTTATGGCGACCTCGGCTGCTACGGTGCCGTTCCTGGCATATCGCCCTTTATTGATCGCTATGTGCAGACCGGCGTCCGCTTCACCGATGCCCATGCCACAGCCTCCACCTGCACCCCCTCCCGTTACGCCATGTTCACTGGTGCCTACGCCTGGCGTAAGCCTGGTACTGGCATCCTCCCCGGCGATGCGGCCCTCATCATCAATCACAACGGTTCCACCCTGCCGAAGGCCATGAAGGCGGCTGGTATGGCCACGGGTGCCGTCGGTAAATGGCACCTCGGAATGGGCAAGGGTCCTGGCAAGACCGACTGGAACGGCCTCATCGAGCCAAATGCTAACTCCATCGGTTTTGACGAAACCTTCCTCATGGCCGCTACCGCCGACCGCGTCCCCTGCGTCTATGTTGAAAATGGCCGTATCGCCAATCTTGACCCCAACGACCCCATCAAAATTAAGTACGGCTTCGGATATCCCTTCAATGTCACCGGTAAAGATAACTACCCTGGCGAACCCGATGGCATCCTCAACCGCAAGGATCTGAAGATGGATTGGTCTTGCGGCCATAACCAAGCCGTTGTCAACGGTGTTGGCCGTATTGGCTACATGACCGGCGGTAAAAAGGCCCTCTGGAACGACGAGGAGATGGCCGATGTCTTTGTGGATCGCGCCCAGCGCTTCATCAAAAAGCACAAAGACGAACCCTTCTTCCTCTATCTCGGCACCAACGACATCCACGTGCCCCGCATCCCCCATCCCCGCTTCCGCGGCAAGACCCCCTTCGGCGTCCGCGGCGATGCCATCCTTCAGTTCGATGACTCCGTTCGCCGCGTAGTCGAAACCCTTCGCGCCGAAGGACTCGAACAGGATACCCTCGTTATCATCTCCTCCGATAACGGCCCCGTGCTGGACGACGGCTACAAAGATCGCGCCGTCGAACTCGTCGGCAACCACCGTCCCTCCGGCCCCTGGACCGGTGGCAAGTGCTCCCATCACGAAGGCGGCACCCGCGTGCCCTTCATCGCCGTGTGGCCCGGTGTCGTCCCCGCTGGCCGCGTCTGCAATGCCCCCCTCTCCCAGGTAGATTTCGCCGCCACCTTCTCGGCTCTGAAGGGACTCCCCGTACAGCCCAATGCCTTCCCGGACTCCTTCGACCAGTCCGCGCTCTTCTACAACCCCGACGCGCCCTCCGTTCGTGATCACCTTATCGGACAGGACTTCCGCATCAGCCTCCGTGTCGGAACGATGAAATATATCTATCCTGGCAAGTGGAATGGACTCCCCACGGACGCCGATCCACTCACTGGTCAACTCTATGACCTAACGGTCGACCCCGAAGAACGCTATAATCTAGCCCGCAAACGTCCGCGCATTGCGAAACAGATGGCCGCACGCCTCCTTCGGGCCAAAACCCTCGGCTACACCCGTCCCGGGTATACCCCCGCAAAATAACAGCCCCATCCAAATACTCAAAAAGCCCCGCTCCGTGCGGGGCTTTTTGCTTCCGTATGCAATGAACAGCGGGGTGTGCGCAAGAGCTTCGTGAGATGACCTCCATCATTTGGGACGCACCTTCCTATGGCAATGTCCGTATAATTGTGTAGTTGACGTCTAACCCATGCCCAGAGATTTTAGAGCCCTATCCTAGAAGTCTGTAGGGGTATCGATGTAAATGACGAAAAAGTGAAAGAAATGGGCAGAAACGAGCCTTTTGAAGGAGTGCTGTGGCCCCTGCATGACTGAAAGAGCCGAAGTTTATGCACGTTTAAGGCGCTCTTTGCAGCCCGTAGATAGTCCCCAGCTATTCTCAATGGGAAGGTACACCCTGCCGCGCAATCCACCGGAACGCGCACGCCTTCCACGCACGACCCCTCCTTGCTCTATCTGAAAAATCAAAGAATTAACCGCCTCCCATGAGTGTACACTAAAACGAAGGACTTGATAAAACGCCTACGGCGGCTGGGTGAGGTCATGCGACGGGCCATGTTCGCTTCGCTGCGTTCGTTCAAGTGAACGGTGGATGGTGCTGAGGTGGGCGCAGTCCCCCCGCAACGGTTCATGGTTCACGGTTCACTGTACCGTAGCCGTTCAAGCGCGAGGAAAGCAGGCATTAAAGGTGGCCCGTAGGCCAGTGTCGGCAACGTGGGTGTAGATTTGGGTTGTATCAACGGAGGCATGCCCCAGCAGGTCGCGGATATCCATAAGCGAGGCCCCATGCTTTAGCAGGTGCGTGGCAAAGGCATGGCGCAATGTGTGGGGGGTCACTTTCTTGCCGACGGGCACAAAGGCGCGGATACGGTCGCGGATAATCGTGGCAAGTGAGGTTCGGTGCAGGGCCCTACCGCGAACGGAGAGGAAAAGGGGGGCTTCGGGAACCAGGAGGTCGGGGGCCAGCTTGCCACCAGCATAATGCATGGCCCAGTATTCGCGCTGCGCCAGGTACTTCAGAACCGCAGCTTTGGCGGGGGGACCAAAGGGGACGACGCGCTCCCTGCTGCCTTTGCCCATCACCCGGACGCGGCAGGTCGTAAGGTCGACATCGTGCAGACGCAGACCGCACAGTTCTGAAGCACGGAGACCGCAGCCGTAGAGCATCTCTAGTACCGCACGGTCGCGCAGACTAATCAAGTCCTGTCCGTCCACCGCATCAATGAGTTCATTCAGGAGCCCTTCATCGACGGTACTTGGTAACGTTTGGGGGCGTTTGCCGGCAATCAGGGTCTCTGTTGGCAGTGACGGGATGCGACTCTCCTCCGCCATCCACTGAAAAAATGAACGAAACGCTGCGGCGCGTCGCAGCAGGGTGACATCGGCATAACCTTGTGCCCGCAACTCGGCTAGATGAGCCGTCAGGTCGTCCGATGTCACTTCATGCCAGCCGCGTCGACCGTGGGCCGCCAACCAACGCTTTAGGCATAGAAGATCCGTTCGATACCCCTCCCGGCTGCCCTTCGCCATTCCGCGCAGATACGCCGCCGCATCTAGAAATGCATCCACCTGTTTCATAGGGCCATTATAGCATAAAAAAGCCCGATTGCAGGCGCGGTCAGTCCCGCCAAAATCGCCGTCGAAGAGCGGCTGCCAATCTGGACTGTTGGGAGGAGCCAGACCGTCGGGGTACGGGAGGGGGCGCCCTTGCTGGCAGGAGTGTCCTTTGGGCGGATGTCCGCTTCGGCTGCACCGCCAACAGCATCGTTCCGTAGAGAAGCCCCCGCTGGAACACATCCGTCAGCAGAGCGGCCGTCACATCCATCAGTCGTTTCGTCATCTTCATAGGCGAACATCCGGCACCTGTCTTCGGCGCAGTCGAGCGGAAAAACGTACATCCCCGCTTGCGACAGAAATAGTACAACTTGCCAGTGATACAATGTAACGTCTTTTTTACTTTCTTCTAAGTTGTGTCTACCGTCAGGCACACGCTATTCCCCCTTTAAACGACTTACGGTCGCTTCGCTTCTACGACTGGCGACTTCCCCCTGTTGCAGTACACGCCCCGTCCGAGCTCAGCGCTCACGATGTCATTGCATTGCGGTTTGTCCGCCTGCCTATTCATTTACACGGTAGTCTTTCCCTGGCTTTGCAAGCACTGTCCCACTATCCACTCATAATAAAAAAGGCCCGCACATTTGTGCGGGCCTTTTTTGGGGTCGGTTTGGAAACCGGGATCGCTTACTTAGCGATGACGCGGACCATTTCGACAACCTTGTTGGAGTAACCCCATTCGTTGTCGTACCAAGCGCAGACCTTGACGAAGGTCTTGTCGAGCTGGATGCCAGCCTTCTCGTCGAAGGTGGAGGTGCAGACTTCGCCGCGGAAGTCGGTGGAGACCACGGATTCAGCGGTGTAGCCGAGGACGCCCTTGAGCTCGCCTTCGGAGGCCTTCTTCATGGCGGCGCAGATATCTTCGTAGGAAGCTTCCTTGTCGAGTTCGCAGGTCAGGTCGACGAAGGAGACGTCGGAGGTAGGAACGCGGACGGACATACCGGTGAGCTTGCCGGCGAGAACGGGGAGAACCTTACCCACGGCCTTGGCGGCACCGGTGGAGGAGGGGATCATGTTCTCGAGGATACCGCGGCCACCGCGCCAGTCCTTCTTGGAGGGGCCGTCGACGGTCTTCTGGGTAGCGGTAGCGGCGTGGATGGTGGTCATGAGACCGCGCTTCAGGCCGAAGTTGTCGTTGATGACCTTGGCGATAGGAGCCAGGCAGTTGGTGGTGCAGGAGGCGTTGGAGATGATGTCCTGGCCAGCGTAGGTGGTGTGGTTCACGCCGTAGACGAACATCGGGGTGGCATCCTTGGAAGGAGCGGACATGACGACCTTCTTGGCACCAGCCTGGATGTGCTTGCGGGCGGTTTCGTCGGTGAGGAAGAGACCGGTGGATTCGACGACGACATCGGCGCCGACTTCGTTCCACTTGAGGTTGGCAGGATCCTTTTCAGCGGTCAGGCGGATTTTCTTGCCGTCGACGATGAGGGTGCTGCCTTCGACAGAGATGTCGTGGTTGAAACGGCCGTGCACGGAGTCGTACTTCAGCATGTAGGCGAGGTATTCGGGATCGAGGAGGTCGTTGATGCCGACGATCTCGACGTCATTGAAGTTCTCGACCGCAGCGCGGAAAACCATACGGCCGATGCGGCCAAAACCGTTGATACCAACTTTGATGGACATTTTTGAATCTCCTTAGTGTACTACGGAACCTCACCTGCTGAGCAGAGTCGGGTATTCCGAAATGAATGAGAAAAGGATACAGGACCTCATCTGAAATGTCAAGACTTTTTGCAGAATTGACGCGAAATAGGCCTCAGGAGCCTGCAGGGGTATATCTACGGGCTGCAAAAAGCGCCTTAAACGTGCATAAACTTCGGCTTTTTCAGTCATGCAGGGGTCACTACACTCCTTTAACATCCTCGTTTCTGCCCATTGCTTTCACTTTTTTCGCCTTTCGCATCTATACCCCTACAGACTCCTCAGGGGTATCTATTATATAAAGGGTAGGGGTATCGGGTCACCGCTCCCCAGCGTCTGCGTTGGGTGGGGGATGGTGGGCCTGCGGTGGCATCTGCTTGCCGCCTGAAAAAGAATGCGCTATAATGCCTGTCGATATCTGCGCTAGTGCGCCTCTTTTTTTCTGGTAGCATCCTTTTAATTTAAGGAGTATCTATGTCTCAGGCTGACGAAACCGTATCTCGCTGTTCGCGCATGCTCGCAACCATTCGTACCGAAGTGGCCAAAACGTTGGTCGGTCAGGAACGGTTGGTTGAAAATCTGCTGATTGCCCTGCTGACGAAGGGGCACATTTTGCTGGAGGGCGTTCCCGGATTGGCTAAGACGACGGCGGTGCGGGCACTGTCTGCGGCGTTGGGCGTGGATACCAAGCGCGTTTCCTTTACGCCAGATTTGCTGCCAGCCGATGTTATCGGTAGTCTGATTTATAATCAGAAGGATGGTACGTTTACGCCGCACAAGGGACCGGTCTTCGCGAATCTGCTGATTGCCGATGAAATCAACCGCGCGCCGGCGAAGGTGCAGTCTGCCCTGCTCGAAGCCATGCAGGAGCGCCAGGTGACGCTTGGGGATACGACCTATGCGTTACCCAAGCCCTTTTTGGTGATGGCAACGCAGAACCCTATCGAGCAGGAGGGGACTTATCCGCTGCCCGAGGCGCAGACGGACCGTTTTATGTTGAAGTGCGTGGTGACGCATCCGAGTCGCGAGGATGAGCGCCGCATTATGGAGCGTTTTACGCAGCCTAATACCCTGACTGAACCGGCCTGCTGCATCACGCCTGAGGAGTTGCATGAGCTGTTGGGCGCGGTGGACAGCGTTTACTGCGATGCCAAGGTGGGCGATTACATCCTCGATTTGGTCTTTGCTACGCGTAAGCCCTCTGAATATAAGGGGCTTGCCGATTTGGAAGGTAAAATTGAGCTTGGTGCTTCGCCGCGTGCTACGCTTTGCCTGAATCTGGCGGCCCGTGCCAATGCGCTGCTGCGTGGTCGTGCTTATGCTACGCCCCAGGACGTGAAGGAAGTGGCCCACGAGGTGCTGCGCCACCGCATTTTGCTCTCTTATGAGGCTGAGGCCGATAACCTGACGGCCGATCTCATTATCGACCGTATGCTTGACGAAGTGCCGGTGCCCTAAGTCTTCCAGGGAGAAGCCATCCATGGAGATTGATACCGAGACACTGATGGACGAGGTGCGGAAAATCCGCATTGTCACCCGGCATCTGCTGGATGATCGACTGAGCGGTGATTATCATTCGGTCTTCAAAGGGCAGGGCATCGAATTCGACGAGGCCCGCCCTTATCAGCCTGGGGATGATGTTCGCTCCATTGACTGGAATGTCACTGCCCGCACAGGTGTACCGTATATTAAACGTTTTAGCGAAGAGCGCGAACTGACCGTCCTCTTTTTGGTGGATGTCTCTGGCAGCCAGAGCTTCGGGTCGCACGGCCGCTCCAAGGCCGCGTTGGCCGCTAAGTTGACTGCGCTGTTGGCGATGACGGCGCTTCAGAATCAGGATAAGGTGGGCCTGGTCCTCTTTTCTGACCGCATTGTGAAGTCGTTGCCGCCGGGCAAGGGCCGCACCGCCGTGCAACGGCTGGTGCGCGAGGTGCTCGCTGCGGAGGAGACGAACGAAGGTACCGATATCCGCGCTGCCCTCCGTTTCGTCCGCGCGACTCAGCACCGCAAGGCGGTTATCTTTGTGGTATCGGACTTTCAGGACGAAAATTACCTGCCCGAGATGCAGGTTTTTGCCCGTCGCCACGATTTGATTGCTTGTCGCGTTTCCGATCCCGCCGAATCGGAACTGCCTGATGTGGGGCTGGTTGAGCTGTTCGACCCAGAAACGCATGAGACGATACTCGCGGATACTTCGTCGGCTGAGGTTCGCCGTGCTTTCGCTGAAGACGCGCGGATGCGGCGCGAAGCCGATAAAAAGGCCTTCGCTTCGGCAGGAATTGACCTGCTGGAGCTGGCCACCGATCAACCTTATATTAATGCCGTACGCGAACTTTTCCGACGCAGGGCGCTCAGAAGGCGGTAATGCCATGGATTCCATTGCAGACATTTTTAAAATCGGTATTGGCCCCTCCAGTTCCCATACGATGGGGCCGCGCCGTGCCGCTGGGCAGTTTTTGGATCGCTGTCCCCAGGCTGTGAAATTCAGCGTCACCCTGTACGGGTCGCTCGCTGCTACTGGTAAGGGCCACATGACCGACCGTGCCATTCTTGATGTGCTCGGGGATGACCGTACCGAAATCCGCTGGGAGCCACAGACATTTTTGCCCTTTCATCCAAATGGGATGCGCTTCTGCGGACTGACAGAAGCTGGCACCGTCATTGATACCTGGGAGGTGTACAGCATCGGGGGGGGCTTTCTGAGCGAAGGCCTCGGCGAAGAGCCGATTGCCTCGGTCGCTTACCCTTATAAAACGATGGACGGCGTACTGGAGTGGTACGGCAAAACCGGTAAGAATTTCTGGGAGTATGTGCTGGAATACGAAGGGCAGCCCGTCTTTGCACATCTGCGCGAAGTCTGGAAGGTCATGCGTGAGGCCGTGGAACGCGGACTCGAGGCGGAAGGTATCCTGCCCGGCGGGCTCGGACTCCAGCGTAAAGCCAGTATCTATTATCGGCGCGCCTCTGGCATGCGCGAAGGTATTCGGGGACGCGGACTGCTGTACGCTTACGCGCTGGCTGTGGCAGAGGAAAATGCTGCAGGGTCTGGCCTCATTGTCACTGCGCCCACCTGCGGCAGTGCCGGTGTGCTGCCAGCTGTGCTGTATTATCTCTTCCGCCACCATGAGGTTCCCGAAAAGCGTATTATCCGCGCCCTAGCTACCGCTGGTCTCGTCGGGGCCATCGTGAAGGAAAATGCCTCTATCAGCGGTGCCGAGGTCGGCTGCCAGGGGGAAATCGGCACCGCCTGCGCCATGGCGGCCGCAGCCGTCAATCAGATTTTCGGCGGATCGCCCAATCAGATTGAGTATGCAGCAGAGATGGGGCTGGAGCATCACCTTGGCCTTACTTGCGACCCCATCTGTGGACTGGTGCAAATTCCTTGTATTGAACGCAATGCCTTTGGTGCCGCGCGCGCCATGGATGCCAATATGTATGCCACGCTTTCCGATGGTCGCCACAGTATTTCCTTTGATACAGTCGTCAAAACGATGCTTGAAACTGGTCACGACTTGCCAAACCTTTACAAAGAAACCTCCGCAGGGGGGCTGGCAAAACACCGCTGACCGTTTGACACGGAAGGCTGTTTTTTATAAAATAGCCCGCCAGTTTATCCCACACTAGGGACGAAGCAGAAAGGACCCTATCATGCTCTCGCTTTTCCAGCGCATTTACGAGGACCCCACCAAGTTTTCCTTTATTTCCGAGAACCTCGGTGAATGCACGATCGACTCGCCGCTGAAGAATACCAATTTTGTTGACGAAAATGACATGTACTCCATGCTGAGCGTTCGCTCCGCTTATGTCAGCGAGTTCTTTAAAAAGTACGGCAAGGTTCCTGCGCTCGAGAGCGCTGGCCCTCACCGCAAGATTTTCCACGATCCCTCCTCTACCAAAGTGGCCATCGTGACCGCAGGCGGTCTTTGCCCTGGTCTGAACAACGTCATCAAGGGCCTCGTTGAAGTGCTCGCGTTTGACTATGGTGTCAAGGCCATCTACGGTATCCCTTACGGATATGCTGGTCTGAACCCCGCTTACGGCTACGAGCCCATCATGCTCACCCCGGACCGCGTCGATACCATTCATGAAATGGGCGGCACGATGCTTGCCTCCTCCCGTGGTCAGCAGCCCACCGAAATTATGGTTGATACCCTCGAAAAGATGGGCATCAACGTTCTCTTCGCCATCGGCGGCGACGGCTCTCTGCGCTGCGCCCGCGATGTCTCCGACGAGTGCAAACGCCGCGGCCTCAAGGTGTCCGTGGTTGGTATCCCGAAGACCATCGACAACGACCTCCACTTCGTTGGCCGCACCTTCGGCTTTGAAACCGCTGTGGCCGCTTCGCTGCCCGCCATCCGCTCGGCCCACGCCGAAGCTAACGGTGCCTTCCATGGTATCGGCCTCGTGAAGCTCATGGGCCGTGACTCTGGCTTCATTGCCGCTTACTCCGCCCTGGCCAACCCTGTGGTCAACTTCTGCCTCATTCCCGAGTCGCCCTTCACTGTTGATGGCGAAAACGGCCTCCTCAAGGGCCTCGAACGCCGCTTCGCGTCCGGCCGTAACCATGCCGTTATCGTCGTGGCCGAAGGTGCTGGTCAGGAGCTCATGGAAGGCGAAGTCCGCAAGGATGCCTCTGGCAATATCCTCAAGAAGGATATCGGCGAATTTCTGAAGACATCTATCGTCGACCACTTCAAGGCGATTGGCGAAGAAGTGACCGTGAAGTACATCGACCCCAGCTACACCATCCGCAGCTGCCCCGCCGATGCTTCCGACTCCGTGCTGTGCTACAGCCTGGCCCGCATGGCTGTTCACGCCGCTATGGCTGGTCGCACCAACTGCGTGGTTGGTCAGCTCAATGACGACTACTCCGTGGTTCCGATTCCGCTGGCCACCATCGAGCGCCGCAAAGTCGATTTGACCTCCCATCTTTGGTCCGCCGTCCTCGACGCTACTGGTCAGGATTACTACATGAACCCTGGCAAGCGTACCGCCTGCTCTGAGTTCAACCCCTAATCCCCGCGCCCTGGCGCAATAATAAAGGAGGCCCGCGAAAGCGGGCCTCCTTTATTATTGCGCCTGCACGTCTGTATGCACGCAGGTGGGGCCTCGTTGCCGCCTATCGGCGGGTCTTTGAGGACTTGCAGGACTTATGCAGCTTCGCTACGTCGACTGGCGACTTCCTCGGCTTGCTGGCATGGTGGGTAAGGCACACGGGGCCTTCGCTGTCGTTTGGCGGCGGGGCTTGGCGGTGTTTTTTATGGTGTCGGTGTCTGCGGGGGAGGGCGCAGGTTTACTTTAGTAGCTTTTCCCAGGTTTCGGCTTTAAAGCCAGGGCAGATGCCTTTATCGGTGACGAGGAGGGGGCGTTTGACGAGCATGCCGTCGGAAGCCAGCAGGTCAAGCTGTTCGTCCTCACTCATGGTGGGCAGTTTGGTGCTGAGGCCCATATCGCGATAGATGAGGCCAGAGGTGTTGAAGAAGCGCTTCAGGGGGAGGCCAGAGGCTTTGTACCAGGCGGCGAGTTCGTCACGGGTGGGCTTTTCGTCCTTGATGTGACGCGTGTCGCAGGCAAATCCCTGTTCTTCGGTCCACTTCATGGCTTTTTTGCAGGTGGTGCATTTGGGATAGATGAGTGCAAGATTCATAATAGTTTCCTTTACTGTAAGACGCTGTCTATTGTAGCACAGCTGTAGGGCGCAAGCGGTAAAACTGCAGGGAATAAGTGAGGGCCGCTATCGCCTGTCGGCGGGATGTTGTGTACGGATGAGCGTTCCTTCTATGCATAGGATGCTTGTAGGTGTATAGTGTGGAATACGGGAGGTGATTTTTTTTCGGGAGCGGGTTGAAGCGGGACGAAAAGGTGTTATGCTGTGATGTGTTCGGTTCGCGGTTGTTTTGGGACTGCGAATGGCTATGGGAAGGAGTGATTGACGTATGAATCGTAGGGAGTTTTTGATTGCATCAGCGTTGGGTGCCGCAGGTACGGTGGCCGCTGCTGGTGCGCCTGTTGACAAGCCCGTTGTAACTGCCGAAGCGAAGCAGACCGCGACACTGGCATTGGTCCGCACTGAACCGGTGCTGCAGGCACCAGCAGAAACGTCGATGGGCGTGGTGTGGGCCGTGCATGCCGATGCGACTGGTGCTGTGGAATATGCCGACAATCCGGAGATGAAGCACTGCAAAACCGATTGGTTTGGAATGACTGGCGAGAGGGGGGTAGATGCGATGGTTCTGTCGGTGCGGCTGACGGGGCTGAAACCGGATACGCGTTATTGGTATCGTACGGTGACGCGTGCCGTGGTGAAGGGAACGCCATCCGGCGAGCCGCAGCGCAGCCGTATCTATTCGTTTGTGACACTCGGTAAGAAGCATGCGTCCGAATTTGCGGTCATCAATGATACGCATGAGCATGCCGCAGCGGTTCGCGAGGTTTTTGATAAGGTCAAGCAGCTCGATCCGTCCGTGTTAGTCTGGAATGGTGATATGCTCAGCTGGATTTCGTACCGCACGCAGGCGGTATCTGCGTTGCTGAGTCCTGAGGGGCGGGCATACGGTACCGACATGCCGCTGCTGTATGTTCCTGGGAATCATGACTATCGCGGCAAGTGGACGATTAATCGCACTGGCATTATGATGCCGCGCCCCAAGGGTGAACATCCAGGCGAATTTGAGCGGCTGACCCGTAATTTCGCGGTTCGTGTCGGCGATGTGGCGATGATTGGTATGGATACGGGCGAGGATAAGCCCGACCGGCATCCGGCTTGGCATGGGTTGGCCTGTTTTGAGCCCTATCGCGAACTTCAGACGCGTTGGCTGGCGCAGGCGCTGGAACGGTCCGAAATCAAGGAGGCACCCTTTATCGTGCTGTTCTGTCATATTCCGCTCTTTGATCCGCGCCCGGATGCCAATCCTGGTGATTTGCTGACGGGGTATGCTGATTGGCAGCGTCCTGCCTCCGATATGTGGTCTCCGCTGCTAAAGAAGTATGGTGTTCAACTGGTGGTAGCGGCCCATACGCACTATATGCGTGTTGATCCGCCGACATCAGACCGTCCCTGGGCCCAGTGGGTCGGTGGCGGACCCCTCATGGAAAACCCCGTTGAGGAGCCCACGGTTATCCATGGTGCCGTCGTCAATGGGAAGCTGAAAATGACCATGTATGCCATGATTAAGAAGAAAATCGTTGCGCAGAGCGAGATTGAGCCCCGTAAGGTCTGAGTTGCCGGAGATATAGAAAACTGCGGATGGGCGGAGGCCTGTCCGCAGTTTTTATGTGATTTTAGGTGCTGTCGAAACCGTCTGTTTTTGCTATACTAACGTTGATTTTAACCAAAGGACTTTTCCATGCTTAAGCTTAAAGGTGTTTTCAGTGCGCTGATCACTCCGTTCAACAAGGACGGCTCGGTGGACTACGGCGCTTTCCGTTCTCTGATTCAGTGGCAGATTGAACAGGGGGTGGCAGGTGTTTGTCCTGTCGGGACCACCGGCGAATCGCCGACCCTCAATCCTGCCGATCATCTGAAGGTGATTGAAGCCGCCGTTGACGCTGCTGCGGGCCGTGCGAAGATTATTGCCGGCACTGGGGCAAACTCTACGGAAGAGGCCATTCATCTGACGAAGGAAGTCATTGGTATCGGTGTCGATGCATCGCTGCAGGTGACTCCTTATTACAATAAGCCCAATGCCGAAGGCCTGTACCGCCACTTCTCTTCTGTGGCAGATTTGGGTGTGCCGGTGGTGCTGTACAATGTGCCTGGCCGTAGCTCGAAGGAAATCCCGCTCTCTGTTGTGGAGCGCCTTGCATCCCATCCTGGCATTTGCGCCATCAAGGAAGCTGCTGGTAGTGTAGATCGCGTCTCTGCCATCCGTCACGTGGCCCCGCATTTGACCATTCTCTCTGGTGATGACAGCCTGGCGTTGCCCATGATGTCTGTCGGCGCGTCTGGTGTTATCTCGGTTTGCTCCAACGTGATTCCCCGCGAAATGAGCACCATGATTAATCTGGCGCTTGACGGCGATTTCGTGAAGGCCCGCGAATATCACGAGAAGTACTATCAGCTTTTCCGCGATATGTTCTGTGACACCAATCCGATTCCCGTGAAGTGGGCGCTCGCCCTCATGGGCCGGATTGAGCCGATCTTCCGTCTGCCGCTCTGTGAGCCTGACGAGGCGAATCAAGCGAAGATTGCTGCCTGCCTCAAGTCTCTGAATCTCATTAAGTAAGCTGAGGGTTGATTTATGAAAGTCGCTATTCTTGGCGGTGCCGGCCGTATGGGCCGCATGCTGATTGATTGTGCCAACGAGGCAGGTCTGAACGTTGTCGCCGTGACGGAAATCCCTGGTTCTCCGCTGATTGGCACGGTGGCCACTGGTTCCGTGTTGTATCAGGAAACGTGGCCTGTTGACGCTAACGTCATCATTGACTTCACCTTCCACACCTGTGTCCGCGGCAATCTGGACAACGCTGTCAAATGTGGACAGGCGTATGTGCTCGGCACTACGGGTCTGGATGCGGACGAACTGGCGGCGGTTGATGCTGCTGCGAAGGAAATCCCGGTTTGCTTTGCTCCGAACTTCTCGCTTGGCGTGAACCTGCTCCTCGAGCTCGTCCGTCGTGCTGCTTCGGTGCTGGATGAGTCTTATGATGCTGAAATTGTAGAAATGCATCACCGTCACAAAAAGGATGCCCCCAGTGGTACGGCGCTCGGTCTTGCTAAGGCGGTTGCAGCTGGTCGCAACGTGAATCTGGATGATGTGGCCTGTTACGGCCGTCAGGGCATTGTGGGCGAACGTCCCGCTGGCGAAATTGCCGTGCATGCCCTTCGTGGCGGTTCGGTGGTCGGCGATCACACTGTGATGTTCGCTGCGGATGAAGAACGTGTCGAAATCACCCACAAGGCCTCGTCTCGCGCGGCGTTTGCCAAGGGAGCCCTCAAGGCTGGTCAGTGGTTGCTCACGCAGAAGCCTGGCCTGTACAATATGCGCCACGTGCTCGGATTTGAAGGCTGAGGCACTTATGCCTGCTGCTGTTATTGCCCTGGGCAGTAATCTTGGAGACCGCGAAGCCCTGTTGGACTTCGCGGTCTCGTCGCTTTCCGAACTCCCCGAAACGCGTCTTCTTGCGCAGGCTGGACGGTACGATACCGCACCTGTGGATGTTCCCGCTGGCTGCGAGCATCTTCGTTTTCTTAACTCCGCTGTGCTGATTGAGACGGCACTGGAGCCTGACGCGCTGCTGACGGCGCTCAATGCGCTTGAGGCGGAGGCTGGACGCATCCGAACCGTGCGTAACGCGCCGCGTCCGCTCGATCTCGATATTATTCTTTACGAAGGCGTGGAGAGCCATACAGAACGCCTGATGTTGCCTCATCCGCGGGCTGCCGTGCGCGACTTTGTACTGCTGCCGCTGGCAGATTTGGGTATCTCGGCAGAGGATATCTGCGCCAACCGTATCCCCAATCGCTGATTTTCGGAGAAACGCCCGTCCATGCGCAAAGGTCCGATTATTTTTGCTGTGCTCCTTGTCTGTCTGCTGGTCGGACTCCTGGGGACGTGGAAGGCGGCGGTCCGTCTGCAGGCGGCGGTACATACTTCGACGACATCGGACAGAACGGCATCGCCGAGATTGGACGAAACGCCGGCAGCTATGGCGCTTCGCCCCTTTTTGCGGGAAGCGTCTGGTTTTGCTCCGCCGCCGCAAGCGGTTGCGGTGCCGCAGCGTCGGCCTGGACAGTTTACCCTAGCGGAACGCCGCTTGGCGGAGCTCTGCCTGCAGCTGTCTCGTTTATCGGATGAGACACTCGTCCGGGTTCGTCTAACATTTCGGACATCTACCGATGCGGATGCGTTTTTGGGTGCGGACCGTGGCGGCACGCTGGATGTTCGGGATGGTGGCATTCTAATACTGACGGCCTCGTGTCGCACGGTCAAAGCCTGGATGGAGCGGATGCCTGCCGGACTGGACTGGTTTGAGCCCGAAGGAATCCCCCGCCTGCTGAATACAGTGGCGACGAACGATATCGCGGCCGCGCCGTTTCTCGGAACTGCGGTGCTGGACCGGGCGTTTGGTTTAGATGGACGGGGCGAGCTGATTGCTGTCATTGATACGGGACTATGTGGTGGCACGGCTGAGACCCTTCATTCCGATCTCGGGGACAGTGTGTTTGCCATGATGACCGAGCCCTCATCGGTTGCCGAGGGGAGGATATCACCGATTGATACGGCAGGTCACGGTTCTCATGTGGCTGGAAGTGCGGTGTCGCGCGGACCAGAAACTCGTGGGGCGGCTCCTGGCGCGTTGCTGGTCTTTCAGAGTATCGGTACAAACCTGGGGATTACGTTGGCACCCCGACGTTCCTCCCACTTTGAGCGCAGTGTTGCCACTGGGGCGTCGGTGATTTCCTGCTCGTGGGGCACCTTCGAGGGCGGCAGGTTGCCGTCTTACAACTCAATCTCCAGGGATATGGATTTTTTTGTTTGGAATCATCCCGAGGTGCTGGTCTGTCTGGCTGCGGGCAACGACGGTGCGGCCAATGCCTCTGGAAAGGATTTGCGCCCGCAGACGGTCCAATCGGTCGAAAGCTGCGCTAAGAATATCCTGACCGTAGGTGCTCAGGAGTCCTTTCGCATGGACGCGATGGAGACGTATGAATATTACGGGATGCGGTCGGCAGACTGGATTCGCGACGATTATATTGCGCGTCCCTTTACGGGGACCGCCGTTGGCAAAGCTCTGGCGCCGTTTTCGTCCTGCGGCCCGCTGGCGGACGGGCGCATTGCGCCGATGCTGCTTGCGCCAGGGACGGCCATTCACTCTCTGAGTCGTTATACGTCTGGCACGGAGATGATGTCTGGGACCTCCATGGCGACGCCGCTCGTTGCTGGCACGGCTGCGGTGTTGCGTCAGTATCTGCGTGAAGCGGAGAAGATTGAGCGCCCCACATCGGCTCTACTGCGGGCGGGGCTCATACTCTCGGCCGAAAGTATCGCCCCAGGACAGCATACGCTCTTTACGGAGATTCCCGCGACCTCCCCTAACAATCGCGAAGGGTGGGGCGCACTCCGTCTGAATAGACGGCTGACCGCTGGCACCTTTGGGTGCCGTGACCGTATTTCGTTGGCGAATGCCCGGCAACGGGAAAGCTGGACGATTACGCTCGATGCGCCTGGGGAGCTATCCGTGGTGCTATCCTGGATTGATTGTCCAGAGTCTGCGTATGCTTTTTGGCGGACGGTGGACCTGGTCAACGACTATAACCTGACAGTTATTGCGCCAGACGGTACCCGTTATACCTGCGGTGATTCGGTCAATACGATTGAACGGGTTACGCTGCCGCAAGCTGTCGCTGGTACGTATACCGTTGAGGTCAGTGCTGCCGTCATCGGTCAGGACGGTCCCGGAAATTTGGCTGCTGTAGCCTGGTCCCTGCCCGGACCGGCGGCGATGACGGAGCGTCCGGCTCCGTCTGAAGCAACCGTCACTCTGACGGTAACTTGCGACGAATCCAATCGGACGCCGTATGCGTCCTATAGTTGCTGGCCACAGCCTGGTGTTCGCGTCCTGCCCAAGGGGATACCCCTGCAGTTTCGCAGTGCCGCGCGGGCTGATGACCGGACCTTTGGCGCGTTTCTGACATCCTCGGATGGACAGGCCCCCATCGGGTGGACGCTGGTGACGCGCAGCGGCAAGGTGAAACGCGGCACCGATCCCAATCCAGTTCTGACCCTAACCGAGGATGCGTCCTTCACCTGGCACCGCACCTTCCCGCCCTTTGTCTTTAGCGTGCGCTGAGATTTCTGTAGATGGGGCGCTGTGTTATAATAAATGCATGGAAAGCAAACGCCGTCCCATTCTTAATGGCTACTACAGCTTTGAACGGCTGCGTAAGGGCAACGACATTTACATGGATAAGACCGCGTATCTGCATCGGCTCATTACCAAGTTTGAGCTTGCGCTGCAGGCGATGACAGAACAGTCAACATCGCTGGCGGTACTGATTGATGAATACGACGCCCCCATCGGTCATGCGCTGCATAATCTGATGTGGGTCGGTGCTTTCGTCGAAAGAAGTCGCGTTTGAACTGCTATGGACCGATGGTGCACGACTGACCGTGCTGATGAATTATCTAAAGGATAAAGCACTTGGACATCATTTATCATTTATCGTTCATCATTTGTCGGAACGAAATGTCTCAGTGTGCGCTGGGCTGTCTTCGCAGCGGGTGTGCTGGAAGAGGAAGGCGGACAGGGCGCGGTGTTGGGCTGCCGACAGCGGGGCTGGGTAGGAGAGTAGCAGCATGGGAAAGGGTTCCTGGCCCAGATGATAGGGTGGAAACTTGTGGTCGTGGGGATTGGTCCGAAAGGCCAGCTTTTCGTAGAATACCAGTCGGCGACGGGTTGGTTCGTCAACGGGCGGCTCGATGTCTAGTACGAGCGGGATTGGCTCCTGTTGTAGTCGGCGGAGTGCTTCCTGTCCGTATCCGCGTCCACGGTATTGGGGGGCGATAGCCAGATGTTCGAGATAGTGGCAGGGGCCTGTTTCCCAGAGGCAGACCAGACCGACAAAGGTGTTGCCGTCCAGTAGGGCATGGCAGTGATAGGCCGCATCTGTCAGAACGTCGCACTGCGCCTGCCGCGAACGCCGTTCCTCCCAGGGAAATGATGCCTCGTACAACTCCATAAAGGCATCGAATAGCTCGCGGTTAAGCCAATGAACGCGTTTAAAAGTAAGTCCTTTCATGCCGTTTAGTGTAGCAAAAAGCGCCTTAAACGTTCATTACCTTCGGTTTTTTCAGTCATGCAGGGGCCACTGCACGCCTTCAAAAGACTCGTTTCTGCCCATTTCTTTCACTTTTTTCGCCTTTCGCATCTATACCCCTACA